>Ga0206998_1008_pt1 | contig 60046 bp, 43 predicted proteins | sample Alteio_BWMinCont_FD_153309 | JGI IMG/M metagenome (GOLD analysis project Ga0206998, IMG submission 153309) | Enriched cells from forest soil in Barre Woods Harvard Forest LTER site, Petersham, Massachusetts, United States -... | ecosystem: Environmental > Terrestrial > Soil > Temperate forest >... | reverse complement strand
GGCCGATCGCGCCCGACCCACGGATCGAATCGTCGCTATCTCGCTCTGCCCAGTGCTGACCGCACCGGCCTTCGCAGCAGGGCGCAAGAAAGTCGTCCGCGAATCGAACTCGCAGGCTGAAGGGCTTTCTCTTTGGGGATCAGATGCAGTGAGCGGGCGCGAGAAAGGTCATGCGCAAGAGGTCATGGACGAGAGGCGTCTTTGAGAATCGCGGCGGCCGCGTCGTTCGGGGCGGGGCGAACGGCTGAGCCACCAGCGGCAGCGGAAAAGCCGGACGACGTCGTATGTTCGGGGTGCAGGACTGCCTTCAATGCTGCGACACCGCCGCTTTCTTCCAGGGATCTGGCGAGGATTAGGAATTTGCGGAGTTGTTCTGTATTGAGTGATCCGGCCAGGAGTAGCTCAAGTTTGAGAAACTCTCGAGCCAGGGCGAGCAGCTCGGATTTCGGAACGTGCTTCATGATTCAGTCCTGTTGGGGCCCGGGACCGATGGAATAATAGTGGCTCAGCATAAGCCGGATTAAGCGAAAAACGCAAGTACAATCCGGCAGGATTAATGCTCCCCGATTCGTTCAGGCACTTTCCTGAACACGCGGCAGAATATCTCGTGCGCCAGTTCCACGCTTTCGTCAATGGCATGACTGGTGGGGATCACGCGCACGCTCACCTGCTTTTCGCGCGCGAGCCGGATTCCGGCGATTAGGCAGGCGCCAAGGTAGACCATTCCGCGATTGATCCGCGGCATGCTGGCGTTCGGGTCGAACATTGCTATCTCGCTCCGCCCTGTGCCGAGCGCACCGGTCTGCGCAGCAGCGCGTAGGAAAGTCGCCCGCGAAAGATCTCTGTGGGCAGGTAGCGGCGGTGCTCTCCACACAGCGGACACTTCGCTACAATCCATGACGCCGGCAGCGTCTCAACCGGAGCGGGAACATTTTCCCCGCACCCCTTGCAGCGAATCACGAAGGAAGCCTGGTTCGGCGGTCCCTGAAACATGGGTCCAGTAGAGGCGAATGTAAGGCGAAAGCAATCCACAGATTTGACCGCCCTGACAGCCGCTGATCCACCGCCTTGACGACTTGACTGCCATGAACGGTGCCGGCGACGCTCAGGGTCGGGCGCTGAACGGTTTCTCCAAACGAAAAGGGCAACGCACTGCGGTGCGTTGCCCCTTGTTAGCTATCAGTTTGTCGGAGGTTGCTCGAGACTATTTACGGCCAGTATCGCCTTGCTTCGGAGTGGCTACGCCGCCGCCGTGCTGTCCGCCCTGTTGACCGGGATTGCCCTGCTGCCCGGACTTCTGCGGATCCTGCTGCTGTTGATGCTGCGGGTTCTGCCCACCTTGCTGACCGCCCTGCTGACCACTGCCTGGATTGTCTTTATGGGAACCCTGTCCGAACTGAGAGCCCTGTTGATTGGACATTTAAACCTCCCGGGATTTTCATCCCCTCTGGTAAGTTAGGTTCGCGCTACCGGAGTAAGGTTGCCCCCGCGCCAGGTTGACACCCGCCCCCATCGGCGTGCGCTCAGCAGCCTCGCAAAGTTGGCGGAGTATTTCCCGCAGGCGCCTATAATAAAAATAGAGGCAACAAGCAAAGAAAAGCCCGGCCGCCATCGAGCCGGGCTTTTTCAGTTGCGGTCTAAATCGCCTGAAATCGATGACGCGGTCGCAACCCTCGTGTTTTCAGGCAGCGGCGTCTAAGTCGCTTGTTTTCTATGATGGACATATAACAGCAATGGTATCTATGAGTTACCAGCTACTTCGCAGTTAGGAAGCTTTAGAATCTATGAGTTACGGAGTAAGGGGGAGGGGGGTCCTGTCAGAAATGGCTTACCGGACGCTTCGCCGTCTCCTCTGCATGCCGGCTGCTATCCGACTCCAGCGACCGGCTGACGATCTCCTTCGATCCCAGCCCGATAGCCAGTGACAGCGCCAGCACGATGCCACCAAAGAGAATGCCGAAGGCCAGCTCAACGATCGCGCCGGCGATCCCGACATGATCGAGAGCCATCGCTACCGTCAACACGATGACCAGCCACTTGATCCCCTGGCTGAGCAGCCGCGCGTACTGCAGGTTCATGTTCACCGCGCCGATCAGCACGCTCCGCGCCAGAAAGCGGGCGATCACCGTCCCGACCAGCAGGAGCAGGATTGCGGTGACGATACGGGTCAGGTAGGGATAGATCTCTGTTGCTGTCTGCTCCGAAGGGCTGTAAGCCGCTCCGAAGGCGGCGATCCCCAGCACCAGTCCGAGGAAGATGCCGCACCAGAAGACAATGCGCGACAGCATCAGGGAAGGGACCTGCATCGGTGACCAGTGCAGCAATCCTGCCGGAGAATTCGCCTTGACGCGATTGTCAAAGTCGACCGCGACCAGGATTCGGCGCAGCAGATAGCCGAGAAACAGCCCAAACAGAGCGCAGACCAGTACGGCGAGTACGAGTGACAGCACGGCCGGCAGCAGGGTGGCCACCTTGGTGAGGACACGAGCCAGCGAGGCATGAAGCGCGAACTCGATTTGGTCCCACATGGTTTTCTCCTTCCATCGTGACGCGGTTGCTCATGGGTTGAAACGATCCGGCCAGCGCCACCGGGCCAGAAGATAAGGTTTGTCCGCCTCGAAGGCGCTGGCAAGCGCAGCTACCCGCTGCTCTGCAACCGCCTCTCCCTGGCTGCTGATGGCAAGCACGTGAGAAGCCGCCCAGCCGAGGTACAAGGGCATCAGTGCGCCGAGGAGGTGATTCCGGTTCACGCTTCTGCCGCGATACGCGGCCAGGAAGTCATATACGATTCTGACCCAGAGAGCATCCGGCAGGAAATGCTCCTTGTCCTTGGCCTGGGCGAGACGGTTCACGGAAAGCAGCGTCCGCGGCGTCATCACCTGGGTCCACACCTCCTGCAGATTACTCCCCGCCAGGCGGAAGGACTCGATCATCGGCCGGACATCCGCCGGCGGAGACGCATCCTGCGGAGCGGTCTCCGGCATACCCCGGCCCCCTATCTCCCGTATACGCGCCGCCGGCCGCGACAGCTGCCACACCGAGGCGCGCGCCTCGATGTCTGAAAAAAGTCCACCGACCACGCGGGTGAGCAGAGCCGTGACGTCGAATCCTTCGCGCTGGGCGAAGTGTCGGGGACCTACATGCACCTGTGCCACCGCATTCTCGTTGAGGAGAGCGTCCGTGGCTGGCCAGACGATTGTGTCTTCCGGATCGGACGACCGATATGCTGCTCCGTTCGCCAGAATCTGACAGAAGGCGCTGGAAACGGCCAGGTCTCCACTCAGCGGGTAACGAATCGTGCTGCCATACAACGCGCGGGTGAGCGGATGGAGAATCGCACTGTTCAGCAGACCCTCGTACGGGCTCAAAGTGTAGAAGGGCATGGCAAGATCCGCGGACTCGCCAAGCACGGCTCGCGAGAGCAGAGGCAAGGCGCGCCGGTCCAGCGCGCCCACATCGTGCCGGAGGAGCATCGCGGCGCGCGCATCGTGCTCAGATGCAAGGCGCGAAGCATCGATGAACGTTTGTGTGGTGTGTGGCCATGGAGAAGGCTGCGGGCGTCCATTCGGAACGAACGGCAACAGGCTTAGCCAGGGGGTACCACCGACCGGCTGAGGGGCATTCGGCACCGTCGACGTTTGGCCGCCGTCCGAGTCAAGGGCGGGAAATGCGAGCAAGGTGCGAATTGGGCGATCTGCATTCGCAAGTCGACCTACGACCGCTGCGGTGGCTTTGTCCAGGTCTTCACGGCTACCTGGTTCGACGACAATCAGAAGATCTGTCCTGGTCTTGCGATCCGATTCGCTGGTGCCGACCTCGACCGTTCCGTTCTCTCGGACGGGCATCCCGTCGACAAACTCGGCGGCCGCAGATTGGGCCGGTTGGAGCAACACGGGTGGCGCGTCCCACGCATCCACATCGATCGCCGCCTCCTCCGCGTGACCCTCTGCCATACCAGGAGGCAACTCCTGGCCATCGCGGCTGAGCTGTAGTTCGAACCAGAGAAATGCGTAGGGGGACAAAGTTAAGACGTAGGGCTGCTCGGTAATCTTCGGGAAAGGTACGTAGCCGAGCATCTCCACCGGGGTGCGACCCTCGTATTCATTCAGGTCGAGTAATACCGGCTGGGCAGACCTGGAAATGTTGGCGACGCAAAGCACGGTCTGATCGCGATATTGGCGAAGATATGCGAGGACCTTGCGGTTGGTGGTGTTCAGAATGTGGAAGCTGCCCCTCCCAAAAACCGGGAACAGCTTCCGCAAGCCAATCATGTTGCGGGTCCATTGCAATAGAGACGAGGGGTTTTCGAGCTGCTCTTGAACATTGACTGCCAGATAACCGAAAACAGGATCGGAAATTACCGGGCTGTATAGTCGCTCGGGATCGACGGTGGAAAATCCCCCGTTAAGCTCAGCGTTCCATTGCATCGGGGTGCGAACACCATTCCGATCGCCGAGCTCGATGTTGTCTCCCATGCCGATCTCATCGCCGTAATAGAGGATCGGCGTTCCTGGAAAGGAGAACAGAAGGCTGTTCAACAGCTCGATGCGGAGGCGATTGTTATCCAGAAGCGGAGCGAGGCGGCGCCTGATGCCGAGATTGATCCGCATTCGAGGGTTGGCGCTGTACGCCAAGTACATGTAGTCGCGCTCATCCTCGGTCACCATCTCCAGAGTCAGCTCATCATGGTTGCGCAGGAAGAGGCCCCACTGGCAGTTGGAAGGAATGTCAGGAGTCTGCGCCATGATTTCTGTAATCGGAAGGCAGTCTTCCTGACGTATGGCGACGTAGATTCTGGGCATGAGAGGGAAGTGAAATGCCATCTGGCATTCATCGCCATCTCCGAAATAGGGACGCACGTCACTCGGCCACTGATTCGCCTCAGCAAGGACAAAGCGATTGGCGTAATCGGCATCGATGGCAGCACGGAACGCCTTGATGATTGCGTGGGTTTCGGGCAGATTCTCGCAGTTTGTGCCGTCACGTTCCACGAGATAAGGAATCGCGTCCATTCGCAGGCCGTCGACGCCGAGATCGAGCCAGAAGCGCATGGCCGCCACAGTTTCAGCCAGCACTAATGGGTTGTCGAAGTTGAGGTCAGGCTGATGAGAGAAGAAACGATGCCAATAGTAAGCTTTAGCGACCGGATCCCAGGTCCAGTTAGAAGTCTCAGTATCTGAGAAGATGATACGTACGCCTGAGAATTTTTGGTCGGTATCGCTCCATACGTAATAATCGCGTTCGGGCGAGCCTGGTAGAGCATGGCGTGCTCGCTGAAACCACTGGTGCTGATCCGATGTGTGATTGACCACCAGTTCGATCAGAACCTGCATGCCGCGCTTGTGGGCGGCATCCAGGAACTGCTTGAAGTCGTCAAGAGTGCCGTAGCTAGGATGGACGTTCTTATAGTCCGATATGTCGTAGCCGTCGTCGCGCAGCGGCGATGGGAAGAAAGGAAGCAGCCAGATGCAGGTGACACCGAGATCCTGCAGATAATCGAGCTTGCCCATGAGCCCTGGGAAGTCGCCGATGCCGTCTCCATTGCCATCGGCAAACGCCTTCACATGGAGCTCATAGATAACCGCATCCTTATACCAGAGCGGATCGGATGCGCTCCCTGCTTTCTTCAACGTCGAGCCTCGCTCTTCAGATTGTGCAAGTTGGATGCAGTGTACGCGAACACCGGTTGCGATGCGAGTGCAGACGGAGGCGAAAAGAAACCAGCATTTTTGCTACGGAGCAGCCGTTGTGAAGATTAAGATAGAAGGCCAGACCACTTCTCCGTTCTCTACGGCATCTAATGCTTTATCGCTTCGGCGCATCGTTATTCAAAGCAGGTAGTGGAAACCATGCGAATTCTGAGCTGGCGATTGATCGCGGCGTTGGTGATCGGAGTCACACTTGTGTCTCTCGCCTCCTCCTGGTACGAGGTGAGAAGTCAGAAGGATGCCCTCCGCGCTGAGTTAGAGCGCCAGGCAGGGGCGCTGGGCGATAATCTCGCCGGAAGAGCTGAGCTTTACCTGCAATTAGGCGATCGAGCCCGTCTGGAGCAGATGGTACAGCAATTCAGCGACCGCGAGCACCTGCTCGGAATCGGCGTGTATGAGCCTGATGGCACACCGCTAGTTGTTACGACCGCTCTTAACGCGCTATTGCCCGGATCGCCCGCGCTGTTGACCGATGTCCTGAGGACGAATCGCGACGAGAGCAGATACATGCGCGTCCGTTTCAAGCGCATATATGTAGTGGCAATGCCCCTGCATGCCTCTGGCAACGATGTCCTTGGCGGCATCGTTATGGCCCACGACACCGGATACATTCGCGCGGAGATTTTTCGGGTCTGGAGCAGAGTCTTCGTTCGGATAGCGCTTCAGGTGCTGGTGATCGTCGCTATTACCATCCTCATCGTGCGCTGGAGTCTGACCGGACCGATCGCGCGGGTCGCCGACTGGATGAAAGCTCTGCGAACCGGCCAGCATGCAGTCCCGCCGTCGGCTAAAGATGTTGATTTCCTTCTTCCTCTTACGCGTGAGGTTGCGCCGTTAGCGAAGAGCATCCAAAGCGCGCGTGGCGCAGCCGAGGCAGAGGCCAGACTGCGCAATGCGAATGAGTCAGAATGGACGGCGCAGCGGCTGGCTGACCATGTCCGCAGCAGACTCGGCGGAAGCAGTTTGTTCGTGGTTTCGAATCGCGAGCCCTACATACATTCATCGCGCGACGGAGAAATCAGATTCTCGGTTCCAGCGAGTGGCCTTGTTGCGGCGCTCGAACCGATTCTTTGTGCCTGCAACGGAACCTGGGTGGCGCACGGCAGCGGCGACGCCGATATGCAGACGGTGGACGATCATGACAGGCTGCAGGTTCCTCCCGACGAACCGCTCTACACTCTTCGTCGAGTGTGGCTCAGCGCCGAGGAGGAAGAGGGCTATTACTACGGCTTCGCCAATGAGGGCCTTTGGCCCTTATGCCATAACGCCCATACTCGCCCGGTTTTTCGTGCGCGGGATTGGGAGCACTACTACAACGTCAACCAGAAATTCGCCGATGCCATTCTGGAAGAGATAGGAAGCGAGGAACACCCCGTCGTTCTGATCCAGGACTATCATTTCGCGCTGTTGCCGCGCATGGTGAAGGACCGGCTGCCGAACGCAAGAATCGCAATTTTCTGGCACATTCCATGGCCTAATCCCGAATCGTTTGAGATCTGTCCGTGGCAGCGCGAGCTTTTGGATGGCTTGTTGGGGGCAGATCTGATCGGATTTCACGTCAGAGCGCATTGCAACAACTTTCTCAACACTGTCGATCATGTGCTGGAGGCGCGCATCGACTGGGAGCACTTCTCGGTTAAACGCAACGATCATCAGTCGCTGGTCTTGCCTTTCCCGATCAGTGTGGAGTTTTCAGAAACCGACGCTCGTACACAGCAAAGAGACGCTTCAGAGGAGCGGCGCGAATTACTCAAGGAACTGGGGTTTGACGCGACATACGTAGGCATCGGCGTCGATCGTGTCGATTACACCAAGGGGATCATCGAACGATTCCAGGCAGTCGAGTCATTCCTTGAACGATATCCGAGCTACCAAGGTAAATTCAGCTTCGTCCAGCTGGGGGCGCCTACCCGCACGCACATCAAACGGTACGCGGACTTCCAGGCAGAAGTTGAAGCGGAGGCCGAGCGGATCAATGCTCGATTCAAGCGTGGCCGATGGTCTCCAATCATATTGCGGGTGCGCCAGCACAGCCGGCAGGAGGTCCAGCGGTTCTATCGGGTAGCGCATATCTGCATGGTGACGTCGCTGCATGACGGAATGAATCTCGTAGCGAAAGAGTATGTCGCCGCAAAACAGGACGAGCGCGGGGTGCTTATCCTTAGCCGGTTTACCGGAGCTGCCCGGGAACTGCGCGACGCGATCATTGTGAACCCCTATGATATTGAGTCAACCGGCGAGGCTATCGCCCAGGCTCTTCGAATGGACGTAACCGAAATGATGGAGCGCATGCGGCGGATGCGCACTTCAGTTCGAGAGCACAACATCTACTGGTGGGCCAGCAGCCTCATAGGGACGCTCTGCGAGGTACGCCTGGATCAAACGGAGAGCCCGGCCGCTTCGATGCCGGAAAGGGTTTCGGTGGGGACATAGACTTGTCACGCGTACAGTCCAAAAAATCTCTTCCCGAATCGACCACGCTGTGGGACTTCTTCTATCGGCTGAAAAGAGCGCCGGCTTCGGCACTTCTGTTGGATTACGATGGCACCCTGGCACCCTTTCAGATCGAACGGAATAATGCCTATCCTTATCCCGAAGTCATGCCGCTTCTGGGGAAGATCCTGAAGTGCGGCGGCTCGCGCATCGTGATCGTCACGGGACGGCCGGTTGCCGATCTGAAGCCTTTTCTGCAGCCTTTCGACAATCTCGAAATATGGGGCGCCCATGGTCTGGAACGCCTGCTGCCGGACGGTACTTACCAGCAGACACAAACCGCCCCAGGTACACGCGAGATGCTGTCACAGGCAGAGGCGTGGGTGGTCGAGTCGAATTTGGCTCAGTTGGCGGAGTTTAAGCCGGGAGGCATCGCTATTCACTGGCGCGGGATGGCCGACCCCGAGGCAAAGGCAGTGGAGGCGCAGCTACGGGAAGGCTGGACTGTGCTCGCCAGCAGCGGCGATCTGAAGCTTCTAAGCTTCGAATCGGGGGTGGAGCTGCGAGTCGCCCGCCCTGACAAAGGCGATGCAGTTGCATCGATAATCGGCGAGTCGTTGCCGCAGACGGAGATCGCCTACCTTGGCGACGATCTTACTGACGAGGACTCGTTTCGGGCCTTGAATGGTCGCGGGTTGACTGTACTCGTACGTCCCGAGTATCGGCAGACAGCGGCCCAGGTATGGCTCAAGCCGCCACACGAACTGGTCGGGTTCCTTGAGCAATGGCTGGACGGAATGCCCGAGCCTGATCATTTGACCACAACATCGTAGGGCGAAATTGCAATCCAACACCTCGTCGCGGCGAGGCATCCATAGATGCAATACTGCGACCATGTTGTTGGCGTTTTACCGTGGTTCGAATCTATGAACGAGTCTAAGAACCATTCGAATGCGGGGAGCCCATGGCTCGATCGGCTGCGCGCCCTTCGCAACATGCCTCACGTTCTCCGCATTCTTTGGGAGTCGGGGCCTGCGGTTGTCTCCTGGGGGATAGCCCTCCGGTTCATCGTCGCGGTCCTCCCATTTGGAATCGCCAAGGTAGCGCAGTACATCATCAACGGCATCGCGCAGGTGTTACGCGGCCAGCAATTGCCGTCGAGCTTCTGGATACTTGTCAGCACAGAAGTTGTGTTGAACGTACTCGTCGGCGTAATCACTCGTGCGATCGACTATTCGGATTCGCTTCTATCCAACCGTTATACCCAGCATGCCAGCGTTAAGGTGATGGAGCAGGCAGCCCAACTCGACCTGACGACATACGAAAACCCGCTCTTTTACGACCGCCTGGAGCGGGCGCGTGTGCAGGCCACCGATCGCCTGGCGATGATTCAGCAGATGGGGCGCCTTATTCAGCAGGTGATCACCACACTCACGTTCTCGGCTGCGCTGGCTTGGGAATCGCCTTGGCTGGTACTGCTGCTTATGGTGGGCGTCCTCCCGTCTTTCATAGGAGAGACGCACTACGCGTTTCTTGGATACGCCAAGAACTTCCGCCAAACTCCCGCGAAACGCCAGATGGATTATCTGCGCCAAGTGGCTGGAAGCCGCGAGGGTGCCAAGGAGGTCAAGCTTTTCGGCCTCAACAAGTTTTTCACCGAACGGTTCCAGACGCTGGCCAATCAGATTTATCGGGAAGACGTCGCTCTTTCGAGATCGAAGCTGGTTCTCGGTGGTTTGCTCGGCGTCATCGGAACACTTGGGTACTACGGAGCCTATGTTTATGTAATCTGGCGGACGATTCACGGAGCTTACAACATCGGCGAATTTACTTTCCTGGCTGCCGCGATTCAACAGGCCAGTTCGAATCTGCAGCAAGTATTTTCGACGGTATCCGGTATCGCCGATCAGGCGCTCTTCCTCACCGACTTGATCGCCTTCTTCGATATGAAGCCTACCGTCATGTCGAAGCCAGATGGAAAGCTCATGCCGAAGGTTATTGAGCGGGGGTTCGAATTCCGTAATGTTTCTTTCGCTTATCCGGGAACAGACCGGCGGGTACTGAAAAATTTCACTTTCACTTTGTCTCCGGGAGAACGGATTGCTTTGATCGGTGAGAACGGCCAGGGCAAGACCACCGTGGTTAAGCTTATTACGCGTCTCTACGATCCTACCGAGGGACAGATACTTCTCGACGGTGTCGACCTGCGCGAGTATTCCCTTGAGGATCTGCACCGACACATCGGAGTTATCTTTCAGGATTTCATGCGCTTTGAGATGACCGCCCGCGAGAACATCGCGGTCGGCCGCATCGACTGGCCGAACCGGCAAACCGACATTGAGCTCGCAGCCCACAAGAGTCTCGCCGACACCGTCGTGAACAAACTATCCAACGGGTACGACCAGATGCTGGGACGGCGCTTCGAGGGCGGGGTGGAGCTCTCCGGCGGCGAGTGGCAGAAGATGGCGCTCGCTCGTGCCTACCTTCGCGACGCGCAAATGCTGATTCTCGATGAGCCGACCGCGGCTCTCGACGCGCGAAGCGAGTTGGAAGTCTTTGAGCGCTTCGCGGAGCTCACTGAAGGGAAGATGGCTCTGTTGATTTCGCATCGCTTCTCGACGGTGCGCATGGCGGACCGGATCGTTGTGCTTTCCGGAGGCCGTCTGATTGAAGAGGGCAATCATCAGCAGTTGATGGCCCTGGGCGGACTTTACGCGGAGATGTTTGAGATGCAGGCAGCGAGCTATCGATGACCCTGCAGGCGATGCGAAGGAAAATTACATGAAGCAGTCTTCAGCGGGCCCGAACTTATCGGAATTCGTCGCACCGTCCACGGCGCCGGTGCTGGATACTCCTACCGACAGCCTGCCGGAAAAACCCGCCGTATCCGATGCGCAACTGCGCGAACACGCTGACATGCTTGCCCGCGGATGGGAGATGGCGCCCGGTGGCGCTAAGCAGGACGGATTTACCGAGCGCCTTGAGCGGCTCGAAGTCAGGCTGTCTGGCCTGCTGCAAAAATGCCGAGCGATCGCATCTCCCCAGGAACTGACTCCGCAGCTCGAATTGCTGGAAAGCTCGCGGATGATGGAGTCGGTGATTGTCGCCGGCAAGAGCGCCAGTGGCACCTTCGCCGCATTGCCCCACGTTCGAGTTGAGTCGGAGGGGAAACTGCCGCGGGTCATGAACCTCGCGGAAGGATATTTGTCGGCTGCCGCTGGCGTCTGGTCGGCCGAATCCCTCAGCGTTTATGTGCAGCAGGTCCAGACGCGCGATCCATTGCTGCTCGCTGAAGTGATCGCTTTGCCCCAGGCGCTCAAGCTTGCTCAGCTCGAGTACATCCTGGACCGCGCTGATGAAGCCTTTGCAGCCGGCGAGCTGCCTCCCATCGAGCAGTCACCTTTTTCGGCAATCATTCACAGCCTTCGCCGCCTGGGTCAGGTGGAGTGGCGCAATATACTCGAGCCTCTGATCGTCTTTGACGCTGTCCTGCGGCAGGATCCGAGCAATGTCTTCGCCAACATGGAAGATGAGACTCGCAACAGTTATCACCTGCGGGTTGCAGAACTAGCGAAGAATGCAGACACGAGTGAAGTCCAGACCGCGCAGATTGCTCTGGACCTTGCACGAGGGGCGGCTAAGAAAGGCGATCCCGATCCCCGGCGCGCGTATCGCATGTCCCACATTGGTTACTATTTGTTTGCTGAGGGCGTGCCGCTTCTAAGCGACCGAATCCGTTACCACCCCACAGCGATGGAACGCATTCGCGGCTTTGTCCGACGCAACAACGAGGATTTCTACATCCTCGGTATCTTCATCCTTTCTCTCGCCCTGCTTGTCGCGATCCTGGCGCCTCTGGTTCCGCACCATGCCTTCTGGCCGGTCATGGGAGCGCTGCTGCTCGCCCTTCTGCCGGCAACGCAAGGGGGCGTCGATCTGGTTAACAATATTGTTACGGCGCTCATCAAGACTCAATCGCTTCCCAAGCTGGATTTCTCCAAAGGGATTCCGGAAAACGCGTCGACCGTTATTGTCGTTCCGGCGTTGCTACTTAACGAGAAGCAGGTCGAAGAACTCTTCGAGGAACTGGAGGCGCGATACCTCTCCAATCAGGATCCAAATCTTCATTTTGGGCTCCTGACCGATCTCCCGGATTCTATCGCCCGCCCGCAAAATGAGAACCGACATCCGCTGGTAGCACATGCCGTCAGGCTCATCGACGCGCTCAACACCAAATATGCAGCCGAACGAGGCGGCTCTTTCATCCTTCTGCATCGGCATCGCGTTTTCAACGCGCGTCAGGGCGTGTGGATGGGATGGGAGCGCAAGCGCGGAAAACTCCTGGATCTGAACAAGTTCTTACTGCACGAGCTCGACAGCTTTCCAATTAAGGCTGGACCGGTCGAAGTACTTAATAAAGTGCGGTACGTCATTACCCTGGATTCCGATACTCAGCTGCCACGCGGCACGGCGGCGCGAATGATTGGCACAATGGCGCATCCGCTCAACTGCGCCATAATCGATCCTCGGCTCCGCATCGTGACCGCGGGTTACGGCATCCTGCAGCCGCGAGTTGGTGTCAGCGTTGCTTCCGCATCGCTGTCCCGCTTTGCATCACTTTACTCCGGTGAGACTGGCTTTGATATCTACACGCGCGCTGTCTCCGATGTCTATCAGGATCTGTTCGGCGAGGGGATTTTCGCCGGAAAGGGCATTTACGAAGCCCGCGTTCTGCATGAGGTTCTGGATCGCCGCTTCCCGCGCGACGCGCTACTCTCGCACGACCTTATCGAGGGATCCTATGCTCGTGCCGGTTTGGTCTCCGACATCGAGGTGATCGACGACTATCCGTCGCACTATTCTGCACACACGCGGCGTCAGCACCGATGGGTTCGCGGAGACTGGCAGGTTGCACAGTGGATCTTCAGTCGCGTACCAGACGAATCAGGAAAGTATGTCGAGAATCCCATCGATACCATCTCTCGATGGAAGATCTTCGACAATCTGCGCCGCAGCCTGGTAGAGCCGGTTACATTCGTGATGCTTGTTCTCGGGTGGTTCATTCTTCCCGGAGGAGCGCTGTACTGGACCATCGCGACGCTTGTCTTTTTGTTGCTTCCGGTACTGGTGCAGCTGGGCTTCAATCTGGGCCGGGCGGTCCTCAACTTGAACATGACGGCGATGCGCGAAGGTATTGGCACGTTCGCCAGATCTTTCGGCTTTACGCTTCTGAATCTGACGTTCCTGCCGCATCACATGTTGATGTCGCTCGACGCGATTGCCCGATCGCTCGGCCGGCGGTTGCTTTCCGGGAGACGCCTACTGGAGTGGGAGACCGCTGCTCAGGCTGAAAGCAATAAGTCGCGGACAACGCTCGATCGTTACCTCCATCTTTCGCCGCTGATTGCAATTCTCATTGGTGTCGCACTCGACCTCGTCCACGCCCGGTCGTTGCTTGCGGCTGCGCCGGTCCTCTTCCTCTGGTGTCTGGCCCCGCTGGTGGCAACGTGGTTGAATTCGCCCTCCAAGCTGGCGGAAGGGCCATTGTCCAATGCGGACAGGGAGTTTCTCGAGCGGCAAGCGCTCCAGACCTGGCGGTACTTCCTCGAGTTCGGAAATGAGCAGAATCACTGGCTGATTCCTGACAATGTCGAAGAAAAAGATACCTACCAGGTGCGGAAGCTTTCACCAACAAATTTGGGAATGCTTCTGAACGCCCGCCAGGCCGCGCTGGAGCTGGGTTTCCTTACGCATCCTGAGTTCGTACGCGCCACGCTCGGAACACTCGCGACCTATGATCAGCTCGAAAAACAGCGGGGGCACATTTATAACTGGTACGACATAGACACGCTCCAGGCTATTCCCCCACTCACCGTCTCCGCTGTGGATAGCGGGAATCTTGCAGCGTCTCTCTACACGTTGCATTCAGGTGCTCTCGATCTGCTGAAGCGTCCGGTGCTTAGCGCCGAGACATTCGCGGGACTACAAGGACTCAGGCGCAGAACCGACAAGGGCAGTATTAGCCACAGAGGCACGCATGCGGTGTCAGTTGTCGATAACGGCGCGGCGTCGTTGCGAGCCCTGATTGGTTCGCTTTTAGTCGATTCAAACAAGACCGGCGGGGCGGCAGATGGTGTAACGCAAAGCTGGGAGGAACGGGAAGCTGACGCGCGCAGCGCGGGTTTAACTCAATTCATCGAGAGCTATACGCCCTGGCTCCTTCCCAGGTTCGAGACTTTGTTTGAAGCGTCGAATTCCGATGAACTAATCGATCGCCAAGTGCCCAGGTTGGAGGCAGCGGCTGACTACGCAGCTGACCTGAGTAAACGGCTTGCTCAAGGACTTGCAGCCCTGCGTCCAGACTCGGAACATGCGGTGCTCAGCGCCGAACTTCAGTCGTTACTCGCGCCTGCTCAGGGCAACCTGACGCAGCTGAGGGCAGACCTCACGGCCATTGTGACCAGAACAGAGAAGGCTGCGGACGCGATGGAATACGGATTTCTTCTCGTCGAATCGCGCCAGCTGCTCTCGATCGGTTACGACGGAAGCACGGGCGAACTCCACTCCGCTTGTTACGATCTGCTCGCTTCAGAGGCCCGCATCGCGTCGTTTCTGGCGGTCGCCAAGGGAGATATCCCTCAACAGTCATGGTTTCGGCTCGACCGTTCCCATGTTCTTGTGAATGATCGTCCAGTGTTGCTCTCCTGGACGGGAACCATGTTCGAGTACATGATGCCCGCGTTGTGGATGCGCACTTTTTCTGACACTCTGATCGCCCGATCGCTCGAATCCGCCGTGCGCATTCAGCGAGATCACGTACGAAATATTCCCTGGGGCATATCCGAATCCGGCTTCGCAAAGATGGACCCGCTGGGCCGATACGGTTATCAGGCCTGGGGCATACCGGATCTGGCTTTGAAGTATGGAGCAGAAGACGGCCCCGTGATTTCCCCTTACTCCACGTTTCTGGCGCTGTCAGTGCTGAGGAGGGAATCGATCGCCAATCTTCGCCGGATGTCGGAGATGAACTGGACTGGCGCCTACGGCTTCTATGAGGCTGCGGATTATACCCAGGGAAGGGAACCCGCGCTGGTTCGATCTTGGATGGCTCACCATCAGGGTATGTGCCTGCTGGCGGTTACAAATCTTCTCAAGGACAACGTCTTTCAGCGGTGGTTCCACAGCACTCCGCGGGTTCGTGCTGCCGAGCTCCTTCTGCACGAGAAGCCTCTCAGCAAGGACACGCTGCGAGAGTTGTCCCAACGATCTCGCTCCAAGACGCAAACGGCGGAGACGTCGCAGACGAACGGCTCCCCGACTTCGATAGCTGCCAAACATAAGACCGCTGCCGTCTGAGCAGGAGCCAGGAAATTCGATGCTACGGTTGGTCTGGAGCGGTTTCGCCGCGGATAACCACGACGGCTGATTCGCTCAAACGGAATGATTCGTTAGGTCGCGGTTGGATGCGAACGCGAACCGGGAATCGAGAGGCCAGGTGGACCCAGTTGAGGGTTCGCTGTACGTCGGGAAGCGGTCCCTGGGTCAGCTTGCCGACTACGTCGGCGTCGGGGGTGACACCGAAACCGATGCTGTCCACTACTCCGTCATACCGCACGTTGGGTCTGGACAAAACATAAACATAGGCCTTCATGCCGGGGTGGATATGATGCAGCTGGGTTTCCCGGAAATTGGCGATGGCCCACCAGACTCGCGTGTCGATGAGCGTGAATACCTGCTGTCCCGCATGCGCGTAGGCGCCTTCGGAAATGGTGAGATTCGTCACGCGTCCGTCAAACGGAGCAAATACGTCGCAGTTGTCCAGATCGTACTGTGCCGTGTCGATTGCCGCGGCTCTGCCAGATCGCTCGGCGATTAGCGGTTCCAGTGTTGTGACCGCATGCGCCGCCTGCTGCACCTGCTCGTGGCTCTGCTCGAGCACCGCCACGGCCTGTTTGTAGAGTGCGTTTGCCGACTCCAGCCTTGCCTGGGAGAGCGCCAGCTGGGAGCGAGCCTGTTGCACAGCCTGCCGCTGCGCCACCTCGGTCGTGCGCGCCTGGTCGATCTGATCGACAGTCACAAATTGCTTCGACAGGAGTGGCTCCAGCCGTTTCAAGTTGTTGCTGGCGTACTCGGACTCTGCCTGGGCTCGTTGAAGGGCCGCCTCGGAGTTTGCGACGTCGGCTTTGGCTTCATTCACGGCTGAGCTGGCCCGGGACAAGGCGGCGTCCGAGCTCCGCGTGTTTGCCTGGGCGACATTTACGCCGCTCTTCTGCGACGCAATTGTCCGGCTTTCGTCGACAATCTGACCTTCGAGCGTCTGACGAGCAGACTTCGCATTCGCCAGCGCATAGGCGTAAGGGCGGCGATCGATCTCATACAGAAGATCGCCTTGCTTGACGAGCTGATTGTCCACGATCGGCAGCTTTAGGATCGGACCGTTGACCAGGGGGGCCATGCCGATGAAATTTGCAAAAACTTCCGCATCGTCTGTTCGCGGATTCACCGTTGTCAGACGCAGAGTGATCAACCCAGCGATAGCTGCGGCCGCGATGATCGCGATGCTGAGAAGGCGACCGATGCGTCGACGGGTTTCCGGAGTAAGGTCGAGTGTCATAGTCACACGCTAAAGAAGATCAGCCAGAGAACGCACGCGAAGAAGGCGGTGAGGCATGGATAAACGACGATTGTCCATACGATTTCCTTGGCAAGTTGCATGCGGTCGAGCAGCCAATAGACGATTGCCGTCAACAATATTCCGGCAACGAGGCACAACAGCCACGCAGGGAAATAAGATCCCAGGATGCTGAAAGATGGGGCACGGCCGCATCCGCAGAGGGCGAACAAGATGCCCGGAACTGCGATGAACGCCACCGATCTCCGAGACAACGGCACGAGCGGATTCCTTTCCTGTCTAAGGTCCTGGAGTGGTTTTCGCAGCTGGCGTTTGAATTAGATCGCCAGTACGAAAAGCCAGGTTTGCTAACTGTATCAGCAGTTGGGTGCGGGTATAAATATCCTCCGAACTGGCCTGCGCCAACGCTTTTTGAGCTGAGACCACGTCGAGCAGATTACGGACGCCGTACTGGTAGGACTCGCGAGCCGCCGCATACGATTGATTCGCAGACGCGACGAGCGCCTCGGCCGCCTGCCGTTGTCGCTGGGCTGTCTTTACGTTTGAGTATGCCGCCCAAACCTCGTTGGAGATTTCGTCTCGCAGGGCGTCAATGGCCGCTTGCGCCTGCGCCTTTTCGGCCTTCGCCTGAGCCAGTTGGTGTTCGCGGCGTGTGCCATCGAAGATGGTCCACTTCAATTCAAGCCCAACATTCCAGACCTCTCCGCTGGTATAGGCCGATGGCAACTGATCCTGTTGGCCGTACTGCCGTTGCGCACCCCCGGTTCCAGAGAAGCCAAGGCTGGGAAAGTAGGCAGAACGCGCCTCCTTGATGCCAGCCTCTGCTGCGCGGAACCGGGCGATTTGCTCCTTCAAATCCGGCCGCTGCTGGAAGGAACGATCGATGTCCTGATCCACCGACTGCATCAGGTCCGGCGGTGGAGGGATATTATCGATGTTCACTACCTGAATCTGCGTCTCTGCGGGCAGCCCAAGAACCGTAGCAAGGTCTCCGCGCGCGATGGCTTCTGCGCCGATCACCGCTTGCAGATCATACTGCGCCTGCGCGGTTGCGGCAGTCGCCTCAAGCACGTCTGGCTTAGTCGCAAGGCCGTTTGCAAGGCGATCCTCCGCATCCTCTTGAACGGCCTGCGCATTTTTCAGACTCGCCTCAGCCGCGCCCCGCTGACCGATCTGATTCAGCAGGTTGTAGTAGGCCGCCGTTACCTGAAAAATGATCTGCCGATGGGTATCGTTGAAGGCAAAGTCGGCGGCAAGCAGATCCGCTTTCGCCGCGTCGATGGCGCCGCTTCTTCCTCCAAAGTCAAAAATCAGATAATCGACTTGGAGCTGGGGCTGAAAGATGCCGTAGGTCTGGCGAACGAACTCCGAATTGAAAAGAATCCTTGCTCGTGCCGTATCCGCCAGCGCCATCGCCACCAGGGTTGGGTATAGTGCGCTGCGCGCAATTCCCAAAGCGTCAGCCCTCGCCTTCGCATTTTGCCAGGCAAAGCGCGTTTGCGGATTGTGCTGCTCAGCTAGATCGATGAGTTCTGCAAGAGAATATGTCCTGGCTGGATCAATTTGGAACCTGGCCTCGGGCACACTAGCCTGATTGTAAGAAGCGCTTTGTTCCGCCCTGGTATGCCACACCCTGTCCGGAGAGGGGGGGGGCATTCTGGGCCCCACTCCAGATTGAACCCGTAGAGGCGACGAGAATAATGATCACGGTCCGAACGGATCGATGCATGCGGATTATTGTAGGTTGAGGCTTGCCATGTGGGTGAACTGGCTGAAATCCCACATTACTAACCCGCGCCTTGTTGATCAACAGAAATCAGATGACCTCGATATTAATCGGGGGGCAGGAAATTGTGAACACTCGAACTATGGCCAGGAATGAGTACACACGCGGGATGGGCCAGCGGTCAACTGAGACACTTGATAAATTGGGCAAGACGATCTTTATTCCTCTGAGCGGAGTTTGTGGTGACGAGAGCGTTCCGGCTGGACGGAAAGACAGCAATAGTTACGGGTGGAGGTAGCGGTATCGGCCAGGCCGTCGCAAAGCAGTTTGCGGCAAGCGGGGCGGCCGTTCACATCTTCGACCTTCATCTCGAAAGGGCTGCGGCGACGGCCAAGCAGATTTCGGAAGAGAGCCCGGGACTGGCATTCGCAGTTCAGTGTGACGTGACGGACGCGATCAAAACGCGACAGATCTTTAAGAAAATTGCCGACCAGGGGCGAATAGACATTCTGGTGAATAGCGCCGGGATTTCACACATCGGGCGTCTGGATACGACAAGCGAGGATGATTTGGACCGTGTCTTCCGCGTGAATGTAAAGGGTGTCTTTCACTGTATGCAGGCCGCGGTCGAACCAATGCGGGAACAAGGCGGAGGAGTGATTTTGAATCTTGCCTCGATCGCGGCGACCGCGGGTTTAAGCGACCGATTCGCCTATTCGATGAGCAAGGGAGCGGTGCTCTCGATGACTCTTTCTGTAGCGAAGGACTATCTAAAGGACAAGATTCGCTGCAATGCGGTCTCTCCGGCGAGGATTCACACGCCGTTCGTCGATGCTTTTCTCAAGGAGCATTACGCCGGGCGCGAAGATGAGATGTTTGCCAGGCTCTCCCAAGCTCAACCGATCGGGCGGATGGGCTTGCCGGAAGAAGTCGCATCACTGGCGCTCTTCCTGTGTTCGGACGAGGCATCGTTCATTACTGGTGCTGACATTCCGCTCGACGGCGGGTTCGTCAATTTGCGGGGGTAATTCTCGGTGGACCTACACCTGAAGGATAAAGTCGTTCTGATCACCGGGGGCGCGCAGGGCATCGGTGGAGCGATTTCGGAGGCCTGCGTTGCAGAGGGGGCGATTCCCGTTATGGTGAACCGCGATTCCGAGCACGCAAAGCAGTTCCTGGACCAGCTCCATGATCGCGGCGCCAGATGCGAACTGTTGACCATTGAACTCAGGGAACCCGAGAGTTGCAAGCGCGCTGTCGAGGAAACGCTGCGGCGGTGCGGACGAATTGATGCGCTGGTGAACAACGCGGGCGCGAATGACAAAGTTGGATTGGAGCACGGAACTCCAGAGGCATTCATCGAATCTGTCCATCGCAATCTATGGCACTACTATTCAATGGCTCACTATGCGCTGCCGGCGCTGAAGGCCTCGCGCGGCACCATCGTCAATGTTAGTTCGAAGACGGCAGTCACAGGGCAGGGGAATACATCGGGCTATGTAGCAGCAAAAGGAGCTCAGCTTGCCCTGACGAGGGAGTGGGCGGTGGAACTGCTGCCGTACGGGATCCGGGTCAACGCGGTGATTCCAGCGGAGGTGATGACGCCTCTGTATCGGGACTGGCTATCGACGTTCCCCGATCCGCAGGAAAAGCTACGCTCGATTACAAAAAGCGTTCCGCTTGGCCAGAGAATGACTGAGCCTTCAGAAATTGCAAGCGCAGTGGTCTTTCTCTTATCTGACAAGTCGGCGCACACCACCGGACAGCATATCTACGTCGACGGCGGATTTGTTCATCTCACCCGGGTCCTTCCTCAAGAAGAAGAGCAATAAGCAGAGGATCGGAGACCGCGAGGGGCAAATTGGGATCCCTTTAGAAACGAACCTCTTGCATCGAACTGTCTAATTGACGATTCGGCCCTCAGGAGACACCGCCTCTCCGGTTCCGTGCTGAGGGTCCACCAGGACGACAGAGAATTTCCGTTGCTCCTTAATGCCCGCATATCTGCCCGTTCGCGGATCGAACGCGAGTACGCGACTCTTATCGTCCCAGTGGATCCCAATCCAGGCGCAGAGTTTTTCTTGTAGTCGTAGGAAACGTCGCCAGAGGGGTAGTCGCATCGGGCGAGTAAAACGTTTACAATTTGGCACGCAAGCCAACTGAGCGCTCTGCACAACGTATACCGTTTCCAAATTATCTAACGCTCTGCGGATATATCGATATCAAACGCATGAAAGGAACATACTTGCGTCCTCGCTGGAACTCCTTTTTTCTTCCCTTGGCCTTTCTCGCTCTGGCCGTCGGCATTCAGGTGAGTCCAGCACAGGAGCCAGCACCGGGGAGCCACACAGGCCCGCCTCCGCCCCATGCCAAGCAGATACACCTGAAGCACGTTCTGGTTGTCGGCCAGACAAAGGGATTCGAGCACGACTCGGTTTCCGCGGCCATGGCTGCCATTTACAACATGGGCCGCGAAACGGGCCTATGGGATACGACCATGCGGACCGATACCGAGCTCATCACCAAGAAAGACCTGCAGAGAAACACGAAGAACCTGAACTACTTCGATGTTCTGATCTTCGCCAGCACGACGGGAGAACTGGATCTCGACGCAAGCCAAAAGCAGGAGATGATGTCGTTCATCAAGGATGACGGCAAGGGCTTTGTGGGAATTCACGCGGCGCTGGATACGAATTACACCTGGCCTGAATACGGAGAGATGATTGGCGGCTGGTTTGATCAGCACCCATGGGGAACTTTCAATGCGCCGATCATCAACGAAGATCCTGAATTTCCCGCGGTGCGCCATTTTCCCAAGGCTTTTGTGAAATACGACGAGATCTATCAGCCAAAGGAATGGTCGCGGGACAAGGTCAACGTCCTGCTCAGTCTCGATCCAACCAAGCTCGATTACTCGAACAATCCCCGCATTCATCGCGCCGATCACGATTTTCCCGTGGCCTGGAGCAAGATGTACGGCAAGGGGCGGGTGTTTTACTCGACTCTTGGCCACACGGAAGAATCCTGGCAGGACCCGGATATTCGCACGATGTACTTCGAGGCAATCAAGTGGGCGTTGGGCATGACCGAGGGAAGCACTGCCTCACATCCGCGTCCGGCCGCATCGACACCAAATCAGTAAGGCGCAAAGAAAGCACCCATGAAGAGACTCGGGATGGGCTTAATCGGCCCCGGATTCGTTGCCGCGCACCATATTGACGCTGTGCGTCGCCTGGGAGACGTGGACGTGGTGGCGATCGCGGGTTCGTCTCAGCAATCGGCCGACCGGAAGGCGCGGGAGTATAAGGTAGATCGCGCCTACGGCGACTTCCACGCGCTTATCGCCGATCCGGATGTGCAGGTGATCCACAACACGACTCCGAATCACCTTCACCTGCCTGTCGTGATGGCGGTGCTCAAGGCGGGCAAGCACATCATTTCCGACAAGCCCCTGGGCCTGAACCCCGAGGACGGACGCGCGATGCGCGACGCGGCGCTCGCGGCGAAGGTAGGAAACGTAGTCACCTTCAACTATCGCGGGAATCCGTTGGTGCAGCAGGCGCGGGGCATGGTCGCGGCTGGCGATGCCGGAGACATCGGCTTTGTCCACGGGCACTATCTGCAGGACTGGATGACGGACCCTGATGTTTTCTCCTGGAGATCCGATCCGGCTAAAGGCGGCACGACTTCCGCTCTGGGAGACATTGGATCTCACTGGTGTGACCTCGCCGAGCATGTGTCCGGTTTAAAAATTGCTTCGGTGCTGGCTGACCTCACCACAGTTATTCCCATTCGATATTCTTCCGGCTCATCTTCGGAGGCATTCTCGGGGACGAAGACAGGGGAGAGAACGGAAGTGCGGGTGAAGTCGGAAGACCTCGCCAGTGTGCTGCTCCGATTTGAGGGTGGTGCGAAAGGCTGCTTTTCCGTGGGCCAGGTGCTGCCAGGTCACAAGAACGATCTGCAGCTCGAGTTGAATGGGCGAACCTGTTCGCTGAAGTGGAAGCAGGAACAACAGAATGAGCTGTGGATCGGACACTATGATCGGCCGAACGCAGTCATGGCAAAGGACCCGTCGCTGGTGTCTCCGGAGGTTCGGCGATATACGCATCTGCCCGGGGGGCATCAGGAATCCTGGGCGGACGCATTCTTCAACGTGATCAGCGATGCATATCGATGGATTCGTGAAGGAGCGGCGCCCGAGGCCAAGCCGGAAATGTTGCCCACCTTCGAAGAAGGTTACCGGTCGAACTGCCTTGTGGACGCCATGCTGAGAAGCCACGCGGGGGGCAACGTCTGGGAGAAGGTCAGCTATGTGCCGGGATCGGAAAGCTAGATTGGTTTTCGCAGCATTGGCATTTTTACCCAGCGAGGATTGAGGAGCCGTCGCATGAGAGTCGGAGTATTCACGCCGTTGCTGTCGCAGTTGCCGCTGGAGGGCGTGCTGACGAAGCTGCTGGCGCTCGACATTCACACCGTGGAACTCGGGACCGGAAATTATCCCGGCAATGCTCACTGCAAGCTATCGATGCTGGATGATTCTTCAGCTTTGAAAGAGTTCAAGCTCAAGCTTGAGGACCAGGGCGCGAGCATTAGCGCATTGAGCTGTCACGGGAATCCGCTACACCCGGATCCCGACCACGCAAAGCAAGCCCAGGAAGTGAACCGCAAGACGATTCTTCTGGCGGAAAAGCTGGGCGTGCCTGTCGTGGTCGATTTTTCCGGATGTCCCGGCGATTCCCCGAATGCCAAGTCACCGAACTGGGTGACCTGTCCATGGCCGCCGGACTACCTCGACCTATTGGCGTGGCAATGGGACGAGGTCGTGGCTCCCTACTGGTTGGAACGAGCAAAGTTTGCCGAGCAGCATGGGGTTCGTATCGCGATCGAGATGCATCCCGGCTTCGTGGTTTATAGCCCGGAAACAATGCTGCGGCTGCGATCGATCGCAGGCCCGTCGATCGGCTGCAATTACGATCCGAGCCACATGTTCTGGCAGGGAATCGATCCTATCGCGGCGATACGAATCCTGGGCGAAGCGATCTTCCACGTTCATGCAAAGGACACTCAGCTGTACCCAGCGAACCTGCCTCGCACTGGCGTTCTGGACACGAAGCCGTACACTGATGAAAGGAATCGTGGTTGGATATTCCGCACCTGCGGCTATGGGCACGGGGCGGAGTGGTGGAAGGAGTTTGTCTCGACGTTGAGGATGTTTGGCTACGACGACGTGCTTTCGATCGAGCACGAGGATAGCCTTCTCTCTCCCGAGGAGGGCCTTACCAAGGCAGCCCAGTTTCTCAACGAGATTGTTATCAAAGCGGAGCCAGGAGCGGCATGGTGGATTTAACCGCCTTCATTCGAAGGACGGCCCGTACATCGATGGATCGTAGAAGCTTTATCGCGGGCGCAGGCGTACTGCTTTCGAGCAAAGCGCTCGTCGCGCTCGCGCCCATGCAGACCAAGAACGGCGATGCGCCGGTGATCGGAAAAGCGGATCACAGCCTTCGCATTGAGCCTCTTAATTTGGAGATTGGCACGGGCGTGACGGTCAAGACCCTCGCCTACAATGGGCAGGTCCCCGGGCCGCTGCTGAGGTTGCGGGAGGGCGTGCCGGTGACGATCGATGTCACCAATGCAACCGACTCGCCCGACATAGTGCATTGGCACGGCCTGGCGATTGATTCGTTAAATGATGGTGCGATGGAGGAAGGCTCGCCGATGATTCCTGTTGGCACCACGCATCGCTATTCCTTCACTCCAAAGCCGTCGGGCACACGTTGGTATCACACTCATGCTTCGGCCTTCGATAATCTATCGATTGGAACCTACAGCGGGCAGTTCGGATTCCTGCTGATTGAGGGCAAGGATCAGCCTGGTCATTACGACCAGGAGATCAATCTCGCCATTCATCATTGGGAACCTTCGTTTGTCCCGATGGTCGAGACCATGCGTCAACAGTCGTCAAACATGCCGCTCACGACCGGCTCCGATGTCGGATACAAATATGCAACCATCAATGCGCACATGCTGGGTGCAGGAGAACCGATACGAGTCAAGCAGGGGCAGCGTGTGTTGCTGCGCCTTCTTAATGCCAGTGCGACGGAGAACGTTGTTCTGGCGCTTCCCGGCCACAGCTTCAAGATCATTGCGATGGATGGGAATCCCGTCCCGAATCCCAAGGCCGTGGATGTGCTCTCACTGGCGGTCGCCGAGCGCGTCGATGCTATTGTCGAGATGAATTCGCCGGGCGTCTGGGTGCTGGGGTCGACGCTGGAGAAGGCGCGCCAGATGGGGCTTGGCATTGTCGTCGAGTACGCGGGAAAGTCGGGTGCCCCGGTATGGAAAGATTCAGCGCCGGTTGACTGGGACTACACCCAATTCGCCAACACATCCGAAGCTCCTAAGCCGGATGAGACATTCACGCTGACCTTCCGGGACTTCGGTTCTATGCACGGCTCCAAATTTGACACGTGGACCATCAACAACAAATCGTGGCCTGACATCGAGCCGCTGGCAGTACAGCGGGGAAAGCGCTATCGAATGGTATTTCGCAATGGGAGTGGCGATCAGCATCCCATTCATCTGCATCGGCACACATTCGAGGTCACTCGCATAGGCACGAGGCAGACAAGCGGCCTGATGAAAGATGTCGTCAACGTCATGCCCCTGGATACAGTCGAAGTGGATTTTGTCGCGAACAATCCGGGAGACACCCTGTGGCACTGTCATCAGCAACTGCACATGGATTACGGCTTTATGCAGCTGATTAAATACTCCGGCTGAGTGGTTTCGGAATCTGCAGCATTGCACGAACAAGTTGAACTCTTCCTTATCAAATGAGGGTATTGATTGACACGATGAAGAGAACTCGGGTGATAGTGCTTCTGGCAGCAGCAGGCTTCCTTGCTTTTCAATGCCGGCAAATGACGATTTACGCAGCTTCCGATGGTTCTCCATCGAGCCCTTCTGCATCACAATCCCCGCAGCCACAGGAGAATGCCGGCTCCGCCAGCCCCGGCGCGACAGCCTACGGGGAACATTGCGCCATCTGCCACGGTGACAATCGCGAAGGCAATCTGCCGGCGTTTCCGCCTCTGCTCGGGATAAACCGGCAGATGAGTGATCAGCAAATTACTGATCTCGTCCGCAGCGGAAAGGGCCGAATGCCCGGATTCCCGAAGTTACGGCAGGAGGAGTTGAATGCGCTCCTGCAGTTTCTTTCGACGAGCAATTCGCCTACGCCAGCCCCGAATGGAAACTCGTCAGTGGCATCTTCCAGCCTGAGCGAAGCAGGGTATGGCCTGTTCCGTCAAAATTGCGCTTTCTGTCATGGCCGCGACGCACAAGGCGGTGAGACAGGTCCCGATCTCACCCAATCCAGGCTCGTTCGCAGGGACGTTGGCGGCGACAGGATCTCGGAGGTGGTGAGAAATGGACGACCCGAAAAGAAGATGCCTGCTTTTCATTTTTCCAATCAGGAGATCTACAGTCTAGTCGCGTTTATTCATGAGCAGCAGGCCAAAGCGGCGTCCCGACCCGGCGGCCGCAGAGGCGTAGAGGTCGCCGATCTCCAGACTGGCAACATTGAAGCTGGCCGGCGGTACTTTAACGGTGCAGGGAACTGCGTGGCCTGCCACTCGCCCACGGGAGATCTCGCCGGCGTCGCTTCGAGGTACGAGGGACTGCAACTCGAGGAGCAGATGCTCTATCCGAGAGATGTAAAGAATCGGGTAACGGTCACGCTGCCGTCAGGAAAACAGATATCCGGAACGGTGGCTTATCTCGATGAATTTACGATTGCGCTGCGCGATGCCGACGGTAACTACCATTCATGGGCAGTTGGCAAGGTCAAGTACAAACTTGACGCGCCAGTCAACGCTCACGTGGATTTATTCGGCAAATACACGGACGATGACATCCACAACCTGATGGCATATTTGCAAACGCTGCGCTGATCCTGTTCATGCCGCAGGCTAAGAGGTTACCCACGAAGATGAAATCGCTGAGACATAGGGCTGTTCTTGCCGCAGGCTAAGAGGTTACCAACGAAGATGAAATCGCTGAGACATAGGGCTGTTCTTGCCGCTGGCGTATTGTCAGGGCTTGCTGCATTGCCGCATTTGGTTCTATCGCAAAACCTGAATCCCGCCGAGCTGCTCCACCCTTCGGCGGACAGCTGGCCGGGGTACCATGGCGACTACTCAGGCAGGCGCCACAGCCATTTGACACAGATAACTCCGCAGAATGTTGGAAAACTGAGCCTCGCGTGGGCCTTTCAGACAGACCAGACCGCCCTAATCAAATCATCGCCGCTCCTCGTCGATGGAGTGCTGTACTTTACGGTGCCCGAGAATATCTGGGCGGTTGACGCGCGATCCGGACACCAACTGTGGCATTACACTTATCCCCCCAGCCCGGGCGACCACATCGGCAATCGTGGCGTGGGCATGTATAAGGGGTGGCTCTATTTCACGACTCCGGATTGCTACCTGGTCTCGCTGAATGCCAAGGACGGGACCGTGCGCTGGAAGGTCGAGGTTGCCGACGTCAAAAAGGGCTACTGGACAACGATGGCGCCGGTGGTCGTAGGGAATCACATCATCGTCGGAGTCTCTGGCGATCTCGACAATCTGACCGGATATCTCCGATCGGTCGATCCCGAGACTGGCCAGACGCAGTGGCAGTGGGATAGTACTCCCCCTGCAGGAACTCCGAACAGCACCACAGGTGGCATGACGTGGATACCAGGCACATACGATCCTTCTCTCAATCTGCTTTATTGGGGCACCGGAAATCCGACGCCTGTGCTGAATGGCAAAGTCCGGCCGGGCGACAATCTCTACACCTGCAGCATCGTGGCGCTCAACCCAGATACAGGAAAGCTCGTATGGGCCTTTTCGGTTTCGCCTCACGATACACACGACTGGGATGCCGTTGAGGTTCCGGTTCTGGTCGACGGGACCTTTCAGGGAGAGCCGCGAAAAATGCTGATGCAAGCTTCGCGCAACGGGTACTTCTTCGTTCTCGACCGCACCAATGGAAAGAGTCTTCTGACCGCCCCGTATGGGCCCGTGAACTGGACACTGGGCGTGGACAAGGAGGGTCACCCGATTCCGAATCCGGCAAAGGAACCGGCACCTGACGGCCGCCTGATCGCCCCCGATGAGGGAGGCATGACCAACTATCGCTCACCCAGCTTTGATCCGAAAACCGGCTTGTTCATTGTCGATGCCCACCCCAGCTACAGCATCTATTTCGCCAAGCCTGCAGACGGAGCCTACGGCTGGGCGGGAGCCGATTACGGCCTTTGGGGGAAGGGAGTTATCGAAGCTATTGACTACCGGACGGGCAAAATCCGCTGGAGCCATGAGGTGGGGGCGGGAGGTTCGGGCGCCGGTGTTCTCACGACCGATTCCGGAGTGACATTCACAGGGGACGGCTACGGAAACGCCTTGGCATTCGACACGGCGACTGGCAAGACACTGTGGCATGCGGGGACAGGCGCGCCCATGCAGAGCTCTCCAATCAGCTACGAACTCGATGGACGCCAATACATAGTCACGAGCAGCGGAGGCGTGATGTTCGCATGGGTGTTGCCGCAATCCAGCATCCTGGCCAGCGGTACGGCCAGCCCCGCCCACACCCGCCCGTAGCTATCTTCCAGACGTGGGACGTGGGGTCGAATTCCCACAGAAGGTAACCTACGGAATCGAATGTGGGAAACACGTCGGATCACATAGTTTCGACGCATCTAACACGCCCCAGTTCGCTAATCCGCTTCGAAGATTGCAGCGGGATGATTCGGTGTGGTCACAACGTCAAACGCAAACCGGACTCTTTGCCTGAGCGCCACTCCTGGGCGGCCAAAACACTTGTAACTGACGATGGGGCCATGATACTCATGCAAGCCGCCCCGAAGGAGTTTTTCATCGGTGGGTCGGGCCTCACCGTCTCGTTCTATTGAGATCCCGACGTTGACAACAAGCTCAGCGGCATCGCCAGCATCGAAGAGGTGAGCCATGAGGAGGGGAATTGGCAAACGCTGCGCCGCCTCAACGGAGACCAGAGTAACCAGGGCCGTCAGCTGTCAATGGCTCCTCACCAGGTCCATCTTTATCGGGTCATTCTTTTACTATCGACCGATCTTCGTCTGCACCGGCACCTTTGTGCGTGAACCAGCCTCAGTGCCCGAACAACGAGAGCGAAATGGCCTCGCCCATCGCCCGATAACCCGCGGGAGACGGATGCAGGTGGTCGCCGCAATCATATGCCGGGAGCAGATGATCCGGTTGATGCGGATCACGAACGACGGCGTCGAAATCGATCACAGCATCGAAATGTCCGATTGCCCGAATCCACTCGTTCACAGTCTGCCGGTCCTTCTCGTTCACCGGCCCTGGATGGTAGTAGTCGGATCCTGCATAGGGCGTGACCGTCGCGCCAATGACCCGTAATCCGTGTGCATGGGCGCGCGCGATGATTTGCTGGTACGCGGCGATCAGCCGTTGAACCAATGCGGCATGTTCGGAAGGCGGCACTTCTTCTGTGCGCGTCAGCCCGCCTAGATCGTTGACGCCCTCAAAGACGATGAGCCAGCGGACTCCGGCCGGCGCGAGGACATCGCGATCGAAACGCGCCAATGCATTAGGCCCCAGACCGTCGGTTAGCAGGTGGTTACCGCCGATCCCTGCGTTAAAGACGCCGATGTTCCTCGTCGTGGGCGACTGCTGCAATCGCGATGCCAGCACATCGGTCCATCGATCATTGCCGTTGGTGGTCGCCCCATGACCATCGGTGATCGAATCTCCGAGCGCCACCACTGAGCCACTTCCCGGAGCGGCTTGCACATCGATCTCTGAAATTTGATACCAGTGATCTACTGTGTGAGCATCAACCAACGTCTGTGTGGCTATGGTGTTTCCGTGCATAAAGTATGACGTAGCCCGGGAACCGGGATGCCCGGTCTCGCGGGCGGGACGAGACTCAAGGTAAAACGTTACCGCCAGATCCGACAGGGCCTCGATCGGATAGGGGATGGGATCGGACATGAACTCAGCGCCAGGTGGGACGATTACATCGGACTTTCCGGCAAAGGTCAGCGCTTTGTCCGTTGTGGTATCGATCGCTGATGAGTGCGGCGAGATCGGCCGCGCAATATGGACCGCTGTGAAATGCAGCGCGTCCGTTCCGAATGCATTCGACAAATGAGCGCGCAGTTCGGGACCGCCGGCAGAGAGATGAAAAATCTGCCGGACGGTTGCGTCCTGCAGGTCGGCGGAAGGCAACATGTTCTGAGGCTCGGGAACCTGCTGCGATGCTCCCCATGAAGCGATCCAGTTTTGCGGCCCAGAGTTCGTCTGCGCCTGGATCTTGCTGGAAACCGACAAGAGCGCCACGAGGAGAACGAAAGATTTGTACTTTTTGACTGTGCTCTTTGAGTTCATCGAATTAGTATTGGTTCCGAAGTAAATCGATTCTAATACCTGGTGGCGTCGGTCTCCGGAGGGCGCGTGCGTTTTTTGATCATCGCTGGTTTGATTGTTGCCGGAATCTCTATCAGCTCCAACGGAGCTCTGTTGGCTCAACACCCCGAATCGGCTGTGCAGCCGCCAGTGGCCTTCACAGCCGAGCAGGATCACCAGAACATGATGGATCAGCTGGGCATCAAAGCTCTGCGTCCTGGCCCGAGCGGTGATGAAACGGCTCCGAATCATGCCAACTACGACGAGTCGGAGGCGAACCCGTATCCAAATCTTCCTGATCCTCTCACTCTGAACAATGGCCAGAAGGTGACGACACCCGCAATGTGGTGGGATAAGCGGCGGCCTGAAATCGTGGAGATGTACGAGAAGTACGTCTATGGGCGCGTCCCTGCCAACGTGCCTCGCGTGACGTGGACGGTAACTGCTGTCGATCACGAAATGATTGGATTCCGCCCCGTCATTGCGAAGGATCTGATCGGGCACGTTGACAACTCGTCTGATCCCGCAATCAGCGTCAACATGCACATGACGCTGGTGACGCCCGCGGGTGCAAAGGGCCCAGTCCCCGTACTGATGATGTTTGGCCGCGCCGGTTTCCCGGCGCCGAATGAGCCGCAAGGCGCGGATATGGATCGCATCAACAAGGCCATGAAGGCTCTGCTGATCCAGCAGGACCCGTCACTCAAAGAAGTATTCGAGCAACATCCGGCGTGGGAGCCGGTCAGGAACACGCCGTTTCAGCCCCCGCAGCTCAACGCAGACGGAGGGCCACCCAACACGTGGCAGCTGATTGCCGACGGTTGGGGCTTCGCGCTCTTCGATCCGGCCAGCGTGCAGGCGGATGACGGTGCCGGACTTACACGAGGCATCATCGGCCTGGTAAACAAAGGTCAGCCGCGACACCCCGAAGACTGGGGGGCGCTGCGTGCCTGGGCCTGGGGCGCGGGACGTGGCCTCGACTATCTTGAGACCGACCCAGCGGTCAATGCAAAGCATGTCGGCATCGAGGGAGTCTCGCGCTACGGCAAGGCTGCGTTAATCACTATGGCTTTCGATCAGCGTTTCGCCATGGTGCTCGTCGGCTCATCCGGAAAGGGTGGAGCAACGCCCTTGCGCCGCAATTACGGTGAAGCAGTCGAGAGCCTGACCGGAGGCGAGTACTACTGGATGGCCGGCAATTTTATGAAGTATGCTGCTTCAGAGGCCAGCTCCGGAAGTATGAACCCGGGTGACATTCCCGTTGATTCGAACGAGTTGATCGCGCTGTGCGCACCCCGCCTTACGTTTATCAGCTACGGCGTGCCTGAAAAGGGCGATGCCCACTGGCTCGATCATCAGGGCAGCTTTATGGCCACGGTGGATGCCAGCCGGGTATTCACTCTGCTCGGAGCAAAAGGGCTCGACGTGCCGGGAGACTACCACACGGCGAAGATGCCTGCTGTGAATCAGGGCCTGCTGGATGGACAGCTCGCCTGGAAGCAGCACGACGGTGGACACACGGACGCACCGAATATGAAGTACTTCATTGAATGGGCCGACCGCTTTATCGGCCACACCGCAAGTCAGTAGACAGTTAATTGGTGGAAGCGGCGGGACTCGAACCATTCCCAGTGTACTTTCTAAAAGTGGCTGATCCCAGGATGTGAGGGAAGGGAAATGCCGAATGCCGGAGTTATGTAAATGTCGAGCCTGGGAGCCTTTGCAAACGCGAGGGTGCTCATAACAGGCATGCCTTTCCTGACGGCGCAGGAAAGTCCGGCAGAATCCAATACGAAGCTCGTACCTTAATGTTTTCTTACACTTGAGCTAACTACCTTGTTCTCATGGGATTGCTCGCAAAACCTTTGTTTTCTATGATGTGCACTAGAGAAGCTCCATGAACGCTCTTTGGAATCAATGATTCCCCCGCAACTTCATTGAGGGGGTGTGGCCACCCATAGATGCCCTAGACCGGCAAACCGGCTAGCGAAGCCTGCACGATTGGCCTGCGTACTTTCCCAAGTCCAGAAACTCGTGCAATGCTGGATCATCGGGATTGAAGCGTTGAGCCCGCTCGATCGTCTCAAGAGCCTTGGCCTTGTCTCCAAGCTTGCACTGGAGAAATGCGAGATTCAGCCCTGCGGCCGTCTGGCTCGGATCAGCCGCGACGACCCTCCCCAAAAGCGAAATCGCTGCCTCTGTCTTACCGCGCGAGGCGTCGAGTACCGCCAGATTCGCCAGGGCCGCGCTCTCATAGGGATTTTCCGCCAGCGCCGCCTGATATTCTCGCTGTGCCTCATCCGGGCGCCCCGAGACTTGCTCCAAAAATCCCAGCCGCACATGCAGCTCTGCATCATTTGCGCCTTCACTCTCCGCCTTCTTTAGGAGAGCCAAAGCCTTCTCACCCGATTGCTGATCGCCTCGAACCGCGAACTGCGCATAAGCAAGACCCAGCTCGCGATCGCCCGTACTCATGGCGCCGACTGCAACAAGCTTCCTGCTCTCGCTTATCCGCTCAACACGTGCTTTCCCAGGCACGCGCTCGATATCGTGATCGGTTAGCTGCTCGTGCGAGACATCCGTTGTCTCGCGCGTCGGCATATGGCAAACCGCACAATCCTGCTGCTCTGGATGATGCTCCGTGGCCATCTTCTCGCCAGTGTGGCAGGCCAGGCACTTGCTCCGGTAGAAGCTCACCCGTTCCGCCGCAGTCGGAGAGCCATGAGGATCGTGGCACGTCGTGCACGTCAGCTTATCGCCGCTCGCCCGCTTGCACGCGCTCCTCAGCAGCGCCTCGTACTGGCTCGTTGCCCTGCCGCCACCTTCCGCACGGCTGGCATTTACGAAGTAGACAACGAACCGTGCAAGATCCTCTCCTGGCCGATAGGCCGCCAGGGATTCGCCCGCCCGATAGATGGCCGCATCACCCTCGAGATGGCACTGCAGACACACACTATCGCGCGATGCCGGTGCGAGCTTGGCTGGATTCACGATCGGCCCACGCCCTTTCTGAGCCAGATGCTGGGAAGCATCGCCATGACAGGCTGTGCACGTCACACCGCCAGCCTTGAATGGCATATCTGCGTACTTGTTCCGCGCCTCAGGCAGTGCTGACTGGACCTGGCCTGCATGACAATGCAGGCAATTGGAGTCGACGGGCAGCGTGTCCGGCATGCTCCGCGCCGATCCGTAATTCGGCGCCATATCCCAAAGCTGCTTCTTGGAGTAGTAATTCACCGGCGCCTCAAACCACCATCCATCGCGCTCGAACAGATAGGTCCTGCCGCGGTGTCCCGACCCGACGTAATACGACAGAAGCTGCTCGCCGCGCAGCGGAGGCCCGGTACCCGGCACCGTCCGCTCATACCTCATCCACGCCTGCCCATCGCGCAGGAACAACTGGTAGCGAATGCCCGAGGCCGCGTGTGTAAAGCCGCCGTCGATCAGCCCGTCCTTCGCCATACCACTGCCGCGCGCCATGGCAGTCCTTTGATATCGCTCGTAGATATCTCTATGGCAATTTGCGCAGGAGAGGTCCGGATCGTTGAGGGAGATTATTTGTGGAGCAGATGCCGCCATTACCCATTGCCGAGCGACTCCCACTGTAGACACCGCAAAAAGCGTCGCAAACATGGCAAAAGAAGGCCATGCGCGCCGTCGCAGGATCAATGCGGTGTCTCCAGTCTCGGAGTGGCAGCGGACTGTAACTTCTCAGCGGTCTCGGTCTCATGACTGGCATCAGCTGTTCTGCCCATCGCCCGGTAAGCCTGCCCCAGCAGGCCGTGTGTCATATAGTTGGTCGGATCCATTTTTTCGGCTCGTTCCAAATACATCGCAGCGCTGACGGGATCCTCTTGTTTCAGCATTACCTTTCCGAGAAGAATGTACGGACCGGTAGAGTTCGGTTCCAGCAGAACAGCTTGCTGCAAAGACTGCAGCGCCTTCTGGTACTGGCCGGCCCGCGTGTACGCGTCCCCCAGCCTGTCGTAGATTCCGCCGTAGAGTGGATTCAGATCGCGCTCTTTCTCGAAATCCGCTATTGCCTCATCAATGTTTTGGCTTGCTAGAGCAATCTCTCCCAATAGCTGACGGCAAAGTGGAAGCTTAGGATCTAGTTCCGCCGCCTTTTTCGCATATTCCTGTGCGACCGGTAGGAATTCGTGACGCAGCAGCATGCGTCCGGTCAACAGATAAGCAGGCGCTGAGTCCGGCGCAAAGCCGAATTGCCGCGCAAAAGCACGCCGGGCATCATCGTAGCGGCGTGTGTCCAGGTAACAGAGAGCCAGCACATAGCTCGGATCTACTTTTGTACCCGGTGCCCACTCATGAATACCCTCAAGCAGTGGAATCGCATCCGCCGGCTTGCCCATCCGAAAGAGGGTCAGACCCATTAACTCTGCAGCTTCAATATCCTTGCTATTCTCCTGGAGTGCCTTCGCAAGCGCCTGATCAGCCTCGGAGAAATCACCTTCAGCATAGAGGGCCATCCCTCTCAATCTCTCGATACCCGCTGCCGGAGGACGCTGAGCCGCAGCCAGATCCAGTTGAAGCAGCGCCTCCTTCGGTTGACCGCGATCGATGAGTTTCCTTACCGCGGCGAGATCAACTGTAGTATTTGAAGAACTCTGACTGCCCGGCGATGCCGCCTGCTGCGCTACGACGAAAGGCACAGCGAGAGCAGTGACAAACAGCAACATTAAGAATTTCATGACATCCCGAATCACAAGGTTGATAAGAAACAATCCAGTTCAGCGCTATTGCGTATTTGCGACGACAACTCCCACCAGGGAATCGGCACAACCGTAGTATAGGAACCATTTCCCGTTGAATGCGACCAGCCCCTCTGCGAAAGTTGTGCCCGCGGCGTATTGTCCCGTCTTCTCAAACGGCATCTCCGGCTTCAGGAACGGCGCCTCGGCGCGGGCTATCAACTTCGACGGATCATCCGCCTGAAAGAGTGCCTGGCCGGCGGCATAGGCATTTGGACCCAATGCCGGGTCGCCATTCTCCGGATCATTCTTACCGTTATTAATCACCACAATGCCTTTGTCAGTAAGCACCGGCGGCGGCCCCACCTCCGGAAAGCCGCTGTCAAATCGTCCACTTCGCTTGGCGAGCACGACCAGTGGCGATCCGGTAGAGTCTTCCACCGGGGTCCAGTGAATCAAATCCGGTGATGTCGCGAGACGAATTGCGCCTTCCCCCCAATACATCCAGTACCGCCCGTGGATACGTGCCGCAACGAGCCGTCCATCCTTCAGGCGTGTCACAATTCCCGCCGACTTGTACTTCAGAGTCGCATACTTCCCGCCCGACGCGTCCAGGAACGCCGGCCCGAACTTCCTCCAGTGGATCAGGTCCTTTGACGTCGCGATTCCCACTGAATACGTAACTCGGTTCCATTGCGTATAAGTGAGCACATAGGAACCGTCTTCGCTCTCTACGATCCGCGGATCCTCGACCCCACCGGGCCACTCTCTTTCTTTCTGGCTGTCCTTGGCAGGGAAGAAGACGGGAGTAGCAGAGCGGTTGAAGTGGATGCCATCCTCACTCTCCGCCAGTCCAAGGCGGGAAGTATGGCCGCCTATCTCGTTGCTGCCGGTATCATCCTCCGCACGATATAGGACGAAGATCTTGCCGCCGCGAACAACAGCCGCGGGATTGAACGTGTGCAGGGCTTCCCAATGAACCGGCTTTCCCAGGATTGGATCGTCGAAGATCGACGCCGGCCGCGGCTCAATGACCGGATTACCCTCCGCCGGCCTGACAAACGCACCGATCTGCCATTGTGACTGAGCAACGGCATCGACTGCTGCCAAACCGCAGACGATGGCCAGAATCAGGGCCGATCGCCGCACTCCTCGGACATCAACTTGAACAGCTCTCAAGATCCCTTCCCAAAAAGTTGAGGGGAGCCGTAGCTCCCCTCGTTCTGGTTATGCAACGCGCACTAGAAGTTTACGCGGAGTGAGAATTGCAGGAGACGAGCAGCAGCACCCGGTGCCTGGCCGGTAACGTACTGGTCGCCAGAATCGATTCCGGAAGTAGCGCCGCCGCCTCCGAAGCCTGGATTGATGTGGTTGAATGCATTGAAACCATCCACACGGAACTGGGCCACGATACTCTCGTGGATCGGGAAGTTCTTTTGCAGCGAAAGGTCGGTATTGAAGAATCCCGGTCCGAAGGCGTTATTTCTGCCTGCGGTACCAATCTGATCAACGCCTGCCGCGCTGAAACCGGAGAATGGGGTGTATTGGAGACCGCCATTAGCGTATTGAACCAGCGGTGTTGTCGTTCCATGATAGAAGAAGCGCCTGTGAGCGATTGGATCGTATTTACCGAGGCTTGTCTTCAGGGTTGAGCCCTTGCCATTCGGGTAGCAAGGTCCGGGCCCTGAACTCAACCCGCACTCACCATAGTTGATCGTGAATGGAAGGCCGCTCGACCAGTTGAGAACCGGGCTGACCTGCCATCCGCCAATGATCATATTCACCCATCCAGGCGCACTCGAATAGAACTGCTGGTTGCGTCCGAACGGCAACTGGTAAACGCCGTAAACGATTAGTTGGTTCCTGCGGATATCGTTGTTCAGTCCGCGCACCGTCCGCTTGTTCCACGTTGCATAGCCACTATTGAAATCTATTCCTTGCTGCCATGCGTAGTTTGCTGTAAACGAGAGACCTTTTGAAAACTGCTTGGCCAGCGTCACCTGTAGTCCGTTGAAATGCGAGTCCTGGTCATCACCGTAGTAGCTGATGCCGTTCGTCCACCCGCAGGCACCAGCCGGAACAGTAGCGGGACGCGTCACGGTGCCATTGTTGTATCCGTAGTTGGGATCCTGGCAGGCCGCGAGGCTTCCGCCGTAGTAGCGCTGTAAGTAGGTAGTGTTGTCCGTTCCTCCGTCCGGATCGGCGGGGGCAGTTGGATTTGTTCGTAGTTGTGTTGGTACATAATGCAGCGGGCTACCGGTGATGCTGTATTGCGCCGGAAGAAAAATGCCGGCCTCGTTTGGATTGGTGTTGTTGCCGTCTCCAGCGCTCAAGGTATGGGTACCCTTGTTCCCCACGTAGGCGATGGTAAAGGACGTAGTTGAATTAAGCGACTGCTGCAGGCTCGCATTCCAGGCGTCGAGGGTTGGGAGCCTCAGGTTGTTCGGTCTGGCTTTCGGACTGACCGCGTAGCCGGGGGCTGGAAGAAGCCCACTGGAAGGAACCACGGGTACACACCCGGTTGCCGTGTCACATGGCGGCGGCCCGTCCGACAGGTTGAATGCGTAAGACCTCGGGCCACCCGTGGCTGCTACGTTCTGGCTCGCCAAAACCGGCAGATTCTGGGTCACAACGTGCCCGAAGATCGAACCGAAGACACCCAGATCGAAGCTGCGTCCGTACCCTGCACGGATTACCATTTTCGGGTTAATCTGGTATGCAACTCCGACCCGAGGATTCCATGCATTGGTAGCCCTGCTCCAGTTCATGTTGTTCGAAATGCTGCCGGTTTCTGCCACGCGAAGGTAGCCATCCGTAGTGGTGTCATCGTTCATCTGCATCAGGGCGCCATTCATTGGTCCGTTCACTGACTCAGGGGAATAGAACTCGTAGCGAATCCCCAGATTAGCCGTCAGCTTCGGAGTCACGCGCCAGGTGTCTTGCCCGTAAAAGTAAAGCCGTCGCTGAAACTCCCTCGCATCAGTTGAACTGCTGACATAGCGTCCAAATTGGGTTGACTGGCCTAGGACGAGGGTTGCAAGTCCCAGACCGCCGGTCGTGCCGTTGGACGTCGGCCCGGTACCAAAGCTCAGGATACCGGTGCGATCTGTATCGCTCGGCACACGCAGATTGCGCGCAAAGCGGAGGTCTCCGCCGACCTTAATTGAGTGGTTGCCCTTGATCCAGGTCCAGTTGTTCACAAACTGCAATTGACTTTCTTTTTCAATCAGTGGACAGTTGCAGCGCGTAATGTTGAGATCTTGTCCATATTGAGATCCCGTGCTTTGCGGATTCGTGGGGCCTCCGTTGGCGCCTACCTCGGTAACATTAAATCCACCGGCGCCGCTGGTGATCGCGTTCAGGTTCAGGCCGGGAATTCCGAGGTTGGTCATAAACGGCACTCCCTCGTTGTACTTGTTGTCGCCGATGTTGTAGCGGTAGTAGCCGACGCGGAAGTCCATCGCAAGGGTTGGCTTAACCGCCCAGTCAAAGCCCGTTGCAAGGCTGTCATTCGCGCCCTGAGAAACGCCGCCGTAGTTATTGATGCCGAATCCGGCGCCGCCGGCAGGACCGAAGATGGTGGTTCCGCTCAGTACATCCGTGAACCGGCTGAAGCGTTCAAAAGCGTGAATCGACTGCATCACTTGCCAGTCGACGCGTTCGTCCCATGCGTCGCTGTTGAATATACCGGTACCGCTGGCCCCATAGTTGTTCTGCAGGCCATTGAAGTTACCCGTCTTGTTGGGTGCGTAGGGTTGCAGCAGCGTGAAAAGATTCAGAGCCGGCTGCGAGAGCTGCGCAGTCGGAATCACATTGCCGGGATAGGGCAGTCCCCTACTCCGATTCGGCACCCCATTAATTGAATCGGGTTCGTAAATAGTGCCGATCGTTGGGCCCAGCGCCGTAAGGTACTGAGAAAAGTCGCATCCGGGAATTCCGCTGGGACCAACCGACTGTCCCAAACAGGTGCTGACCAGCATCGCAGAGGGAACTGTCATTGAAGCGGCGGTCCCTACCTTCTGACGAACGAATTGGACGTCGGCGAAGAAAAACAGCCTGTCCTTGAGGACCGGGCCGCCGATTGATCCGCCAAACTGGTTCTTCAGGCCTCCCGGAACGAGCCCGCTGGTGTCGTTCGTGCCCGCTGGCGGATTCTGAGAGTAAGGATCTCTAGCCTGATTCGCATTGCTTTCGCGATAGTCAAAAGCGCTGCCATGGAAGCTGTTTGTCCCGGACTTGGTCTGTGCTGTCACGATCGATGACACAGCCTTGCCGAACTCAGCGTCGAAGTTCTGCGTCGTAATCTTCGTCTCGGAAAGGGAGTCCATGTTCGGATTGACAACAATGATTCCGAGAATGGGATCCTGATTGTCAGTGCCGTCCAACTGGAAAGCGACACCGCCGAATGCCTGGCCGTCAACCTGGATCTGTGCGCTGCCTTGCGGATTTTCGTCGGCCGCATGGGTCCAGCCAAGCTGCTGTGCGCCCGGTAGCAGAAGTTGCAGGTTCGTGAAGTTGCGATTGCCGATCGGAAGATCCTGCACTTCCTTCGCGGTGAATGTCGTCGAAACATCGGCGCGGTCTGTCTTCAGCTGCTCGACGGTCGTGGCGCTTACTTCCACAGTCTGAGTGGCGCCGCCGACTTCCATCTTCGCTTCTACCTTGATTGACTGATCGGCGTAAACGACGAGACCCTTCGACTCGAAGGTCTTGAACCCGGCGTTTGCCACGCTGACGTCGTAGGTATCCGGGATAAGGTGGCCTACCGTGAACTCGCCCGCCTCATTCGCAGTGGCGGTGACCGATGTTCCCTTGTTGGTATCTGTGATTGTGATGGTTGCGCCGGGAATCGCGGCGCCTGTGTTGTCCACCACCGAACCGAAGACTGTGCCGAAGACAGCCTGTGCGTAGCTAGAGGTCGAAAGAAAGATCGCACATGCAGCGATTGCGACGATCCTGCCCCATTTTGTCCATTGCATATAAATTGCCTCCCTAAATCATCACCAGGGCGCTGGTTCACGCCTTGGTCCTGCAAGTTTTACCGCTTTTTGGTTTACAAGTTTTTCTTCCTCACAGACGCAGCCCGCGCAGCGCCTGCAAGCAAGGCGGATATTTGCACCGTCAGCACACTACTGCCTGAAATCAGCGAATGTCAACCGATTTGCGGGGTTGGTTACCCGGTTTGATATAGCGAACAAATATCATTTCGGGTGCTCTCTGCAGCTCAAACGTTTTATCTCGCCCGGTCCCTGAATCTCAGGTATTCCCTGCCGGTAAAGGGGTGTATTCGCATGCGCTTAATGGGATTATCATTGTCCGGCATCGGCGGGCCTGCCCTGCGGCTGCACAGTCTGACTCACTTAGTAGATCGGTTTTGGAAACGCATCGGGAGGAAGTTTCGATGAGGTTGTCTGTACAAAATCGATTTATGTCTATACATTCCAGGCTATTGACGACCGACAATTAGCCATTTACAGGTAAGTCACGGGATGAGGAATTCTGGCCAAACCGAGTCGCCGCGCAGGACCGGGGCCCGAAATATGCCCGAAGCCGAGCTGCCAAAGCACAGGCAGGTTTTCGACAGCCTCCTGAACGCGATCCAGTCCGGCATCTACCATGTCGGCGACCGACTGCCCAGCGAAGCTGAGCTGGGAAAATCCTTCCTCGCTTCGCGTATTACCATAGCCAAGGCGGTCAACGAGTTACAGCGGCTTGGATTGGTCTCCCGGCGCGCCGGCGCCGGAACCTACGTTTTGCCGCGGAAGCAGGCCGCCGGTTGCGTCTTCGGCCTTCTGATTCCCGATCTGGGAAGGACTGAGATTTTTGAACCTATCTGCCACGGCATGATGCGTTCACCGCTGTCCGCCGCCCATTCTCTCCTCTGGGGTCATGCGATGGGTGAGGCCAAGCAGCAGGAAGAGGAAGCTGAGCAGCTGTGTCAGCACTACATTACGCAAAAGGTCTCAGGAGTCTTCTTCGCGCCCCTGGAGTTCACGCCGCATAAGGATCTATTCAACCGCAAGATCGCGAGCGCTCTCGATCACGCCGGTATCCCCGTTGTGTTGCTTGACCGCTGCATACTTCCGTATCCGGAAAGATCCCACTACGATCTTGTCGGCATCGACAACCGGCGTGCCGGCTTTCAGATCACCCGCCATCTTCTGCAGCTCGGCTCCAGACGAATCGCTTTCGCTGCCAAGCCGCTCTCCGCACCCACGGTAGACGCACGGATCGCTGGATACCGCGAAGCTCTCCACTGTGCCGGCCTTTCTCTCGATGAGAATCTCGTTCGCTTTGGAGATCCCGAAGACAAGGCTTTCATCCGCGCATTACTCGATGACTGCGCTCCCGACGCCATCGTCTGCGCCAACGACCTGACCGCGGCACATCTGATGCATGGGCTTCTTGAAGCCGGAGTGCGTATCCCTGAAGACATTCGCATGGTAGGCATTGATGACGTCAAATACGCGAGCATGCTACCGGTGCCATTGACGACTCATCACCAGAACTGCGGCGACATCGGATCTGTCGCCATCTCGGCGATGCTCGACAGGATCGAACGTCCAGGTCTGCCCACCCGCGACATTTTGCTGCAGGCCACTCTTGTCGTTCGAAAATCCTGCGGCGCATTGTCCTCCAAAAGTAGAGACCTCCATTGAGCCGCCCGCTCGGGCCCAGAGTGATATAGTTAGCAGTTTCGAAGTAAGGAGTCCGAGACATTGAGAAAACTCATTCCCTCTCTTCGTGGATTCGTACTGCTTGTCCTCGCTGTGCTTGCCGGCTCACCGCTCCTCGCGCAGACGTCTACAGACCCTTGGTGGAAGCATGCCGTGATCTATGAGGCCTATCCCCGCAGCTTCCAGGACTCCAACGGTGATGGCGTCGGCGATCTGAAAGGCATCACCGAGCGCATCGACTACCTGCAGTCTCTCGGCATTAACGCCATCTGGCTGTCGCCGATCTACCCTTCACCCCAGGTTGACTTCGGGTATGACATCTCCGATTACGAAAACGTCGATCCGCAATACGGTAACCTCGCGGACTTCGACCAGCTTGTCGCCGAAGCGAAGAAAAGAAACATCCGCATCATCATGGATATGGTCATGAACCACACCTCCGACAAGCATCCGTGGTTCATCGAGTCCAAAAGCTCGCGCAACAATCCCAAACGCGACTGGTACATCTGGCGCGATGGCAAGGGACCCGGCATCCCTCCCAACAACTGGCAGAGCGCCTTTGGACACTCTGCCTGGAAATTCGATCCCACCACAAAGCAGTGGTACTACCACAAGTTCTATGCCGAGCAGCCGGACCTCAACTGGCGCAATCCTAAGGTCGAAAAGGCCATGTTCGATTCTGTGCGCTTCTGGCTCGATCGCGGCGTAGCCGGCTTCCGCCTCGATGCGATTCCCACTTTGTTTGAAGATCCGGAGTTACGCGATGAGAAGGAAGCCGGAGGTGTCAACGCATTTGGAGACCCCAATATCGACGGCTCATACACCGAGAATCTCCCGGAAGTACACGATGTCATGCGCAGCTTGCGCAAACTTGTGGCCAGCTACCCCGGCGACCGCGTGCTCATCGGCGAAACCTACCTTCCTAATATCCAGGAACTCGACAAGTGGTACGGGGGCGCGAGCCGCAACGAGTTGAATCTCCCAATGGATATGCAGATCGGGTTCATCAACAAGCTCGATGCCAGCCTCTTCCGCCAGCGCATCGAAGACGTGGAGACCAGGATCCACGGCAACCAGCCGCTCATCGTCTTTGATAACCACGACAACCCCCGCAGTTGGGATCGCTACGGTGACGGTGTGCATGACGCGGCCATCGCAAGCGTGATTGCTACGATGCTCTTCACCACGCGCGCGACCGCCATGATGTACTACGGTCAGGAAATCGGTATGGTCACAACGCCACCCAAACGCAAGGAAGACGTGAAGGATCCTGTCGGACTTGTCGGCTGGCCAAAGGAAAAAGGTCGCGATGGCGAGCGCACTCCCATGCAGTGGGACACCTCGAAGAATGCCGGATTCAGCACCGCAGACGAAACCTGGTTGCCCGTTGCGCCAAACTACAAGACTGTGAACGTTCAGGTGGAAGATGCGGCGTCGGACTCGTTGCTCAACTGGTACAAGGAACTCATCCAAATGCGCGCGACCAATCCCGCGCTCCGCGAAGGGCCGCTTACCATGCTTGACCGCACAAATGCGAACGTACTGTCGTATGTGCGCAAGGGGTCTGCAGGCTCTCCCTCCGTAGTTGTTGCACTTAACTTCACCGCACAGCCGCAGACAATTTCGCTGAACCTTGCGGGAACCGGTGTGACCGGAAACAACGTAAAGACCCTGCTGACCGATGATGCATCGCTGCGGTCCACAACCAGCCTCACTGGCATTACGTTGCCGCCCTTTGCGTCCTGGATTGCATCGGTCCAATAATCGGGATATGCGATGTCTGAGGAATGCGTGGGGGAGTGCTGCGTGGCGCTTCGCCGCTAGTCAATTTGCCGCACTGGTCATCATGCATTGCGCGGCCCTCGCGGCAACGGCTCCCTACGGAGTCGATCTCGATGGGCATCCGGTTATGCTCGCGCAATCGACCGCGCCTGCGATCGTGTTGTTCTTTACCGCCTCCGACTGCCCGATCTCTAACCGCTATGAACCCGAAATGTTACGTCTCGAGCAGGAGTTCGCACCCTCCCGGGTAGAGTTTTGGTGGGTGTATCCGAATCCTGAAGATACGGCGTCCGTCATTCGCAAACACCAGTCGCAGTTTGCCGGTAGCGCGCACATCATCGTCGATACCAGCCAGTCGCTCGTCCACTTGACCCAGGTGACCGTTACGCCGGAGGCCGCTGTACTCATCCCCGAGAACGGCACCCTCCGTGAGATTTACCATGGCCGCATCGACGATCGTTACATCTCCTTCGGACAGGAGCGCCCGCGCGCCATGCATAACGAACTCGAAAATGCGATCTCCGCTGTGTTGGCCAGGCACACCGTTCCGAAGCCCGGCGGCCCACCCGTCGGTTGCTCGATTGTTCCGCTGGAAATCCGCAGCCAATGAGTTCGGTCCGAAGTCGAATCCGCATTGCTGCTCTCACTCTCGGCGTTTGCGTCATCTATTTCGTCGGTCTGCGCGTATGCGTTCGCGCATCGGAAGCGCCCGTCACTTTCAGCCGTCAGATCGCGCCCATCCTCTATAAGAATTGCACCACCTGCCATCATCCCGGCGGAGGCGGCCCTTTCAGTCTTCTCACCTACGAAGACGCTCGTCGCCGCGCACCCCAGATCGCGCAGGTCACCGCAAGCCGTTTCATGCCTCCCTGGTTGCCCGAGCACGGCTACGGAGACTTCGCCGACGAGCGTCACCTCAGCTCCGAAGAGATCGCCCTCATCCAGAAGTGGGTGTCCACTGGTATGCTTCGCGGCGATGCCGCCGAAGCACCGCAAATTCCGCGATACGATACCACCTGGACTCTGGGCAAGCCTGACCTTATTCTCACCATTCAGCATCCGGCCACTCTTCCCGCGTCCGGCTCCGACATCTTCCTCAACTTCGTCCTTCCATATCCACTCGACCAGACCCACTACATCCGCGCGATGGAAATCCGCCCCGGAACGCCCCAGGTTGTTCATCACGCCAATGTACTGATCGACCGCACCGCTTCTTGGCGCAGTGCGCACCCCGACACATGGCGCGACGGTGTTCCCGGCATGGAACTCATGGTCGACGCCGGAAACACCTTCGACCCCGACAGCCACTTCCTGTTTTGGAAGCCGGACACGCCCGCGCTCGCGGAAGCCCCTGGCATGCCCTGGCGTCTTGATCCCGGCAATGACCTCATCCTCAACATGCATCTCAAACCGTCTGGAAAACCCGAAACCATCACCGCACAGATCGGTCTCTACTTCACCAGCGAGCCTCCCTCGAAGCAGCCCATGCTGCTGCAACTCGAACACGATGCCGCGCTCGATATCCCGCCCGGCAAATCCGATTTCATCATTGACGACGAGCTCAACCTTCCCGTCGACGTGGATGTCCTTGGCATCTATCCGCATGCCCACTATCTCGGCAAAGACCTGCAGGGTTATGCGATCCTGCCCAACGGCGAGAAGCAGTGGCTCATCTGGATCCGCAACTGGGACATCGATCGCCAGTCCGTCTACCGATATCGCAAGCCGGTCTTCCTGCCCCGGGGAACGACCATTCACATGCGCTACACCTACGACAACTCCAACGAGAACGTACGTAATCCCAACGATCCGCCCATCCGCGTCCGCGCGGGCAACCGATCCGTCGACGAAATGGGCCATCTCTGGCTTCAGGTCCTGCCCGTCAACATCCCGCCCAACTCGCCCGACCCGCGTCTGCTCCTCGAGACCGCATGGATGCAGGACCGCCTCCGCAAAGCTCCCAACGATACGCTCGCCCTCTACAATCTCGCCGCGGCGCTGACCATTGAGGCCAGGTACTCCGACGCGGCGAAGACCTACAAGCAGGTTGTCAACTTCGACCCCAAAGACGCGCGCGCCTGGAACGGCCTCGGCGTCGCACTCGAAAACAGCGGGGATTGGCAAAACGCGCAGCAGGCGTTCAAGAAAGCCTCGAAAGCGGACCCGACTCTGACCGACGCACTGTTCAATCTCGCAAAGAGCCAACTAGAACACAACGAACCGCCCACCGCGGAGCAGTCATTCCGCGCAGTATTGCAGCGATTCCCCAATGACGCCAGCGCGCACAGCGGTCTGGCCCAGTCGCTGCTCAAAGAAGGGAACCAGGAAGCGGCACAATCCGAATTCGCAGCCGCTCTCCGCATCGATCCCCAGAACCTCGAGGCCCTCGAAGCACTCGGCCTACTCGCCCTGAATCAGGGCCAGCCTGCGCAGGCGACGGATCTCCTCGAAAAGGCTGCGCAGCGCGGTCCCGACGATCCCATCGTCCGCCAGCAACTTGCGCTCGCCTACGCGCAGTCGGGCCGCTATGCCGATGCAGTCCGGCAACTACGGGAAGCGCTCCGTCTTACACCCGATGACCCGCAGGTACATGCCATGCTCTCGCAGGTCATCGAAGCCACTGGCGATTTGCGTCAGGCCATCGCCGAGCAACGAGAGGCTTTGCGGCTCAACGCTTCCGACGCCGATGGATGGAACAACCTCGGCGTCCTCGAAGCGCGTGCCGGCAATTCCTCCTCCGCCCGCGAAGATTTCGAGAATGCCCTGCGCATCGCTCCCGATCATGCCGCCGCAAAATCCAACCTGGGCCGCCTGGGAGGGAGTGGCAAAGTACCGTAGAACCCCATCTCGGAAACCCGGCCGAAAGAATCTTGGAGTCCCAGCATCACCCGTCTATCATGAGGCGACTCGACCCATGAAAATCGCCGTCGTCACGATCGCCTACAGCTCGACCGCATGCGCCGCCAGCGTGCTCGAGACCGCTCGCGCTGCCGATCGCCACAGCATCGAGTGTCATCTCTTTCTACACTCGCGATATCCGCAGCTCACCCAGGCCTGCGCACGCATCGCGCAAAACCCGCTAGTGGTCTACTATCCATACGGCGTCAATCGTGGCGTCTCGAGAAGCTGGAACGAAGGCATGCTTGCCGCCTACGCCGCTCGCGCGGATGTTGTCATCATTGCCAACGACGATGTCGCGTTCGTTTCCGGCGACCTCGGCAAGCTCGCCGAAAAAGCCGCAGCCTGCCGTGATCGGTACATCGTGAGCTGCGCCGGCTTCCATCAGCGCCTCAATCAACGCCAGCCCAGCGTCGGATACTCCTGCTTTGCCATCAACCCCGTCGCCATCGAGAAGCTTGGATGCTTCGATGAGAATATCTTTCCCGCCTATTGCGAAGACCAGGACTACGCGCGTCGGGCAACTCTTTCCGGGTTGCACGAGGAGAATTGTCCCGACACAAATGTCACCCATGCCGGCAGTAATAGCGTTCTATCGGATAGCGTCCTCGGCCGCCAGAACGCCCTCACTCACAGACTCAATCGCGAATACTACCGCCGCAAATGGGGTGGAGACGGCGATCATGAAACGTACAACTACCCGTTCAATGACCCACGGCTCAACTATTACATTGCTTCGCGCAGCCGCCAGAGCCCGTATGGGCCTATCTATGACCGGCGCGACCACGACATCGTAAAAATGTAACTGTGTCAGAACGGTTTCACAGTTTTAGGAGATGCTGGGAGCGACGGCCCTGCGATCTCCCCAGGGCTAACATTATTTCCTGAAGCGCTCTAGCATCTGCCGCACGGGCAGCGTAGCCGCACGTCCCGCAATCAGTCCCCAGGATGTCGAAGTGAAGTCGTGGTTGACTGCATCCGCCACTAATCTCGGATCCGCATTCCAATTCGCTGCCGCAAACCCGATGCTGTGTCGCGCGAAGAAATCGCCGACATAAGGAGACACGCGACTCGGATTCGTCGCATCGTCCGACCACGTTGACGCAAACACCGGAGACGAGTCCGCAAAGCTTGCCAGCGGCCCATCGTCCGGTCCCGGCGAATTCTGCGGCGAAATATTCACGGTGTAACCCAAATTAAAAATTGGATCACCAGTCGGAAGCAGCAGCGGAAACCCGGTAAAATCTCCGCTGTTCCCCGTACTCACAAAAATCATCGCCGCGGAATTCTGTGAGCGAATCGTTCCAATCAGGCTCAGCGCAGCCTGGATCCACCCCGGAGCCAGCGCCTCTGTCGAGGCGTAAATCTCGTACAGAATCCCCGACTCATCCTTATATCGTTTTGCCAGCGTCTGCCACGCCTGTTGTGTTGAAGCATCGGGCAGTGTTGCTCCCGGTGCTGCCTCCAGCGCCAGCAACACATAAGCTCCGGCCTCTGAAATTAGCGTCACTGCCGAATCCAGCCCTGCGAGAATCTTTCCAGCTGGAACCGCGCCGTTGCCTGCCAACACGGTCTGCGCTTGAAAGGGAAGCCGTACCAGGTTCAATCCCCAGATCCCCGTCATCAATGCAAGATTGTCTTCGTCAATCGAGAGCGCATCCGCCCGAGTCTGCCCGGACGCAGGCGCAGCAGTGTCCAGTCCCACCACTGTTATGCCGCGCAAGACGATCGTCTGACCGGACTCGTCGAGAATGAAATTACCTGAGGTCGAAAGCCGCGACAGCGTCGGACCCTCCGCCTGTGCCACCGCCAGAGAAGCAGGTGCATCCGCAGGCTCAAGCAATGGCGGCGTAGTGAGCTTTATGGCGCGCAAGACTACGTTGCCCCAGATCGTCGGAGTAAAATCGCCCCCGCCCGCATCCATGACCAGTCGTGGATCGCTGTTCCAGTTCCCCGCCGCCCATCCGATCGCGCAGCGTTCGAAGAGGTCAGCTATCCGCGAGGCCTGCCGTCCCAGGTCCGATCCATCATCCGACCACATCGAAGCAAACACTGGATGGACCGCTGACACCGCACTGAGCACATCCGGATCCGGCGCGTTCTGTAGCGAGACCGAAATTGTGTAAACCAGATTCGTAACTGGATCGCCGCCGGCATCGCGGAGCGGCACGCCGGTCACATCCAGCCCATTCGCGCTTCCCGGCACAAAAATCAGCGACGACGGATCCAGCTGTCGAATCGTCGCAATTACAGTTGCAAATGCTGCCGTCAGATCCCCACCGATGGAACCCGAAGAAGCAAATACCTCATAGAAAACTCGCGGTTCATCCTGATATCTCGCCGCCAGGCTCTGCCATACCTGAACGGTGTCCGCATCCGCCGGCCCGGCACCGGCCGCGGCCTCAAGCGCAAGCAGCACGTACGCGCCCGCGTCCGTAATCGCAGCGATGGTCAGATCCAGCCCCGCCAGCAAGTCACTCGACCCGAGGTTTCCGTTGCCGTTCAGGATCGTGGCCGTCCCAAACGTCAGCCGCACCAGGTTCGCACCCCATTGATCGGTTATCGTAGCGAGATTGCTCGCATTTAGCGAGAGCGCATCGGCGACTGTCTGGCCGCCCTGCGGAGCCACCGAATCCAGACCCAGCACCGTAACGCCGCGCAGCGTTAAAGCGTCTCCATTCTGATCGATGATGAAGTTGCCCGACGTATTCACGAAAGGCGTCGTATCCGCGGAGGGCGTCGGGGCCACAACTGCGCTCGCCGCCGGAGCAGCGGAGATGGACCTCGTCGTACTGCCGCCGCTGATTGCTCTCGGCGACACCGATAAGCGCATCGCAGGCTTCTGCCGCTCCTCGTCTCGAGGTTTTGGCTGCCGCTCGGCCGCTATAGGCTGTCTTCTCGCCACCGGAGCCGCGCGCTCAACCGGCACCTCGTTCTCCAACTGAGCCTGCACTGCAGCCTGGCGCTTCAGCTCTCGCCGCTCATCCCGACGCATCGCCGCCGCAGCCTCCGCGATTTCCCGCTCTGTGGACCGCTGCTGCCGTTCAACTTCGCTTCTGGCCGAGCGCTTTTCTTCCGGAACCGGCGACTCAAGCTCAACTCGCGCGGGCTTCGCCTCCGGTGTCTGCGGTTCGCGAAGAACCGGCTCCATTTCAGTCGGCCGCAGTGTTTCCTTAGCTCTTTGTTCGGCCTTGTGCCGGAGTATCAGCGCCTCCTCATCCAATCTGGTTGCTGTGGCGTGTTGTCTCTGCGCTTTCTTGCGCAGGATGGCCACGTGCAATTCTTCCTCGCGCTGCCGGCGCGCCTCCGCCTCTTGCTGCCTTTCTATGCGCTGCTTTTCCGACTCGCCAGCAGCGCGAAGGTGCTCCTGGTCGATCTCGCGTTGTAGCAGAGCCGCTGCATGAATCGCCTGCTCCTCCGAGATGCGTTGCGCAGCTCTCTCCCGTTGAGCCACGTTTGCCTCGACCTTTAATTGGGCGGTGCGACCTTCAGTTGCCTGGGATAGCAGCGTCTCCGCGGCCTGATCCGCTGCTCGCGCTTCTTCACGAAGCAGCGTCCAGCGCGCAGGCTGTGGCCGCTGCTCGCGAAGCTTCCTCGCAGGCTCTTCGATGTCTGCTCGGGCTGGTTTTGCTGGGGCCGGTTCTGCTCGTTCGGCTCGACGGCTCTCCTGAAATTCCCGCCGTCGCAGAGTTGTAGTTGACTGCCTGGGGTCTTCCGAAGTCTGGCCCCGCTTGTTCACGGAATCAACGCTGAAGCGAGATTAGTCGTGGTATCAAGCGCTGCGGCGAGCGCAAACAGGTCGCCCGCGACGTGCACAGATCGGGTGCCGAGCGTCTGAAGAAGCGAAGTAAGCGCCTGCACCGACACTGTGTAAGCCGCGACAGAATCCGCCGACGTGACACCCGTCAATAGGCCAGCCAGCGTCGTTTCCAGTCCCGCGATCGTCGATGCCTCCTGCAGCAGATATGGAAACGACCAGTTGCCGATCATCGAGAAAACCTTCCCCGTCTCGGCGACAATCGACACAGCAGGCTCCGTGGCCGGATTACCCGATGTAAATTTCGCCCAGAATGGATCCGCAAAGGTCGTCTGCTTCGCCTGCAACACAGTGTAGAGGCTTCGCGGTGCCGGAGCTCCAGCAGAGACTGTCTTCGCCAGCTCAAACGACGTCGTGGCCAATGCCGATGGCTCTCCCAACTCAGGCTGATACAACCGCAGTCCCGGGACCATCACCCCATTGGAATCTGGAGCAAACGTCAGGTAGCTTTGCACAGACGCTTGCACACTATTGATCGCACGGTCCGGCATCGTCGCTTCCGCAAGCGCAACGGAAAGACCGAGCGCAGCAATGAAATTATCGAGGGTGATATCTGGCAGGACAGTCGTAACCTGCTGTGTCGTTAGCTGAGCATTCGTAGAAATCTGGGCAGCCGTAAAATCACTCTGCGTCCGTGCGGTGTCAAGGATAGTCGATTGCAAAGAGGAAAGACTCTCGACTGTCGCCCGCAGTGTCACGACATTCTGCTGTGTGGCATTCGCCAACAGTTCCAGGCTCACATACGCCGAGCGCGCCTCGTTGATGTTGTCTGTGACTAGTGGCATGGCGCTCTCCTGATCTCTCTCCTCGCCGTCCATCTGTCCGCTGGCGTTCTTACCTGCTCCGCTGTTGGCCAGCCATCCTCAGTTGGCACTATGAACCCTTGCTTGATGGCGCTGCTTTCGTTCCACTTTTAGCTTCCGAGCCAGCTCCTGTCTTGACCCCAGCAGTTTTAACTGTTTCGTCCTGAGCTGTGGCTGTTCCGGCAAGCGGCGTCTTTAAAATCGGTGGCCCAGGGTGAGGCAATGGCACGGGCCGAACAGGCGTCGGAACAGGAGTGGGTGCGGGTGTCGGTGCTGGCGTTGGAGTCGGTGTTGGCGCGGGCGTAGGCGGTGGTGTAGGAGCTGGCGTCGGAACGGGGGTTGGCGTCGGAGTCGGCGTTGGCGCGGGCGTAGGCGGTGGTGTGGGAGCAGGCGTCGGAGCCGGAGTGGGCGCAGGCGTAGGTGTTGGTGTGGGCACTGGCGTTGGGGTAGGTGTTGGAGTCGGCGTTGGGCTGACCGAGGCTGCGGCCTTCAGGCTGGGAATCGCGCTGAAAGTGAGGGATAGTGTGGAGAGGTGCTGCGGATCGGGCAGAGCAGTTGGAGACGGAAACACCAGGCTTGCCGTCGGCGCGCCGCCGGCAGCAGGAGTCTGAACACTGACCAGGGACTTCAACTGCACATTCATATTCGTCACCGTGGTCTGTATGCCACCTGCACTCTGCGCGCTCTGCTGAATCTGGTCCACTACGCCCTTGAACGAATTCGCCACGTCGTATGGCGAGGCCGTCTGGTATGTAGCCGCTGCAACCTGACCCTCGAGACTCGTGATCTGAGCGGCCTGCTGAGCGATGGTGGTATTGGCATTGTTCAGCTGCGTTTGCAAATTGGCCTGAGTTGTCTGGTCTGTTTGCACCTGCGTGTTGAGAGCGTTGACCTGCGAGGTCTGCAGCGTCACGAATGTATTGATCTGCGTCAGTAGATCAGCTGGAAAATTGGTAATCGCGCTCAGTTGGTTTTGAATCGCCGGCCAGCTTGGAATGATGTTGAAGGTAACTGCTGTTGAGGTCACTGGTGCGGTGCCGGCCGCGCCCTGGTTCTGCACCGTCACATTGACTGTTGCCACCGCTGCCAGGTCTGCGGCGCCAATTGCTGCAGTGAGTTGAGTCGAGCTCACAGCCGTTGTCGTTCGGGCGGAGCCGTTCCACAAAACGGTTGAGCCGCTACCGAAATTGCTTCCGAGAACCGTCAGCGTAAAGTCACCACCGCCCACCACCGCGCCCGCCGGCGACAGGGAACTGATTGCCGGACTCGTATTGAAGAAGATAGGAAGCCTTATCGGGTTATCGATGATCCCAATTGGACCGCCCGCGATCGCCAGGTCCGGCGCCTCAGCGTGTGATTTTGACGGCGCGACTGGGGCCGTCGCCTCTGGCCCAGTCGTCTGGCGCGTTACATTCGGCGCGGTCTGCTCTTTGGCCGCGCTCTTTTTCTCCTTGGACGGGTTCTTCCTTTTGGGCACGTGGGTCCTCACTACTTAGGTGCTCAACATGGGTTAGGTGCTCAGGATGCGCGCAGTCTGCGTCGCATCGTCTACTGCCACAACCACGGTGGGGATCGCCGCATTTGAAGGCGCGTACTGGATGACGTACCACACACGTGCCGTAGCGTTGAAGTTAGTGATGATTACATAGACGTTGCCTTGTGCGTCGACCGTCGCCCCTTGCGCGTTCTTCGTTGTGACAAAGGGCGCGCCGCTGGCAAGAGCCGCCGCCTGCGCTGCAGCCGGCGTCATCTGCGGCGGGGTCGTCACCTGGTCGCCGCTCCTGGGCGGAGGAACCGGTACCAGCGTCAGGTTGATCTCCGTGGCCGCCTTTGCGTCGTAGTTGAACTGATTCTGGAATGACGCACTGAGCGGCTGGGCAATAATGCGAAATCTGGCCGGGCTTAGCAGCAACTGCGAGCCTCCCACGTTTGGTGAGCTCTGCGTCTGGTTGTCCTGTGTAATGCTCATCGACATCTTGATCTGCATGTTGACGGTAGGGAACTGGTACCAGGTCGCCTGCAGTCCGTACTGCGAAAGCACGGGATCAGTATCGATCGATTGCTGCACAGCAATCGAGTTGTTATCCAGTGCCTTCTGAGCATCCGCGATACCCCGACCCAGAGCGATAATTACGCTCTCGATCGGTGCGGAGAAAGTTTCGACTGCATTCGCCAGCGGATCTGTCGTCATCGGAACGCCTCAGGAAAAATGGTTATGCTTTACTCGTGTCCACACCCTTACGAAGTCGTATTCACTATCGGAGTCTTCCCCAGGGCATTGACAGTAATCGTCTGCGGCGTTAACCGCAGATTTGCAGGAACCGGCTTAAGAATCGCGGTTACGCTCGATGAGGCATCAACCGAATAAGAATAAGTATTCTGGGTCCGGAAATTCACGTGCGATCCAAACGCAAAGATCCCTGTGGTCTGCGTTCCATCCGTTTCCGTCTGCGTCACCTGACGCAATGCGATCGAAACCTTCAGCGCGATATCAACTTCTGTGAATTGGTAAAACGTCGGCAGCAGCCCGGCTTGAAGAGCAGTAATCGGAACCGGGTCGGAAGCAACAGCGGTAACGCGCGCTCCAGTCACCTCAATCGATGGTTGACCTGAAATCGGCACGGTCAGCGGCTGTGGTGTAATGACCTCCGACACTTCCGGGATGATGTCGACGTAGGTGTTCGACAAGGCAATCAATGTTTGCACCGCCGCCATATCGAGTGCATGCTGGCCGTCGGCGATGCCCTGCGCGATGCTCCGAATCATCTCCCCGAATTGCACTTCCTGCAATTCGCTGCCAACATCTGTGATCGTGGGTCCGGTTGCCATTGCTCCTCCGTGCGGAACTCGTATCGATTCAGCCGCCGTCCTAAAGGAAGAATTCAGCGGTGTTTCAGCGCGCGGAACGATAACCGTGATTCCGGGCCTGCGCCACGCTTTTTTCGTCCGATAACAGTTAGCTCTGGTTGACTTGTACGTTCGCGGGATTCATGGCATTTACCAGAATGAATCTCGGCATGATAGCTTTTGGCGGCGGCACGCAGGCCAGCGTCGTCTGCAGCGAACTCGAGCCTTCTACCGAATATGAATACTTGCCCGCAAACGATGCATTGACGTGCGACGTCACGCTGCCTGAGCTGAAAAAGAATCCGCGATTATTGCTCTGCGAATCGATCGTCACCGAAAGGCTGTCGTCAATCTCGGTTGTACTCGTCACCGACATTTTGATCAGGATCGTTGAATTCGTGAACTGGTAAAAGGTCGGGTTTACCCCGGCCTGCAACAGCGTCATCGGAAAGCTGGGTGCAACATCGGTATCCACATGAACGCCAGTCACGATCACAGGATTGTTATCCGCATCGGTAAGGCCGACTTCGACACCGGATGATAACACCTGAACCTGGCGGGGCTGGGGTGTCAGCGTTTCCACCACATCCGGCACGTAGTCGAAATAGGTGTTTGCCAGCACCTTTACTAATTGGATCGATGACATGTCCAGCGCTGCCTGGCTCCGCGCAATCGCCGAAGCCATGTCGTAGATCATCTTTCCAAACGGGACGCTCGCGAGTTCTGCTCCGACGTTGGTTGCCACGGAAACCCCCAGTTCAACGACTGTTCAGCTTCACATCATGCATCGGTCGCCTTGCCATGGTATAGGTAAGCAGGCAACTCGCCGAGCCGGCCGGATCTCATCGTATCCAGCCGGCTCCAGGCCGTTTCGCCAGATACTAACTCTGGCTGATCGTAACCTTTGTTGGATCGATAGCATTTACCAGGAAGAATCTTGGCATCATGTTCTTCGGCGGCGGGACCGGATTCAGCACCGTCGACATCGAGCTCGATCCAGTTACAGAGTACGAATACTTGTTCGCGCTCGTGAAATTCACGTGGCTGGAAACAGACCCCGACGCGAACAGGAAATCGGCAGACGCTGTTACAGACACTCCGACGCTGAAAGTATTTGAAGATTCCTGCGTGCTCGTAATCGACATCTTCACTTCAATCTGCGAGTTCGTGAACGCATAGAAGGTCGGGTTCACGCCTGCCTGTAGAAGTGTCAGCGGGAAGGAATCTCCGACATCCGTTTGTACAAGCACGCCCGTAATCATGACCGGATCGCCATTCGAATCCACGAGCGGGGCGCCATTCGCACCCTTCACCTGCCGCGGATTCGGAAGAAGAGTTTCCACCACGTCGGGAACGTAGTCGAAAGTCGTCCCGGCAAGAACCTTGACCAGTTCGATCGAAGCCTTATCGAGGGCAATCTGGCTTCTCGCAATGGCCGAGGCCATGTCGTAGATCATTTTGCCGAAGGGTACACTTGCTAGTTCTGCTCCAACATTTGGCACCAGACACCTCCTTGGGTTTTGCTAATGGCCTACTGAGGCTTAACTTGAATCTGTTTCGCCAGGTTCTCCGCAAAAATTCTCTGCAACCGGTCCGCCGCGTATCCGTTCGGGCTCAGGGTCACGCCTCCCACCAGCTTTACGCTCGGGTGTGCCTGCACAAACGGCACCATGCTGTCATCGAAGGCCCCGATGATTCCCGTTTTCATTACCATCAAAGTCACGCCATTATGTTTGCGTATGTGGTGCTGCACATCGCGCGACACGGCCTGCGAAAAATCTCCGTTGAAGGCAACCATGTACATCTGGAAAGCCATGGCGGATCACCTCGTACCAGTCATCGCATACGGCGATTTTCCTGAGTGCAGTCGGCGCAGCCATGCAGCGGCGTCTTCCTCACTCGGCGCGTAATACTTTTGGCAGTGCGCGCGCCCACGGGCAGCTAGGCTACGCAACGTTGCGGAATTGGTCAAGAGAATGCGCGCTAACCTCACTGCGTCAGCGTCGTTCTCCGTAGTCAGTTCCGGCCAAAGTATTTGCTGTGCTTCTGATTTCTGCCAGCCGATGCAAGGCACGCCATAGAGAGCGGAGTCCAGCAACGTCGCATCGGGAAGTCCGCCGTGAACATTGAGCAGTAAAACGGACTGCGCAAGATCATATCTCGCTTCTTCCCATCTGTCCAAGAAAACGTGACTAAGCCCTTCGGGTGCCTCGCCCTCCGCGCCGGTCTGCACCGCAACCCATCCTCCAAGGATGGGAAATATGCGCTTCAATTCGCTGAAGATACCCTCATCTCCCGGACCAACACCAATGTAGGCGGGGGACCGCACCACGCGAACGCCACCCACCTCGCACGCCTTCTGGATCGCCGGAATCCGAACATCGGAAAGATGTCCCTTGGTATCCGCAATGATTCCCGCCTCCAGTCGGCCAAACTTGTGCTCCACCACATTCACCTTGACCGACCCGGCTGGAACACCCGGGATGTACTTGCTCACCAGGCTATCTGGAAGCGACTGCGTCGCCACCGCTCGCGACATTCGCCTGCTGTTATTCCCCACAGATCGAAGCAGCTCATCCCACTGGTCGAGAACCTTGTTCCAGTCATACGCCACTGCAAACTGCGCCGCCTGTTTCGACCTTTCGGCCAGCAGTTCGCGATCGTCATAAAACATCGCCAGCTTCTGCACGGCATCGTCAACATCGATCAGCGCCCGCCGGATGCCAAACTCGTTCTCGCTCCACTCGGCGACATTGATCGCCTCGCCATGCCCCCGCACAAGTTCACGGCTGGCGCTGTAATCGCTCGCCATGGGAACTGCGCCCGCAGCGGCGGCCTGCAACGTCGGTAGACCGAACCCCTCACCGCTCGACGCCAGCAGGTGAACGTCCGCAGCCCGGTAATACATCGCTAGCTGGCTCAACGGGACCCCGCCGCCTTTCTGCAGCTTCATCCCTGGAGTAAACCGCACCTGTGATTCAATTCCGAGGTGCCCCAAATCGGCGCGAACGTCATAGGAGTAAATGCCCGACTTGGTGAACTCGTCCTCCGGATCGGTATGCAGGTGCAGCAGCGCGTCCGGACGGCCCACCGCAAATTTCGCGAAAACATCCAGCAGCCGCGGTAGCATCTTGCGTGGCTGGTTGCGGCTGTCGGAAAGAATCAAAAATTTCCCCTGAGCATCAACCTCCGCCTTCGCCTGCTCGCGATCCGCTGGTGGATAAAAGAAGGTGCGGTCCACGCCATGGGGAATGTATCTGCAGTTGATCCCCGACTTACTCGCAGCGGCCCGTCCGAATTCGCTCATCGCGATCGGGATATCTACCTCGGTGAGCATCTGGATCCAGCTTTGCGGCAGTGCGCCGCCGTCCATGTCGCCATCGATAGGGAAGTAAAGCGCCCAGGGCGTATCCGTCAGCTGCATCTGGCGCCGCACGTGCGGAGCGGAAAAGTACGGGAGCCACCACACATCACCCAGCGCAATTACAATCTCCGGCCGATAGCGCACCAGGAACGGAAATAACGATCGGCTGCCCAGCATGCCCGATGCTGGAAACACCCTGCAGCCGTTCCAGTCCTGCTCCTGCTTGCTCTGCCAGCCGATAATGCTCACGCTGTGTCCGCGCTTCACCAGGCCTTCGCACACGAAGCGCGTGACGTTACCGAAGCCTGACGGCGTATCGGGACTGTCGGAGATCCACAGGATGCGCATGGCGCGTCACCGTCATAGTGAGTTGAACGAGCGAAGCATATCAGCGGAAGCAAACAAAGTGTCAACAAATTTGCCTGCGCATCGGCTAATCACTACGAGTGATAGACTCCCCTGACATGGATAGCCACCTGGATATCCCGGATCTGGGAAATCCCGATCTGCCGCCCGGAGCAGCCTACACCGGAGTAGCCCTTCTCGGCTGGATGGAGCAGGCGCAGGCGATCCGCTTCCTCACCGAAGACTGCGTCTTTGAGCAGCCATTGACTCCCACAGACGCTGAATTGCTTTGGCACGAATGGCGCGAGCGAGCTGCCACACTGCCCCAGCGGGAAGCTCCGGCGCCCGAGCCAATCCCGCTCACTGCGGAAGAAAATACTCACGCCGCACGCTTTCTCCAATTCCTCTCGGCCATCGGAGTCTCCGGCGTGCAGGTCCTCAAGCTGGACCCGATGCAACTGGTCGTCGCCCAGCACCACATCGTAGTCGATGTGGCGGCCCGCCACGTCGGAAGCTGCGGCAACGACTCTGACTGGATGGAGCGAACCCTGCCCACATCCGCCAGCAACCCCCAGTTGAATATGAACTTCGTGCGCAGGAACATGGACACAGAAGTCACCATCGAACTCCCTCACGCGGAGTTTATCTTTGGAGTCCATCCCCACGGCGGTTTCGGCCCAAAGGAACTCCTCAGTTACGTTATGGTCTTGAGAGCAGGGAACAGAATGCTCCTCGGCAAGGGCTATCATCGGCTCTACGCTCGCGCCTCGAGCACTGCCGGAAGCCTGCCCGAGCGCCTTTCCCTCGTCGCACTTGATCCTGGGACGTTGACGCCTCCGCCGCGCGAAACAATACCCGGCGATTCCGGCGCACACCCCGGTCTAGACATCTTCGGAGCCCGGCCCGCAGTATTCGCCGACTTCTTCACCGAGGGCTTAGCGATGCCTGTTTATCTCCGCAAAAAGCGCTACGAGCTTCAGATTCAAGCCCGCTGGGTGGCTGTGAACGAGTCGTAACCGTCGCCTTATCAGTTGCACTTACTTCCGTCTGGCTGCGCTTTGATCTCTACCTTGAGATAAGAAAAATTCACGCGAACTCCGAACTTTTCCTTTTGACTCATGGTGGTTCATGGTGTACCGTCGCTAGTCGTCGTCAAAAGCATCTTCGGAATTGGTACGTCCAGAAGGCGTAGCTCTTAAATCCACGCGACCCTCACGGGTGAATCGAGCGACGACCTGGCGCGATTTCCACGGTGCAGAGTATTCCGAAAAAGCAGTAAAGACGCTCATTCGTGTAGCCCAGCACCCCGTTCGTGCGGCTCCGTTTGTTATTCCCCGCAACGCACAGTCAGGAAGGAAAACCCACATGTCAGAGGCTCGCGTAGTCCTGCCGGGCAGCCACCGTCAGCCCATTGCAGGAGCAGAAAAAATTGGACGTGCCCCGGAATCCGATCAGGCCCACGTCACCGTCTATGTCCGCGGCAAGAACAAGCCGCTGCCGATCACACGGCCTGGACATTACATAACCCAGGAGGAGTACACCGCTGCCTATGGAGCAAGTCCCAGCGACTTCATGGCCGTGCGCGACTTCGCGCGGAAATACAACCTCACGCCCAAGAACGAAAATGCCGCCGCGCGTTCCATCAAGCTCTACGGCACCATCGCCGACCTCAGCCGCGCCTTCGGCGTCACGCTCGCTCACTTAAAGATTGGAGGCAAGACCTACCGGGGCCGCTATGGCGAGATCACTATTCCCGAAAGTCTGCTGCCCATCATCACCGCCGTCGTTGGACTGGATAACAGGCCTAACGCGGAACCTCATGTGCGCAAGACCCATCCGAAGACGGTAGCTGAGGCTGTCGCAGCTCAGTCCTTCACTCCCGTCGCTGTCGGGCAGCTCTACAGCTTTCCCACTGGCCTGGATGGCACAGGGCAGACGATCGCTATCATCGAGCTCGATGGCGGATTTCTGCAAACCGATATGGACGCCTACTTTCAGGGACTCGGCCTTCAAAGCCCGACCATCACTGTCGTCAGCGTTGACGGTGGATCGAACAACGTATCTACTGGCGCAGCCACCACGGCGGAACTCGAAGTAGCTCTTGACATCCAGGTTGCCGGCGCGCTCGCTCCCAAGGCAAAACAGGTCGTCTATTTCTCTAACACCAGCGACCAGGGTTTCCTCGATGCGATTAACGCTGCCATCGGCGCGACTCCCCAGCCCACGGTGATCTCCATCAGTTGGGGCAAAGCTGAAGCCGGATTCACCGCTCAGATGCGGCAGCAATTTGAGACGGCGCTGCAACACGCGGCGCAGTTGGGCATTCCTGTCACTGTCGCATCCGGAGACAACGGCTCGTTCGACAGTACGAGCGCACTGGCAGTCGATTTCCCCGCGGCCGCTCCGCACGCCCTCGGGTGCGGCGGCACCAACCTGCTCGTTTCCGGCAGCACTATCTCCAGCGAAACCGTCTGGAACGCGGTCGTAACCGACTCCACGGGTAAGCAGACTCGCGGAGCCACAGGAGGCGGCGTCAGCCAGTTCTTCCCCAAGCCCGATTACCAGTCTTCCGTCACCGTGCCAACCCAGCCTACCGGCACGGGAGGGGGACGCGGCGTACCTGACGTCGCGGGCGACGCCGATCCTGCCACCGGCTATCAGGTACGTTGCAAGGGCAACAACATCGTCCTCGGTGGCACGAGCGCTGTCGCGCCTCTCTGGGCCGGGCTCATTGCGCGCTTCGGCCAAAAGCTCGGGAAGCCCGTCGGGTTCCTGAATACCTTCCTCTATGGGGCTGGCGTCTCACCCGCGGGCTTCCGCGACATCGTCCATGGCAACAA
>Ga0206998_1007_pt1 | contig 62851 bp, 50 predicted proteins | sample Alteio_BWMinCont_FD_153309 | JGI IMG/M metagenome (GOLD analysis project Ga0206998, IMG submission 153309) | Enriched cells from forest soil in Barre Woods Harvard Forest LTER site, Petersham, Massachusetts, United States -... | ecosystem: Environmental > Terrestrial > Soil > Temperate forest >... | reverse complement strand
TTCCCGACGAAGCCGATTCGTCGGTGAACAGCCCTGAGCCATCAGTCCGGTAGAGCGCCAGGCCCTCATTAGTGAAGTTGCCGATCAGCAGACCCTGGTGCCCCGAACGATCGAAGTCTGCTGTGTCCGCGCCCATGCCAGCGCGCATTGTGCCCGACTCGCTGTAAGCGACGCCGGCAATCACCGCCTGGTCGGTAAAGGTGCCGTCGTGGTTGTTGTGGTAGAGCTTGTTCGGCTGCGTGTCGTTGGCTACGAAGAGGTCCATCCATCCATCGTTGTCGTAATCCAGCATGACAATGCCGAGCGACTTGCTCGACGGATCATACAGGCCAGCCCGCTTGGTGACGTTCTCGAAGACCCCGTTGCCCTTGTTGTGGAAGAGCGTAGCACTCTGGCCCTTGTATAGCTGAGGGGTGCAGTAGGACTTGTTCTTGTTGTCGAGCGAGCAGTACTGATCGGCAGCGATCGACCAGTCGACGTAGTGGGAGACGAAGAGGTCGAGCTTGCCGTCGTTGTCGTAGTCGAACCAGATGGCACTGGTGGAGAAGCCGGGATCGCTCACTCCGGCCTTCGCCGTCACGTCAGCGAACTTGCCGTTGCCAAGATTGCGAAAGAGGTGATTGCTGCCTACTGCGGTGAGATAGATGTCGTCGTAGCCGTCGTTATCGAAGTCACCGACCGCGCAGCCCATCCCATAGGTCTCGATGGCGAGTCCCGCCTCGCGGGTAACGTCTGTGAAGGTGCCGTCGTGGTTGTTGTGGTAGAGCGCGGGATAGGACTTATGCGACTTATGGTCAGGCCAGTCCATGGAGTTGACCAGGAGAATGTCTTGCCAGCCGTCGTTGTCGTAGTCGATGAAACAGGCTCCGCTGCCCATGGTCTCCGGCAGCAGCTTCTTCCCGTACGCGCCGCTGTTGTGCTTGAAGGTAATGCCGGCCTGAGAGGTCACATCGGTGAATTGGATTGGTCCCGATGGCCGTGTCGGAGCAGAGACGGGTCCCGGAGCAGTTGGTGATGCTGGCGCGGGCTGTATCTGTCGGGCGGAGGATGAGGGCGTAACTGCCTGCGATTCCGATGGCTTCTGCTTGCATCCTGTGATGGCTGTGGTAAGCACAAGGCAGGCGACTAGTTTGGTACTTAACGTCATAGGCTCAAATTTCTTTCGGAGCTTGTATGTCTCTTGTCGGGGGCTCTCACTTATGCGGGGACGATGACCGCCTTCTGTCGACGGGACTGCAACCACATTTCGATGAGCAACGCAGCCGGTCCAACCATGAAGAGCGCGTAGAACGGTGCGTAGATGACCTGATCCAGTCGCTGCAGCATCTCGACCAAAGCGACCGAGAAAGCGACGATGCATTGGCCGGTCTTGCTGCGCACAGTGGTCTTCGGGTCGGTGATCATGAAGAAGATGAAGAGTTGGTATTCGGGGCCTGTGATCGGAGCAATCTCAGACATCCACGGAGAGCCGGTAATCCATGACCTGAGGAGAGCGAAGGCAAGGAAAGAGATGACGTAGGTGCCAGTGATATGGAAACGCCGGAGTCGCAAGATAATCGCCGCACCCAGTGCCCAAATCACGACCATCGGGGCAAGAAAGTTTCCCCATTGAATGCTGAGGCTCGCGGCGGCGTCGCCGGCGAGGAAGAGAATGGCGGAAACGCCGAAGTTCGACGGGTTCCAGATGTGGCGGCCCTTCACTCGCAGAACGTACTTAGAGGTAATGGAGATGAGAGCGCAAAGCGCGAAGGGCCAATAGGCAGGTGAGCGCACGAGGATTCCAACGCTGATGCCGGTAATGTAGGCGCTCGCGAGGTGCGGCCATTTGCCGAAGAAGAAGCGTGCCAGCACCAGTTCCGCCAATATGCTCGTCGCAATCGCGAGCAGCGTCTTGGGGTAGCTCTCGAGGATGCCGAACGAGAGGTGGCCTATCAGCAGGATGAGGGTGATAAAGACCGGAGGGACGAAGCGGTTTTCGAGGCTGAGCCAACTCTTCCATCCGGTGCGCATTCCTGTGGCCGGCGCGGCAACCACATGCTGGCTCATTCAGGCTCCTTCACATCGTGGATCTGGTCAGGCGCAGGATGATCGAGGGTCTGGACAGTTCCTGAAGGCCAGCGGACGACAGCCTTCTCGATTTGCGGATCGCGGCCCAATCCGAAATGTAGACGCCGCTGGTTCTGCGCGGAGAAGCCGCTGCCGCCAGAGACTTCCTGGACCTGCTTCTGTCCGTTCCAATACAGAGTGACGTCAGCGCCGATTGCGCTGCGGTTGCTCTTTCTGCCTTCCAGCTTAAATTCAATCCACTTGTTATCAGGAGAAACAGTGTTTTTGTAGACCAGCACCGGCCCACGCTGGTTGGCGACAACCACGTCAAGAACGCCGCGATTCCAAAGGTCGGCCATCGCTACGGCGCGGCCGTCATAGGTATCGGTTACACCTACTGCCTGGGCAACATCGACGAACTTTCCAGCACCGTCGTTCAGCCATACATGCTTCTGCTGATAACCGGAGAGACTGCGATTATCCATCGCAGGCCAGTTGTTGGCATCACCAATGATGGTGCTGTTTCCGCCGGCTACCTTGGAAAAGTCATACCAGTAGCTGCTGTTCCGATCGAGGGAAACGTAGCCGTTCGTCAGATATAGATCGAGGGTGCCGTCGTTGTTGAGGTCGCCGAATTGTGCCCCGAAGCTCCACCCGCCCAACTCGACTCCTAGATCCCGGGCGAGGTTCTCAAATTGCAGATTGTCGCCGGTAGTTCCATCCTTTGGAACCCACATGTTGTTCCCCTGAATCAGAACTCCTTCTTCGGAGATGTTCGAAACGTACACCGAGTATCTTCCCTGATTGAGGATATCGCCAAAGGCAACGTTCATGCCGCTCTTGGGAGCGAAGCCAACACCAGTCTGCTGGCCAGCTTCGTGGAAGCGCTTCCCGTCGTTCAGATAAAGCTCCGACACGCCGTAGTCATTCGCAACAAATAAGTCAGGATGTCCAGTTCCGCGCAGATCTGCGGCTGATGCAGCCAAAGCCCAGCGGCGGCTGTTGATTCCCAGTTTTTCACTTACTTCCTCGAACCTGCCATTGCCCAGGTTGTGAAACAGATATTTGCGGCCGCCATTTTTGGCGTACTCAAAACTGTCGGGCATGATGCGCGTGGTATTGAGGTGCCACAGGTCGATGTCTTCTGAGTAGTAGCCGCCGACAAACAGATCGAGAAGGCCGTCTCCGTCGTAGTCGAACCATACAGCAGTGTTCGCGTTGATCCATTTGGGCAGGCCGGCTTGCTCGCTTACTCGCGTAAAACCGTGACCATGGTCGTTGTGATACAGCTCGGGGCGACCCCATTTGATGAGGAATAGATCTTCGTAGCCATCGTTGTCGTAGTCGCCCCAGACTGCGCCCATCGACACACCGCTGCCGGGCTGGTTGACGTCGGCGATGCCCATCTCAGGCGCGACATCTTTGAATGTGCCATCGTGCATGTTGCGGTAGAGGGCATTTTTGCTGCCCTCTTTGCTGTTGGTGACGTAGATGTCAGGCCAGCCGTCACGATCGAAGTCGACGATAGAGACCGACGCACCCATGGATGCAACCTGCGGCATGATGCCGGTCAGCTTGGGATCGAGCGTCGGTGCCTGGTGTACAAAATCGATGCCGGCGGCGCGGGATACTTCCTGAAAATAGAAGCCGTGGCGAGCGAGAGCGGCGCTCGCATCGAGCTTTACCCTGGCTGATGCTCGTGCGGCGGAGACGCGCCGAATAGCGATTGGTGTGGCCAACAAGGCGATGAAGAAAATACCAAGTAAGATTCGTGCTACGGGACCGCGTCTCATCTATCCGCCTTACTACGTAGTTCACTTAGGAAAACTCCGGGGGTTACATACCGCGTCTGATAGGTCTGCCAGTCTTCAAGGTGGTGCTTATATACCCACTCGTCTTCAAGCTTTCCGGGTGGTGTGTCATATATTGTTCTGTCGTGATGAGGCAAAGGTAATACTGTCCTCGAGTAAGTGGAGTTATAGTCGCCGTCCTTGATCCATCCGTCACCGGCGATGATGTAGTCACGGACCCATCCCGCGGGTGGAGCTGAAGGCGCTTGAAAATGGAGCGACATCTCATCGCCCGCGTTCATGATCACATAGCGGTCGTCGATTCTGGAGAGTAGCTCGCGAACATCACCGTATCGGGTGTAGTAGCCTTCGAGATCGCGCCAGATCTGTGTCGTACTCGTGAGGTGGTTGTAGTCGGGGATCTCCGGCGACGAGTTGTTCGCCTGATGGATGACGGAATAGCCCCGGTAGTGCAGATTGGCCACAGATGGCGCCAAATGCGTGACGCGAATCGGTGTGTCGGGCAGCCCGCGTGCCCATTCGATGGAATCCCAGTAAACTTCGAGATTTGTTCTGAGACGAACCTTATGAGGCGCGCCGGGACGAAATACGTTCGTGATGTCGAACAGGCAAATCTTTTTTCTTCCTGCGGGAAAGCCGAGATTGGGCCGTGCGACCATCCAGCCGCCGTGTCCGTCGGGGACTTCGAGGCTTAACGGGCGCGCCTGCTGGTGAGAGCCCTGGCTGATTGCGACGTTGATCGAGGAGTCGGATGGATGGACCCAGCCTCTGGCGATAAGGTATAGCGGACCGCTTGTGGGAAGGTCATCGCCCAGGTTGATTTCGACATAATGGTCGCGCGTGACTCCCTGATACTGGCCGCGCCCGAAGGCATCGAGATACCGGTCGTCCAGATCGCGGACGATGTCTGTCACATCGCGGCCATTGTCGTCGATGGCACGTGCGATCTTATGGGGCGTGGCAACGGTAACGATGCGCGGCTTTACTGCGGGCACTACGAATCGTTCATCGGTGAAAACTTCAGTTCCTGACGGATGATCGACGGTCATCAGGCCGAGATAGTCGTAGTAGTAGGTTTCCCATAACTCGCCAGTAATTCGCAGGTCGTAGTAGCCATCGTGCGGCACTAACTGGTCATGCGCGATCTTGTACCATTCCTCGGTAGCTGCGATGCCTGCAGTGCCCAGCGAGTTGATGCGCAGGCCGATTGCTGAGCCCCACGGCACAGCATCCTTCACAAACTCCATATCTTTGCCGTTGTAGGCAAACAGGAACGGGCACGATCCCTTGAGGCGCTGTTCGGTGACCACTTCCTGGTCGGCCTTTAGCGCGAATTCCGCGCGTACGGAGCCATTCGGCCAGAGAATGCGAGCCACCTCCACGCCCGTCTGCTGTCCTAGCCCAAAATGCATTTGCGGACCCGTGATTGGCTGCATCTGCACCAGCAGGCCGGAGCGAATTTCTATTTCGCCGCCAACGCCAAAGGAGTTGATGCGCTGATCTCCGGTGGCCTGTTTCGCGCGTGGGCGGATGATCTGCCAATGGTAATTCTTCGATCCGCGATTGACGGCCTGCACGGGTTGGCCATTTGCTGAGAGACCCACAAGGTCCAGGCGGCCTGGGGTTTTGAGGTCGGCGGTATCGAAGACCCGGGACAGACCGGAGACGGGTTGTGCCGCGCCGAAGCTGCCCTTTTCATCGCCGAGCCACATTAACGCACCGGGAGCGTCAGGACTTGCAGGTGCTGTCACTCGGCCGAGCAGAAGATCGATGGCGCCGTTGTTGTCCAGATCGGCGGCATGCAGGCGAACCTCGCTGGAAAGAAAATTTGCGGCATCGGGCACGCGGGCAATTTCGACTCGCTCCCATCCTAAGTTGTCTGCCTTCTCGGAAAGGCGAATTATGGCGCCATCATCCTGAACCGCCAGCAGGTCGAGAATGCCGCGGTGGCTGGTGTCGGCGGCGGCAATCGCCTTGAACTGGCCGGTGACCGGGAGATCCGGTACCTCACTGAAGCGGCCCGACCGTGCGTTGTTAAAGACGTGCAACTTTCCCACCCCGTCGATGAAGACAGCGTCGGGATTGCCGTCTCCATTCAGGTCAGCCCAAAGAAACGCACGTACTCCGGATATTCCCGGGAAGGCCTGTATCGGCGAGAAGGTATTGTCGCCGTTGTTCCTCAGCACTAACGGTTCGCCTTCGGTTGAACCGAGCACGAGGTCGAGATCGCCGTCGGCCTCGATGTCGACCGCCCATCCGCCGGTATAGCGGCCGCTCAGGAGTGGTGCAGGCAACTTGGTCTGTGCGGTGACGTCAGTGAAGCTGTCGGGTTTGTCCTGGCGAAAAAAACGCACGCCGCCGGCGCCGGCCAGCACCAGATCGGTCTTGAAGTCGTAGTTAAAATCGATCGGAACAATGCCCTCTGGAGAGGGAGCAGTCTTTGACGCACCACCAGGAAACGGGAAAGCCGGTCCAGTGGAGAGACGGACGGTGCTCGCGTTGGCTTCAGCCACCGTCGGTGCGCCAGTGCCGGTAAGGGAGACGGCGCCGATCCAGTTCCAGACTGTCTGGTCGGGATCGGGCAGAGGCTCAACAGCGAAGGTCATCGCCGTGTCTGGCGGAGCGGGCGAGAACTGCGGAGTCTCCAGACGAAGGAAATGGGTGAATGGCTGCGCTTCGTCGCCGGGCGCGGGCTTGATGGCGGAAAGGTTCTGGCGGAAGTCCGGAAGGCGCATCAATGCATTGCGAAGGAAAGTTGTACGCGTTGCCGCCGCGCGCGGATCGGTTCCTTTGGTTGCCGTATCAAGTGCGGTGAGTTGCTCCTTCACCTCCGGCGGCCATCCCTGCGACTGCTTATCGATCCGGGTGACGGCCTCTTTCAGCGATGCAGCGTCACCGCGTTTTGCGGCCACACGGCTCAGCTCGAGCAGAGCCGCCATGTTGTCGGGCTGTGCCATGACGATACGCTGCATCAGCTGCTGGAATTCGGCGTCGCTGTTGGGATCGCCCTGCCGCTCTATCTCTTCTGCCAGCCGATAGGTGGCGATCAGGTTATTGGGATTGATCTCCACGGCCTTGCGAAAGTCGGCGATGGCTTCGGACGATTTCCCGCGTCCGGCCTCGACGAGACCGAGGAGGTAGTAGATAGCATCGTTCTTCGGGGCAAGCGCCCGCGCGCGTTGCAGCCTATCTCCTGCTGGATCGAAATTCCTTTGGCGCAGCGCGAGGATGCCCCAATTGGCCCACGCTGCCGGCTCGCCCGGAACGATCTGCGTCGCGCGCGCCACCTCGCGTTCTGCGCGAACGTCATCGCCGACCTGAAGCGCAGCAAGCCCGACGTAGAAAGCCGAGACGAAGTCCGCGTAGCTCTTCGATGATCGATCCGGGAGCCGGGAGTGGCAGCCGGCGAGAATCAAAACTGACGAAGCCGCCAGGCAGACCAACAGCCTCGCGTGCCGTCGTCCTGCGCAGCCTCTCGTCCTTGCGAAGCTTTGAGTCTGATGCTTCATACTTCTTTGTTCAGGGGGACACTATTGAACATATCCCAATAAATTGCACTACAAGAAACCGCGAACCTTCTCATACCGGCGATTTCTGCGTCTTTCTTCGCTGCGCCCTTCGCCTGTTTTCGCGCTTGGTTTTGATCGCCTTCACCCACAGCAGGGCGATCCCGAGGAAGGGAAGTGCGTAGAGTAAAAGATCCCAGCGGCCGAGAAGACCTGGAGTAACAGAAACATCGGTGCTGATTTCGCCGCTGCTCGCCGAGCTCACGAGCATTACGCGCACATGCCAAGTCTCCTCTTTGTCGAACGGAACGACGGACTTGAACTCTACCCGGTTACGAAGCTTTTCACGCCAGGCATCGTAGGTTTTCTCCGGAAGCCGTTTGCTTACGGGCTGTACAGCAACCTGAACCTTCATATCCGTCGGAACCGAGCCACCCCGCGGGGGATCGATGATGACGAAGAAGCTCCCCGTGCCAACATCAGGATTGCCCCAGACTGCAACTGTGAAGGGTCCGACCTTGCGATCCTGCATGATCGGATATGGCGGGCCGATGTGTGCCCAGGCGGGAATGCTTCCGCAGATGGTCAGCAGTGTCGCGACGATGCCGATCCGCCACCGGATCCGTGGCCGTTTATGAACGCCTGTCAGCATCGTCATCCCGCCATCATGGTGGAGCGCATGTCCATGGGTTGTGTCATAAGCCACACGGAGGCCAGGAAGAGCAGAAGGCAGACTACAGCCCATGGCGAAAAAGCGCGGAGAGCGTGTTCCTCAGAATCTTCTTCTGCAAGACGCCAGGCAACGAGAAGCGATCCAGCCAGGCCCAGCAGCAGGAATCCAAACTCGATGGGCTGCACGATGTACTTCGGGATGCCAAGCAGTGTCCAGCGAGGCGCACCGAAGATAGGCCAGCCGAGGCTGGCAACCGCATCCTGTGCGACTGGAACGATCGTATAGAGCCCGGTGAAAAAGTGGAATCCGTAGTGAGCCAGCCACATGCCGAAGCCAAGCGGTACCAGCGCATAGCTATAGCGGATGACGAGCGGCAGCCACGCCCGCTTTACCCCGCCCCATGCGCGTGCGACCCACGCGGCACATCCAAGTAGCACGGCAGGCTCAACGACGAGAAAGAGTATGAAAAGCAATCCCAGGATCGCCGCTTCGTTCTCGATGTGCAGCAGATGGCCCAACCAGGTCTCGACGATGTATACGGGGCTCACCATGCCGAATGCATTCATCAGAGCGCCAAAGCAGAAGACAAGCACAAGAGCGGCGATGTCCTTCCGGCGCGAGAAGTAGCCCACGCCAGATCGTCTCGGATCACTCATCAATTCGGCCGCCGGCAAACGGCTCAGGATGCCGATGTTGTCGTGCGGGCAGGCGTGCACGCAGTCAAGGCAGAAGGTGCAGTCCAAATTGCCAGCCTTGGCGGGGAGAAAGAGGGCCAGTTCGCAGCCACGCTGGAGCACAACGAGATCGGAACCTGGCGTGTGGCGGCCGCGGATGCAGTCCTTCGTGTGACACTCCGAGCAGACGTCCTGATCGCGCACTTCCACTTCAAGGGGCGAGACGGTCGACGCGATGAAGTTGAACTGACCGAGCGGGCAGACATACTTGCAGAAGGTGGCGTGTTTAAAGAGCCCGTCGATCATCAGGACAGCGAGAAAATATCCGGCGATGATCCATGCCGTCAGCCACGGTGACGACCACAATCCGAAGAGCTCATACGCGAACAGGATGAGCGCGAACAGGACGACTGCCACCCATTTATTGCGCAGCTTTCGTGGCCAGTTGAAGTGCGGATGAATGAATCGCCGCATAGCGTTGCGTGCCAGCATGAAGGGACAGGCCATGCAGAAGAAATTTCCCGCGACGAGGATCACCAGCACCAAGGCGCCCCGGAAGTGCACCCATGTGAGTACAGTGGCGAGATTTCTCGGTGAGATGGACGGCCCGAGCAGACCGTGCAGAATCATCACCAGACTCACCGCGAGAAGCGGAATGCCAAGAACGGTTCGCGAATGGCGCCACTTCAAAAAGCGCCCGAGGACCGGCACAAGCAAAAGATCGAACGGCGGAGATTCCTGGTAGTCGTCGGCGAAATCGTCTTTGAGTCCGCTGCGCGGCTCAGGCGAATTGGATACAGTTGCAGGCACTTAATTCGATCGGACGCCCCTCACGTCCAGATGGCGCTCAATCTTTCGCCCATCGGCCAGCTTGATATGCAGCAGCAATGTCCAATCGCCGCCCATGTTGAAGTTGACACTTGCGCGATAGCTGCCCGGCGTCGATTCGCTAGCTTGGGCAAACACGGGACTCATCCCCGGGTGAGACATATCGGCTTCGACCATAATAGCGGCATGAGTAACAGGATTGCGTGCCGCGTCTGCAAGCTGAATAGAGACGGATGCGGGACCAACGTGTGCCGGTCGCGGTGTGATCTGTTCCCAAACGGTTATTTCCGGAGCGGCATCCGCGTCCCGGTGGCAGGCGGTTGTTGCCAATGTTGTCACCCAGGCCATCACAAAAAACACTGTACAAAACTGAGGGGCCGCCAGCAGGCGACCCCCGTTCATACGCCCTCTAATCAAATTTTCTCCAACGCACTACCTGCAGGCCGGTCAGGAATCAGGCTGCGCAGGATGCGCCGTCTTCCACTTCGTCTTTGTACCAGGAACAGGTGCATGCTGCTTCGCGCGCTTCTCCCTTGGGTGGAAACATGTGGTAGTACACACCGATCACCATGGGGATGAATACAACGGCATTGTAAAAGAGGTGAAGCTCCACGCGCGGAAAGAAGAACTGCAGTACGCTGAACGGCACCGGCTTGCCCATGAGGTTATGGTGGAACGTCGCCTGTCCGATCAGTAGCAGGTGCTCGATGTGGTGCCAGAACTGGATCACAAGAGCCACGGTCCACCACTTCCGGCTGAGGCCGGTGAAGCCCTTGCGAAGCACCCAGAGTCCGATCAACATGACCAGCGCATATGAGTAGTGCAGAACCTCCGACTGGATCAGCCATGGATACCAGAGGCCGAGAATTCCGTTTGCCTTCGGACGCGGCCATCCCATGACCCATATCTGGTAGGCCTGCACAAAATGCTCACCCCAGTGCGCAAGGACGATGGCCATGAAAACAAAAACCGCGCGCTCGTGCCATTGCGAATTCAGTTTGTCAGAAAAACTCTGGCCGGTTTGAGGAGCGACTGCAATGTGCGGGATGCCTGGATTGGAAGCTGCCATAAAAAACTCACCTCGTTCAAGGCCGGGGAAACAGATCGTTCCCAAGCTACTGAATCTGAATGTTCACCGTCTTCCGTCAATCGATGGAGCATTATCTCCAACTTTTGGTTGACGAGCCTGGCAAGCTATATGCGTCCTTACTGGTTGGAGGTAAAGATCAACCTTTAGTTGGTTGACCATCCCCGCCCTTTGCCTTCATCTTTGCTCCAACCCGTGCCTGGAAAACCGCTTCATGCTCCTGCCCTCGTAACCTCTGCATCTTGCGATGCTACCGGCAGAAAACTGCGCCAAAAGCGGGGGTTATAACCGCAACCGGACAAAAGCTAGTTTGAATAGCCGGGAGCCTTCATCCCGGCAGATATCGACGTGCAGTTTCCTGGAGGCTAGTTTGCGCCGTTTTATTTGCTCAGCAGTGCTGTTGTCCGCCGTTAGCTCTTTACCGATATTCGGTCAGGCTCCCCAGCCAGCCCAACCTGCCCAGCCAGCCGCGACCAGTCATCCGGTAACCGCCTTCGTATACGAGCGCGCTCGTGGAGTCGGCTGGGAGTGGTTTGAAGCGCCGCCTTATGACAACTCTTACGGCTATGGCGAATCCTTGCTGCGCTTCGGATTCTCGCAAAATATTGCCAAGTGGGACTGGAAGGTGGAGATCACCCAGCCGACGATTCTGGACGCTCCGAACGATTCGGTGAGCGCGAATACGGCACAAGGGCAGCTGGGTCTGGGCGCGAGCTACTATGCTGCCAACGGCAATAACTCGTGGCCTGTCGCCGCGTTTCTAAAACAGGGTTTCGTCCGGTACGATGCCGCCGCCGACCAAAACATCAGGATCGGCCGTATCGAATGGGTCGAAGGAGTTGAGACAAAGCCGAAGAACCCCACGCTGGCTTGGCTTCAACCAAATCGCGTCGCACAGCGGCTGGTGGGTAACTTCGGGTTTACGGTTGCGCAGCGCAGTTTTGATGGAATCGATGCGCATTACGGCCAGGGAAGCTGGGACGTTACCACCATGTTCGGGCGCGCGGATCAGGGCGTCTTCAACATGAACGGCAATCCCGAGATCAATGTTGACATGCAATATCTCGCGTATACCAAGTCCGACTGGAGCGATCGTTTCCTGTGGCGGGTATTCGCAATCGGCTATCACGACGGTCGCACCGGTCTCACGAAGACCGACAACCGCCCGGCTGCAGTGCGCGCGACAGACCACCACAACATTCGCGTGGGCACTTACGGAGGTGACTTTCTCACGGTGATTCCTGCCGGATCGGGTCAGTTCGACCTCGTGGGCTGGGGAGCGCTGCAAAACGGGCGGTGGGGAGTTCAGGAGCAGCGCTCGGGCGCAGCTGCCGTTGAGGGCGGATATCAATTCCTTCATGTGGCGAGCACGCCGTGGATCCGCGGCGGCTGGTGGCGAGGCAGCGGCGACAACAACCCGAACGACGGTAAGCACGGCACATTTTTCGAGATTCTTCCGACGCCCCGCAACTACGCGCGAACGCCGATCTACAACCTGATGAACCTAACAGACGACTTTGTGCAGGTAGTTGACCGTCCCACGAAGAAGTGGGAACTGCGTAGCGATCTCCATTGGCTGCAGCTTACCTCCGGCCGCGATCTTTGGTACCAGGGTGGCGGCGCCTACGACAACAAGGTTTTCGGTTTCACAGGACGGCCGAGCAACGGGTTCGCGTCGTTCACCAATCTTGCCGATATCAGCTCCGACTGGCACGCTACTTCGCATCTCGACGTCAACCTCTACTACGGGCATGGCTGGGGCAAGACGGTGGTAAAGAAGATTTACCCTGCCGGTCAGACAGCCCAGCTTGGCTATCTGGAACTGGTTTATCACTGGGATAGCCCCTTCTCTGCACATCACTAGAACCGCGGAGCGGCTCGTCCCTTGATGGGCCGCTCTGTCTTCACATCCTCTCAGGTGCTAAACTCAACGGTTTTCCTACCATTGAGGAGTCGCATGCCGCCTGAAGCCGTTGCCGTTTCCAGCCCCAGCCCTCTGACCCATCTGAATGAAGACGAGCAGTTGTTTCGATCGAGTGTGCGCGAGTTCTCGCAGCAGACCATTGGACCACTCGTGCGGCAGATGGACGAAGAGCAGCACTTCCCCATCGATTTGCTGCCGCAGCTATTTCAATTAGGGCTGATGGGGATTGAAATCCCCGTCGAGTACGGCGGCGCGGGCGGATCGTTCTTTGAGGCCATTCTGGCTGTCGAAGAAATTTCCGCGGTGGACCCCTCGGTTGGGGTGCTGGTCGACGTGCAGAACACGTTGTGCGTAAATGCTCTGCTACGATGGGGAACGGAGGAGCAGAAGAAGCGATTTCTGTCGCGCATGGCGGTGGATACCGTCGGTGCTTACGCCTTGAGCGAAGCGGCTTCGGGGTCAGATGCCTTCGCGCTCCAGTTGCGAGCCGAGAAGCGCGGCAGCGAATACGTGCTCAATGGCCAGAAGCTCTGGATCACCAACGCCCGCGAGGCTGGCCTCTTCATCATTTTCGCGACCCTTGATCCGGCGGCCGGATACAAAGGCATCACTGCCTTTCTTGTGGAGCAGGATTTTGCCGGATTCACAGTAGGCAAGAAAGAAGACAAGCTGGGCATCAGAGCTTCCTCGACATGCGAGCTGATCCTCGAAGACTGCCGCGTGCCCGAACAGAACGTATTGGGCGAGCCCGGCAAGGGATACAAGATCGCTATTGAGACCTTGAACGAAGGACGGATCGGTATTGGGGCCCAGATGCTAGGCCTCGCGCAGGGTGCCTGGAACCATGCGGCGAAATACGCACAGGAGCGGAAGCAGTTCGGCAAGCCTATTGCGGAGTTTCAGGCAGTGCAGTTTGCCCTGGCCGAGATGGCGACCGACATCGAGGCGACGCGCCTCCTGGTTTACAACGCTGCTCGCCTGAAGGACGCGAAACTGGACTACGTTCGTGAAGCCGCGATGGCCAAGTATTTTGCCTCGCAGGTAGCCGAGCGCGTGGCCAGCCAGGCGATTGAGGTCTACGGCGGCTACGGATTCGTCAAGGACTACCCAGTCGAGAAATATTATCGCGATGCAAAGATTGGAAAGATCTACGAGGGCACATCGAACATGCAGTTAGCGACGATCGGCAAGCTGGTTCTCGGCGGCGGCAAGCGCGGTTGAGCTTTCGTGATATCGCGCCCTTCGGAGTAACCTAGGTCTGAGGTATTTTGCTCTGAGATGAAGGCTCTCCTGCTCTCTGAATACAGCAAGCTCGATGTCACCACCGAGATGCCGCGTCCCGTTCCGGGACCCGGCGAGTTGCTTATAAGCATCGCTGCCTGCGGCATCTGCGGCAGCGACGTGCATGGTTATGACGGCTCGTCGGGGCGGCGGATTCCGCCGCTGGTGATGGGCCACGAGGCTGCGGGTATAGTGGCGGAGCTTGGCACCGACGTCCGCCAGTTCAGCGTCGGAGACCGGGTGACGTTCGACTCGACGGTTTACTGCGGTGACTGCGAGTACTGCCGCGCGGGCGATGTGAACCTCTGCGACAACCGGCAGGTTGTGGGTGTCTCTTGCGGGGACTACAGGCGGCACGGAGCGTTTGCCGAATATGTGGTGGTGCCGGAGCGAATCGTCTACCGGCTGCCTGATGAGCTGAGCTTTACCGAGGCTGCGATGCTGGAGGCGGTTTCGGTCGGGCTGCATGCAGTGCACGTTGCAGACCTGGGCGGAGGTGAAACGGCGCTGGTAATCGGCTCCGGGATGATCGGATTGCTCACGCTTCAGGCGGCGCGAGCGGGTGGCTGCTCCCGGGTCTTCGTCGCAGACATCGATCCTTCGCGACTCAAACTTGCCCACGATATGGGAGCCGATGAGGTGATCCACGGATCGGGCGCGTATGTGATGACCGAGGTGCATCGCTTGACGGCGGGCAAAGGTGTCGACGTGGTCTTCGAGGCCGTAGGTCGCAACGAGACTATCGCATCATCGATCGATAGCGTGCGCAAGGGCGGGACGGTGGTCCTGATCGGCAACATCACTCCGGAAGTGAAGCTGCCACTGCAGAAGGTTGTGAGCAGGCAGATCCGGCTACAGGGGACTGCAGCTTCTTCGGGTGAATATCCTGAGGCCATCGAGCTGATGCGAACCGGCGCCATCAGAGTTGGGCCGTTGATCACTGCGGTGGCACCGCTCGAGGATGGTCCGCAGTGGTTCGAGCGCCTGCATCGCGGTGAGCCCAACCTGATGAAGGTGGTGCTGACTCCGTCCGCTTCTGGAGAGCCAGCACGATGAGCGGCAGCGAGCTCTTCGATCTCAGCGGACAGGTCGCGCTGGTCACAGGGGCGAGCCGCGGGCTTGGCCAATACTTCGGGCGGGCGCTGGCGAAGGCGGGCGCGGATCTCATCATTACCAGCCGCCGACGTGGGGATCTCTCTGAGTTCGAAGCGGAGATCAAGGCGATGGGGCGACAGGTCACGTCCCTCGAACTCGATGTTCGGGATCACGCGAGTATTCAGAAAATGGCTGAGGCTGCGCAAACGGCATTTGGACAGATTCATGTGCTCGTGAACAATGCCGGCTGCAATGTTCGCAAGCCAGCGCTTGATGTTACGTGGGACGACTGGAACCTGGTCGTCGAGACCAATCTGCGCGGCAGTTTTTTCGTGGCGCAGGCGATCGCGCGGCAGATGATCACTCACGGGTACGGCCGGATCATCAATATTGGGTCGGTCACCAGTGTCTTCGGGTATGCCGGGCTGGGTCCTTATACGGCGAGCCGGGGCGGTATTCGACAACTTACCATGAGTCTCGCGGACGACTGGGGGAAGCATGGCATCACGGTCAACTGCCTGGCCCCGGGATGGTTCAAGACCGAGCAAAACAAGGTCATGTACGAAGATCGCGACTGGGTTGAATATCTCAAGGAGCGAATTCCGCTCAAGCGGCCGGGTGCGCCGAACGATTTGGACGGGGCGATCGTCTTCCTCGCCTCGGAGGCCAGCCGGTACATCACGGGACAGACGCTGCTGGTCGATGGGGGTATCTCGACGGGAGCGATGCGTGCTACGGTACAGGCGCGTTGAGGGCGATCTCACCACTCGCGCCAGATGACCAACCGGGCAGAACTCTCTCTTAACCGAATTCCGCGCCGCCGCTGGAGGATCGCCCTGCTCCTCGGTGTCGGCGTGCTGGTCAATTACTTCGACCGTGTCAACCTGACCGTTTCGCACACGGCTCTCTACGTCGCCTTCGGCATCTCCAACGTCACGTTCGGCTATCTCTCCGCAGCCTACAACTGGACCTACGCCGCCTGCCAGCTACCCATCGGCGTTATCCTCGACCGCTTCGGAATCCGCCGTATCGGACGTATCAGCACCTTCATCTGGAGCATGGCATCCTTTGCCGCCGCCATCACCCCAAGCATCGGCGGATTCTTCGCTGCGCGGCTGCTGCTCGGTGTTGGAGAGGCGCCGACTTTTCCGGCCAACGCCAAGGCGATCGGCTACTGGTTCCCGCCCGAAGAGCGCAGCTTCGCCACCAGCATCTTCGATGCGGCGGCTAAGTTTGCCCCGGCGATCGGGGTGCCCCTCATCGGGATGTTGCTGCTGCGCGTGGGCTGGCGGCTGAGCTTCGCCGCTACCGGCTTGGTTAGCCTGCTCTACTTCCTGCTCTTCTATGTCATCTACCGTGACCCTAAGGACGATCCCGGGCTGAGTGCGGCGGAGAGCGAATACATCCAGTCGTCGAGGACACAGGAGGCGGATGTCGGCGAACGCGCTTCGCTCGGCTACCTGCTGTGGCAGCCGAAGGTGATCGGTCTTTGCCTGGGGTTCGGGTCGTACAACTATGTCTTCTACCTGTTGCTCACCTGGCTGCCAAGTTATCTTTCAGCCGCGCTGCACATCAGCCTGATGGACTCCTTCCTCTACACCGGGGCCCCCTGGTTGGTGGCTACCGCGACCGACCTCCTGGTCGGCGGATGGCTGGTCGACGCCCTGGTCCAGCGCGGATGGAACCCCAACCGTGTTCGCCTCACCGTACTTGTGGGAGGGACTGCGCTCGGCCTCGGCATCCTGGGTGCGGCGTACGCGCACACTCCGGGACAGGCCCTCTTCTGGATCAGCATGTCCATAGGCGGACTGGCGGCGGCCGCTCCGGTGGGGTGGTCGGTGCCGTCGCTGATCGCACCAAGGGGCAGTGTGGGAACCCTGGGTGGAATCCTCAACTTCTCGAACCAGCTCTCGGGCATCGCGGCACCGATCATCACCGGTTACGTGGTGACTGCATGGCATTCCTTTACGGGGGCGTTCGCCGTGGCTGCCGCTTACCTGGTTGTCGGCATCGCCGGATACATCTTCCTGCTGGGCAGGATCGAGCCGATTCCGGGAGAAGCGTGACCCCCTCCCCCTTATAGCTACTTCATACATTTCATTGGGTTTAACGAGGGAGTGCGCCTGTACCTCATAGAAAACAGGCAACTTGCTGTAGTTCATAGAAAACATGAGACTTGCAGTGCGTCATTGAAAACAGGAGGGTTACGGTCGCGTCATTGATTCCATTGGAGTTTTTCCTGAAAACGCCAAAAGCCCGATCGCTGGTGCGACCGGGCCTTCTTGTCTCTATTTCCATTATAGCGAGGTGAGAGAAATGATCGGCCACGGAAAACAGGCATTAGCGATTAGCCATTAGGGATTAGCAGGCAATGCAGCCTGGGCCGAAGATCTGGCGACTTGATGGCGTTTATCGGCTACTATTCCTTCGATCAGATTCCGTCTTTTCTGAGGAGACCGCCCCTGGCAGTCGAGGCACAGTCCGCATTCATCAGCTACTCGCGTGAGGATTCCGAGTTTGCGCTGAAGCTCGCTGGGGATCTGAAGGCAGCGGGCGCGGCGGTGTGGCTGGATCAGCTGGATATCGCGCCGGGGCAGCGGTGGGCGCGGGCGGTGGAGGACGCCCTAAATGGTTGTGCCCGGATGTTGGTGATCCTGTCGCCGACTTCAGTCAATTCCAGAAATGTCGAGGACGAAGTCAGCTTTGCCATTGAGGAACAAAAGACTGTCATCCCGGTGCTCTATCGTGATTGCAAGATTCCGTTTCGGCTGCGGCCTTTTCAGTTTGTCGATTTCAGAGCAGATTATGCGGGCGGGCTAAAGAGGCTTCTGGGGAGTTTGGCCGCCCAGCCGCTGGCACAATCGACTCTCTCGGCACCGATAGCGTCCGAGGGAGGTATCGCTTTAGACAGGTCGCTCGGCGGTAGCTGGAAGGCCCAGAACAGTGGCACGAGTGCGAGCCTGGAGTCCGTTGCGTTTGTATCGGCGCAGTCGGGCTGGGCGGTGGGTTCGGACGGCACCATCCTGCACACAGAGGACAGCGGCGCAAGGTGGCAGGCGCAGAGCAGCGGCAAGCAAGACAACTTATATTCTGTTTCGTTTGTTTCGGCGCACTCGGGATGGGCGGTCGGGGCCAACGGCACGATCCTGCACACCGAGGATGGGGGCAGGAGTTGGCAGAAGCAAGCGAGCGGCAAGAGCAAGCGCCTACAGTTCGTTGCGTTTGTCTCGGCGGAGTTGGGGTGGGCGGCGACAGGGGACGACGACACGATCCTGCGAACCGAAGATGGGGGCAGAAGCTGGCAGGCGCAGAGCAATGGCACGAAAATGGTCATTCTATTCCATGGCGTTTGTGACGGCGCAGACTGGCTGGGCAATGGGTCCTTGGGGCATAATCCGGCGAACCGAAGATGGGGGCAGAAGCTGGCAGGCGCAAAACAGCGGCACAAAGTATGAGGACTTGATTTCCGTTGCATTTGTTTCAGCGCAGGTAGGCTGGGCGGTGGGTAGTGGGGGCATGATCCTTCATACCGAGGACGGGGGCACGATCTGGCAGAAGCAGGCCAGCGATACTGAAAATGTTCTCTGGTCCGTCACATTTGTTTCGCCGGCGTTGGGCTGGGCGGTGGGACAGGACGGCACGATCCTGCATACCGAGGACGGGGGCACGATCTGGCAGAAGCAGGCCAGCGGCACTAAAGAGATTCTGTGGTCCGTCGCTTTTCCCACCCCGCGGTCAGGCTGGGCCGTAGGCGCCCGTGGCACGATTCTGCACTGGGAGGAATGAACAGGAAAAGGCCGGGACGGATCCCGGCCTGTGTGTTTCTGAGAGTTGAGATTAGGCGGACTTCTTGGTGGCCAGAGCCTTGACGCGGGCGTTCAGACGGCTCTTGTAGCGGTCAGCGGTGTTGGCGTGGAGTACGCCCTTCTGCACGCTCTTATCGAGGGCGGAGGCGGTTGCCTTGTACTGCTCGGCAGCGGCCTTGACGTCGCCGGCGTGGAGAGCCTCGCGCAGAAGGCGCAGGCTGCCGCGGACACGGCTCTTGTTGGAGCGGTTGACCGTGGTGCGCTTTTCGGTTTGACGGACGCGCTTGAGCGCGGAGACATGGTTTGCCATGGTGGTTCTGAACTCTTTTCTGGAATATGGGATGCAGGCTTTTCAACATCCCCTGCAATAGATAAGTTTACGGGATTGCGGGGGAAGGGTCAATGGGCACAGGGCTCAGGGCAGAGGGCTCAGAGCACAGGGCTCAGGGCTCAGGGCTCAGGACACAGCGTTCAGGGCACAGGTTCCGGCCGTCACCTCGCTTAAGGTTGGCGGCCGGTTGTCCGATTTCCAATTTCGCTAAAAATCCAGCGTTACGCTGTGGGCCGACGATTTTACCCGATAGCCGCACGATGGCGTGGCAGTAGAGTCAGCGCCGCCGCTCCATTGGGGGTCGAAGACAGGGCGCAGATTCTCATTGAAAAGAACGACGTTTTCAAAGGTCAGCCGCCTGTCCCGGGGGAAATCATCGCATGCAACCACGTAATAGGCCTCCAGCACACCTTCGAAGGCCCAGTTGAAGGTTTGTCCATCGCTCGGAGTGTTGCTTAATGTAGTGCTCTCGCCGGTGGATAGATCCACGCTGAGAACATTCCATGTCGGGCAGGAGAGTGTTCCCGGAGGGCAGGTGCTGGTTATGGAACCATAAACCAGGTCGCCGGGGCTGACGTTGACAGCGGGGCTATTGGTAATGATGCCATTGATGCAGCAGTTCCAACTGGCGAGGGTCCATTGCCCCCAATACCACCCCAAAACAGGCTGCAGGATGCTCTGGGTGTCCTGGATATCCTCCAGACCAGGAAAGTAATACAAGACCTGGCCATCATTGGCACGCGGTTGCGGCGGCACCCTCCAGGTGGCAATCAATGCGCCGTAGGACCTGGTTCCAGAGTTGGTTGTGACGTTCGCGTTCTCGAGCCAGCCATTGATTTCGGGAGGGGTTTTCGCCTCCGACGCGCTACTCGATATTCCACTACGCGTGAAGTGGGGGTAATTGCAAACTCCGGCCTTTTCCTGGACGCTTCCATTCACATGCTGGAGACGCCCGTCGGCCATCAGTCTCTCTCCTTTGGCGAGACTCTGAACGCAGGATGGATGGAAATAACCGAATGGTGTGATCACGTAGCCGTCGGGTACATTTGCAGGACGGTCAGGACCTGCCACAGGCGTTTTGGTAGGGGTAGATTGCGGAGCGTCACTGCTGGACGCTGAGCCATAGGCAGATTTTGCGAGCGCGCCCGTCAAGGCGACGCCGAAGACAGTAGTCACGAGCACTACCTTACGCGGTGTGTTCATGGGTCACATTCCTTGTTCTGGGGATTTCGTCCTGAGTTCGTTTCTTGGGGGAGATCATTGTGTGGAACAAAGGAAGAAATGGCCAGAGTTTTATTTGTCTGCCGATAAGAGCGTTAAAGAGAGCGGGAAAGTGTCACAGCCGGTCCGAACGAAGGGCGAGTTCCGCGTTTGATACGTTTTCGACCAATAATTCACCAAACAGGCATTGACGGGCTCGGGAACCGGCGCTACTCTGAGCGCATCTTCATCAGGGGCGCATCGTCGGACAGCGGTTCGGTGTGGAACACCGGGGTGGTCTGTGCGGCGGGACGGGGAAAGCTCAGATCGCGTGTCGGCGGAACGCCGGCCTGCAAGAGCCGGGCTTATGAGCCGGTTCCTGACGAGTCCAAACAGCAAAATTCAGCATCGAAACTACATGGCTCCGTTCATGGAGCCAGCGGAGGGATTTTCACAGCTTGACCAAAAAAGAGCTCGACATCACGCCGAATCTTGAGTCTCTGTTCGGGACCCGCGACGAAAACCTCAGGCTCATGGAAGACATGCTCCATGTGCGCATCGATTTGAGATCGGATGCTGTGGTGGTGGAGGGCTCGGCGGAGAGTATCGGGCGCGTGGAGCGCATCTTTTCCGACTATGAAGCCCTGCGAAAAGCGGGAGTGGGGCTGCAGAATGGCGAGCTGCACGGGATGCTGCGGCTGGTGGTGTGCGATCCGACGGTGTCGCTGCGCACCTTAGCGGAAACTGGCAAGCAGAGGTCGGCGGGCATCAAGCGGATGGTACAGCCGCGATCGCTGAACCAGCGGATGTATCTGGAGGCGATCGATCAACTGGACATGGTGTTCGGCGTGGGTCCGGCGGGAACGGGCAAGACATATCTCGCGGTAGCCATGGCGGTGTCGGCGCTGCAGGCGAAAAAGGTGAGCCGGATTGTGCTGGTGAGGCCAGCGGTGGAAGCCGGCGAGCGGCTGGGATTTCTGCCTGGGAGCCTGCAGGAGAAGGTGGATCCTTATCTTCGGCCGCTGTATGACGCGCTTTACGACCTGCTCGAACCGGAGCGGGTGGAAAAGATGCTGGAGAAGAACGTGATCGAGGTGGCTCCGCTGGCGTTTATGCGCGGGCGCACGCTGAATGACGCGTTCGTGATCATGGACGAGGCTCAGAATACGACCAGCGAGCAGATGAAGATGTTCCTGACGCGCATGGGGAACAACGCCCGTGCAGTGATCACGGGAGACATCACGCAGATCGATCTGCCGAATCCGCGAAAGTCGGGGCTGATTGAGGCGATGACAGTGCTGAATGGGGTTGACGGCATACGCTTCATTCATTTCGAGAGCGGTGACGTGGTGCGGCACCCGCTGGTGCAGAGGGTGATCCAGGCGTACGACAACTTCGGGCGGGCGCAGCAGGAGCTTCCACTGCGCAGGGGAGAGGCCGAAGGACAACCCGCTTCGAAGCCGCAGTAATTGCTTATTGTTGCGGCAAGCCTGCGATACGATTAAGAGGAGGGCCGTGCGCCCTCCTTTGCTTTTCCGCCCCAGCGTGGCGCGAGGCACGGTTATCCGCCATGATTCTGATTGAACCTGCGATAGAGAAGAAATTCGAGCCTGCTGGATTAAAGAAGCGGGGTATTGCCGGATTTCTGTCGCGCGCGGCTAAAGCGGCGAAACTGGCGGGCAGAGTTACGGTGCTTTTGACCAACGACGAGCAGATGCGCCACCTGAATCGGGTGTTCCGGCAGATGGACAAGGCGACGGATGTCCTGTCGTTTCCGGCGCTCGAGATGAATGGGAATAAGAAACTGGCGGGCGATCTGGCCATCTCGGTGGAGATGGCGGCGCGTGAGGCGAAGGAGCGAGCACATCCATTGCATGTGGAGATCAAGATCCTTGTGCTGCATGGTGTGCTGCACCTGGCGGGTTGGGATCACGAGACGGATTCAGGTGAGATGGCTCGAAAGGAAGAGCTTCTGCGGAAACGCCTGGGGCTGGAGCAGGGGTTAATTCTTAGAGCTCAGAACTCAGCGCGCAGACTTCAGGTCAGCAAGCTCGGGGCGGACAGTACGGCACGCAAAGCGCAGCTACAGGTCGCAAAATCGGAACGTCGGGCATCCAAGTCCGTGGCACGTAAAACCGGCCGGAGCGTGAAGCGATGAGCTGGGCGGCGGCGATTCTGATCGCGGTCTTTCTGGCGGTGCTCACGCTGGCCTCGTACGTGGACCGGCTGTATTCGGAAATGGGCAAGTTCCTGGCGCGGGAGTTCCAGGAAAATATCGATGCCTGGGAGCAGCAGGTTGAGCCGCGGCTGCGCCTGGGGCGGAATCATGTGCGGCTGTCGGCGGCGATCCTCGCGCAGATTTCGCTCGCGTGCCTTACGCTGCTGTTCGGCATGCTGCTGTTCGATCGCGCTCCGATTTACGACCGACCGACTGCGGCGGAGGTCGGGCAGGTGGTGCTGGGCGTGGTGCTGGTGATCGTGCTGTTCAACCAGCTGCTGCCGTTCATGTTTTTTACGCGAACGCGCGGGCTATGGATTGTGCGGCTGCGCGGTCCACTGCGGCTGATGTTCTTCCTGGTCATGCCGATCACCTTATTTCTGGGCTTCCTGCTGTCGATTGCGGCGTTGGCGGAGGCGTCTCCCCGGAATGAAGAGGAGACACCGGGTGAGGCGGTGGAGGCCCTGATTGAGGCAGGTGAGGAAGAGGGAATTGTTGAGGAGAGCAATCGCGACCTGGTGCGCTCGGCGGTGGAGTTCGGCGGCAAGGTAGTGCGCGAGGTGATGACGCCGCGTCCGGAGATATTTGCAGTGCCGGGATCGACGACGATGGAGGCGTTTCTGCGGACGATCGAGAGCCGGCCCTACTCACGCGTGCCGTTGTATGACGGCACGCTGGATCACGTGACGGGCATCGTGTTCGCGCATGACCTTCTGCATATCCGCGATGAGGACGCACGGACGCGGACGGTGGCGAGCATCGAGCGCTCGGCGACGTTTGTGCCGGAGACCAAGAAGGTGAGCGAGCTGCTGCGCGAGATGCAGCACGAAAAGCAGCATATGCGGATCGTGATTGATGAGTACGGAGGGGTCGCCGGGCTGGTAACGATTGAGGATCTGCTGGAAGAGATCGTGGGTACGATTTCAGACGAACATGAGAACGACCCGGAACGGGTGCTGCATGATGCGGACGGGTCGTGGATTGTGCCCGGGAATCTGGAGATCGAACGGCTGGAGGACCTGCTGGCGGGAGAGGCGGAGATTCCAGAAGATTCCGAGGCGACTACGGTGGCGGGTCTGGTAAGCGAGGCGGCGGGGCGGATTCCGCAGGCGGGCGAGGTGATTGAGCGGTACGGCGCGCGCTTTGAGATTCTCGCGTCGACGGACCGCCGCATCGAGCGGCTGCGTGTATCGCGCATGGTTGTCGATACGAAGGGAGCGTAAAGGTGCGTTCAGGATTTGTATCGATTATCGGAAGGCCGAATGCGGGGAAGTCGACGCTGCTGAATGCGCTGGTGGGCGAGAAGGTGGCAATTGTCACGGCCAAGCCGCAGACAACGCGGACGCGGATTCTCGGGGTGGTCGAAGTGCCCGCGCGCAAAGGAAAGCATCATGCAGCGCAGATCGTGTTTGTCGATACTCCGGGGGTGCACAAGCCGGGTTCGTCGCTCGACAAGCGGATGATGCAGGAGGTCTACGACGCGCTCGAGCAGCGCGACGCGGTGCTGCTGATGGTGGATGCGACGCGACGGCTGGATTTGCCGGAGAACTCGACCGGAGACGAAAATCCCGCGAAGAGCAAGAGCCGCGGAGAGAGCGAAGACGCGTTTGTCTTTGAGCTGATTCGCAAGCTGGACTGCCCGGTATTTTTGCTTATTAACAAAATTGACCTGATCGAGCGCGCGAAGCTGCTGCCGCTGATTCAGCAGCTCTCGTCGCTGCATGAGTTTGCTGAGGTGATCCCGATTTCGGCGCGGAAGAAGGATGGACTCGAGCGGCTGATGGACAAGCTGGTGGCCGTTCTGCCCGAGGGCCAGCGGTACTTTCCGAAGGATCAGTTTACGGACCAGCCGGAGCGGTTCCTGGTGGCGGAATTGATTCGCGAGCGGATTCTGATGGAGACGGGCGAAGAGGTTCCATATGCCTCGGCCGTTGTGGTGGAGCGGTTCGAGGAGCCTGAACCGCGGCCAAAGGGCAAGAAGCCGGGGCGCGATATCAGGCCACCGCTGACGCGCATTTCGGCGGTGATCTATTGCGAGCGCGACGGGCAGAAGGCAATCCTGATCGGTAAGGGCGGGAGCAAGCTAAAGGCTATCGGCACGGCAGCGCGGAAAGAGATTGAGTCACTGCTGGGAACGAAGGTTTTTCTTGAGCTGCACGTGATTGTGAAAGAGAACTGGCGCGAGTCGCGGGGATTTGTTGAGTCGCTGGATTGGAGAAGGCAGTTGGAAGAGATGGCTGCGGGGGAGGCGAAGACCAAGGACGAATAGGAAAACAGCAGGTCCTTCGACTTCGTCTGCCACGTTCGCGTCAGACTCCGCTCAGGATGACATCGGGGTTTATTTGAAAATTGCAGGTCCCTCGACTTCGCGCTTTGCGCTTCGCTCGGTATCACAAATCATTCAGTGGCGAAAGCGGGTTCGGCTGACAAGACCTCGGCAAATTAGGAGACGAGGCCTTCGCGGATGCTGATCCCTAATGTCTTCATCTTCCGGTAGAGATGGCTGCGCTCGAGGCCGAGTGATTCGGCGGCGCGGCTCATGTTTCCGTGGCACTCGTCGATTTTGCGCAGGATGTAGTCGCGCTCGTAGGCTTCGCGGGCCTGCTGGAGGGTACTGAACTCTTCGCTGCGGCGGCCGGCGGCGCGGTGCACCAGGCGGGGGAGATGACGCCGCTCGATGCGGTGGGCCTGCGGATTGAGAATGAGCACGCGCTCGAGTATGTTCTTCAATTCGCGCACGTTTCCGGGCCAGGGATAGTGTTTGAGCAGGTCGAGCGCGTCATCGGCGATCTCGACGCGCGGACGACCATATTCGCGTCCGAAGATGCGCAGGAATTCGCGTGTGAGTGAGGGGATGTCCTCTTTGCGCTCGCGCAGCGGCGGCACGAAAAACGGAATCACGTTCAGACGGTAGAAGAGATCTTCGCGGAAGTTACCTTTGGCGATTTCCTCTTCGAGATCCTTGTTGGTCGCAGCGATCACGCGGACGTCGACGCTGATGGGCTTTGCTGCACCGACGGGGACGAAGCTCTGTTCGTCGAGCGCGCGCAGCACCTTGGCCTGGGTTTTCAGGCTCATGTCGCCGACTTCGTCGAGAAAAAGCGTGCCGCCGTTTGCTCGTTCGAAAGTGCCGCGTTTTTCCGGCGGGCCGCCGGGGATGGCGCTGTTTCGGTAGCCGAAAAGCTCGCTCTCGATGAAGTCCTCGGGGATGGCCGCGCAGTTGAGCTCGATGAACACGCGGTCGTGGCGCGGGCTTTCTGAGTGAATAGCGCGCGCGATGAGTTCCTTGCCGGAACCGGATTCTCCGTAGATGAGGACACGGCCATTGGTGGGCGCCATGAGCTTGATCTGCTGGCGCAGCGCTTTTGCGGGAACGCTTTCTCCGGTGACGGTGCTTTCGACGGTGAGCTGGCGCTTGTATTCGAGATTCTCGTTGCGCAGTCGCTTGGCCTCAAGGGCGTTTTTCACGACAATGAGCGTGCGCTCAAGGAGCAGGGGCTTCTCGAGAAAATCAAAGGCGCCGAGCTTGGTGGCTTTCACCGCGGTTTCGATGGTGGCGTGGCCGGAGATGACGATGACTTCAGGCTTGTCTTCCATTTCGATAGTACTGAGATCGGCGAGAACGTCGAGACCGTCGCGATCAGGCAGCCAGATGTCGAGGAGTAACAAATCGTAGGGAGCGTCACGCACCAGGACGCTGGCCTCGGATCCGCTGGCGGTGCTGGAGACGGAGTATCCCTCTTCGCTGAGGATTTCCTCGAGCGACTCGCGGATCTCCGCTTCGTCGTCCACTATGAGGATACGGTTCATTCGCCGGAGCCCGTGTGCAAGGGAAGGACGATGTCGGCTGTCTTGTGGCCGTTGGTGCCGTTGCCATTTTCGGCCAGTGGCAGTTCGAGAATGAAGCGCGCTCCGGTCGGCGAGTTGTTCTCGGCGCGAATCGCACCGTGGTGCTCCTGGACGATCTTTGCGGCGATGGCAAGGCCCAGTCCGGTTCCGCGCTGCTTGGTGGAGACGTAGGGAAGGAAGAGCCGCTGACGCATTTCGCCGGTGAGGCCGTGGCCGGTGTCGGAGAGAACCAGTTCGGCCATGCCGGGGCTTTCGCTCAGCCGCGTTTCGATGGATAGGACGCGCAGAAGGCTGTTTTCCATGGCCTCGGCGGCGTTGTCGATGAGGTTGGCGAGAGCGCGCTTGAGGGCCTGGGCGTCAGCCATCACCGGAGGAAGATCGCGAGTGAGGCGCTGTTCGATGCTGATGTTCTGAAGGCGCCCGTGGAACAACATTACGGCGCTCTCGATGATGGCGTTCAGATCGGAAGGTTTCGGCTGCGCTGCGGGGAATTCGGCGAGTACGGCGAACTGATCGACGAGTGTGCTCATCGATTCCACGGAGGAGAGGATCACGTCGACGCAGCGGCGCATCACAGAGGGCGATTCGGGGAGATTGCGGTCCATGTGGCGGCGGATGCGTTCGGCGGACAAGGCAATCGGCGTGAGGGGGTTCTTGATTTCGTGGGCGACGCGCTGCGCAACTTCCTTCCACGCGAGCTGGCGCTGGGCGCGGAGAAACTCTGTCACATCTTCAATGACGAGGATCGAGCCACGCTTAACGGTGCCGAGATCGAGCGCCGAAATAGTTGCAGTGAGGCTGAGGACGCGCCCCGAAGAAGGCATCTCGAATTCTGTGGATGCGAGGCCCATGCGCTGGGCGCGGCGTTCGAGGACGCTAAGTTCGGACGCGACCTCCGGTGCGAAGAGCGATTTTAGCGGGACACCGGTGAGATTCCGTGGCTGGTGGGGTGTGACGAGATCGAGAAAGGCGCGGTTGGCCTGGAGGATCGAGCACTCGGAGTCCAGTGTCACGACGCCACTGGGGATGGTTTCGAGGATGGTCTCGAGCTCTTTGCGGCGGGACTCCAGCGTGAGATTTGCCGCGGACAACTGGCTGGCGGAGGATTCGGCGAGCCGCCGGCTTTGTTCGAGATCCGACGCCATGTGGTTGAAGGAGCGGACCAACTCTCCCAGCTCCGCGGTTGCGGAGACGGTAATGCGCTGCTCGTACTGGCCTTCTCCGATGGCGTTCATCGCGTCGGCCAGGGCTTCGACGGGCCGCGTGATCTGCTTGGAGAGATAGAGGGCAAGCCAGCTGCTGGCAAAGAAGACCAGCGTAGTAAGTAACAGCAACAGGAGCAAATAGGTGCTGCGGATGCTGCGGCGCTCACGATAGAGGGTCCAGTACTGGGTGGCGCCGGTGTGAATCTGCTCGACGGTGGTGGAGAGTCCGGCCGGCATGGGCAGACCAACGACAATGAGGCCGCCGCTGTCGATGGCGGCGTCGCCCACGGCGTATTGATTATTGCCGACGGCGAGAATTGGCTCATCGGTCCGCTGTGCAGCGGTGAGGGCAGCGGCGGTGAAGTCTTCGAACGGGCTGCTCTTGTTGGTGGTGTCATCGTCGACCCACGCGCGCACCATTGCCGGTTGCGATGGTTGCGGCAGCTGGTATTGGGCGACGGGAACTCCGTCCCGGTAAACGATGGCGAAGCCGCCCTGGAGGGTGATGCGGTGGGTGCGGATTTCATCGAGGAGGCGGGACTGGTCGCCGCTCTCGTAGTGCTCCGCGAAGGACTGCGAGCGGGCAAGAGATTCGGCCTCCGCGCGGGCGTTGAGGCTGACGTAATGAGCCAGCTCAAGCGCGATGCGGGTGGAGTTGTCGCGCAACTCGGCGACGGGCTGAGAGAACCAGCGGTCGATGGAGCGGTTCATCAGCAGGAAGCTGAAGAGGAACATGAAAAGCGCCGGCGCGAAGGAAAGCAGGACGGCGCCGATGAGCATGCGCGATCGCAGCCGCGAGCCGAGGACACGGCTGCGTTCATCGGCAAGAAGTTTGAGGATATTACGCAGAAGAAGAATGAGGAGGGTGACGAAGAGCAGGAAGACGATGACAGAAAGAGCGGTGAAGAGGAAGATTTGTCCGCTGGAATCAGGGTGCAGGAAGCCAAGCCGGAAAGCATTCAGCGCGCCAAGTATTAAAACCAGAAGCAGAGTTCCCGCGCCCAACGCCACTACGGTTGCACGCCTGTGTTTCGATTCGGCCAAAAAATACTCCTGCGGTAAGATTATAGGCCTGCACTGCCGGGCAGCATTGCGAAGGAATTTTGAGCCACCGAGGGTCGATATGGCATCATAAGTTGCGTCATGAAAATCAACCGGGTGTCCGCTGCGATTCTCCCACTCGCTCTGGCAGGGCTGCTACTTGCCGGGGGTTGCAAGAAACAAGACCAGCAGGCCAGTAATGAGGCACAACCTGCGGCCTCCACTCCGGCGCCGGCGACGTCGCCCAGCACGGGCACGCCGGCGACGCCTCCAGCTACGTCAACACCCGCACCGTCGCCGTCAGCTGAGGCACCGGCGGGAGCGCCTGCGACAGCTCCAGCTCCGGCTACGCCTCCGCCGCCACCACCTCCACCGCCGCCGATCGTGATTCCGGCTGGAACGCACATTGCGGTGACGACGACGCAGGATCTGGGGTCGAAGATCAGCCAGCCCGGCCAGAGCTTTACCGCGACGGTGGCGTCGCCAGTCAGCATCCATGGCGTCACCGTTATCCGTGCGGGATCGACGGCGGTGGGGACGGTAATCGACGCGAAGTCATTGGGCAAGTTCAAGGGAGCAGCATCGCTATCTCTGCGTCTCGATACGGTTCGGGCCCACGGTGTGACCTACCAGATCGCGTCGAGCACGATCGACCGGGCGGAGAAGGGCAAAGGCAAGCGCACGGCCGGGTTTATCGGTGGCGGCGCTGGTGGCGGCGCGCTCATCGGCGGCCTGGCGGGCGGCGGCAAGGGTGCGCTAATCGGTGGACTGATCGGTGCGGGCGCAGGTACAGCTGGCGCGGCGTTCACCGGCAACAAGGAGATCGTCATTCCGGCGGAGACCACGCTGACGTTCCGGCTGGAGCGCTCGCTGACGGTTCCGAATCCGGCAGCGAATTCTCAAGACCAAGCACCGCCGGCGCAATAAAAACTAAACGGGAAAGTCTACAGGGGCGTGGCAGGTAGCCACGCCCTTTCCTTTGCGCGAGGGTCTTATCCGAGCAAGTCCCGGACGGGCTTCCAGGGCTTCCCCTGTGAGGCGGCGACGGGTTCGCAGGTGAGGGTGCCGGCGTAGGTGTTCACGCCGTCGCGGATGCCGTCGTCCTGGAGGATGGCGGTCTCGGCGCCGTTCTGGGCCAGCTTGAGGACGTAGGGGAAGGTGGCGTTGGTGAGGGCGTGAGTGGAGGTGTAGGGGACGGCGGCGGGCATGTTGGTGACGCAGTAGTGGACGACGCCGTTGACCAGGTATGAGGGGTCGCTGTGGGTGGTGGGGTGGGCGGTCTCGATGCATCCGCCCTGGTCGATGGCGACGTCGACGATGACCGCGCCGCGCTTCATACGCGAGACCATCTCGCGGGTGACGATCTTGGGCGCGGCGGCTCCGGGGATAAGCACTCCGCCGATGACGAGGTCGGCCTCCTGGGTGGCGTGACCGATGTTGTAGGAGTTCGACGCCAGGGTGAAGAGCTTGCCGTTGAAGATGTCGTCGAGCTCGCGCAGGCGGTTGAGGTTGAGGTCGACGATGGTGACCTTTGCGCCCATGCCGACGGCGATTTTCGCGGCGTTGGTGCCGACGATCCCGCCGCCGATGATGCAGACGTTGGCGGGGGGTACCCCGGGTACTCCGCCGAGGAGGACGCCGCGGCCTCCGTACTCGCGCTCGAGGAAGGATGCGCCGACCTGAACGGACATGCGCCCTGCGACCTCGGACATGGGAGTGAGCAGCGGCAGGGTTCCAGCGCGGTCACGGATGGTTTCGTAGGCGATCCCGGTGACCTTGGCGCGCAACAGGGCGTCGGTGAAGTCGGGCAGCGGGGCGAGATGCAGGTAGGTGAAGAGAACCAGACCCTCGCGGAAGTGCTGATACTCCAACTCGATCGGCTCCTTGACCTTGACGACCATGTCGGCGAGTCCCCAGACGTTGTGAGCGGAGCCGACGATTTCGGCACCGGCCGACTGGTATTCGTCGTCGGTCAGGGCGGAACTGTCTCCGGCACGGGTTTCGAGGAGGACTTTGTGTCCGGCCTCGGTGAGGGATTTGACTCCGGCAGGGGTGATGGCCACCCGGCTCTCGTGGTCCTTTACTTCCTTGGGCACTCCGATGATCATTCAGACGACCTCAGCGAACTTTCCATCGTAACTCAGGTGCATGACGCGGTGGTTTGCGGGGTCCCTGGGTGTGTCTGTGATGCAAGCCAAGACCGCTGTCAATCCTTGTGAGTTACCATCTTCTACGCGCAGGATCGCCCCTCCCGTGACCCTGCAAATTGGAATGATTGCCGACGATGGAATTATTGTCGTTGGAGACACTCGCCAATATGCGGAAATGGAGGGGAGATCTTGGTACGGGCATGAGATTACGAAATCAGAATCGTCAGCTCGAGCGTACAGACTTTCCCGCATACGCCTGGCACAGCACCAGCAACTCCTCACGCAACCGAGCCACCATTTTAGCCGGTGCCCCGGCTTCCAACACCGCGCGTGTTGCTCCGGCCATGGCTGAATAGATCAACAATGCAATGAACTCCATGTCGCCCGGCTGCGCGCCCGCGGCTTCTGCCAATGCCGCGGTCAGTGCCCGGTGTCCACGCTTCGAAATCCTCCGCACTATCGCCGCACCATCCACGTCCGAGCCCGCGGCATAGAGAGCGGTCGATACGTCGGCGCGCTCCAGTTTTGCGTCCACATACGCTGGCACCACCGCCGCCATCAGGTCATTCACGGTAGCGCCGGGGCATGCGCGGCACGCGCCTTCCACCGCTTCGGCCACTCTGGTCAGGTGTGTCTCCAGAACCGCATGGAGGAGCGACTGCTTGTTGGGATAGTACTGATACAGCGTTCCTACCGAAACTCCCGCCCGCTCCGCGACCCGCGTGGTCGTCAACCGATCCGATCCCACGGCCAGCAAAACCTGAATGGTGGCTTCCGCAATGGCCTCCACGGTAACCGTCGAACGCCTCTGGATGGGCGTCTTTCTTGGCTGAAACGCATGCGCAGGCGCAGTCTTCACAATGCGAACTCCGAACCTGAAGGATTCTTCATCTAATGATCCTAGAAGCCTGATCCTGAAAGTCAAGGAGAGAAACGAAGATGAATCATTCCTCAACAAAGATCGCGCTAGTGACGGGAGCCAACAAAGGCATTGGATTCGAAGTGGCTCGCCAACTGGCAGCGTCGGGCTGCATTGTCCTTCTCGGCGCCCGCAACAAGGCGCTCGGCGAAGAGGGGGCAGAAAGACTCAGGGGAGAAGGCCTGGATGTCCGGTACCTGGCTCTCGACCTCAGCGATCACCCGACCATCGTTGCCGCAGCTGGCGCTATTGCCGCCGAGTTCGGCCATCTCGACATACTTGTCAATAACGCCGGCATCAACGATCCCTCAGACGGCCTTCCCTCGACCGCCAAGCTTGACGCAATCGAGCGCGTCTTTCGTACCAACTTTCTGGGCTCTGTCGCCGTGACCCAGGCGATGCTTCCGCTGCTGAGGAAGGCTTCGTCAGCGCGCATCGTTAACGTATCCAGCGGGCTTGGCTCGCTGACCAAAAACAGCGATGCCGCTTACCCGTACGCCACCGTCAAGCTGATCGGCTACAGTGCTTCGAAGGCTGCGCTCAACATGTTCACGGCCCAGCTCGCATACGAACTTCGCGGCACACCCATCAAAGTCAACTCCGCCGACCCCGGCTACACCGCTACCGACCTCAACGGCCACAGCGGGCCCCAGACGATCCCCGAAGGGGCTGCCGAAACCATCCGCCTGGCGCGGCTGCCTGACGACGGCCCCACCGGGACCTACTCGGACAGCAAAGGCATTATCCCCTGGTAACGAGTTGCCACGGCGCCTGGAATGCCAGGCGCCGGAGGCTCTCCTGACTGCCGCAGACGGGACTGGAGTTGCGGGGGAAGGACCTTGTGTCGCATCCGATTTCTAGCGGTTAACCCTCCTGCCTCCCACTAAATAGCTTCCAAAAACGAAATTCGCATATATGATGTTCGCCAGCGGCAAAGTCCACCCACAGCTCTGCCCCAAGGAAGTCATGGCCCTAGCCAAACAACCGGAGGCACATTGAATATCCTCTTGCTCTCCATGCCCGATTCCTTCGAGCACATGCCCACAGTCGCCATCCGCATGCCCAATGGCGCCCTTACCTCGCTGGCAGGCAACCTTGACGAGCACCACAAGGTCTCCATTGCCGACCTGATCCTGTGTCAGAGAACAGTCAGCGAGACCGTCACCCGCCTGGTCCGGGAGACCGATCCCGACATCGTCGGCATGTCGGTCATGACTTTCCAGCGCCGCAGCGCCGAGCGCCTGATGCACCTCGTCCGCAGCCTCAAGCCGGGGGTCAAGATCGTCGTGGGAGGCTACGACCCCAGCCTCGACACCGCCGCCTATCTCAATATGCCGGTCGATTTTGTCGTGCGCGGCGAGGGCGAAGTCACTTTCCGCGAACTGACCCGCGCCCTCGAAGGCCAGGGCAGTATGCACTTCATCTCCGGCCTCTCGCACAAAGATGGCGACAAGTGGATTCACAACCCGCAGCGCGCCCCGCACCGCCTGGAAGACAACGAGATCCGCCTGCCCAACCGCGATGCCCGCGTGTTCAAGGGATACACGCTCCTCGGCCGCCCGGTCGACGTCATCGAGACCTCGCGCGGCTGTACCTTCGACTGCAGCTTCTGCTCGATCATTGAAATGCGCGGCCGCAACTTCTTCACCTATTCCTTCGACCGCGTCCTCGACGACATCCGCGATGCATACAATCACGGCGCGCGCACCATGTTTCTCGTCGACGACAACATCACCCTCAATATCCACCGCTTCGAAGGGCTCTGTAACGCCATCATCGATGCCGGCCTCAACAAGATCGACTACTTTGTTCAGGGCATGACGTCAGCGATTGCTAATAATGGTGAAACGCTGGCACCTCTGATGCGCAAAGCGGGATTCCGCTATGTTTTCCTCGGCATCGAGAACATCCTCGAGAGCGACCTTGTGTTCCTGCAGGCCTCGGCCAAAAACACCGCGCGCTCCAATGGCAAGAAGACCGGCAATGCCACGCTGCAGGCCATCGACTATCTCCACAAGAACAACATGTACGTTGTCGGAGGCCTCATCGTTGGCAGCCCCGGCGATACCGCCGAATCCATCGAGACCAATCTTGAATTCGCCCGCAAGTATGTCGACTGGCCGTACATCCAGCACCCCACGCCATATCCCAAAACCCCAATGACAGCAGATTTCCGCCGCCTGGGCCTCATCGAGAACGAGCGCCTCCATGAATACGACGGCACCACGCCCATCGTGCACAATGAGAACCTCTCGCTCGACGAAATCGAATACCTCCGCTGGAAGGCCGAGCGCGGCATGAAGACAAAGCACATCCCAGCCGTATTCCGTCACGATCCATGGTTCGTCCTGCGCAACGCTCCGAAGATGGCCGCACACACCTATCGCGGCTCTACGCTCCGCACCTTCCTAGGCCTTGAAAGTGACCGTGCCGCCTTTGCTCGCTACAAGGAGATCCGCCGCCGGGAACGCGAATACGTTGAACCCCCTCAGACCTTTCGCGAGCCCGTTAGTCCAGCGGGCTCTAAAGGCGAGAGCCTCGAGCAACCGCAGTGGGCAAACTCGATGGCAAAATAGCCGTCATCGCCGGAGCCGCTCCGATCTAACGATTTGATCCCATCGAAAGCTCTTTCGCTTCTTGTTTGAAGATAAAATTACGATCGTAATATCATCGCAAACAGATGCGATATCCGGCCGATCACAAGCAGCAAACCGGTCAGCGGATTCTCAACGCCGCCTCTACGCTCTTCCGCAGTCGCGGATACGACGCCACCGGCATCGACGCCGTTATGGCCTCTGCCGATCTCACTGCCGGCGCCTTCTACGCGCACTTCCGGTCGAAAGAAGACCTGCTTGCTCACTCGCTCGAATCTGCCTTCTGTGATTCGGGCGTGCGCTGGTCGCGCCGACTGGCGAATCTTCGCGGCAACGAGTGGGTCCGCAAATTCGCGTCCGCCTATCTCAGCAAAGCTCATCGTGACAACCCCGAACTCGGATGCCCCATGCCCGCCCTGGCTTCAGAGATCGGTCGCATTGGAGGCCGGTCACGCGCCGTCTTTGAGAAGCGTCTGCGCGGGCTGATCGATATGGTCGGCAGCGAGATTGGCCGCGATTCTCCGAATCAAGACGAGGCTATTGCCGCCATCGCCCTCTGTGTTGGCGGACTGATGCTGGCTCGCGCCGTCGACGACCCGAAGCTATCCGACAAGATTCTTAGCGCATGCCGCGCCGCGGTTGTTAAAGAGAGCGTGTCGCTTCCGTAACATCGGGCCCGTAACGTCAGGCCCAGAACGTCGGCCCCGTAGCAAGACAGGAGCACCATATGTCTCAGACAGTCCTCGTCACCGGCGCATCTTCTGGAATCGGAGCCGCGACTGCCCGCCTCTTCCACGCCCGCGGCTTCACCGTCTTCGGAACGACGCGCGCCGCCAATCCCGTTTCGCCGCCCGAATTCACCATGCTCTCACTCGATGTCACCTCTGACGAGTCGGTTAATGAATGCGTAGCTCGCGTCCTATCTCAGGCAGCGCACATCGACATCCTCGTCAACAACGCGGGCTACGTGCTCAACGGAGCCATCGAAGAGACCAGCCTGGACGAAGCCAAAGACCAGTTCGAAACGAACTTCTTCGGCTGTGTGCGCACCGTCAACGCCGTCCTGCCGTCCATGCGCCAGGCTCGCGCAGGTCGAATAATCAATATTGGATCGCTCGTCGGCCTGATCGCGGTTCCCTACAGCGCTTACTACTGCGCCACCAAGTTCGCCCTCGAAGCCTATTCGGAATCCCTCTGGTACGAACTCAAGCCCTTCGGCATCGGCGTTAGCCTGATCGAGCCCGGTTACATCCGCACCAGCATCAGCCACGCCGCTCGCACAGCGGCAGCGCTGCTGCCGGCGTATGAAGGTCCGCGCAATCGGGTCACAGCCGCGATCAAAGACGGAGTCGAAAAGGGCTGCTCGGCGGAACTCGTTGCCAAGCCCGTCTTCCACGCTGCCACCAGCCGCAATCCCCGACTCCGATACCGCGTAGGCTCCGATGCAACCTGGCTGCCACGTCTCAGAAAAGTCGTTCCCTGGAGTATCTTCGCGTCCGGACTCCGCCGCCAGTTCGCCCTCGACGCAAAAGCCTGATAACTCCAGGAGACATCGCAATGAACAACGAACTCGAGACCTTCCTCAACTTCTGGAATCGCGAAGCAAACAAAACCGCTGACTTGCTACGCACTCTGCCCGCCGGCCAGTATGATTTCCGTCCCGACCCGCAGGCCCGCTCCCTGGGAGAGCTCTCCTGGCACCTCGCCGAGCTCGAGGCCTACACCACCTGGGGCATCGAACTCGGCGGATTTCAGCCCGGCGGCCGCCCTGCCGGCATCGAGCGCCCCCGAACGATAGAAGCGCTCGCTCCCGGGTACGAACGCGTTCACGGCGAGGCCGTCGGGCGCGTCGGCAAGCTCACTCCCGCCGATCTCAACCGCAAACTCCGGCACTTCACCGGCAACGAGCTTTCGATCCGCGACCTCCTGTGGTTTGCAGTTCTCTTTCACATGATTCACCACCGAGGGCAACTCTCCGTCCTTTGCAGGCTGGCGGGCGGCACGGTTACGGAACTATACGGCCCGAATCGCGAGGAGATGGCCGCCCTGCGCGCCGCGCGACCCTGACGCCGGAAGCGGCCGGTTGCGTCATCTCTCATGAATCCATCCCCGTCGCGAATCATCTATTTGTTGGGTACAGGAGATTGCATTTATGGCAACAGAGAAGAAGGTCGCTCTGATCACCGGGGCGAATCGCGGAATTGGTTTTGAAACCGCGAAGCAGTTAGGCGAACAGGGCGTTACCGTCGTTCTTGGATCGCGTAAGCTGAGCGATGCTGAAGCCGCAGCGGCCAAGCTCAAATCCTCAGGAATCGATGCCTACGGCATTCAGCTGGACGTAACCAAGGCCGCTGACCGGTCCGCTGCTGCAAAGTATCTCGATCAAAAATTCGGCAAGCTGGACATCCTGATCAACAATGCCGGAGTCGCGGGCGGAGACTTCTTCACCAATACCACCTCGAAAACGACTGAGGAGGAGCTCAAGAGCGTCTATGAGACTAACTTCTTTTCCGTAGTTGCGCTCACGCAGCAGTTGCTGCCTCTAATAAAGAAGAGCGATGCCGGACGCATCGTCAACCTCTCCAGCATTCTTGGCTCGCTTACGCTGCATGCCGACCCCAAAAGCCCCATCGCAGGATCCAAACTGTTCTCTTACAACTCCTCGAAGGCAGCCCTCAACGCCTTCAGCATCCACCTTGCTGACGAGCTCAAGGACACCCCGATCAAGGTGAATTCGGTTCATCCCGGCTGGGTAAAGACCGAGATGGGCACCGACGCCGCTCCGATGGAGATCCCGGACGGCGCGAAGACCAGCGTTGCGGCCGCTCTGCTCGGCGCTGACGGTCCCAGCGGCCATTTCATCCACCTCGGCCAGGAACTGCCCTGGTAAGCTGCAGCCCTCCCCCACTGACGACAAAGGCCGGCGCACTTTGCACCGGCCTTAGTCTTTGAGGGCGATCGTTAGACCGCCATCACTTCAACGCCCTTCGCGTGCAGGTCCGCAACCACGTCAGGAGATACTCCCACGTCGGTGATTACCATGTGGACCTCATTCGCCGGACAGATCAGTCCCGGGCTCACCATCCCCATCTTGCTCGAATCGGCGACGACAACCACCTGCCGCGCTTGCCGCGCCATCGCGCGAAACACCACCGCCTCGTCCATCTCGATTGTGCTCGCACCGCGCTTTGCGTCCATCCCGCAGACGCCGATGAAGGCGCGGTCAACGTTGATCTCGCCCAGTGATTGAATGGCCGCCGGACCGATCAGCGAGAAAGACCCCGCCCACTGCACCACTCCGCCGGTCAGCGAAGTCTTCAACCCCGGCTGATTGCACAGCTCCATACCGATATTCACCGCATTTGTGACGATGCGCAGGTTGCTGCGGTGGCGAATGCTGCGCGCAATTTGTGTGGTCGTTGTGCCGGCAGTGAAGGCGATTGTCTCGTGTTCCCGAATCAGGTCCGCCGCCGCCAGCGCAATCCTGCGCTTCTCTTTTACGAAGCGCTCCTCGCGCGTCTGGAACTCCGCGTCGAAGCGAAACGGCTCGTAGATCTGCGGTCCGAAAAGCTCTGCGCCGCCGTGCGTGCGGCACACCAAGCCGCGCCGCTCCAACTTCGCCAGGTCGCGCCGTATGTTCGGAGCCGATGTCTCAAGCTCCTGCATCAGGTCTTCCATTGACGCACGGCCGTGCCGCAGCAGTACCCGCAAAATCTGATTAGCTCGATCGTCGGTCTTGAATGACATCCCCGGGGCTCGCGAAATACAGGGTCGCAGATCAGGGTAAATCAATCCGGCTACGCATCCTCAAGGGAACTCTGCGTTACCGCGGCACGCTTGCCGTCCACTCGCGTCAGCTCATCTCGCAGCGCGCGTACATCGTCCTCGCGCACCACATATCGCGTGTAATCGCGTTCGAGATCCGCGCCCAGAAACAGCGAATCGTTCCGCCGCCGCACCGGGCTGTCGACGCCTGTGTTCAGGCTCGCGTGAAATTCCTGTGCTCCCGTCTCTTCGGCAACCGTGCGGATGTTTTCGGGATTTAGGCCGCCGCCGGCCATGATCGTCAGTCTTCCCCGCGTCCGCTCAATGGCGGCGGAGATATCCTGCGTGCTGTCGGCCACGCGACGTCTGCCGCCCGAAGTCAGCACACGCTTTGCCCCGCTCGCGATAATCCGCTCCAGCGAGTCGGCAAAATCCGCCGACACATCCACCGCGCGATGGAACGTTACCGGCAGGGGCTTTGCCAGCTCCACCAGCTCGCGCGTGCGCTCGACGTCCACGTATCCTTCCGCATCCAGAATCCCCAGCACCACGCCATCCGCGAAAAATTGCTTCGCGTGTTCGATATCCGCCTTCATCACTGCGAATTCTTCGTCGGTGTAGCAGAAGTCGCCGCCTCGTGGCCGGATCATCGCGAACACATCGATCTCGACCCGCTTGCGCACGAGTTCCAGCAGCCCTGGGCTGGGCGTAATGCCGCCCTCCAGCAGATCGCTGCACAGCTCCACGCGCTGCGCGCCTCCGCGCTCCGCGGCCACCGCCGACTCAACCGAATCGACACAGATTTCAAGAACAGCCATCGACCTCACCTATTTCGAACAAGACCCAAATCTGTAGCTGAGGATCACAGAGCCGGTCCGGAAATCACGCAACTTTTCACGGCTCCGGCTACCCTAGCGAGGTAGCCGGCCTTCACCAGCGTAACAATGCCTGATGAAATTTCCGTCACGGCAACCTGGTTCTAGAACCTGTAGTTCGCCGAGAACTGCAGATGCCGCTCTACCGAACGAACAGCTCCGGTTCCAGGCCCACTCGATCCCAGATTGGAGATATTGCCGAAGTTGGTGTCGGTAATACCCATGTCCGGATTCCCGTAGCTCGCAATGTTGAATGCATTGAAGGCATCGAAGCGGAAGCCCACCGTCTGCTTCTCGGTAATGTGGAAGTCCTTGAAGGCCGAGAGGTCGACGTTGAGATAGCCGGGACCACGCACATTGCCGTTCCGTGCAGTGCCAAAGGTATTGGGTGCAGGAACTCCAAACGCGCACACGCCGTTGTCCACTCCGGGAGTGGTACATGCAATCGCGGAAGGATCCGTACCAAACCAGTTATCGATGGTCTGGCCCACAATTTTCAGCTTGCGATATTGATTCGGCCGGGCCTGGCCATAGCTGTTTGAGTTGTTGCCATTGGGTGCAGTAAAGGTCTCCGGGAAGCCGGAGTAACCGACGCCAACGGCCGCAAACCTCCAGCCTCCGATTGCCTCATCCACCGCGCGATTAGCGCCAGAGAAGAACTGTTGACCGCGGCCGAAAGGAAGCGCATAAACCACCGTGCCGCTGACATTGTGCCGCACATCGTATCCCGCCGGACCCCAGTCCGCAGCGCTGTTGTAGTAGTTCTGGAAGGCGCCGCTGAAGCCGTTGACGTTGAGCGCATAGTTGCCCAGGCTGTTGGTCAGGGACTTAGAGTAAGTGTAGTTCAGCGTGAACTCGAGTCCATGGCTGGCACGTTCGCGCAACACCGCCTGCAGGCCGTTGTAGTTACTTGCCGCGCGCGATTCGGTGATCAGCAGCGGGCTGGATCCGATGCTGGCGATGGGCGCGTTCACACCGATGTACGGGTTGTTGTAGAAGGGAGCCGAAGTCGGATCTCCGTTCACCACCCACTGGTTGACGTTTCCGTAGTCTTCGATGTGCTGGCCCTGCTGACCCAGATATCCAACCTGCAGAGACATGGTATTGGTCAGGGCGTATTCTGCCGTCAGGTTCCACGTCTGCACGTATGCGGGCTTGATGTCCTTGGGGTAGACGTTATAGGTGCCGCCAACACTCAACGAGCTCCCGGTGAATCCATCCTGGGCTGACCGGGGGACGTTGTATGGAGCAGCGTTCGTCGGGGAAGCGGTGGGCGTCTGGATGGCCTGAATGAAGGGCGTGATCGAGGTGAGACGCTGGTTGGAAGAGTTGCCCTCGAAAAAGCTGGTCGCTCCGTAACCGCCGCGAATGACGAAGCGGTTCGACCACTGGTAGGCAAAACCCAGGCGGGGCATCACACTATTCTGCGCGTTGTAGCAGCCGCTGTTGCTGCACAACCCCGATCCAACGGGCGCACCCGCCGGAACCGCGTGCGCGTAGATCACTTGTCCGGTGGCGAGGTTAATGTTGCCGGTCTTGTTGTTCTCCTCCGACCAGGGCTGGTCGAACTCATAGCGAAGGCCGTAGGTAAGAGTAAGCTTCGGCATGACCTTGTAAGAGTCGGTTGCGAAGCCGGCAATGCGCCACTGCCGCTGGCCAACGTTCACGCTGGCCAGGGTCGCTTCCACCTGGCTCACGTAGTCGAGCACGAAGTCCGCGCCGCCGTATCCGCCGGCATTCGCGAGCGAAGGGTTGGTGGTGAAGTTGCCGTTGTAGATCATGCTTCCCAGGTAGCCGTTGTTGTTGGCGGTGGGATAGTTGTTCTGGTAGCGAAGCGCCTGAACGCCAAAGTCCAGAGTGTGTTTGCCACGCTGCCAGGTGAGGTCGTCGATATAGCTGAAGGTGTTGTCGATCAGGCCGCCGCCGAAAACCGGGTTGCCCACGCCGGTAATCCCACCGCTGATGTTCTGGAAGGAGAAACCCTGATAGGCCTGGTCAGGGAATGGAATGCCGACCTTTGCATTGCCCGAAGTTCCGAACTGCCCGGTCGTATCCGTAGGAAAGTTCTGATTCCAAACCGTGCGCGTAAAGCCCACCCGCGCCGAGTTCACGATTTCGGGTGAGAAAATGTGTACCCAGTTCGCTCCGCCAACCTTGGTCGGATAGTTATTCGGGCCGGGGAAGGTAATGGCCAGCACCGCGGTCCTTCCGTCGTAGGCCGTCGACATCCCGTAGAAGCCGGTAATCTTGTCCGCGGGCCGCGGGTCGTATTCCAGTTTGATGTCTCCCTGGTTATTCGTCTTGAACTGGCGCACCGGCCCCTGCAGGTTGTTTGCTGCAATCCCGTCACCGGGCGCTGCATTCGGCAGCGGATAGAGGCTCGGATTCGCAAACAGGAAGTTCGCAACCGGATTGTTGATGGGGACATTCTTGTCGCCAACGAAGGGCGCAAAGCCGTTCTGCGAATCGTAGAGCTGGACCGGGCTGCAACCGGGGGCCTGTGTCGGACAGAGCAGCGCGGAGAAATCTCCGTTGCGCATCGCCTGCGTGAAGACGCTGGCTTGCCCGATGCCGCCTGTGTGATAACGCGACCCTAGGTAATCGACAAAGAAGAAGAGCTTGTCGCGCAAAATCGGACCGCCGAAGGTGCCTCCGAACTGCGACTGCGAATAAGGATTTACCGGGATAATCGGACTGGCGTGGTTGTTGGTCCAGGAATTGGCGTTGATCTTGTAGTCCTGCACATAGCCATAGGCCGATCCGTGGAAGCCATTCGTGCCGCTCTTGAGCACCGCGACAATCCCGCCGCCGTTCACATTGCCGTAGTCGGCCGGAGAGTTCGCCGTAATCACCTTCAGCTCCTGCAGTGCTTCCGGCGCCGGGCTGTAGGAGATGAGGTTGTTGAAGGTCTCGTTGATGTCGATGCCGTCCAACGTGTAGTTGTTCGCCTGCGCGCGATTGCCGTTCACATTCACCGAATCGGTGTAGTAAGTGCTGCGCTCAATCTGGGTCGTGCCCGATGTGCCAGCCGTGCTCACCGCGCCCGGCACATACAGCGTCAGCGCCGAAAAATCGAGACCGTTCAGCGGAAAGTTCTGAATGGTGTTCGCAGTGAAGGTGCCACTCAGCGTGGGATTCTCCGTATTCAGAATCGGCGCGGTTGACGCATTCACGTTGACCGTCTGGGTCTCGCTGCCAACCGTCAGCTTCACATCGAACTTCGCGGTCTGGTCAATCTCCAGGGAGAACGCCGGAAGGGTCTGCGTGGAAAATCCGCTCTGCTTCACCGTCAGCTCATATTGCCCGATCGGCAAAAAGTGAATGAAGTAAACGCCGGACGCATTCGCTGTCGCTTGCGACTCCACCCCGGTGCGGACGTTGCGCGCCGTCACCGTCGCTCCCGCAACCACTGCTCCGCTCGCGTCCGTCACCGTGCCGGTGATGTTGCCCGTGACTGTTTGCGCCTGCGCCGGCCTCGTGTTCAGGCTGAGCACAAAAAAGAGCGCGGTGGCGAAAACCACCGCGCCGCGGGAGAGCCATCTAGGGCAAAACTTTTTTGGGGAGAGCATATTTTCTGATTCCTCCTGTTTCCGTTGCTGCAAACCTGGCCTCGCGATCGCCCGGGCATGAACTCTCACCAGAGAGCCGCATGCGCGGAATCGCTCAATGGGCCGCAGTATAACCGCGCGGAGACACGATTGAACAGAAAAATTGTCTGCTTTTGGGCAGAATGAACAATTTTTATGGCGAATCTGGCACCGATTGCGCCAGCCTCGACTATTTCCGGTCCGGCAGCAGCTCCCAGATCGCCGGATCCTCCTCGCCCAGCACCCATGAGCAGAAGCCTTCGAGACCGCGCTCCTGCACCAGCTTGTACCGCTCCTCGAACGTTCGCTTGTCGGTAAAGAAGACCCACTCCCGCATCTGGTCGCGGTTGATGTAGAACCAGGCCGTGCGGTCGTCCGGATCCCACTGGATGGTGCCTTTGTATTCCTTAGCCAGGAGCTCCGCGTTTGGCGCGCCGATATAGTCCCCGGTTGCATTCGGATATTCGACGACCTTCTTCGTCTCCGGATCCTCGCGCCTGATGGGTGCACCCGCATACCAGTGATAGCCATACACGGGAATACCCAGCGACAACTTTTCCTTCGGGACAAATTTGAGCGCGTAGTCGAGATTCTCGACGGTCCAGTTCCATCCCGCCACTGGACCGGGCATCGTCCATCGCGTGTTCTGGTCGTAGGTCATCAGGCAAACCAGGTCGACCGACTGTCCGATCGCCGCCAGGTCATACGCGCCGCGCCAGTCCTCGTAGATCCACTTCGCAAAGCCGCCCTTGCCCGGATACCCCGGCGCGTTTGGCACCGTCGCAATCGACAGCTTCAACCCCTCCGCATGCAGCGCATCGGCTGTCGTTTTCACCAGTGCCGACAGCTCGTCCCGGTCCGTCCACGAGATGTCTTCAAAGTCGAATTGAAACCCGGTATATCCGCGGTCTTTCGACTCTCGAATCAGTGCCGCAATCATCGCCTTCTGGCCCGTTGGATTCCCGAGCAGCGTATGGAACGCGTCCTTGCCTGCGGCCACGACGATCGGCATTACCGGCAGGTGCTCCTGCTGTGCTACCTCCATCACGAGCGGATTCGGACCACCCGACACCAGTCCGTTTGCATCGGCCGTGTACCACATCGGCACCAGCAGCCCGATCTTCCCGGAATGCGCCATAAACGACCGCACCGAGTCCGGAGTCTCCGTCAAGTAGAACAGCGAAACGGGACGCGTCTCCGCCCGCACCGTAGCCGCGAAAAGCGCAACTACTACCAACCGCAAAATCAATTTCATCGAAATCAGCCCTCTCTGCATGGATCGCATGAATGTATACATTACATGCAACTCGACGAGGGCATTCCCGAAGCACAGACGCGCGACCGGACCGCAACCCACATCGGGTGGACTCAAAACTCAACCCATTGGACGAGGCGCATCGCCGGCAACTCTGGCTACCATTCCCACGCGGAGAACCGACAGTTTTGCCGAACGATAACGATTCAGACCAGATAGAAGTCACCGTCATCGGAGGCGGACTCGCCGGTATGGCGGCGTCCATCCATCTCGTCCGCGCCGGCCTTCGCGTCCTCTGCATCGAGGCTGATATCGCCGACACCCAGCCTGTGGGCGAGTCGCTCGACTGGTCCGCGCCCGACCTGCTCGCCGCTTTCGGCTTATCGATGGACCGCCTCATCTCTGAGGGAATCGCCACCTGGAAACGCCACGTTGCTCTGCGGCTCGCCGACGGATCGACGACGCACTACGTTCCGGGCGAATGGCTTGGCCAGCGGCCCTTCAATCTCGAGCTGCGCACTTTGCACGTCGACCGCGTCGAGCTTAACGCCGCCATCCGCAATATCGCGATCGCCGACGGCGTCAGGTTCCTCCAGGACCGGGTGACCCGCATCGAGACTGAGGGCCGCGCAGTGACCTCCGTCATCACCGAGCAGGGCGCGCGCCTCGCGTCGCGCTGGTTCATCGACGCTTCGGGCTCGTCGGCTCGCCTCTTGCCGCGCACCTTCAACCTTCCCGCCTCCGACTACGGCCCGCACAAGGTCGCCATCTGGAGTTACTTCACCGTTTCGGAATCCATCGAGGGGACCACGCTACACGCCGAAGGCAGCTGCCCAGCGTATATGGATTGGGTCTGGGAGATCCCCATCCACGCCAACACCATCAGCATCGGTTACGTCTCCACCGGAGAAGCCATCAAGGCCCTCCGTGCCACCGGTCACACGACAGAGAGCATCTTCCGCACTCAGCTCGAGCGCTTTCCACGCTTCCGCGATCTGATCCAGTCGTCCCACATCGTCTCTCCGAGCGTTACCTCCTACCGGTGCCGCGTCCACAGTCACATCTTCGGACCAAACTGGCTCGTTGCCGGAGAAGCCGCCGCCATGGTCGACCCCATGACGTCAAACGGAGTTACCGCCGCCCTTCGCCACGCCTCCGAAGCCTCGGCGCTGATCATCAAGTACCGCCAACGCGCTCGTCTTCCCTGGCTCGCCGCGGCCATGTACAGCCGCCGCGTTCAGGATGTCGCGCGCTTCTTCAACTGCGGCATCGAAAAAGTCGTCTACGACGGACCCATCCGCAACCGCATCGGCGTCAAGATGGCGGGCGATGTCTACACCATCCCCGCGTGGAGCCTCAACTCCGTCTACGCCCGTGTCCGCCCTCGTGGAGTCATCTCCTCGCTCCTCATCGGACTTCTGCTCGGCATCTTCCGCGCTGCAGCCTCCGTCATGCACAGCTTCTGCGAGAGCGAGCAAGCTCACTGCGAGGCCGCTGGATGATGGCACCCACTAGGATCGCTGCCAGTCCCACTCGGATGTATCACCTCTGCGCGGGCTCAGGTGACCCGGTTCTCTTCCTTCACGGCATGCCCACAAGTTGCCATCTTTGGAGTCGAGTCATCGACCGAATGTGCGGCCGCTTCACCTGCATTGCCGTCGATCTTCCCGGTCTGGGCCGCACGCCCCGCCAGCCCGGCGGCTTCCGCGAGCTTGATTCCCTCGCCGCATCTATCGAGGCGCTGCGCATCGAGCTCGGCATCGAGAAGTGGCATATCGTAGGCCACGACGCCGGCTGCGCCATCGGCATCGAGTATGCCCATCGCAATCCGCACCGCGTGGGACGCCTCGCGCTCCTGACCCCATCCATCTTTCCCGACCTCAAGCCGTTTTATCTCTTCGAGATTCTTCGAAGGCCACTTGTCGGCGAATTGCTGGCCCCTGCCATCAACCTGCTCTTCTGGAAGCTGGTCATGCAGGTTGCCCTTGAGTCCGATCTGCACACCAAGTCCGAGCGGGACGAAGTTATCCGCGACTTCCACGCTCCCTTCCACGGACTCGGCGGAGCCTGGCGTCTCATGTCGCTGCTGCGCTGGGGAAATCCGGCTGACGTACTCGCCTCGATGCCCGAGCGCCTAACCCAACTGCTCGTACCCACGCTCATCTTCCATGGAAAGCGCGACTCCGCCGTTCCACAGGCCTTCGCAACCCGCGCCGCCAGCCTCATCCCGGATTCGGAAGCGATCCTCCTTGACTCGGGCCACTTCCTCCCCGTGAGCGAGGCAGCGACCATCGCTCGCGAGCTCATCCGCTTTTTCGACCAGGAGAACGCACAAGGGCATTCTCCGCGACCCGCCGGCAGCGCCCACGAATTCCCGCGTTTCTGCGCCGCAGACTAGCGGCGCAAGCCGCGCGTTCTGTTCGCTCCTTAATGCCGCCGCAGGGTTCACCTGTGTAGCCCTGCGCGCGGGGCACAAAGATCGCGGACATCGCCACCCAGCAACATGCCGTTGTATTTCGCCCCGCCCCAAATTAATCTTCGTCTTAGTCATGACCAAAGAAGACTTTCAGCAGATCTACGAATACGACCGCTGGGCAAACAAGCGTGTCATCGAGGCGGCTTCGGCGCTCACCCCGGAGCAGTTCACGCGTGACCTTGGCGGCAGTTTTCGCTCGGTGCGCGACACCATCGTGCACATCGTCGCCGCCGAGTGGATCTGGCTTTCCTATTGGACCGAGCCCGCACCCGGCCCTGCCACCTTCGCTGAGCTGAGAACCAGGCGCGACGCTATCTTCAGTCCCAGCCTGTTTCCCGATTTCGCTTCGGTGCAATCAAAATGGGCTGAAGTCGAAAAGGAGCAGCTCGCCTTCCTGAGCCGCCTGACCGACGACCTCCTGCAGAAGCTGCTTCCCACTCGTCTGGGCGACGTCAGGCTTGCGCTTCAGATGCAGCACATGGCCAACCACTCCACCTACCATCGCGGCCAGGTTTCGCTGATGATGCGGCAGCTCCACGCCCAGCCGGTCGGCACCGACTTCGCTCTCTTTCTCGCCGAAGTACTCCCCCGGCCCGCGACCGCGGCGCAGTTTTCCTGATCGGGCTTATACTTCCGTCATGGATTCCGAGCTCAGCAACAGCATCTATCGGCTGCCGAATGCCCGGCGCATGATCGTTGAGCGGTTTGGCGTTCGAATCACCGACAAAAACGGAAAGACCATCCTCAAGTCCGGGAGCAAGAAAGAAACGTGCTTTGAGCGGTCTTTGAGCGAAGCAGACCGCCGACTGCTCTCCGAACTCAAGATCGGCCGATAAAAAACTGCCACCCTGAAGGTAGCAGCCGTCCGATTGTCAGCTTCATCGGGAGTTAATGCTACGACCTACGACATGCTTGCGTGACCCATTGACCGCAACCCGGTTTGACGTTTCGACCGCCATGCTGTTGCGACCAGGTACCAGGCTGGTAGAACCAACGCCCAATTGTGAACCCACAAAGCCTGGTTGCTCCACGCGGAAATCATCAGGACAGTGATGGTGGCCGCCAGAAGCAACGCCACCCCGAATGAAATGCTGGCGTTTCGCAATCCCCATTGCGCCCCGAAGATCCCTGGCAGAAGGAAGATGAAAAGGCACAGCCTGGAGGGAAGTGCGGGGCCCCACATGCACAAGCAGAAAATCGCGGGCACCACCGACAATGTAGTGCTCAACCAAAGTGTCCGTCGAGACACCGACCCGACAATGTAGCCGCCTGACCATGACCATGTAATGAGCAGCAGGATATGGCACAGCAGCAGCGGGAAACCCTCGTGCCCTGTGTGCCAGCATGTGTAAAGCCTGTGATTGACCAGACGCTCATACGTGCAGGTCACCGAAAGGGAAACATGCATCAGCAGGTAGCTGCATGGGAGGGCAACGGCAAATCCTGCGAGCCATGGCCGCGGACTTTTCCAAAGGGCAGCCTGCCGGCGAGAAACCAGCCCCAGCACACCGAGAAAGCCTCGGAGGGGGCTTTCGTGAGTTTCCAGCAAATCTCCCAGGACCGCGTCGCGCTCATCCTGATCGAGAAGCGTCGCAACCAACCCTGTCAGGGTCCAGACGATCCCGTTCATGGAGGCCTTCCTATCGGCTTTCCGCCCAGGATGCGCCCCGGCTAACGCGTGTAACCGCGTCGTAAAATTCTTTTGCGGCGCTTACGCCTCGCCCAGTCACGCGCACCATGCGTTTGGCCCGGCCGCCACGCTGCGGCGTAGCTTCACCCATCCATGTTTCCAGCAGACCCTTTCTCTCCAGGCGGTCGATGGTCGTGTAAAGCGCTCCCATGGAGCATCTTCGGTCTGCGGTCGCTTCAATCTCTTCGCGAATCGCTGCGCCATAAGCATTTTCCCCGAGACCGGCAGCAACGGTGATTAACAAATACTCAAACTCGCCAAGCATGATTAAGAGCACAATGTAGTACTAATATGCGATGAAGTCAAGGCGTTTTGGACTTTGCGCGACGTCGACGAGACACTCATCTTTGCGAATCGTCCTAACGAATCAATTCAGTTCCATCTCAAGGAATCACGTCCACAAGGCTTATCAACTTGAGGGTGTGCTTCCAATGCACGATCAGAAAAGCTGTGGTTCGGTCATTGAGGTACAAATCCTGGCGCAGCAGACGCCACACGGTGAGAGGCTTGGCGCTTGCATCGCCGGGGTCGTAGCCGAATGCCTGAATATCGCTGGCGACATCGCGTTCTACGACCAGCACGCTTTCGTAAGGAGCACGAGGGCTCATTCGATTGTCCTGATCGATGGTCACCACCCGTTCCCGCAAATTGAGCGGCGTCTGGGAACGATGGCGGGAGCGAAAGTCGTAGAAGGCGATGGCCATTGAGCCCACGAATCGCTCCAGGCAGCCTTGCTTTTCTTCTCCGTTTGCAGAGAGGCAAAAGACACGCTTAGTGAGGTCATCCCGGAAATGAAAACTATCGGTCGTAGAGCTTGCGAAATATCGAACACTCAGTCGGACTTCACCTTCCGGCGTTAAAAGGTGGTATGCCGGCTCGGGTGACTTTTCGGATGTCGCCATTTTTGTGGTTAGCCCAAGACTCGCCAGGGCCCAGAGGAAAGTTCGCCGGTCAGGATTTCGCCAAAATGGTCTGGTTCCGGGAGCTGCCATCACTTGTCCAAGTCCAACAGGGTGCATCGCCATTACCGCTACAATGTAGTAGTAATGGTGATCTTATGTCAATACTTGCGAAAAGCAGGGTCCTCTCCGGCATCAAGACTCTGCTCGAAACCGGCGAGTTGCTCACCCCCCACTCAGGCTTCAACGGCCAGAACAGCCGCAGGCCAGCCCGCCTGAGCCGATTTGGACCCGGTAAGGACGGAGCCCTCGTCTTCGGCCTTACCGGTCCGGATTCCCCAGTGGTTCGACTTCTGCTCCGGCCTTCAGCGTTCGGCGCGGAAGGTCTTGCCTAGCTCCTCGTCGGCAAGGCGAAAGTAGTGGCGGAAGTTGTAGATCAAGGGCGACCATTTTTGCGGGTCGACTAGCGGCGGTCCAGTTGTCGGCAACGTGTACGCGGAGGACTTCGACCTCGGCAGCGACGCCTCCGCCAAGCTGCTCAAGCTTCTTTCCGCGGATGCGATGGACTTTGTTCACCCGGGCCTCCATGTGGACCGGACATTCCTTAACGCGCATGGGTTTTGACTACTTCACTGGCGAAGGGAGTCAGGTCGGCGGTTTCGAACTTGTGAGGGCCGAAGTGAAACTGCCGAGTCTTTAATTCAGGGACGGGGTTTTTGTCGGTGAGGGGCGCGAGCTTTTCTACCTCCGGCCACAGTGGGGGTCGGGAAGGTTAATGACGCATTCAGGGTGCCGGCACATGTTGTCTGCGGTCTTGGTTTCGTCGAGGAGGCCGAGCATGAGCGTCCATCCGAGCGCCCAGAATGACGAGATGGGAGCTAGATTTGTGGTTCCGTCCTTCGTTGAGAGAAGTGACGAGGGCAACGGGAGTACCGAAATAAAGGATTTTCGGCTCAATGGTGCGAAATTCCATGTGGACACGCTCCTCGTTGTTTTGATGAGCGTGCCCGCGGAAATCGATGCGTTCTCGAGGGGGCTGTTCGTCACTCTCCCGTATCGATCTGCGCTCTCTGCAGGGTGTTGGAATAGTCGATGTAGACCGATTTCCAGGTGGTGTAGAAGTCGAGGGCGCCGGTGCCGCCTTCGCGGTGGCCGTTGCCGGTGTGCTTGACTCCCCCGAAGGGGAGATGGACCTCCGCTCCGATGGTGGGGGCATTGATGTAGGTGATTCCGGCCTCAAGGTCGCGCATGGCGCGGAAGGCGAGGTTCACATCGCGCGAGTAGAGCGCGGTCGAGAGTCCGTAGTCGATGCCGTTGGCGATGTCGAGGGCTTCGTCGAAATCGTTGCACTCGATGAGGCTGACGACCGGGCCGAAGACTTCTTCCTGGGCGATGCGCATGCCGGGCTTGACTCCCGCGAAGACGGTGGGCGCGAAGAAGTGTCCTTTGTCGTAGAGGCCGTCTTCGAGCACTGATCCGCCAGTGAGGAGCTTGGCGCCCTCTTTCAGCGCGATCTCGCAATACCGGGCGGAGGTCTCGATCTGCTGCTGGTTGACCTGTGGCCCCATCTGGACGGATTCGTCGAGGCCGTCGCCAACCTTGAGAGCGTCGGCGCGGGCGACGAGTTTCCCGCTGAATTCGGCGGCGATCTTCTTGTGTAGGATGATGCGGCTGGTGGCGGTGCAGCGCTGGCCGGTGGTACCGAAGGCCCCCCAGAGCGCGCCCTCGACGGCGAGGTCGAGGTGGGCGTCGTCGAGAACGATCATGGCGTTCTTGCCCCCCATTTCAAGGGAGCAGGGTTTGAAGTTGGCAGCGGCGGTTTGTCCGACTATGCGGCCGACCTCGGATGATCCCGTAAAGGAGACGGCGCGGACGCCGGGATGGGAGACGATGGGCGCGCCAGCGTCGGGTCCAAAGCCGGTGACGATGTTGACGACTCCGGCGGGCAGGCCGGCGTCGATGAGGCACTGGACGAGGTTGTAGGTGGAGAGCGGAGTGTCCTCGGCGGGCTTGATGACGCAGGTGTTTCCGCAGACGAGGGCGGGGAAGAGCTTCCATGAAGGGATAGCCATGGGGAAGTTCCAGGGGGCGATCATGCCGCAGACGCCGACCGGCATGCGGACGGACATGGCAAACTTGGATTTCAATTCCGACGGGGTGGTCTGGCCGAAGAGGCGGCGGCCTTCGCCAGCCATGTAGTAGGCGGTGTCGATGGCTTCCTGCACGTCGCCGCGGGTTTCGGCGAGGACCTTGCCCATCTCACGGGTCATTTCGCGGGCGAACTGCTCTTTGCGTTGTGTCAGGAGCTCGCCAGTCTTATAGAGGATTTCGGCGCGCTTGGGCGCGGGGGTGAGGCGCCAGGTTTTCCAGGCTTCGGCGGCGGCGGCGACGGCGTCGTCGATGTCCGCGGCTGAAGAGGACTGGAATTCGCCGACAATGTCGTCGGAGTTGGCAGGATTGATGTCGAGGAAGGTCTTGCCGGTTCGGGAGGCGACCCACTCACCGCCGATGAGGTTTTTGTAGAGCTTGTGCGACCTGGAATCTTGAGGCATGGGATCTGCTTTCGTGGATGCGATAGTCAAACATTTAAGGATACTGCATGGCGATTGGTGTGGCCGGGTTGCTGTCAGGCGGCTTCCGGAATGTTCAGGCGGCGGGAAGCCTGCCCGCGGAGTGTCGTTTGAACCACGAACGGAGCCACTTTCGCATTGGCTCCTCCCAGAAGAGGAACACGCCGATGGAAAATGCGACGAGAATCACCGGGCTGAGAAAGGTATCGATTCCACCCGTTGCAACACGCAGATCGGTTGAGCCAGTGACGGCGAAGTGCATCCACGACCGCACGGGCTCCTGGAGAAGGTAGATCGCATAGCTTGCCCCGCCCAGTAAGAGGAAGGGCTTCGACCCCAGTAAGCGGACCAGGAGTGTCTCTCCAGCCGCCAGCTCATAGATGAGGACAGAGAGTGGGATGGCCAGCAGTGACAGCCAAGGGCCCTTCACGAACATCAGGATGACGATGATCGCCAGGATCGCAGCGTAGCCGAGCGCTAAATGACGCTGCCGGCGGGGAGTGCGGAGAAAGATGAGACCCAGGGCCATTCCCGCAAGGAACTCGGGAGAGCGAAATACGGGAAGAGGCAGGCCGGTGAGGCGAGTGAGAGGGTCAACGGAGGGTGTCATGGTATGGCCGAGAAGGACGACCAGGATGGCGGCCGCGGCGAGGTATCTTAGCGTCCTTATCGAGCACTTCTCGAGCAGCGGAAGAAAAAACGGAAACAGAAGATAGAAGAAGGCTTCCGTGGAAAGCGTCCATGCAGGCGAGTTCCATGCGCCCCCGTAGTTGGGATGAAAAGGATTCCACGCCTGCACCATTGTGAAGACAGCTATCGAGAGTCCCAATCCAGGGTTGCCACGGAATGGCCACGATAAGAGAAGGGCAAGAAGATATACCGGATAGATGCGGGCAAAGCGCGCCTCCCAAAAGCGCAATTTTCCTGCGGGCCTGGCAATTTGACCGGAGTAGGTATAGCTGAGGATGAAACCAGAGAGGATGAAAAACAGAGTAACCGCGGTCCAGCCGTTTGTCAGGAGGTTCGTGAGGGGTCGCGGCAGATTATACCTTTGCGCGAACCCAGCGCCAAAGTGGTAGCACACGACTTGCATAGCCGCGAGGAATCGAACCCCGGTCAGTGCGGGCAATGGCGTGCGGTGCAGAGTCAGCGGAACTGCGGCGGCCGGTTGTGGCGCAGTCGATTGCGCAGTCATGATTCCTGTCCCCGGAGAAACGGGCCGTAACGCCGGACGAGATGATTGGTCCGCGGTGACGAAGTAGATAGTCTCATTGTGCCCGAGCGGCGGGCTCTCGAGTTGAAGCGAGCTGCCCGGTTTTGCAGCGATTCCTAGAAAAAGCTAAGAATTCCACCTGTCGCTGCGGTGCAGTAATTGCCTCTGTGGCCTTACAATAGGCACGAGTCCCAAAGAAAAGTCGTCTATTTCATGTCATCGAACGGTTTCCATTCGCGTCCTTCACGATCGCACGGCCTGCGTTCGCTGTTCAGTGTTTTCTCGAGCGATCTAGCGATCGATTTAGGAACGGCCAACACGCTGGTTTATGCCGCGGGCAAGGGCATCGTGGTGAACGAGCCCTCGATTGTGGCGATCAACAAAAACACGGGCGAAGTGGAGGCTGTCGGCAAGGAAGCCAAGGAGATGCTTGGGCGAACGCCGGGCAATATCGTCGCTATCAAGCCGATGAAGGATGGGGTAATCGCCGATTTCAAGATTACCGAGAAGATGCTGAACTACTTCATCCAGAAGGCTCACAACCGCAAGATGATGGTGCATCCCCGGATAGTGATCGGCGTGCCTTCGGAGATCACGCAGGTGGAGAAGCGGGCAGTCGAGGACTCGGCCTATCGCGCCAAGGCGAGCGAGGTCTTTCTTGTGGAGCAGGCCATGGTGGCGGCCATCGGCGCAGGTCTGCCGATTACCGAGCCAAGCGGCAACATGGTGGTCGATATTGGCGGCGGGACGACGGATATTGCCGTGATTTCGCTCTCGGGCATCGTCTATTCGCGGTCGGTCAGGATGGCCGGCAATCAGATGGACGAAGCCATCATGAACTACCTGAAGCGGAAATATAACCTGCTGATCGGCGAGCGCACGGCGGAACAGATCAAGATTGAACTGGGGTCTGCTTATCCGCTGGACAAGCCGCTGACGATGGAGATCAAGGGTCGCAACCTGATTGAGGGCGTTCCGAAGACCATCACGATTGAAGACAGCGAAATCCGCGAGGCCCTGGGCGAGTCGATCTCAACAATCCTGAATGCGATTCGCGTGGCGCTGGAGCGGACGCCTCCGGAACTAAGTGCGGATATCAGCGATCGCGGCATTGTGCTGACGGGCGGCGGGGCGCTGATCAAGAACCTTGACAAGCGCATTCGCGAAGAAACCGGATTGCCAGTGTCGATTGCGGACGATCCCCTGGCCAGCGTGGTGCTGGGTACGGGCAAGATGTTGAGCGACTTCCGGCTGCTGCGGAAGATCAAGATCGACTAGGTATCGCGACCAGGTATCGAAGGTGGCACTCATATCAGCCGCGGCGCGTCAACGCCGGTAACGGCGGCTTATAATGTGGGTAACTTCCGCCCGGATCGCGGGTTAAGACTGTTTCGCGCCTCGCGGCGAGAATGAGCGAGGCGAGAATCGGCAAGTAGCGGGTGATGGCATTTTCGGAATTACCGTGCCCCGTTCGAAGCGTACAAGGTCGCCGCTCCCTGATGGTCGCGTCGACTCTCAATCTACGGTTTCGGGTTACACCCATTCCGAAAATGCAGTGAGCATCGACGTCAGGCCCCATGGAATCATTCTTCAGCCGTTATAAGAACGCCCTGGTACTGATCGTGGTGCTGGTTGCCCAATTGCTTGCGCTTGCCGTGCAGGTGAAGCGCCCCGCGCCGGGAAGCCCCGATCAGGAAGGCGTCAGCCTTATCCGCTATGTCGTGGTGAGCGTGGTGACGCCACCGGAGCGCTGGATCCACAATGTCGGACGCGGGATTCGCGGCCTCTGGTATGGCTATATGGACCTGGTGCATGTGCGCCAGCAGGATGCCGTGCTGAAGACGGAAATCGAACGGCTGAGGCTGGAGCAGGCGAGTCTGGCCGAGGATGCAAAGCAGGGGCAGAGGCTCGAGCAGCTGCTCGACTTCAAAGAACATTACGTCTACAAGACGGTGCCCGCCCAGGTGATTGGCGCTTCGGGCACGGACCAGTCGCGGACGCTTTACATCGACAAGGGTGCGAAGGATGGGTTGGCTCCGGACATGCCGGTGGTGACAGCCGACGGCATCGTAGGCAAGCTGAAGGACGTCTTCGACCACAAGAGCCTGGTGCTGCTGGTGTCCGATCCGACAAGCGGTGTGGGTGTGATCCTCGAGACCACCCGTACGCGCGGGATTCTCAAAGGTGTGCCTTTCGGGCAGCTGCAGGTGATCAATGTTTCTCCGGATGGCCGCATCAAGGCGGGCGAGCGGATTGTGACCAGCGGCGGGGACCAGATTTTTCCACGCGGCATGCCAGTGGGGACAGTGGAGGGGGTCGAGCCCGATCCGGATCGGGATCCACTGATGGATGTATCGGTGCAGCCGGCAGCGAACCTGTCGAGCCTCGAAGAAGTGCTGGTCATTACCAATGTCGGGGATGCGCTCTCGAAGCAGGCGCAGAAGGATCTGGCAGCCAGCGAGGCGGAGGGCGAGGAAGAAAAGAAACGCGCTTCGGACGTGCTTTCAGAGCGGCTTCCGGGACGCCTGGATGCCAAGGCGCCGGCGGATACGAATCCCGATCCAAAGGTGGGTGAGACAGCCAGCGGAGCTCCTGCCGATGATGTTCGCCTGCTGACGCCTCCGAGGCCGCTGCGGCCCGATCAGTACAGCCCGGATGCGACGCCGCAGGCGGCGGAGATGACTCCCGGGCAGCGGCGCGCGCCACTGGTGCAGGGGACGGAAGATATCATTGCGCCTGCGCCAAAGAAGCCGGTAACGGCTTCATCGGCGACAGCAGAGAACGGGCTCAGTGGACACACGGCGGCGGTAAGCGGCGATAGCGCCAGCGGCGTAGCGAAGAGGACATTACCGGCGTCGACGATGTCGTCGACTGCGACCGGCACGGCAAGGACGCCGCCGTTGGCAACCGGTCCGAGACCGGCGACTGCGAACGCAGCCGGCGGAGGCAGCGCGACGGGTTCAGTAGCATCCGGCTCCGCTGTATCTGGTCCGAGGCCGGTGAGGCCGGCGACTGGGAACATGTCGCCAGCCAGCGCGACCGGCACCCCAACAGGTGGACCGAGTCGTCCGGTGACCTCAGCGACGGCAAAGACGGCTTATTCGTCGTCCGCGGGCGGGGCTGGCGGAACGGGCACGGTCGCGAGTACTCCAAAGACGAAGGTGATCGTGGACGGACCGATTACGAGCACGAGCGCTCGGCCCCGGGTGGGGGAGAATCCGCCGAGCGAGGGAGAGGACGCTGTACCGGCTAAGAAGAAGAACCCGGAGATTGTTCCAGATGATGGGAGCCGGCCGCCTTCCGCAGCCAGGCCCGCGGCGCCCAGGCCGAAACCGGCGGAGCCGACGACGCCTCCGAACGGAGGCCGGTAGCGATGGCGCTGATGGCATCAACACGGCGGGAGGCGGATGAGCGATCGTTCCCGCTGGCGATCTATGTGGTAGTTCCAGCGGCGGCGCTGATCCTGCAGTCGCTGATTTCGCTGCACTTTCCACTGTTTGCTACGCTCGATCTGCCGCTGATCGTGGTGATTTATTTTGCGATGACGCGGCGGAGCCCGGCGATTTCAACGATCGGCGGCGCGGTTGTGGGCATCGCGCAGGATGCGCTGACGCGGCAGCCGCTGGGTGTGTTCGGAATTGCCAAGGCCGTGATCGGGTATGTGGCCGGGTCACTGGGCGTGCGCATCGACACTGAAAATCACGGGATGCGGCTGCTACTGACGTTTCTGTTTGTGCTGTTGCATAACGCCATCGACTGGGTGCTGCTGCGGCACATGCTGGCTGAGCCGATGGTGTGGAGTTGGGTGCGGGAGCCGTTGCGTGCGGGGGTAAATGCGCTGGTCGGCGTGGTGATCTTTGCCCTGCTGGACAAGGCCAAGTCGCGGGAGAGTTTTTAGAGCGGCGCGGGACGACGTGGCAGGCGTTATGATCGGCGAAAGAAGCGGCAGACGATGGATATTGGACCCAGGGAAGAAAAACTACCGGCGATCAAACTGACCATCTTTCAGTACCTCATCGTGGCTGTGATGGTGGTGCTGATCTTCGGCTTATGGCGGTTGCAGGTAGTTGGCGCGCAGAACTACCGCGCCCAGGCGGAGGCGAACCGCATCCGAAAGGTTCCGATTCTCGCGCCGCGAGGGCAGCTCTTCGATCGCGACGGCCGCTTGCTGGTGGATAGCTATCCTTCGGTGTCGTGCTTCCTGGTTCGTGAGCAGGGTCATGACTACGAGGCCGACCTGCCGCTGATCGCACGCGGCCTGCATATGACGGTCGACCAGATCCACGCGATTCTGAAGAAGTTCAGGGCGGCTCCGAAGTACACGCCGCTGCCGCTCAAGCAGGACATCACTCCGGATGAGCAGGAGTTTATCGAGGCGCATCGCGACGAGATGCCGGAGTTGGAAACAGTCGACGAGCAGCGCCGACTGTATCCCAAGGATGGATTTGCCTCGCACCTGATCGGGTATGTGGGCGAGGTGAGCGAGGACATGCTGAATGATCCTCGCTATGCGATGTATGAGCCCGGCGATGTGGTGGGCAAGTCGGGCGTGGAGGAGTCGTACGACGCGATCCTGCGCGGGCAGGACGGATCGCACGATGTGCTGGTCGACAGCCACGGACGCGAGGTGGGAAAGCTGGGCACTGAGCCGTCGAAGCCGGGTCAGAGTCTGAAGCTCACCATTGATCTCGATCTTCAGAGGACGGCGGAGAATGCATTTGGGGACCGCAACGGCGCGGTGATCGCGATGGATCCGCACACGGGCGAGATTCTGGCCATGCTGAGCCGGCCGACGTTTGACCCAAATCAATTTGCGGTGCGTATCGGACGGGACGAGTGGAACCGGCTGATCACCGACCCCAACCATCCGCTGCTGAACAAGACCATCCAGGCGCAGCTTGCGCCGGGTTCGACATTCAAGGTGATTATGTCGCTGGCCGGGCTGCAACAGGGTGTGGCGCAGAACCTGACAGTGAATTGCGGGGGCGGCGCGACATTCTACGGCCACTATTTTGCGTGCGACAAAAGGCACGGCCCGCTGAACGTGCAGCAGGCGATATCGAAGTCATGCGACACCTACTTCTATACGCTGGCAGTAAAGCTGGGGATCACGGCGATTGCGAAGTACGCGCACGAAGTCGGGCTCGGGCAGAGGACTGGCGTAGACCTGCCGGATGAAGTCTCGGGCGTGCTGCCGTCGGAAGAGTGGAAGATGAAGACCTTCCACGAGAAGTGGTATGCGGGCGAGACGGTTTCGGTGGGCATCGGACAGGGCGCGTTAACGGTCACGCCTATTCAGCTGGCGCGCGCCCTGAGCGGCATCGCTTCGGGCGGTGTATTCAAGCGGCCGCACGTAGTTTTTCCGGACGAGCTTCCGGCAGATTACCGCAAGGCCATGGCCGATACCTTTCCTGGATCAGGCGATGTAATGGTTCCTATCGATCCTGATAACTGGGAGACGATTACCGACGGAATGGCGGGTGCGACCGATCCGCGGGCGGGTGGGACGGCGTTTGCTTCGCACCTTGAAAACATCGACTTTTCCGGGAAGACCGGTACAGCGCAGGTGGTGAGCCACAGCGCGGGGACCAATAAGGTATCGAGCGTGATTGCCGAGCGTCCGAATGCCTGGTTTGTCGGGATGGCGCCGCGGCGGAACCCCGATATCGTGGTCGCGGTGCTGTGGGAGCACGGTGGCTGGGGGTCCGGCTCGGCGCATGTGGCGGCGCGGGTGATCGAGGCTTTCGTCAACAAACAGCGGCGGCTGAATCACAACCTGGCGACGGAGAAGGAAGCGCCGGTTGAAGTGGGCGCGGTGTGGTCCGATCCGTCCGACCCGGATGCCATGGGCGGGAAGCCGGTGGTCGCGAAGGATTCGAAGAAGAATCCCGAGTTCGATGCGATGCGCGCCGGGCACTTCTTTGTCGATGTGCCACCGGCCGCCAAGCAGGCGGATGCGCTGGCCGCGGTGGTTCGGTAACGATGCGGCGGTTTCTTTCCTTTCGCGATTTCGACTGGACCCTGCTCGGGTTCGTGATGATCCTGTCGATCATCAGCATCTTCGAGATTTATTCGGCGACGCTGCATACTAAGTTCGTCGGGTTCTATAGACAGCAGATCCTGTGGCTGCTGGGCGGGCTGATCGCGATGTTCATCCTGTCACTGATTGATTACCACCGGCTGATCGATGCCATCCACTGGATATACGGCTTCTGTGTCGTGTCCCTGGTGGCGGTGCTGGTGGTGGGGACGAAGGTACTGGGCGCACGACGGTGGATCAAGCTGCCGAGCGGCATTCACTTTCAGCCATCGGAGTGGGTAAAGCTGGTCCTGATTGTCGCGGTCACCCGCTATTTCCTCGGTCTGGTCGGCAAACAGCTCACCTGGCCGGACATCTTCAAGGCGATGGCGCTGGTGGGCGTGCCGATGCTGCTGGTGTTGAAGCAGCCGGACCTGGGAACGGCGCTCACCTACTCGCCGATTCTGTTGGCCGGGTTGTTCCTGGGCGGGATCGACTGGAAAAAGGGGGCGATTCTCGTCCTGGCGGGGCTGCTGCTGGTGACGGTCGCATTTACCAGCGGGAAGATTCTGAAGCCATACCAGAAGGCTCGGCTGACCAGCTTCATGAACCCGGATGCGGATCCCAAAGGCAGCGGCTACCAGATCAACCAGTCGAAGATCGCGGTGGGAGACGGAGGTGTTTTCGGGCGCGGCGCAACCAAGGGTACGCAGACGCAGGGGGATTTTCTGCCTATCCCGTACACGGACTTCATCTTTGCGGCATTTGCCGAGGAACATGGGTTCATCGGCGCGGTGATTGTGCTGCTGATATACTTCTTAATATTGATGCGTTTGATTCAGAACGCACAGACAGCCGCAGACCTACCAGGTACTTTCCTGGTGATGGGCGTGGTGGCCGTGTTGATCTTTCAGATCGCGGTCAACGTCGGAATGGTCATAGGGCTGATGCCGGTCACCGGGATACCCCTCCCGCTTATGAGTTACGGGGGCTCTTCGGTGCTGTTCACGTTTCTGGCTTTGGGCATGGTGATGAATGTCCGCATGAGCCGCTTCGTCAACTGAATCCCCGGCGAGGATTTGAAGTTTTGTAAGAACGTTCGCCTGAGGCGGACGAGAAGTTTAATTATTAACCGGCCGGGCAGATCACGCGGCCGGGCAGGATTCAGGCATGAAGGCGCAGAGACGGGAAACGACCCCGCCGGGAAGATCGGCAGCAGCGGTCACAAACTCTTTGCGCTCAGAAGCATCCCGTAAGACAGTTGGTTTTTTCAGTGAGCGTCCGCCGGGCTCCCGGCGAGAGTGCAGCTTACTTCTCACGCAAAGAATCTTCCTGGACACGGCTACGTCTTCTTCATTCCTGAGCCTCTCCGGTTCTCCGCTCTGATCTGTCTCGACCGTTGCCGCGCGGTGAAATTCGCGCAGCGAGAGAGGCATCATGGCAAAGGAAATATGCATTTCTACAACGCCGCATGAGACGCGGCTTGCGATTCTGGAAAATGACGAGCTCACCGAGATTTACTACGAGCGCGAAAACGAATACACCCTAGCGGGTTCCATTTACAAAGGGAAAGTAACGCGCGTGCTTCCGGGCATGCAGTCGGCGTTTGTCGACGTCGGCCTAGAGCGCGACGCATTTTTGTACGTGACCGACTTTCTGGAGGAACAGGAAGACGGCGCGGATTTTGAGAGCGCGGGCGGAAGCGGACAGAGACCACGCCGCGAGAGCGGACGCGAGGCAGGACAGTCCGTCAATGGACGGGGCCGCCAGCCGGAGACTTCGTCACACATTGAGATAACGGCAGAGCCCGACGGAGCGGAGTCTTCCGACGATGCGGATTCGCCGAGCGGGACGCGGCGCTGGCGCGGACGCCGGGGGCGCAGGCGGGGATTCCGTCCACGTGGTCAACATGAAGAACACCCGCAGCTCGAGTCACCTGCGGCCATCGAGGAATCGATTTCGGCCGAGCCGCCGGACATGCCGGAGCATGGCGCTCCGGGAGGAACGCTCGCGGCTAACCGCATTCTGCTGCCGGGAGAGTCGCTGTCGAGGTACGGCGGGACGCCTGCGGAGGCGAGGTCTGAGAGCAATTCCGGGCCTGCGGTTCAGACTGCGGGGGCAAAAACGAACTATGTGGCTCCGAAGCCTTCGACACTGATTGAGACGCCCCTTGAGTGGGATGGCGGCCTGCTGATGCCGGGCGAGTCGCTTTCGCGGTATCGCGGCAAGACGGAGGCAAAGTCCGTCGAGCCAGCGGTTGAGGTTGCTGAGCCGGAGGGCGAAGTGACGGAAAGCCACCTGCACGAGGCAAGCCCGGCTCACGTTGCCGAAGTGCAGCTGGTAGCCGAATTGCCCGAAGAATCTCCCGCTTCGCTGATGGAACCTGTTCAGGAATTCACCGATGTCGAAGCCGCCAGACCTGATGTGATTGCGATGCCCGAGCTGCCTTCGCCTATTCACGCGGAGCCGGAGAGGGTGGAGGTCACTGCACAGGAGTCTGTTGCCCCGGCTGAAATCGGGGAACAAGAGACTGGGGAAGAAGAGATTCACGAGGAAGTGCAGGAGTTTGAGCCGGAAAGCGCTTCAGCTTCGCACCAGGTCGATCCGGCGGCGCCGAGCGAGTTTCGCGTTTCGAGCGTGGCGGAAGAGGAATCGCCACTGGCGGATACGGATCTCGCTGTAGTCGCGCAAGAGGTTCGCGAGGAAAGTCCCATTGATGCGTACTCTGCTGCGGGAACGATCGATTACATAGAGGAAGAGCATGATGCACAGGCGACCGAGGTTGCCGACCAGCTCTTCGGATTTGCTCCGGGATCGGGAGTGCTCGAGGAAGAGGTAATCGACGAGGAGGAATACGACTTCGAGCCGATTCATCGCCACGCCGATGAGCATGACAGCGAGGACCTGGAAGAGGAGACACTGGATCATGCCGGGGAGCTGGGAGAGATGGTGCGCGATTCGCATCTCGATCAGCGGCTGTCGAGTGAGCCTGGTCTCGATGAGGCCGAGGAAGAGGATCTCGAAGCTGGGGAAGAAAACGGCGACGAGGACGAAGATGACGAAGAGGACGAAGAGGAAGGCTTCAAGGCGGAGAAGGTTGTCGAGCAGGGGCGCGAGCCTGTGGCGGCTGAACCGGCCAGGCCGCGGCGCGGTGGAGATCGCGGGGACCGCAAGGGTGGCCGTCGCGGAGACCACCGTGGAGACCGTCGCGGAGGGCATCCAGGCGCACGCAGGCATTCGGCGCAGACGATGGACCTGCCGATCATCAGCGACCTGCTGAAGCAGGGGCAGGAGATTCTGGTTCAGATTGCGAAGGAGCCGATCGCCAAGAAGGGCGCGCGCATTACGAGTCACATCGCTCTGCCGGGACGATTCCTTGTCTTCATGCCGACGGTGAATCATGTGGGCGTGTCGCGCAAGATTTCGTCCGACGAGGAGCGTCAGCGGCTGAAGCGGATTCTGATCAGCGAGCGCGGCGAAGCTTCGGGCGGGTTTATCGTGCGGACTGCGGCAGATGGAGCGAGCGAGGACGAACTGCGCGCGGATCTGCGCTTCCTGATCAGTTTGTGGAACGAGATCAAGCAGCGCGAGGAGGCGAGCAAGGCTCCGGCGCTGATCTATCACGACCTGAATCTTGTTGAGCGCGTGCTGCGCGACCAGGTGAGCGACAACTTCTCGGCCATCTGGGTGGATAACGAGATGGAGTATGAGAGGACGGTGCGCTTCCTGAACCGGTTCCAGCCTTCACTCGTGCGGCGCGTGAAGCTGTACACGAAGGAGACACCGCTCTTTGAGCAGTTCGGTATTCAGGACGAGATCACGAAGGCGCTGAAGTCGAAGGTCTGGCTGAAGTCGGGCGGATCAATCGTGATCAACCAGACAGAAGCGCTGGTGGCGATCGACATCAACACCGGCAAGTACGTTGGCAAGACAGCGCGCCTGGAAGACACGATTCTGAAGACGAATCTCGACGCGATTCCAGAGATCGTCCGCCAGATCCGGCTGCGCGATCTTGGCGGCATCATTGTGATCGACTTCATCGACATGGACGAGCGCAAGAATCGCCACAAGGTGATGGCAGCGCTCGAAGAGGCGTTGAAGGCTGATCGCGCTCCTTCAAAGGTGCTGCAGTTTAACGATTTCGGACTGGTGGCGATTACGCGCAAGCGCGTGAAACAGTCGCTGGAGCGGACGCTGAGCACTCCCTGCCCGGTTTGCACGGGAACGGGGATGGTGAAGAGCCCGACGACGGTCGCGAACGAAA
>Ga0206998_1006_pt1 | contig 64024 bp, 50 predicted proteins | sample Alteio_BWMinCont_FD_153309 | JGI IMG/M metagenome (GOLD analysis project Ga0206998, IMG submission 153309) | Enriched cells from forest soil in Barre Woods Harvard Forest LTER site, Petersham, Massachusetts, United States -... | ecosystem: Environmental > Terrestrial > Soil > Temperate forest >... | reverse complement strand
GGGATTTGTGTGTGTAATCGATGGTTTTTGCATCCACGGCTCTGTTGCAGCTTCATCTCACCGCGAGGTTGGAACAGAGTTCCGACGCGATACACGACGGGACAGCAGAGCTTACACTGCCAAGCGACTGATTGCGCTAGGCAAGGCCGAACCCGGTTAGCGCGCATAAGGTCGCTCGATGGCTTTGGCCGGTGTCCAGCCGGCCGCCGCTTGCCCGGATGAGGCTTCTCATGAAGCGCCGACTCCAACTCTTCCCTCTTATAGCATCGGACAATCGCTCGGGCCGTCTCCGCAGCCATGCTCATATTTGCTGGCCACCTTCGTCGCCCGCTGTCCCCTGGTCGAGCTGACGCAGACCCAAAGCCCACTGCAGCACTCGCGCTGACTCCCGCACCTTCATCAGGATCCCGGTAACCTGCTGCCGGTCCTTCTTCCCTACCCGTAAGTCCGCCGACGAACAAGACGGAAGTCCTGCTCATATATATGGCCGACAGCACTTGAGAGGCGCATCGTTGGAGTGCCGGTCCACCACGGTGGGCACGCCGAGAGGGCGCATCTCCTGCTGTCCGGGCTTCGGGAAACTCATCTGGAGCTACGGCGCAGTCGTGAAGTGGGCAGCATTGGTGGTGGTGGAACTGCCCCCTATGTAGACCGTATAGTCGGCTGGTTCGACTACCTGCTGAGCCTTGGCGTTGTAAAAGGACAACTCGTTGAAGCCGAGTGGGAACTGCACGGTCTGAGTCTGGCCTGGATCAAGAGTAACGCGAGCAAAGCCCTTGAGATTGCGGACTGGCTGCTCAGTGCTGGCGCCTCGGATATTGACATAGCACTGGACGATTTCGGTGGCACGGCGCTTGCCTGTATTGGTGACCGTCGCGGTTGCAACAATGGGCTGGCTCTTCTGATCGCGCATGAGCGAGGCCGAGCTTATGGATTGCGTCGAAAGAGAAACGCTGGAATAGCCAAACGTTGAATATGAAAGGCCATGCCCGAGGGGAAAGAGCGCGTCGTTAGGCACGTCGAGATACCGCGAGACGAACTTCATCTCAACGTAGCCGGGGTGAGCCGGGTCGGCATGCTGGATCGGGCGACCAGTGGGAAGCTGATTGTAGTAGAGCGGCTCCTGCCCCACAGCGCGGGGGAAACTCATAGTGAGCTTACCGCTTGGAACGACATCGCCAAATAGGGTGTCGACAATTGCGGGGCCGGTTTCGACGCCAGGGTACCAGACTTCCATAATGGACGAGACATGCTGAGCGGCCCAGTCGAGCACGAGCGGCCGACCGGAAAAGATCAGCAGAACGACTGGCTTGCCGGTTGCGACTACAGCCTCAAGCAATTGCTGTTGGTTCCCGGGCAGGTCCAGGAAAGCGCGTGACGCGGCTTCGCCGGTCATGTCGCTCGACTCGCCAAGGGCGAGAATGGCAACGTCGGAATTCTGTGCAGCGGCAACAGCTGCGGCGAATCCGGAGTTCGACGTGCTGGAGATCTCGGTTCCCTTTTCGTACGTGAATGTCGTGCCGCTTTGCTGGGCTCGCTCCGCCATGGTCGCACGCAAGGTACGCACATCCCCGAAGTTGTTGGCACCGGACCAGGCTCCGACCATGTCGCTGGCATCGTCCCCGAGCGGGCCGACGAGAGCGATCCTCTTCGTGGTCTTGGCGAGAGGCAGGAGAGCATCTTTAGGAGCGGGATTGTTCTGCAGCAGGACGAAGGACTCCTCCGCAGCTTTGCGGACGAGCGGGCGGTGCTCGGCGACGGCCCCTGTAACCTCGGCGCCATCGGTGAAGGGGTGATCGAAGAGGCCGAGAGCAAACTTGACGCGCAGAACGCGGCGCACTGCTTCGTCAACCACAGGCATGGGTACTCGGCCGGCCTTGACGAGCGCGGGCAGCTCGGCGTCGTAGTAGTGCGACATCATGTCGATGTCGACCCCGGCGGTAATAGCTTTCTCGGTGGCCACCGCGGGATCGAGTGCGATGCCATGATGCGTGAGCTCCATTACAGCCGTGTAGTCGGAGACAACAAGACCGTCGAAGCCCCACTCGTCGCGCAGGATGGTTTGCAGCAGGAAGGGGTTGGCACTCGCGGGCACGCCGTTGAGCGAGTTAAAAGCGGACATGACAGTGGCCGCGCCGGCCTCAACAGCTGCATGGTAGGGCGGCAGGTAGACCTGACGCAGCTGCAGCTCGCTCATGTCGGTTGTGTTGTATTCACGGCCTGCCTCGGCTGCGCCGTAGGCGGCGAAGTGTTTGACGGAGGCGGCGACGGAGTCTGGGGCGGACAGGCTGTCGCCCTGATAGCCACGGATATAGGCACGGGCAATCACGGAGCCGAGGTAGGGATCCTCACCTGCGCCTTCGGTGCAGCGACCCCATCGAGCGTCGCGCGCAATATCCACCATAGGCGAGTAGAACCAGTCGACGCCGGCGGTGCGAGCCTCACTGGCTGCCATGTGCGCGAGATCAGTCACAAGAGCGGGATCCCAACTGGAGGCGGTACCGAGGGGCACTGGGAAGATGGTGCGGAAGCCGTGGATGACGTCGGCGCCGAAAAGCAACGGTATGTGAAGACGGGTATTGTCAACTGCAGCATGCTGGAAATGGTTGGTAAGGCTCTGCCCAACCGTGTTGAGCATGGAGCCGAGCTCACCCTTTTGCGCGAGGGCATAGCTGTCGATCCCTCCAGGGCCAGGAGGGTTGACGTTAAGCGCAACTGTGGAGGGCCCGGAGGGTTTCGCGGGGTGCGCTTCCGTGGCGCTGTATTGGACCAACTGGCCAATCTTCTCGTCAAGTGTCATCTGCTTCAGCAGCGTCTCGACCTTCTGTTCAATCTCCGGGTTGGCGAGCTGGGCGTTAGAAGCTGCGTCGTGTGATGCCTGCGCGAAAGCCAGGGGGTATGCAAACGCAAGAGAGCAACCGACGACGAGCAGGGTGGATCGACCGTAACTCATTGAGAATCCTCAAAGGCTACTTTACCTCCGTTCGCACAACTGAGCGCAAGCCCAAGGTGCTGCATAGTCGCCTCCTTGGCAATCACACGGTGGCAATCTAATCCACTCGGCTGATCAACCGCTTTGCACAGGTAATCTTCCCGGTTACGCAACGCTGTGGGTGCAATGACAATCAGCATCGCATGCGACACGCCTAACTACACCGAAAACTTCAAGGTCAAATACCGCCCGGACTTCGCCGTGCAGATACTGAAGCCATCCAGGACGGATTGTGAGCAAGGAACAGCTGGCGGAAATAAGCCGACCTGCTAGGACGAGTCATCTGCCTCTTGGCCGTCGGGTATGCTGGATTCCGCAGTCCGGCAACCGCCGTCTTGTGGGAAATCGGTGAAGAAAACTCTGCTGTCCGCTCTTATGTTGTGTCTCTGCTCTGCGGCCTTCGCTGCATCCGTTATCACTACGCGTCCCGACGATTCTAAGGCCATCTATCTCGACGCGGCCGCCGCGAACGCCGACAGTTCTGCCGCACTACAGGCGGCCATCGACAAGGCCGCGGGCACGGGACGCGAAGGCATCGTCTTTATCCCCGCAGACCGCTATACACTCACGCGCACCATCTATGTCTGGCCGGGCGTGCGCCTCATCGGCTATGGTGCCATGCGTCCCGTCTTCGTTCTGCCACCCCAGACGCCAGGCTTCGAGAAGGGCATGGGTGTCATGGTTATGTTCACCGGCCTCGCGCCGAACGAGCTCACCCGCGCCGGCGGCCCCATTGCCTTTCCGCCGCCCGGTTCCGTTCCGCCCAACGACCACGTCGCCGACGCCAACCCCAACACGTTTTACTCGGCGATGACCAACATCGACTTCGAAATCGGCGACGGCAATCCCGCCGCAGTGGCTATTCGCTTCCATGTAGCCCAGCACTCCTTTCTCACTCATATGGACTTCCGCATTGGCTCCGGCCTGGCGGCACTCTACCAGGTCGGCAACGAAGCCGAGGATCTGCACTTCTACGGCGGCCGCTACGGCATACTTACTGAAAAGACTTCGCCCGCATGGCAGTTCACCCTGATCGATTCCACCTTCGAGGGCCAGCGTGAATCCGCCATCCGCGAACACGAAGCCGGCCTCACCCTCAGCCGTAACAGCTTCCGCAACGTGCCGACGGCCATCGATCTCGACCCTGGTTATCCCGACAAGCTCTGGGTTAAAGACTCGCGCTTCGAGAACATCACCGGCCCCACCGTCGTTATCAGTCTGGAGCAAAGCCCACTAACCGAAATCGGATTTGAGAACGCGACCCTCAGCAACGCGCCGACCTTCGCCAAACTGCGCGAAAGCGGTAAGACCGTTCCCGGAAAGCGCGCTCTATCAGGTCAAAACTTTCAATTACGGACTCATCGTTCCCGGCGAAGGCCAGATGGGCACAATCGGCATGCAGTATGAAGCTGTTCCGCTGGCTTCCATGCCCGCCATACTTCCATCGGCCATCCGCGCCCTTCCACCCAGCAGCGAATGGGTTAACGTACACACGCTCGGCGTGAAAGGCGACGGCGCCAGCGACGACACCGCCGCGATCCAAGCGGCTATCGACGGGCATCGGGTGCTCTACTTTCCCAGTGGCCATTATGTCGTGCGCAACACGCTTACGCTCAGACCCGAGACGGTGCTCATCGGCCTCCATCCCACGCTTACGCAGATCGATCTGCTCGACGAAACTCCCGGCTATGAAGGCATCGGCGCACCCAAGCCCGTGATCCTCGCTCCGGCCGGAGGCGCGAACATTTTGAGCGGTATCGGCGTGTTTACAGCAGGGATCAATCCGCGGGCCGTAGCGGTGCTTTGGAAAGCTGGCGAGCATTCACTCATTGACGACGTTCGTTTCCTCGGCGGCCACGGCAGCGGCACCAACCCCTACAACAACAACCACACCGCCGACCCCGATCTACGCAAGCGCTGGGACAGCCAGTATCCCAGCCTCTGGATCGCTGACAATGGCGGCGGCACCTTCGCCGACATCTGGACACCCAACACCTTCGCGCAGGCTGGCTTTGTCGTGTCGAACACAAAGACGCCCGGCCACGTCTACGAGCTGTCCAACGAGCACCACGTCCGCAACGAGATCAAGTTCGACCACGTAGAGAACTGGGACATCAACGCTCCGCAGACCGAGGAGGAAGCTGGTGAGAGTCCCGAGTCGCTTTCACTCGAAATCGACTTCTCTCACAACATCACCTTCGCCAACTACCACGCCTATCGGGTCACTCGTTCCCGCGCGCCGTTTCCCACCGCAGTCCGCATCTACAACTCATCGGACATTCACTTCCGCAACGTTCACGTGAATGCCGAGAGTGGTTACGGAATCTGCGACAACAACGGTTGCGGCACCTTCCTGCGCCTGAGCAAGTTCCCGTACGAAAACGCCATTGAAGATGTCACGCATCATCTCGAAGTACGCGAGCGCGAGTTCGCCGTCCTGGACATTCCAGGCGATCCGCCCATCCCAGTGCCGCCTGACGCGTCTGCCGTTCTCGCTCCGGAGCAAGAGTGAAGAAGCTGGAAGACGGCTTCTTCTCCATCTCCGGTGCAGCCGTCGACGCGGCAGGCAAGCTCTACTTCGTCGATCATCACAATCAGCGCATCTACTCCTGGTCGGAGAGAGAAGGCCTCGCCGTAGAACGTGACAATCCCCTCGATCCCGTCAATCTCGCCTTCGACAAATCGGGTAACCTGCTCGTGGTCTCCTCCGCTGGCCCCGGAAGCACTGTCTACGCCTTCCGCCCGGGCAGTTCCGCCGAAGAACTCACCGTGCTGAAACCCCAGCCCGCCCAGCCTCACGCCAATGTGTCCGTCATTCTCCCGCTGAACTGGTGGACCAACGGCGAGTTCAAGGACCAGCTCAATCCGAATACGACGCGGTTCACGACGCTGGCCGAAATGTTCGCGGCGGATGTGACCACACCAAAACCACGCGAGTACGTCTCGGCAGATGGCAGTGTGTTTCTGCCAGCAGGTCGCGTTTTTCAGCAGAGCCCCCCTACGGATACCTCGGGGTGGCGGTTCAGCGACAACCTCGACACCTACGGTTTCCTCACCGCCGAGCCTGGCCAGCGCGTCTATGTCAGCAGCGAGTCGGAAGACATCACCTACAACGCCAAGGTGAACCCTGACGGCACACTCACAGATCTCAAGGCGTTCGCGCAGCGTGGAGGCGAAAGTGTAGCCGTCGACAGCAACGGCAATGTCTATGTAGCCAACGGCCAGATCTTCGTCTACTCGCCGACCGGCAAGCAGATCGCGCAGATCGACGTCCCCGAGCGTCCGTTACAACTCATTTTCGGCGGCGCCGATCGAAAGACGCTCTTCATCCTCGCGCATCACGTAATCTTGGCAGCGAAAGTGCGCTGATTCTGGCGTAAACACTAGGGTTCTCCTCAGAGAGCAGAAGCTTGTCAATTGGAGAGGCGCCGATCTGGGATGACCATTTGAGTGCCTTGTTCGCCGACCCGCCACTGGGAACTACTCGGCTTAAGAACCGTGCCAGTAGACAAACTCGCCGCCGCATCTCCTACAACTTCGAAATCACTGCTTCTGTATTGCGAAGCCGCCGCCCTCCCGGGCGGAATATGCAGTGCGGCTGAATACCCGAATACACACCTCATAGAAGCTCTTGGAAGTCGAAGACTTGTTGACGGCCTCTTTCTGACGCGCAACCGTGCTCTGCAGCGGATACCTAAGCTCGGGAGGCTCTCGTTTGGCCTCAGCAAGCCTGTTCGGACAGACCACCCGGAAACGCCCCGTTCTGGCGAAACTGGTATGTGGCCCTACCTATATATGTGAAGAGAATGGAGCTGGCCCAGGAATCAGCTTCCTGGAGCGCGATCGAATCGGGCTCGCGGGCCGGTGTCGACGCGACGAAGATGCGTCCGTCAGTGGAGTGATGTATGGAAAACACGCCGATCGCAGACGTGCCGACCGTTTTACGGGTCAGCGCCGACGCTCCCTTTATCACGAGCGCTGGTCCCGGTCATTCTATGGCGATCATAATTTCGTTCGGAAATCGGATGTTTCCAAGAAACTCGACTATTGCTCTCTCTAAACAGAGGCGGAATTCAACCGCGCTTTAGAGGCCTCCCGCAGCTCGGTCCGGCCTGAACAGGAGAGATATAGATATGGAGTAGTACCGCAGCGACAACGAGAACCGACCAGTCCGAGTGTCAGGCCGGTCCCCAGGGGGTTCTCATGACATCACCTGCCGGGAGCGAAGCGGCGAAATCGAGCCGCGGAACACCCACCGACTCGGACGCGCCTCAGGGCAGCGGCGCTCCATGGATCGATCCAAACCTCGGTCCGACCGCAACGACTGAAAAGGTATCTATGAACGCAATCTCGACTGCGGGCGCACTACCGGAGACAACGAAGGTACGGACGCTGATCGCCGAGCCTACCACCAGCGCCACAGGATGTTCTCTGCCATCCGTCGCGAAGCCGGTCGTGAAGATTAAAGGACCAGCTGAGATAGGCCGAACACCTGAGGATAACCTCGCCGAATGGAACCCCGAACTTGCGGTGGAAGCAGGTCTTGAGCACACGGTCACCAAAATCAATCAGCGAGCGGAACGGGTGGTCGCACCGATGCGCGGGATAAGTCTACCCACTGGCGTGAATTCATACCACACCACCGAGGCGCTCTTCAGTCATATCGAAGAAACGATCGCCGAGCAGACCCTTCTGTCTAAGCAGATTAGTGCCTTGCTCGCGTACTGGGCGATCTCGACGTGGTTCGCGGACGCCTACCTCTCGCTCCCGGCCTGGCGATCAGTGGTTCGGCTCAAGAGGGTGATACGGTTCTGCAAACTGTGAGAAGTTTTTGCCATTTCCCCTTCCTGATGGCCGGCGTCAGCATCGCTAGCATGAAGAATTTAAGTTGGTTCTATCGCCCGACGATCCTCAGCTACGAACCAAATCTGACGAAGCAGATGGCCACATTCTTAGGCTGTTCGGCGCGCCGCGGTTACATGGTCAAGTCCTCCGATGGGTTTCGGGACTTCTTCGGTCCCAAGGCAATCTATGTGGGGGAGGATGTGCCGGCCGACGTGACGTTGCAGTGGAGTCTCCAGGTGACCGCCAGAGCCACAGTGCCTACGGTGGCCGCGCAGGTACCACGGTTGACTGAGTCGATGGTGGTGTCATTTCAGAATCAGCTACTTGAGTATCGCCTAAAGAATCTCGTGAAGGTCGAGAACTCAAGTTTTGTCGCCCTCGCATTGCCCAGGGACGCGCAACCCATTGCCAATGCTCTCGGAGCATGCATCGTAGACTCACCGAAATTACAGGATAGGCTTGTGTCACTACTGGCACCAATTGCTGACCAGCGACACACAGACCGCTCGACCAGCCTCGAGGGCCTCACACTTGAGGCGACCCTTAGCCTGTGCCACCAAGGCAAAGCCCAAATCCTTGTCGGCGACATCGCAACCGAAGTCAATCGGATCGCGAAAGCCCGTGGCGAACGCTTAAATTACAGCGCCGAAACCGTCGGGCATCGGTTGAAGAAGGTGGACCTGCTCACCGGTCGGCTCGGCAGCGCAGGGAAAGGCTTGGTCATTGATCTGGCCACCATGGCGCGCATCCATGAACTTGCCGCTGTGTATGGAGGTGTAGGTTTGGATCAGGATCAGGACAACCTACACTGCCCGTTATGCGTTGAAAAGAAGGCAGTTATGTAGATGATGTAGGTTATGCACGATTTTTCTGCCCTCGACTTCAGCCTTTTGGGGCCTCAACTTCAGGCTTATGCGTAAACCCACAACTGGCGCCCCCAAAAAACTCCGTCGACTTTCGATCGAGCCCCTGAGGATAAAGGTATGGATGAGAACATTCCAGCGGAAGAGAGTAAGAAGGTGATCGGTGACGTTGACCGACTCCCACCCAAAGCTCATGCCTTGAGAGCCGTCGAGTCGCTCCGGGCGGAAGTCAACGCGGCGCAAGACAGGCTTGGAAAGATGACCCTGGCGGAAGCGTGGGCACATTTCCAGCTCCACGAACTTCGCGATCCAGACGTAGGCCGGTCCCCTTCAACCATCGCCTGTTACGAGGCCTACTTCAAGTGCCAGATCATCCCGGAATGGGGCTCTATTCTGCTTGATGATGTGAAGGCGGTTGCCGTCGAGAAGTGGCTTCGTAGCCTCGAACTCGCTCCCGGCTCGAAGGCAAAGGTCCGAAACCATCTTTCTGCTCTCTTCAATCACGCAATCCGCCACGAACTGTACACACGGGAGAATCCGATCAGAACGGTACGGCAAAGCGCGACCAGGCAGCGGGACCCTGACGTATTGACCATCAACGAACTAAAGAAGATCGTCCAGAACATCGACGCCCAGGCGGTACGGGTGATGGTTCTGACAGCGGCCGCTTCGGCCCTGCGACGCAGCGAACTCCGCGGCCTCAAGTGGGCCGACCTGGATTTTGAGAACCTCTGGTTTCATCTGCGGCGGGGGCTCGTTGGCAAAGACGAAACGAACATGAAGACGCGGGCATCGAGGAAGGGCATTCCCATGCTGCCCGAACTTGCAGTAGTGCTCAAGGAGTGGCGACTGGAAACGCATTACGCCCGAGACTCTGATTGGGTATTCGCCTCGCCATTCACTAGTGGGAGGCGGCCCTATTGGGCGGAATCCGCACTCCAGAATCACATCAAACCCGCGGTCATCAAGGCCGGCGTCACGAAACACGTTTCCTGGCATGTCTTCCGGCACAGTTTTGCCTCGATGCTCGGGCAAGCCGGTCATGATGTGAAGGTGGTGCAGGAACTGCTCCGGCACGCGAATTCACGCATCACAGCGGATGTTTATCAGCAGGCGAATCAGGATGCAAAGAGGTCAGCATTGACGCACGTCTCGGGCCTCTTCGGTGTCCCCGAGCAGCGGGCGAGTTGAATGCATAACGAGAAAGGCTCCCGGTGACGGGAGCCCTTTCATAAACCTGTTTACATGAAAATGAGAACCAGCTATTTTCTAACTGTCTCTTTTGTGTCTTTTTACTCTTGGCCAGATTGGACTTAAGTCCTTTAGAATCTGGCGGGGACGACGGGGCTCGAACCCGCGACCTCTGCCGTGACAGGGCAGCATTCTAACCAACTGAACTACGTCCCCAAAGTTTCGACAGGAGCAAGGGTGTACAACACCGCTCCCTGCCCTATTGCTGCCGGACCTTCTTGCGTGTGTGCCACCCACACCGATATCCAACCGCAACAACAAGATTGAGTCTATCAGAAATTGTGCCGTCTGCCAGAGATCCACGCTCCAACCCCTCGGTCCGCTCATCGTCCTTGCCCGGCCAGACACCGCCGCGCTAAAAACGCACCTTGAAAAAAGTTCTACTCGATTCGCTTTTTATTCGCTATAATTCGCCCATGGCTGTCACTCGCCGCCAAAAAGAAGTGCTCGACTTTATCTCGAGCTTCGTGCAGCGCAACGGATACTCCCCGTCGTTCGAGGAAATCGCTCACGGCCTCAGTCTCAGATCGCTGGCCACAGTGCACAAGCACATCACCAATCTTCAGCAGAAGGGACTGCTGCAGCGTGCGCACAACCGCAGCCGTTCGATCGACGTACTACCTCCTAAGGCGAAGGCGCGTCCGGGCGAACGTCTTCCCCTGGTAGGGCGGATCGCTGCCGGACTTCCGCTCGAAGCAGTCGAAACTTCAGAGAGCATTTCGTTGAGTGATATCGTCGGACATCGCGACGTCTTTGCTCTCAAGGTGCGCGGCGACTCCATGCGCGACGAGCACATCGTCGACGGCGATTATGTTTTCGTAGAAAAAGTATCCGTCGCTCACGAGGGAGATATCGTGGTCGCCCTGGTTCGCGGGGCTGAAACCACGCTGAAGCGCTATTACCTGGAGGGCGCCCTCATTCGCCTGCAGCCATCGAACGCGGAAATGGACCCCATCTTTGTGCCAGCCGACCAGGTCGCCATTCAGGGTCGCGTCTTGGGCGTGATGCGGAAATATTGAGCCAACTGCCAGACCGCAGATTCAAAATTCAGCGCGAAAAAACAGCGGGAGCCATGCGCAGCTCCCGCCCGGTTAGAAGTACTTCAAACCTTTAGGCATTCGGCGACGAGTGCTTGCCCGGCTTCACCTCGATCTCATTCACTACCTGCTGGACGTTGGGAACCGATTTAGCAAGCTTCTCGGCCTCTTTTTTCTGGGCAACCGTCTTTACAGAGCCCTTCAGCAACAGCGTGCCATTCTTGGCCGAATAGTCGATGCTCTGGTCGTCCAGATTCCTGTGGCCTTTGATCGCAGCCTTGTAGTTGTCTTCGATGGCGCTATCGAGATTCGAGTCCACCGACTTCGCCTGGCTTTCAGCGCCTAATGGTCTCACGCCAATCTCATCCGCGATCGTGTAGTCGGGGGCCGCTTGTTTGGCCAACACCGCCGCCTGGCTCTTCTGGTCTTCTGAATTGACATCGCCGGTCAGGGTGATAACGCCTTTGTCCTGGTCCTGCGAGACGCTGACGTTGCCGAGGTTATTGCTGTTCAGCGAGGTCGTGACCGCTGACTTTTCATCCGGGTGAGCGGGCTTGTTTTGACATCCCGCGATTGTGAGCACTCCTGCCAAGGCAACAACTGATGCACGAATGAATTGCTTTCCATGATGCTGTGTGGGTTCCATGCTTACCGCTCCTTAAGAACGCGTCTCAACTTTCCATATGCTGGGATGCGCGCTGCGACGCCTGAATTGCACGCGCGTAAGCGAAGAAAATATTTTTCTGGCAAGCAACTTTCTTTTGCAATCCCGCATGTCCGCCCGCGGTCTCAGACCGCAACGCAACGTGGGTTGGTCATCGAGACAAATCAATTAGCATGGTGCCTGCATCAGCCAATCTAAAAATCGAAGGACATTACTGCAGCCATGCTTTCGGCGCATCGATCCAAGGCCCTGTTTCCTGCTCTCACCGCACTCCTGATAGCCGTCGCCATATGCATCCCGTGCTGCTCGGCGCAGAAAATCAGCTTTCCTCTTGATCGCGGATGGGAATTTCGCCAGCGTGTTTCCGGCGAAAGCAATCCCGCGCCCGAGTGGCGTCCGGCGACCGTGCCCGGTGACGTGCATCTCGATCTGCTCGCCAACAAGCTCATCCCCGAGCCCTTTTACCGCGACAACGAGGCCAAGCTTCAGTGGATCCAGGACGCCGACTGGGAGTACCGCACCAATATCGACGCCGCACCCACGCTGCTCGCGCGTAGGCACATCGATCTCGTCTTCGAAGGCTTGGACGCCTACGCCGAGGTCTATCTGAATTCGCAGAAGATCCTCGTTGCCGACAACATGTTTCGTGAGTGGCGCGTCGATGTGAAGCCATATCTGAAGGCCGGCGCGAACGAGCTACTCGTAGTGTTCCTTTCTCCCATCAGGACCGCGCAGAAGATCGCTCTCACCGATGTGTGGCATGGCCAGACGCCCGCGCAGGACAAGACCTATCTGCGCAAGGCTGCTTACGAGTATGGATGGGACTGGGGACCGACGTTTGTCACCAGCGGCATCTGGCGGCCCGCGCGCCTTGAAGCCTGGGATAACGCCCGCATCGCCGATTTCTATCCGCACGTGCGCGACGTAACCAGCGGGCTGGCGCACGTGGACGCGGAACTCGATGTCATCTCGTCGGTCTCCACCAAAGCCACCATCGCGCTGGACTACAAAGAAGGCAACCAAAGCGCGCAGCTGAAGCAGACCGTCGATCTCGTTCCTGGCCTCAACCATCTCGTTCTTCCCGTCGAGATACAGAATCCGCACCTCTGGTATCCAGCCGGTTACGGAGCCCAGCCTATCTATATATGGAGTGCGAAACTTTCAGTCGACGGAAAGGCCGCCGATCAGGCATCCCGCAAGACCGGCCTGCGATCCATCGTCCTTCGTCGCGACCTCGACCAGTGGGGACGGTCCTTCGAACTCGTCGTGAACGGCATTCCCGTCTTCGCTAAAGGCGCCGACGTCATCCCCTTCGACAGCTTTCCTTCGCGAGTAATGACCGCGCAGTACAGGCGCATCCTGCAATCAGCGCGCGACGCCAACATGAATATGATCCGCCACTGGGGCGGCGGCTACTACGAGACCGACGAGTTCTACGACATCTGCGACGAACTGGGCATCATGGTCTGGCAGGACTTCATGTTCGGCAACGACTGGCAACCAGGCCCCTATTGGTTCCGCGAGAACATCGAGAAGGAAGCCGAAGACCAGGTCACCCGTCTCCGCAACCATCCCAGCATCGTCGTGTGGTGCGGCAACAACGAAACCGAAGGCTCCCTTGCCTGGTCGGGGGCCGGCCAATTCGTCAAGGGCCTGTCCATCGAAGCGCGTGTGAAGGTCTGGCAGGATTACCTGCTGCTCTTCAGCAGCACCATCCCGCGCGTCGTCGAACGCCTCAACCCGGAGACTCCCTATTGGCCCAGCTCTCCCAGCGCCGACTACGAAGACCTCGCTCCCGGCAAGGCTTCCGGCGACATGCACGACTGGACCGTCTGGCACGGCCGCGTTCCCTTCTCCGAATACGAGAAACACTACCCGCGCTTCATGACCGAGTACGGCTTCCAGTCATTCCCCGAGATGAAGACCATCGAAGCCTTCACCGCTCCCGAGGACCGCACCAGCATCTTCACTCCCGTGATGCTCGCCCACCAGAAGAACAACGAAGGCAACTCCATCATCCACGACTATCTGCTCAAGGACTACACCGAGCCCCAAGACTTCCCATCATTCCTGTACGTCAGCCAGGTGCTTCAGGCCGAGGGCATCAAGATAGGCGCTGAGCACCTTCGGCGCAGCCGCCCGCGCACTATGGGCTCCATCTTCTGGCAGTTGAACGATTGCTGGCCCGTGGCTTCGTGGTCGAGCATTGACTACTACGGACGCTGGAAGGCCCTCCAATACTACGCGCGGCGCTTCTACAGCCCGGTGCTTGTCTCGCCCCACGTTAAGAACGGAAGCCTCGCGGTCTACATCGTCTCCGACAAAACAACTCCAACCGACGCCGACCTCCGCCTGCGCATTCTCAAGTTTGACGGGACAGTCGTGCGCGAACAGAAGCAGAGTGTGCATATTCCGGCGCTATCGAGCGCGGTTTATTTGCAGATGCCGCTGGCCGAGTTCGCCAACGCGGCCGATCCCACGCAGGTCTTTGTCGCTGCGGATCTCACGGCATCCGGCGCGCAGCTTTCGAAGAACCTCATCTACTTGACGCCGACCAAGACCATCCATCTTCCACCGGCGCACATCCAGACCGACGTAACGCCCACAGACGGAGGTTTCCGGATTAAGCTCACGTCCCCTGCACTGGCGCGCAGTGTCTACATGACATTTGGCGATCTCGACGCCGACCCGTCCGACAACTACTTCGATCTGCTTCCCAACGAGCCTGTAGAGATCACCGTCAGGACCCAAGCCCCGATCGACGCCGTGCGTCAGAAGATGACCGTCATTTCGTTGGTAGACGCCTTGACTCCACCGGCAACCACCGCGGCAGCCGCTGCGCCATAAACGCGCCGCAAAACGCAAGTTCAGCGCCGGCGCCTGCGCCAGCCCAGGAAGATGCCCAGGAGCGCCCCCACCACGATAGCTCCTGCCAGCTTCTTCCTGCTGGTGATGGGAATGAAGCACGTATGCTGATCGCTGATCTCAATCACGCCTACCGGAATGGCGCGCACACCCGCGCCGCCTCCGCCGCCTTCACCCTGTGCGCTTGAATTCCCCACTCCGCCGGTGCCCGCCCCTGCGCCGTAGCCATACATGAGCTTTGCAACTGGGATGACGGTCTTGCCCTGCGCGGTGATCGGTTCGCCGTAGATGGCCTTCACGCCGGCCCCGCTGAGAATGCTTTCCTTGAGCGACTGCAAAAGCGCGACACTGCCCATGCCAGGACTCCTCGAAGATGAATAATCTCTTTCGTCTTGCATTCTATGCCTGCGTCATCTACGCGCTCGAAAAAAACGGCCCGGCGATACGAGATCGCCGAGCCGGCTGTTGACAAACTCCTCCGTCACCGACCAAGCCCTGTAGCCAGCGTCTTCACCATCGTACCCTTGGCGTCGTCGTCCTTGACCGCCCACACAAACGCCCCGCCCAGGCCACCCGGCACACGAAGATCGATGTAAAGCGCCTTCAGAAGAGCCGTGTCCGGATCGTCGTAGGTATAAAAGGTCCCGCTGCTCGGGCTGTAGAGCGACACCGCAATCCTGCTCGGATCGAAGTAGCTCTTGTAGCCGTTCGCTGTCAGCGTCGCAAGCGTCGCATAAGTTGCCGTGCCCGCAGTCAGCAGCGTGTCGCAGCCTGGAGTGTTGCCGCTCAGATCTCCGCAGACGCCCGTGCCATTGGCCAGCAGCACATTCGAAGGTCCCGTCGAAGTCTGATACAGCCCTTGGTTCTTGTTGGGGACTCCCGTCCAGCCCGCCCCATAAAGCGGCACACCCATCACATACTTCTGCGCCGGCACTCCCGCCTTCAAATACGCCATCACCGTATCGTCGATATCGAGGTTCTGCCCAAAATCGGGGTCTTGGCGCGAATCGAACAACGGAGAGGCGTCATTGGTCACGCTTTCCCAGGTTCCGGCGTAGTTGTAGCCGTCGACCGTGATGAAGTCCACCTGCTTCGCCGCATTCTTCAAATCGATATTGACGTAGTTCTGTGCGCCCGCCGGCCCGTCGAAGCTGAGCACATACTGTTTGCCGGTCTGCGCGCCGAGCGCATTAAGCTGGTTGCGAAACTCCGCCAGCAGCAGCGTAAAATTCTGCTTATCGGCTGCACCCGGAAACTCCCAGTCGATATTGAATCCATCGAACAGCCCTGGCGCTGTGATGTTGCCGTTCCAGTCGCTGCCCACGTTGCCCACAATGAACATGTTGATGCACGCCGAGACCAGCGCCTGCCGTCCCGCCTGCGTGCTTGCCGCGGTCGAAAACGCGGATGCCTCAGCCGAACTCGCACCGCCCAGCGAGATCACCGTCTTCAACTTGGGATGGAGCTGCTTCAGTTTTAGAATCTCGGCAAAGTTTCCATAGAGCGGCCAGGCGTCAGCGATGCCTCCAACCGGAGGCAGGTTGTTGTTCTCGAAATCCGCCCACGCATCGGCAATCACGCAGGTATTCGACGAGGGATCGCTCGCGCTTGCCGACACATCTCCGAACGCATAGATAAGGTGCGACAACTTCGCCGCCGATCCATTGCTTTCCAGATTGGCCAGATTGTAGTTGGCGTAGTAAATGCTCCACTCCTCGAAGAACCCGGCAAGAATCTTGCCCTGAGTACCGGGATTCTGAGCTAACGCAGAGGAGCCGCTTGTAAGCAGGATAAGCAGCGTGGCGAGCGCGGGGAGGGAAACACAAAAGGTGGATCTGACTTTCATTTGAGGTGCCTTTCGAGTGGAAATTGATAGCGCGGGCAGTATAGACCTCTATACGTATGAATGTCTGCATAGATTTTTGGAAGGCAATTATTTGGCGCGGGAGCCAGGGATCGCCTACACAAACACGACCGTCTTGTTCTGATAGACCAGGACGCGGTTTTCGAGGTGCCAGCGCACGGCGCGAGAGAGAACAACCTTTTCCAGGTCGCGGCCTTTTTGCAGCATCTCCTCAACAGTATCGCGATGCGAAACCCGCACTACGTCCTGTTCGATAATCGGCCCTTCGTCCAGTGCGGCAGTGACGTAGTGACTTGTGGCTCCGATCAGCTTCACGCCCCGCTCGTACGCTTGATGGTAGGGCTTCGCCCCTACGAAAGCGGGCAGAAAAGAATGATGGATATTAATCATCCGCAACAGGTACTGGGCGACGAATTCCGGCCCCAGAATCTGCATGTACCGCGCCAGCACGATCAGGTCAATGTCAGGCCCGATTAACTCAAGCATTTCCCGTTCAGATTCTCTCTTGTCCCTGGGATTGGCCAGCAGATGGAAGGGTACGTGATAAAAGTCGGCCAGCGGCTTGGCGGTCAGATGATTGCTGATGATCATGGCGATGTCGCATGCCAGTTCGCCGGAGTTGTGCCGGTACAACAGATCGGCCAGGCAGTGGTCATATGACGAAACGAGGATGACGACCTTGGGGCGATAGTCGGTCAGAGCCAGGTGATAGTTGATCAGGAAGCGCTCGGTCAGCGGCCTGAAGTGGTGCTCGAAATCCGAAATTGGAATGTCGAACCCGTCCAGATCCCACTCCAGTCTCGAAAGGAACAGGTCCCGGCCTCGGTCCAGGTGGTCGTCGCTGTGCAGGACGCTTCCGTTGCGGGAAATCAGGAACTGGGAGATAGCCGCCACTACACCTTTGCGTGCGAGGCACATAGGAACGCTCAGCAGGAGAACCGCGGTGTTCTTCATCTTCAAACCCACGATGCAGTCAAGAAATTGTCCAGTACCAAAATGCCTGTTCCGCGCGACTTTTTCCACCCGCCCGGCGTTTACCCCTACAGGAGCCCTCCTCATGTCTCTCAATCGCCGCTCATTCATGAAAGCCATGATGAAAGATGGAGCGATGGCCCTCGTCGGCGCCTCGGCCATCCCGTCCTTCCTCACTCGCAGCGTGCTCGCCCAGGCCACCACCGCCCAGGCTCAGGGCAAAAAACTGGTCGTCATCTTCCAGCGAGGCGCAGCCGATGGGCTGAACATCGTCGTTCCCCACCGCGAGAAGACCTATTACGAACTGCGGCCGACCATCGCCATTCCCCAAGATCAGGTCATTGACCTCGACGGCTTCTTCGGTCTGCATCCCTCCCTGCAACCGCTTAAGCCGCTCTGGGACCAGGGCCATCTCGCCGCAGTCCACGCGTGCGGTTCCCCCGACCCGAGCCGCTCACACTTCGACGCCCAGGACTTCATGGAATCTGGCACGCCCGGATTCAAGGCTACTCCCGACGGCTGGCTCAATCGTGCCCTCGCCACCGAGGACCTTTCCCGGCCCCGCCACGCCTCCTCCCCATTCCGCGCCGTAGCTCTCGGAACTCAGCTTCCGCGAACTCTGGAGGGCAAGGTCCCCGCAGTAGCCATCGGCAACGTGAAGGATTTCAACGTCGGCGGCCAGAATCCCGCAGCCATTCCCATCTCCAACAGTTTCGAGTCCATGTACGAGCAGTCCGTCAACGCCGTCCTGCACGGCACGGCCACCGAAACCTTCGAAGCCGTCAAGATGCTCAAGGCCGCCGACCCGGACAAGTACATCCCCGCTCCCGGCGCGCATTATCCCAACGGCCAGTTCGGCAACAACCTCAAACAGGTTGCCCAACTGCTCAAGGCCAACCTCGGAGTCGAGGCAGCCTTCGCCGACATCGGTGGGTGGGACACCCACCAGAACCAGGGCAGCGTCAATGGCCAGCTTTCCAACCGTCTCAAAGAGTTCAGCGAGTCGATCGCCGCCTTCTGGACGGACATGGGCGACGACGCCGAGAACATCACTCTGGTCTCCATGTCGGAGTTCGGACGCACCGTTCATCAAAACGGTACCGGCGGAACAGACCATGGCCACGCCAATGTCATGTTCGTCCTCGGTGGCCAAGTCGCCGGCGGCAAGGTCTACGGAAAATGGCCGGGAATGGATAAGAGCCAGCTCTACGAAGAGCGCGATCTGGCCATCACCACCGATTTCCGCCAGGTCCTGGGAGAAGCGGCCTTCAAAACGCTGGGATCCCGCAATCTCGAGGTCGTCTTCCCAGGCGCCCAATTACAGAACAATCGCTTTCTGAATCTTCTTAAAGTTTAACTTTAAGTCGATCGCCTATTTACCCACAGGATTTCCACAGATAGATCCGACCTCTTTTTGCTCCTGAACGGCATGTCCGCTTGCCGGAGTTTACGCCGAGCATTTCGCTCGACTACACTCATTCCTGCCCTTCCCACCTGACCCAACCTCTCCATGAAAAGGAAGAATGATGAGTACTGCCAATCCCACGCAAGTCACGCCCGAACGCATCATGCAGTTATCCTGGGGCTACGCGCCTCCGTTGATTCTTGAATCCGCCATTCGCCATCGCGTCTTCGACGTACTCGATGCCGGTCCCAAAAACCTCGAAGAACTGCACACCGCGACAGGTGCATCGCCGCGGGGTCTCGCAGCGATCGCGAACGTTCTCGTGGGTCTGAATCTGCTGGCAAAAGATGAGGTGGGACGGTTCTCTCTCACACCGGAGAGCGCGGCGTTTCTGGTAAGCAGCAAGCCCGGATTCATGGGCGGAATGATTCTTCATCTCAGCACCCAATTGATCCCCAAATGGCTTGAAATAAATGAAATCGTCGGGACCGGCGCGCCTGCCGGAGGCGTGAACCAGCAAGAGGCTGGGAGCGCCTTTTTTGAACAGTTTGTCCTCGACATTTTCCCCATGAGCTATCCGGCAGCGAAAACCCTCGCCGGTCACTTCCAGTTCAACGGCACAACCCCGGCTGTGAGCGTGCTCGACCTGGCTGCGGGTTCAGGCGTCTGGGGAATCGCGCTCGCGCAGAGCTCGCCGGCGGTGCGCGTGACGGCCGTAGACTGGCCCGGAGTGCTTTCAATCACTGAGAAAACGGCAGCAAAATTCGGCCTGAGCGACCGCTTCAAATTCTCTGCCGGCGACCTGCTCTCCGCGGACTTTGGCTCGGGGCACCAGGTCGCAACGCTCGGACACATTCTTCACAGCGAAGGCGAATCTCGCAGCCGCGAACTTCTCGCCAAAACCTTCGATGCCCTCGCTTCCGGCGGAACGATTGTGATCGCCGAGTTCCTGGTCAACAATGAACGTACCGGCCCCGTGAACGGTCTCATTTTTGCAGTGAACATGCTGGTGAATACCGAACATGGAAACACCTGGAGCTTTGAAGAGATCTCCTCCTGGCTGACAGATGCGGGCTTCGTGAATCCCCGCACCCTCGATTCGCCGGGACCATCCCCCCTGATCCTGGCCACAAAACCCTGACGGAAATTGGCCGACAATTTCCCCAAATCCTCCATAATAGAAATAGAGGAAGAAAAAGGCCCGGATGCCATCGCAGCCGGGCCTTTCGCTTTCCGACGGGGGCTATCTAACTCCTGTATTTCCAAACAATTACAGAATATTGCGCTCTAAGAACAATAGAATCTGTGAGATAGTGCAACTCATAGAAACAATGGGAGATGCCGCAAGTCATTTATTTTGTATGAGTTTAGACGTAACGTTACCAGAGAAGTGCTTTAGAATCTATGACCAGCCGAAATACCCGGGGAGGGGGTTACCCGTTGAGATTAGCTATGCCAGCGACTCCGGATGAATCGCGATGTCCGTCTCACCCGCAGCCTTCTTCTCCCAGTACTTGCGTACCCATGCCTCGAAGGTCTTGCCGGCCGCAGTGTCCCGCCCGGTGAAGGCGAGAGCAGCAATGTCGGAGTAAGGGATAGTCAGCTTGGTCCGCTCGCTTGCTGGCATAATGCGTACCGCCGACTCGGCCAGTGTCTTCCCGGTGCGCCGGTCGAACACATATCCGGCAACGGTACGCCCGTCCTTGAGGGTAAGGGTGACGTCACCGCGGTAGTCAAATGCCTTCTCGAAGGCCGCATGGATTTCATCATCTGTGGCAAGCGACGGAATCCAGCCTTCGAGCTGTTCGCGCTCGCGCCCTTCGGCTACTTCGAGTTCGTCGGGGTTGGCGATGTGGGCTGGCTGGGTCATGCTGTGGTTCCCTGCCGCTCGACGACGTTGACTTTGGTTTCGATCTGGATGAGCGGGTTGAAGCTGTGGACGGGCTTGACCGGCTCGTTGAGCAGGTCGAGCGCGCCGCGGTCTTCGTACCTGTCGAAGAAGACGGCCATCGCGGTGTTCATGAGGCCGCGGAACGAGCCGAAGGTGTAGTAGACGCCCGAGGCTTCGTATCCGGAGTGGACCATGCAGTTGGCGCACTTCGGGTTGCCGCTCTCAGTGCCGTAGTTGGACCAGTCGGTGGAGTCGATCAGCTCCTGGAAGGTGTCGGCGTAGCCGTCCTGCAGGAGGTAGCAGGGCTTTTGCCAGCCGAAGACGCTGTACGCGGGCATGCCCCACGGCGTGCAGGCAAATTCGCGCTTGCCCATCAGGAATTCCATGTACATGGGCGAGGCATTGAACTTCCAGGTCTTCTTGCGGTTCGAGAGGATCGACCGGAAGAGCCGGCGCGACCGGGCGCGGCCGAGGAAGTGCTTCTGATCAGGAGCCTTTTCGTAGGTATAGCCTGGAGCCACCATCATGCCTTCGACACCGACTTCCATGAGTTCGTCGAAGAAGGCGCGGACTGAGTTAGGGTCGGCTCCATCGAAGAGAGTGGTGTTGGTGGTGACGCGGAAGCCTGCGGCGATGGCAGCCTTAATGCCTTCAAGGGCGATGTCGTATCCGCCTTCGCGGCAGACGGAGAAGTCGTGGTGCTCGCGCTGGCCGTCAAGATGGACTGAAAACGACAGATATTTGCTCGGCCTGAAAAGGTGAAGCTTTTCTTTAAGAAGCAGCGCGTTCGTACACATGTATACGTACTTCTTGCGCGCGACCAGGCCTTCAACAATCTGGTCGATCTGCGGGTGCAAAAGAGGTTCACCGCCGGGGATTGAGACCATCGGCGTGCCGGATTCTTCCACCGCGCGGAAGCACTCGTCAGGGGTGAGTTCCTGCTTGAGGATATGCGCCGGATACTGGATCTTGCCACAGCCGGCACACGCCAGGTTGCAACGGAAAAGGGGCTCGAGCATAGTGACGAGCGGGAAGCGCTTCCGGCCCTTCATCTTCTGGCCGAGCACATAGGTGGCGACGGTCCACGCCTGTGAAATTGGTACTGCCATCTTCCTCCCCTTACGCTGCTTCGCGTTCAATAGCGCGTTTGTAGTTGGTCAGCGCCAGCAGCGGGAAATAATCGCGGTACAGATGGTATGCGAGGTAGAAGACTCGCGGAAATCCCGTACCGGTATAAAGTGCTTGACGGCTTGAGCCGTGGCCGGTGCTCTCGTCCCATGAACCGTCAGGCTGCTGATGTGCCAACAACCATTTGATGCCCTTGGCAACCGAGTCGCTTCGAGTATCACCGGCAGAGAGCAAGCCGAGGATCGCCCACGCGGTCTGCGATGGGGTGCTCGGGCCGACGCCACGGGTCAACGGATCGTCGTAGCTGCCGCAGGTTTCTCCCCAGCCGCCGTCGGCGTTCTGCACCATGCGGATCCACTCGGCGGCTTGCTGAATCTGCGGCTCGTGATTCCAGACGCCGATCCCTTCAAGGCCACGCAGGACGAGGAATGTGCCGTAAATGTAGTTGACGCCCCAGCGGCCGAACCAGCTTCCGTCGGACTCCTGCTCATCGTAGATAAATTTGATGGCGCGCTCGATGCGCTTGTCCTTACGGGTATAGCCGTAGGTGGCAAGTGTTTCGAGGATGCGGCCGGTGATGTCGACAGTCGGCGGATCGAGCATGGCGTTGTGGTCAGCAAACGGGATCTGCTCGAAGATCATCTTCGTGTTGTCTTTGTCAAAGCTGGCCCATCCGCCGTTCTTGCATTGCATGGAGAAGATCCAGTCGATGGCGCGCTGTGACACGTCGTACTGGTAGCGCTCGCGCGGGTTATCGACCTTGTTAAGGGCCAGCAGTACCTGCCCAGTGTCATCCACGTCGGGATAAAACTCGTTATTAAACTCGAAGTACCAGCCGCCGGGCTGCGCCTTGCGATTCTTCACCGCCCAGTCGCCCTTATGGCGGACCTCCTTAGAGAGCATCCAATCCGCGGCTTTGAGAAGGCGCGGATCGTTGCGCGAGATACCGGCCTCGCCAAGGGCATAGACGGCCTGCGCAGTGTCCCATACGGGAGACATACAAGGCTGCATCCGGAAAGTGGGCACAGGGTAATCCGGGGTGCCGTTCGGCTCGTCAAGCCCCAGCTTTTCGAACTCGTCCATTGCGCGAATTACCTGCGGATCATCAAGCGAGTGACCTAGGCAGCGCAAGGCAATGATGGCGTTGAGCATCGCTGGATAGATGGCACCCAGTCCATCAGACATTTCAAGGCGCTCGAGCATCCACTTTTCGGCTTTTCTTATGGCCATCTTACGCAGCGGGCGGATGTGGACACGCTCGAACCAGTGAGTGACGCGATCGCAAAGCAGAAAGAAGTTGCGCCAGCCTATAAGCTGCTTTTTGTCCCAGCGCAGGTGCAGATTAGCGTTTGCGCGTCCCCCGACAAAAAGCTCGTCGATTCCCTGCTCGGGCGGGATCTTCTTGAAGGGTTTTTTCGCGTATGCGATGGACAACGGGACAAGAATGGCGCGTGACCAGGAGGAGATTTCGTAGATGTTGAAATAAAACCAATTGGGAAACAGCACGATCTCCGGGGGAATTGCCGGGACTGCATCGTACTCGTACTGGCCCATGAAGCAGAGGTAGATTTTTGTGAAGGTGTTGCACTCGACAACGCCACCGTTTGCCAGTATCCATTCACGCGCCTTCGCAAGAACCGTGTGCTCCGGCTTCATGCCCATGAGCTTGGCAGCGAAATAACACTTGACCGAAAGGCTGATATTCGAAGGGCCGCCGGGATAAATTGACCAGCCTCCGTTGGCATTCTGATAGCGGAGAATCTCCGTCAACGCGCGTTCGAGACGAGACTCGTCTCCGGTGCCCAGAAGCGTGTGCGCGAAGATGTAGTCGGCCTCAAGCATCGGGTCAGCTTCGAGCTCCCCGCACCAGAAGCCAGATGGGTCCTGCTTGGAGAAGATGTATTCGCATGACTGCGATGCGGCTGCTTCGACCTCAGCTAATCCCGCATCAATTCGACCGAATTTCACTTTGGGAGATGCGTCGCTCTTGGCCTTCTGCGCTGGGCGCGCCTCACCGTATTCAGCTTCACCTGAGATTTCGGATTGTGGTCTTCCAACTCTTATGCTCATGCTCAACGTCCGCGGTTCCAAGGCAGCGGCAGCCAACTTACCTCTTGCCTAGACACTTGCCGCGCTGGCTGCGGGAGCCGATTGGATAGCCTGAACTATCTCAGGCGGCAGGCCAAAGCGAACATTTTCGGGCATTACTTCCACCTCTTCAACAGAACCAAACCCGCGGTCGCGAAGATACGCCACAACATCCTCTACGAGTACTTCAGGAGCTGAGGCTCCTGCCGTCACGGCTACGGTTGCAACGCCTTCGAGCCACTCCGAATCGATAGCGTCGGAATTGTCGATCAAGTAGCCCCGCGTGCCGAGGTTCTGCGACACTTCTACCAAGCGATTGGAATTGGAACTGTTATTCGATCCAACTACGAGAACCAGCTCCGCGTTATGGGCTACGTTCTTGACAGCCGTCTGGCGATTCTCGGTTGCGTAGCAGATGTCCTGCGAGTGTGGGCCCACGATATTGGGAAACTTTTCTTTGAGAGCTTGAATGATATCCCGTGCTTCATCCAGCGAGAGCGTCGTTTGCGTTAGATAGGCCACGCGATTTGGGTCCGGAACCTCAAGCGCCTCCACTTCTCTCGCACTCGATACCACAGTCGTCACATCAGGAGCTTCGCCCAAAGTGCCTTCAATTTCGTCGTGGTCGCGATGGCCAATCAGCACTAGGGAATATCCCTGCTTCGCGAACTTTACGGCTTCAACGTGCACCTTGGTAACCAGCGGGCAGGTAGCATCAATCACCTTAAGGTTGCGCTGCTTCGACTGCTCCCGGACGGCCGGGGAAACCCCGTGGGCGCTATAGATGACGCGCATGCCCGATGGCACCTGGTCGATGTCGTCGACGAAGATTGCGCCCTTTTCCGCTAGCTCATTGACTACAAAGCGATTATGGACAATCTCCTTGCGGACGTAGATAGGTGCACCGAAGGTTTCGAGGGCAATTTTTACCACGTCAATGGCGCGGACAACGCCTGCACAAAAGCCACGTGGCTTAAGCAGAAGGACGCGCTTTTCAATTTGCGATGCGTGCGACTCCGAATTGGGAGTATAGGTTTCGAGGGTCGTAGGGGTCACCTATCCAGTATATCGTGCCCGGAGACGCGGCGAAAGAAATCACTCCTAATTGGGAAATGGGCATCAGTCGGGCCACGTCTTCATTGAAGCCCGTACAGACCGGCAGCCGTTCCGCGCAACACCTGTTGCGCGATCTCAATCGCCCGCTTAGGTGTGATCTCACCGTCACGCACCATGCCGGTAAGGGCTAGACCAAGTGCCTGGCGACCGTTGTGACTGGCGATCCAGGTCGCCTCTTCCCAGCCCATCGATTCGGAGAATGGATAGCCATCCGTCCCAAACATCACTTTGTCGGGGTAAGTCTCCAGCCACTCACGGAGCCAGGCAGCCAGGGTCCGTGGCGGGAATGTGAGCGCTTCCTGTGAGAGATCGAGAAAGACATTCGGTTTCTGTAGTAACGATCCAGCTTCGCGGACGAACGGCCATCCTCCGTGCAGCATCACGAAGCGGGTCTTGCGGAGATGAACATCATCAAAGACGGCTTCGAGAAGCAGTGGGTTACCCTTCGCAATGTCGAAGTATCCTCCCCCGCCGGACATGGTATGCAGGTGCACGGGCATTCCTAGGCGCCCACATTCAGCAGCAATGTATCGGAAAAGAAAATCCTGCAGGGCCTTGTACTCGACGGAGTCGGGATGTTCAAGCCCAACCCATTTTGAATAAATCCGCTCGGCCTCAGAGCGCGGTGTATCGGCGAAGTCGAAGCCGCGCAGGTACGCAACTTCAAATTTCTCGGCAACTGCACCCTCAGATTTTTGGCGCTCGAGTGTGGGAGTCACGAGACGGGTGAGATATTCAGCCAGTGTCGCGGGGACAGCCACAAGGCCCACGGCTTTCAGATATTGCGCCCGCAAGCGCTCCTCCAGCGGAAAGAACTGCTTCTTGTCCGGCGTTGTCTGCTCGTCAGTGTTATCGAGTGGATAAAGTAACGCATCAACATACGAAACCCACTGGAAGCGCGGCCCCGCCAGTCCCTGGCCCATCGCGACACGGTTGCTCAGCATGACGCCAATGCCGGCCTGATCCAGCACCCAATCCGCGTAACGCTGACGTTCGCGCGACTTCACCTTTGCTCTCGCCTCGTTCAGTCGCTTCATTCCGTCGACATCGACTGGCGCCGCCTCGTCAAAGCCCCACAGGGCCTTCCACGCAACTGTGAGTTGCGGATTGTCCGGCCTCCAGGCGACAGGATCGGTTTGCGGCTCCATGTTGTCGACGGGAAGAGCATCAAAATTGCGATCGAGGCTGTCATTTGGCGGAGGAAGCACCGGATGCGCGTGGTCGTCGATTGCTGCGATTGACGAGATAGCGGCAGCAATTTTGGGATCGATATCACGATCGATGTTCGTTGCCGCATTGTCAGAGATACTTTGAGCTTTTGCCGCAGGAATTATGATCACCGCAAACAACAGAAGTATTGCAGCCCACCGAGTGCAGACCTGCCGCTTGCTGGCCGAGACTGACGGACGCGGCAGACCGGTGATAAGACGAAGGATTAGCATTCGGCTGATCCTCTGCTCATCTGGATTTCCATTTTTTTCCAGGTCGAGCCACGGCATACATCTGCGTTGCGATCGTATCAAAGAGACCTTGCCGGTCGTCTCCGACCTTATAGAGATCGAAATGGGTACGGTTATCAATGTATGTAAAGTGCGGATCCGCATCGAGGCTCTTCAGGACGGTTTCAAATTTGTGAGCGGGTCCATCAAGGTAGAACGTGTCTGCAGTGCCGACGAAGACGTGGATTTTCCCTTTTAGTTTGGGACCGCGACGCGCCCAGTCGCTTGTGACAATATGCGCGAGATCATAATGGTCGCGCCAGTAAAGAACGACCTTTGGATCGACGTATCCGGTCTCTCGGTTGAACATTTGCAGCGGCCGGCCATCTGGCCCGCGCGGCGAGAAAACCCACTCGAAGGAGGCGAGCTGACCCCCGTAGTCGCCAAGTACACGCTCCTGGCGGGCAAGCTCCTCCATCGTGGCTTGCACTTTGGCGTGATCACGGACAATCGGAACGGCGCTGCCGCTGGGATCCCGATATAGATTGGCGTGCTCAGCATAGAGATCTATGGTAGAGAATGCGTGAAAATCGCTGGGGTCGGGCGATGTGGACCAAGTGCCGCCGAAGACCGTAGGGTAATTGACCTGGAGCTGGAGCGTGGCCCATCCACCCGAGGAATGGCCTTGCAGAAAACGGCCGCTCGCCTTCGCGTCCATGCGGTACTTCGACTCGAGATAGGGAATGAACTCGGTCGTCAGCGCAGTTCCCCAGGGCCCGTTATTGACGGAGTCGGCAAATTCATGGGTGCCCGTTGCGAGAGATTCATCCAGCATGACCCAGATCATGGGCGGCATCTTGCCCTCAGCCATTCGATTGAAAAGACTCTCCCCCGAGAGCTTGCTGTAGGTCAAGTTGCCGCCAAAACCGTGCGTCCAGTAGACGGTGGGGTAGCGTTCGCCTAAGTGGCCGGAGTATCCGGGAGGCAGGATGACCCAGGCCCGGATATGGGTTTCCCGGCCCGAGAAGCGCGTAAGGAAAGGACTGGTGAAGTCCTCGAGATGCGCACCAGCCTCGGCGGCCTTGTGCTTTTCGGGGGAAAGCTGTGTTCGCGGCGTGCGCTCGGGAAAGACGCTGCTTAGCGTGACATCAGGTGTACTGCGTTGCCCGGGTGTCCAGGACCTGAGGGAGACCACATCACTGACGAGGTCGCCGGCGGACCTGCCGCTGTAGTTATAGTTGTGATTCACATCGAGCACGGCTTGTGCGTCATAGTTGCCGGGCTTGAGAGCTGAGAAGCCGGCGGGGAAAGCGAGCTCGTCCGTATCGATATCGACAGATGTTCCGGGATTCCAGTAATAGAGCTCTTTTGCCGCGATGGATACATCGCTCGGCTGAAAGGGGTTCGCATCCACTTCTTTCGCCCCGGTTCCTTCCTTGAGGAAGATAAGGAGACGTCCGGAGACAGGCGCCGTGAACTGCGGACCGAGTGTGACCCGAAAGAAGAGATGCTGCGGCTGCTGGGCGAATACTGCAGGGACAAACAACAGCACAGCAACAAACTTCAGAAATGTTTTGCGCGTGTGCATTGCGCTGCAGTTTAACAGGCGAGTTCCCGCATGTCGTCAGTCTTTTGGGGAGCCCGATCGGCATTCAATTTCCTCCTTCGAGATCGTGCTTTATGCGCGACAACACGTCGAGCGCGTGAGCGGCGTAGCCGCTGATCCAGCGATCATAAATTTCCTTGATTGGTACCGCGTTCAGATAATTCCACCGGCGCCGCCCGGTGCGCTTGACGATAATCAGGTCGGCATTCTCGAGAACGCCCAGGTGCTGCATGACGGTACAGCGATCGAGCTGAGCGAACTGCGCGCAAATCTCCCCCGTTAGACGAGGACCGTCCTTGAGGAGGTCAAGCATCGCGCGTCTACGGTAGTCAGCCAGAGCCTTGAAGACGCGTTCCTCTCTGTCACGCTCTCTCTCTATGATTGACACGTTATAAAATTACAACATAATATGACGACGAGATTGATTGAGTTGCTGGAGGAACCATGGACCTAAAGTTTCGAATTCAGACGAAAATTCAGCTGCCGGTCGAGCAGGTCTTCGATGCCGTCTACAACCCGACAAAGATCACGCAGTACTTTGCGACGGGATCGGCGAGCGGGCCGCTGGTTGAGGGGACGAAGGTGATCTGGCGTTTTGCGGATTACCCGGGCGACGTACCCTTGTCCGTGACCAAAGTGATTCCGAACAGGCTTATCGAGTTCGAGTGGGAAGCAATGGACGGAGGGTACGACACACACGTCGAGATCTCATTCGAGCCGCTGGGCCCTGAGGAGGCTCTGGTGAGCATTTCCGAGGGTACCTGGAAAGAGAATCAGAAGGGGCTCAACGCGTCTTATGGAAATTGCTATGGCTGGATGCAGATGAGTTGCTGCCTGAAGGCTTATCTCGAGTATGGGATTAACTTGCGGAAAGGCTTCTTCCTTGCTCCCGGGGTTGCTTAGGAGGCGGGTTTCGAACTAATTGTGGCTGGACTTGATCATCTGCTCGGCATGGCGGAGAGATGTATCGGTCACAGTTGCGCCGCTGAGCATGCGGGCGATTTCCTCTGTGCGATCCGTCTTTTCGAGCAGACGGACAGATGTTTTTGTCCGCCCCCCCTGCGCCCTTTTCTCGATCAGGAAATGCTGATCGGCGAAGGCGGCGATCTGCGGAAGGTGGGTTATGCAGAGGACCTGCTGTGCTTTCGATAGCGCCTTGAGCTTCTGGCCGACGGCTTCGGCGGCGCGACCTCCGATGCCAATGTCGATTTCGTCGAAGACAAGCGTACGGGGCACTTGCGTTTTCTTCTTGCCGCGCGCTGCTCCTTCCTCGACGCTCACTTTCAATGCGAGTAATACTCGCGACATTTCACCGCCGGAAGCGATCTCGTCGAGAGGCTTTAACGGCTCGCCAGCGTTTGTGGCTATGCGGCATTCAACTGCGTCCCAGCCATGTGCGGTCCATCCGGCGGGATCTTCATCGGTACTGACGGAGATGACGAAGCGCGCCTTCATAGCCAGGTCGTTGATCTGAGCTTCCGCCGATTTTTCCAACTTCTTTGCAGTGGCCACTCGTTCAATGTGAAGCGCCTGCGCTTCCGCGCGATAAAGCTGCGCCGCTCGATCGAGATCGGCGCGCAAGGCCTTGATCATTTCGTCGCGGTTTTCGACTTCAGCCACCTTGCGTGCCGCCTCTTCTCCGAAGGCAATGATTTCACGAAGCGTCGTGCCGTATTTGCGTTTCAACCCCGCGAGTGTAGAAAGACGCTCTTCGATTTCCGCCAGGCGTTCGGGCGACGCTTGGATTCCTTCGGCATAGTCACGCGCGGTTGCGCCAACATCTTCAACGAGGGCGAGGGCCGACTTGAGCTGCTGCGTCGCGTCCTGAAACTTCACTTCGAAGCGCGCGAGTTCCTCAATCTGCTTCAAAGCATTGCGCAGACTGGACTCCGCGGAGCCGTTGCCCTCATACAGGAGGTCGTAGGCATTCAACGCCGCGGCGTAGAGCTTCTCGGCGTTCATGAGCACGCGCCGCTCGGCTTCAAGGGCAGTATCTTCTTCAGGTTGGGGATGAACTGCTTCGATCTCTCGACTCTGGAAGAGCCAGAGGTCGAGCATGCGGAGTTTGTCCTGTTCGCTGCTTTCTAGATCAGTCAGCTTCGATTGAATCTCGCGCCAGTTGGCGAAGGCAGCGGAGATTGCGTCTGTGGAGATACCCGCGAAGCGATCAAGTAGGCTGCGCTGCTGCGCCTGATCAAAGGAGCCAACCGTTTCGCTCTGCGCGTGCACGAGAGCAAGTTCGGGAGCCAGCTGACGCAGGGCTCCAACCGTCGCCGCCTGATTATTGACGTAGACGCGTCCCTTTCCATTCTCGAGAATTTCCCGCCGCAAAATGATCTCGCTGCCCTCTGCGTCAATGCCATTAGCTTCGAGGATGGCCTCAGCCGCTGGAGTGCTCTCAAACACGCAGGAGACGACGGCCTTGTCTGTGCCATGACGCACTACGTCGGACGAGGCCTTGCTGCCCATAAGCAGGGCCAAAGCGTCGACCAGAATGGACTTGCCTGCGCCAGTCTCACCGGTCAACAGGTTCAGCCCAGGACCGAATACAGCGATCGCGTGATCGATAACAGCGTAGTTTTCGGCCCGCAGTTCGAGCAGCATAGTCGTCTCTTCAGGAGTCTTCGCGCAGCATAGCAGGGGAGTGGCCATTCAGGCACTCGTACGTCGCGCCTTTCTTCATTTTCCGCTGTGAAACCGTTGACGATGTCTCGAGGTATCCGTCTTAACCAATTCAATTCCGCACTTCAAGCAGCCTGGAATTGGCACTCTGCCGTCTGATAACGTGGAATCAAGGGTGATGACACATTTTTTTCTTGCCATATCTTTTCTAGTACTGCAGACGGATGCAGATAGTGCTGCCGCGCCGCCGGCCAACAATGGCAGCGCGATCCTCGAAATGCTTCAGAACAGCGGGCCAATCGCCATCGGCGTGCTTGCCATTCTGTTGATTGCCAGCCTGTGGTCGTGGGCGATCATCCTCGGCAAGTGGGGCAGTTTTCGAAGGGCAGATACGCAGAGCAAAAGATTTCTGCGCGCTTTCCGCAAGGCCTCGCGCCTGCAGGAGATTGCGACCGTCAGCGAGCAGTTCAAGCCGAGCCCATTGGTGAACGTTTTCGACGAAGTCTATGAGACATACCGCCGTCAGACGGGCGGCTATGGACCTCCGCGCAATATCACAGCGCTTGAGCGCGCGGCACAGACAGCGGCCAGTGAATCCCTAACCACAATGGAAAGCCGATTGACATGGCTCGCGACCATCGGCGCTATCTCGCCATTTGTCGGACTCTTCGGAACCATCATGGGGATTGTGGACGCGTTTCATGGATTGGGCACGGCCGGGGCAGCGACCCTCCGCGCAGTCGCTCCGGGCGTCTCCGAAGCTCTCATTACGACTGCTGCCGGCCTAGTCGTGGCAGTTCCCGCCGTCGTCGCCTTCAACCAGTTCACGAGTCGATGCCGCGCCTATGCAGCGCGCATGGATGACTTCGCGCGGGAGTTGCTCAACAGCATGGAAGAGGTGTCACTGATGCCGAATCAGGATCCGGTGGAAAGGGAGGCCGCGCGTGGCCTTCACAAATAACAGCGGCCATACGCAGACGGCGCTCGCGGAGATCAACATTACTCCTCTGGTGGACGTGGTGCTGGTGCTGCTGGTCATCTTCATGCTGACCGCCCCCGTGCTGCAGTCAGGCATCGAAGTTGCGGTTCCGAAGACAAAGACCGTTAAGGAAATCACCGAACAGCGCCAGGTGGTAATCATCAACCGCGACCAGGAGGTTTTCTTGGGCGACAAACCGGTGAACCTGGCCGACCTGCCATCGCGGTTGTCCCGGCCCGGAATCGATCCTGCGCATCAGGTGATCTATGTCGAGGCAGACGAGCGCGTGCCGTTTGGCGCATTCGCATCGGTGATGGACGCAGTGAAACAGGCTGGCATCACGAACATTAGCATCGTTACGCAGCCAATCCAGAACGGAGCCTCCAAAGGCTCTGGGGCCGCAAAGTAGCCGGAGAAAAGGCTTGGCGGTGAGGGAATCGATCCAACTCGAACGCGAATCTTTCGGTACACCGATGGCGGGATCTGTTCTGCTGCACCTATTCGTCATCGCTACTATTACGATAAGTGCGTATCTCGCTGGCCGCCTCCACGGGACGTCATGGGGGGATCAAGCTCCAGGCGCGATCCAGGCGACACTTGTGAGTTCTGCGCCTGCTATTCCTTTGCCCCAAGAGGCGCCGCCTACTCCCAACGTCTTGGCTACCGAGCAGCCTTCTCCTGCTCCGGCGCCCCCGCAGCCCAAGGCAATACCTGTGCCGCCGCCGGATGCGATTCCGATTCCTGCAAAGCAGCCTGAAAAGAAAGCTCCAGAAAAGAAGCAAGCCCAGCCTTCACCCAAACACGCGCAGCCACAGCCGCTAGAGCATCGTGCTCAGTTCGGGGAGGCCCCGGCGACGCAGATTCCGCACTCTTTAGCAAGCAACCAAGGCCCGAGCAATCCCGTCAACGTTAATGGAGGGGACTTCGGTTCGAGATTCCCCTGGTACGTTGACGTGATCCGCAGAAAGACTGCTCAGAATTGGTTAGAGCGTGAAGTGGCTCCAGGAACACCGGGCGGAGCGAGGGTGTATCTCTCCTTTGTAATTTCGCGCGACGGATCACCAAGCCAGATCCGCGTTGCACAAGCAAGTGGGTCACCAACTCTGGATACTTCTTGCCTGCGCGCAGTGCAACGGGTTGACACATACGGTCCCCTCCCTCCGGGCTACAACGGCAGCACGCTTTCTGTGTCTTATTATTGTGAGGAGCCGAGTCAGTAATCGAAGGTAGCGTTCGGCGTTCCCCAATGAAGCCGCACCAGACGGCATACTATTCGAAACGGCGCTTGATTTGGACCCCAAGGCCGCATCACTGTCTGCAGGACGGAAGAATGATCATAAGCTGCAAAAAGCTCTTATCCTCCAGCCCGCGTTTTTTGTTTCTTCTTATTGCAATCATCTTCTTCGCCAGACTGACTCCTTGCATTCAGGCGCAGGACTGGGTAAAAACCGGGACAAATCTTGGCGTCCAAAAGATACGTCTGGCTGCAGCCGACTTCAAGGCCGGATCGAGCGATGCGCAGACTGCGCCGCTCAAGAGCGTATTCGACACGACTCTCTACAGCGATCTAAAGAATGCGGGAGTCTTCGACATGGTGTCGAAAAGCATGGCTCCGCCACAGACGCCCGGCAGCCCGCAGGAGATCAGTCTTTCCGCCTGGGCAGCAGCGCCCGCGAGTGCTGAGATGGTAGCCTTCGGATCGCTGTCCGTCAGCGGCGGACGCGTCACCGTGCAGGGTTTTTTGTTCGATGCGAAGAATCCGCAGAGCCCTCAGATTCTCGGCAAGCAGTACGCCGACACAGCCTCGGAAGAAAATTCGCGGCAGATCGCACACCGCTTCGCGGACGAGATCATCCTGCGCCTTGGCGGCGGGCTTAACGGCATCGCCGAAACGAAAATCTATTTCGTCTCCAATCGCACCGGAAACAAGGAAATCTGGGCGATGGACTACGACGGCCAAGACCAGCACGCGGTGACGCACCTTGGCACGATCTCGATCTCGCCGCGCGTTTCACCAGACAACTCGCGAATCGCTTTCTCTTCTCTGGGCAGGGATGGATGGTCGATCCGCATGTACTCGTTGGAGTTGGGCCGTCCTGTCAGCTTTGCATCTCCGGGAGGAACTACGCTCTCCCCGGCATGGTCGAGCGATGGTTCAAAGCTGGCGTTCTCTTCGAGCACGACGGGCGACAATGAAATTTATACGACCGATGCCAGTGGGGGCGGCCTGCATCGTGTGACGGCGTTTCGCGGACCCGATGTTTCACCGGTGTGGAATCCCAAGTCGAACGCACAGATTGCATGGGTAAGCGGGCGATCTGGCTTGCCCCAAATCTACATCATGGATTCCGATGGCGCTAGCGTTCAACGGATGACCGATGGCGGCTATGCCACTTCACCGTCGTGGTCTCCGAACGGACAGTTTCTGGCATTCTCTTGGAACCGCAAGTACGGCCCCGGCGCGCCGGGGGGGCAGGATATCTACATCATGGACATCGCCAGCAAACGATGGATTCAGTTGACACACGAGGCTGGCAGCAATGATTTTCCCTCATGGTCGCCGGATGGACGGCACATCGTCTTCCAACGCCAGGACAATGGCCGCACAGAAATCTGGTCCATGCTGGCCGACGGCACCGAGCAACAACAACTCACGCATGACGGATGGAACGCCATGCCCAACTGGAGTTGGAAATAGAGGTTTACGATGGATGGGAGGCAAGGGAGGGTCCTTCTACCCTGCTTTGGCGCAAGTGAAAAAACGGCCCGCAAGTGGTCGAACAACGTAATGGAGGACACAGTGCAAATCAATTTTCGTTGTTCCTTTCGTCGCAAATCGCTGATTCTTGCGACACTCTCGGCAAGCCTGCTTGTCGCCGCTGGATGCAAGAAGAAGGCTGCACCGCCCCCGCCGCCCCCGCCGATCACTAATAATGCCCCGGCACCCACGGCGACCATCACAGCAACACCAAGCGCCGTCAATGCGGGCGGAAGCGTTGTGCTTGCCTGGCGCACAACAGATGCGACCGACGTATCGATCGACGGGATCGGCGCCGTGCCGACTTCCGGAACGCGAACAGTCAATCCGGCGGAATCGACTAACTACCACTTGGTGGCCAAGGGCGATGGCGGATCGACCGATGCAACAGCGCGAGTCACTGTGAACGCAGCGGCAGCACCGACCAGCAACCTGTCGGAATCGGACGTAACGGACTCTATCTTCCACCAAAACGTAAAAGATATCTTTTACGACTACGACAGCTACGACATCCGCGCCGATGCGCAGTCGACAATTTCTCAGGACGCAAATTTCCTGAATCAACACCCGGGTCTCAAGGTCGTCATCGGTGGCTACTGCGATGAGCGGGGTTCAACTGAATACAACCTGGCTCTGGGGGAAAATCGCGCTAATGCGGCCAAACAAGGGCTGGTAACCGCCGGAGTGAGCCCGGAGCGACTCCGCACGGTCAGCTATGGCAAGGAAAAGCAGTTCTGCACCGAGCATGACGAGAGTTGTTGGCAGCTTAACCGCCGCGCGCAATTCTCGCTCGACAAGTAAACTGGCATCGGCGGCGATGGTTGCGGCAGGCGCAGTCGTCGCTGTTTTCTTTCTCAATTGAACCGGAGCGTACCGTTTGGCTCCAAGAGACAGAACTATGCGGAAAAATCTGATTCCTGTTTCAGCCGCCGTCGCATTGCTGCTTGTTGCCTCCGCGCGACCTGCTCATGCCGTCTCGAAAGAGATCATCCAGCTTCAAACCCAGGTACAACAGCTTCAGGACATGCTCCAGCACCTACAGCAGTCAAACGATGAGCGCATGGGCGTGCTCCAGCATCTGGTCGAGCAAACATCCGACAGCGTCAACCGCATGGCCCAGACCGTCAATACCCTGCAGCAGCAGATCCAGGCTCAAAACGAAGCCGGCGGCAAGATCGATCAGGTTTCGAGTCAGGTCCAGGGATTGCACGATTCGGTCGACGAGTTACGATCCCATATCACGAAAATGGACAAGGCGCTGCAGGATATCCAATCCCAGCTGCAGAACGTGAATACGCAGCCGGCTCCAGCTCAGGGAGCCGCACCGCAGCCCGGTCAGCAGGTTCAGCAATCACCGCCTCAACCACAAGCCCCACCGGTCGGTGACCTCTATCAGAGCGGTGTGCGGGATTACACCAGCGCCCGGTATGACGTGGCCATCGGCGAATTCAGCGATGTGGTCAAGTATTATCCGCAAGACGACCTTGCAGGAAATGCACAGTTCTATTTGGGAGAAATTGCATACCGCAAAGGCGATTATCCAACTGCCATCAAGAATTACGACGCTGTCCTGGAGCAATTTCCTGGCAGCCCCAAAGCGCCTGCGGCACAGTTGCGCAAAGGGCAGGCCGAGCTGGATTCCAATCAACGGGATGCCGGCATCCGTGATCTCCGCAGCTTGATTCAGCGCTATCCCGATACTCCCGAAGCTGCACAGGCGCGCAGCAAGCTGAACGGCATGGGCGTTCGTATCACCGCGCCCAAACCCTCTGCCTACCGAGAATAACCGGGGGAAGAATGAGATCGATGGCTCCCGAGAAGACCCGTCACAGCGTCTCAACAGACCGAGGATAACGATATGAGAAAGAAGCCTGTTGCGCATCCGGATGGAGACTCACAAAAGGGCGCGCTGGAAAGTGAATCTCCCAGTGACACGCCAAACGCTACGGAACGCGATCACCTTGCTGATCAGCTTCCGCACCGAAACACCAATGAGTGGATGGAGGGCGAGGATTCCGATTTTCCCGAGCCGGGTCTCAACCCCGAGCACAGCGGCCAACGTAGCTCGCACTAAATGAAGCTGAAGTATTTTCTCCTACATACGGTGGCTGCGATGTCGCTCGCCGCGCCAGCCATGGTGCGCCCGCAAGAGCCAGCTGCACCAGAGCAGCCCAGTGTGGCTGAAACGACTGAAAAAGGGCTGGCCGCTCTCAAGTCCAACCAGCCGCAACAGGCCCTCGATTTCTTCGAACAGGCACTCAGGTCGAACCCAAACGATGTAGCGGCTACCCTCCTCGCAGCCACTGCGGCCTTGAACCTCTATAAGGGCGACCTTGCAGTAAAGTATGCCGAGAAAGCACGCGATCTCGATTCAAATAACTGGAAGGTTCACACCACGCTGGTGGCGGCCTATGCTGCTGCCGGCAAAAAAATGCAGCGCGATCAGGAGCGGGAGATGCTGCGCCACCTTCACGACGATCCCCACGCGCCGGACGCGATGCAGACTAAAGGCTTTCTACTCGAGATGTTTCCGGTAAAGCAGTATAAAGTGGAGGCCATCGAGTACTTCCATCCCGTGGAGAAGTTCCACATCTACTATCGCTTTCTTATCCGCAATGCGACGGGCAAGCGAGTGTGGCAAATTGACGTTGAGAGCAATGACTTCGATCAAAACTCGTGGGCCAAGGCACATCCCGATGACGCAGCGGCGGGCAAACGGCAGTTTCAATTAGTGGGTGAGGATCGAGATCTGCATGCAGACTATCGGATGCTCTCCGGCACCGCAAACTACGACGCGATGCGCGCTCAGGTAGTCGAAGTGATTCAGGAACAGACGGCTCCGTTTCCCGGCGAGGCGGCACAGTAATTTCTGACTCACGGTGGCACATCCTCCGCCCGACATGCATAATGTGAACGCGTTTGGTCGGAGGACTGAAGAACAGCAAGATGGCGGGCAGTAAATCCAAATCCACCAGGGTAACCCTGCTCGACGTCGCGCGGAGGAGCGGCTTTTCTCCATCGACGGTTTCTATTGTGCTGAGCGATGCCCCGTTGTCGCGTTATGTCGCAGCGACGACAAAAGAGCGGATCCGCAACACAGCTCAAAGCCTGGGCTATCGTCCCGACGTCTTCGCTCGTTCGTTACGCAGCCGCCGCAGCAATACAATCGGGGTCCTAGTCTTCGATATTTCTGATCCATTTTGTGTGTTGATCCTGCGCGGCATTGAGAAGACGCTGCATTCCACTTCCTATCTGCCCATCCTGATGGACGCTCATCATGAGCGCCAACAGTTCGAAGGCTATCTCGACCTGTTGATGGAACGCCGTGTTGAGGGTTTGATTGTTGTTGCGAACTGGCTTTTCGATGAAGGCGGCCTGCTGACGGGACTCAAGGACAGGAAAATGCCGACCGTAGTAGTAGGGCGCGATCTCTCGGAGAAGAGCATAGGGTCGGTCATTGTCGACAACGAGGCAGGCGGCTATCAGGCGATCAAGCATTTGCATGAGATCGGGCATAGAAAAATTGCAGTGATCCGCGGCCCACGACGCTTGAGCGACAGCAATTGCCGATGGAGCGGTCTTCAGCAATTTGCGGCAGAACAGAGCTTAACACTGGATACCCGTCTGGTTAAAGAACTGCCGCCCGCCATCGATCCGATTTCCGGATTCGAGGGAGGAGCACAGCTCACCCAGGATTTGATCCGTTCGCGGATCAAGTTCACCGCATTGATAGCCTTCGACGACCTGACCGCCCTCGGCGCCATGCGTGCACTTGCCGCAACAGGCCGATCAGCCCCGCGGGATTGCTCGATCATCGGCTTCGATGATGTGCCGCTGGCTGCTTTGACCACCCCCGGCATTACAACGATCCGCCAGCCGATGGAGGAGATGGGCAGTGTGGCGACACGGCGCCTTCTGGCTGCGCTGTGCGAACCCGGTGGAGAGCGCTCAGTTGCGCCGGAACTTCAGCTCTTGCCACCGTCTCTGGTGCTCCGCGATTCCACAGCCGCACTATAAGCAAATCTTTCCCGCTTGACAATCTCTGCTCGGCGCGGTATTCCCAGATATTAAATCGATTCAATAGCGCGCTTTCCCCCTTGACTTGCGCTGTTTTTGCTCCTAAATTTCATGTCAAAAAAACATTAAAACGTTTTAAGTTAGGGGAAATTGAAGATGAGGCCAATCAAACAGATATTCCTCCACATCGCGCGGCGACTCTTTCCCGTTTGGATTGTGGCGCTTTGCGCGTCTCCGGCGGCGGTGGCCCAGGCTGGCCGCGGCGGCATCAATGGATTGGTCACCGACCCCACAGGGGCCGCCATCCCGTCGGCAAAAGTCACCGCGGTCAACGATGCCACCGGCGTTACTCGGTCTACCGTCACGACGGCGGCGGGCTTTTACTCGTTCGTCTCGCTCGATCCTGCTACCTATCGAGTCACGGCTACTGCAAATGGATTCGAGACTGTCACTCACGACAAAGTGATCGTAAGCGTCGACCAGGCTAGTGCGGTGAACATAACGCTGCGTGTTGGCAGCGCAACTCAGGTCATTACCGTTACCGGCACCAATGAACTGGCTGAAGGGGCCAACTCCACAGTCGGCCAGTTGATCTCGGCGCAAACCATCGATCGCGTGCCGCTTCTCACGCGCAATGTCTACGACCTCGTACAGTTGAGTCCCGGCGTGACGCCCGCCAACGGCGCGCCGAATTCCTCCAGCTCCTTCGCGATCACCAATATCTCTAGCGGACGCCCCGGTGTCGATGTCTCCTCCTACACCTTCAACGGCGCGATTGTAGGCTCGGTCTACTACATGGTCGACGGCAGCCCGTTAGGCATTGCGGAAAACAACGCTGCCGCTATCATTCCCGCGCTCGACCTTCCCGAAGACGCCGTCGAGGAGATCCGCGTCGAAACGCAGAACACGCCGGCCGCCTACCTGAGCGGCGGCGCGGGCGTTATCAGCCTCGTCAGCAAATCGGGTGCCAATGCCTTCCACGGCAGCGCCTTCGGATACTTCCGGCCCGACGTCCTCGCCGCGAACGAGTACTTCAACAAGCAGAGCCAGATCAGTAACGGCCAGCCCAACACGCCGCCGTCATTCCACCGCTACCAGGCGGGCGCGTCCATCGGCGGTCCCATTTTGCACGACAAACTCTTCTTCTTCGGCGATTACGAATACACAACGCAGGCCCTCTACGACGGGTCGAACTACTTTACGGTGCCCACCAGCGCCGAGCGCACTGGCGACTTCTCGAACGACAGCTTTACCATCTACGATCCGACCCAACCCGAGTACACGACAGGGCCGCTCGCCGGGACACGCCAGCCCTTCGCCAACAACATCATTCCCACCCCCAATCCTATTGCCGTGAATTTTCTGTCGAATATGCCCAAGTGCAATGTCGGCGCGAGCTGCGATCAGGCCACCAACGGCCAGCTGAATAACTTCTTCCTGCCGGGCGTCGATCCCACCACGGCGCAGCGCTTCGATATCCGCATTGACTGGAACCAGAGCCAGAAGCAGCATATCTTCGGGCGCTTCTCATTCGACCGGCTGTTCAACTCCACCTTCAACGCCTTTGGCAACGAGTGGGACCTCAACTACGCCCAGAACGTCACCAACGGACGCAACATCCTCATCGCCGACGACTACACCCTGAACCCCACGACTGTCCTGCAGCTGCGCTACTCCTTTACGCGCCACTACGAGAACCAGGGCGGCGACCCGCAGCAGAACGGCACCGACATCACCAGCCTCGGCTTCCCAGCTTCGCTTGCTGCCGAGCAGAACTACAAGCTGCTTCCGTTTGCCATCTTCACCGACTATGTTTCCCCGGGCGGATCGACGAGCGGCGTGGGCGGCACCGCCAACTACAACACCTTCCAGTACGCGAGCGAGAACAGCGATGTGAGCATCGCGCTGACCAAGGTGCTGAGCAAGCACTCCATCGACACCGGCTTCGAGTGGCTGAAGCGCTTCCTCAACGTCGGACAGCCCATCGCTCCCGCCGGCTCTTACGCCTTCGACTACTCGGCAACCGATCAGCTGACCAGCCCGGCCGACGGCATCCTCGTCGGCGGCAGCGACTTCGCCTCGTTCCTGGTCGGCATGGGAACCGTGCCCGGCACCGAGTCCAACAACTACCCCAATTTCTCCAAGGACCTCTTCGTCGCCGAGGCCAATGGCTACTTCGGAACCTTTGTGCAGGACACCTGGAAGCCCCGCAGGAACCTCACCATCACCGCCGGCCTGCGTTGGGACATCTTCCGCGGTCGCACCGAGCGGCATAACCGCCTTGAGTACTTCGATCCGAAGGCCTCAAACAGCGTGGATGGCGTCTCCTACTCAGGTGCCGAAGTTTACGTCAACGGAAGCAACCGCTCGCCGTTCGATACAAATCTTGGCAACTTCGGCCCGCGCCTGGGATTCGCCTGGCAGGTTGCCGACAACCTGGTCTTCAACGGGAGCGCCGGGATCTATTACGGTCCCAGCACCCAGATGGTCGGCAGCGGATCCCTCAACAGCGACGGCTTCGCGTCCTACACCAGCTGGGACGCCACCTGCTTCACCGACGCAGGCAACACCACCTTCAACGGCAGCAACCTGTGTTCCGGAGCCCCCGCGGGCAGCCCCGCCCCGAGCCCCACCGGAATCTACTCGCTCAGCAATCCTTTCCCCAACGGAGTCGTCCCCACCTTCACCACTCCTCCTCCGGGACTGGGCAACAATCTGGGCACCACGCTGAACACCGTGCTGCACTCGCAGAGCACGCCCACCATCTACAACTTCAACTTTGGCTGGCAGTATGAGTTTCCGCATCAGCTTGTGCTTAGCGCTGCCTATGTCGGCAGCCGCGGGCTCTTCCTGCCCTTCAACCAGGCCGACCAGAATACGCTCGACCTCGGCACCATCGGCCGATACCAGTCCGATCTCATCAACACCTTCGTGCCCAACCAGTGGGCGGCTATCCAGCCGTCGACCAACGCCAACTTCGGCTCGTCCACCGTGCCGCTGTTTATCGCGCTGCAGGAGTTTCCGCAGTTCGGCAGCGGCAACTACGGCGACGGCAACGGCGTCCTCGTCCACGGATTCCCCGCCGGCGACTCCGAATACAGCTCGCTCCAGACCAAGCTGCAGAAGCGCCTCACAAACCATTTCGCCATGCTCGCCTCCTTCACCTGGGCCAAGCTCATGACCGACGACGGCAATCCTCCGCTGGGCTTCGTCGGCTCTCACCTCGGCGCGCCGCAGGACTGGAAGAACCTCCAGTACGAGCACGCCGTGAGCCCGCAGGACATCCGCCGCCAGTTCACCGGACAGGCCTCCTACGACCTGCCGTTTGGTCCTGGCCGCGCAGTTAACCTGACCGGCGTAAGCAATGCTTTCCTCGGCGGCTGGACGATGAACGGCATCTTCTACTGGAGCAGCGGCATTCCCATCGCCTCGCCGGTCGTCGGAGCGCCCTTCTCCTACTTCAACCAGCGCCCCAATCTAACCTGCAACCCCGGCCTCAACGCGCCCCATACCGCGGCGGCATGGTTCAATCCCGATTGCTTCGTCTTCCCGGCCACCCAGTTCGTGCCCGGAACCGCGCCCGCCTACCTCGACAGCGTCCGCGCCATGGGAGCGAACAACGTCGACCTCTCCGTCTACAAGAGCTTCCAGATCAGGGAGGCCATGGCCATCCGCATCGAAGTCTCGTCCTACAATGTGGCCAACCGCCCGCAGTTCGGCATGCCCGTCGTTTCAGACCTGACGACCACGATGTCGCTCGGCCAGCAGGCGTCCGGCTTCGGCTCCATTGGGACAACCATCAACACACCACGCCAGTTCCAGTTCGCCGCGAGGTTCACGTTCTGATTCCACCAAACTAGCTACTCAACCGTGGATACGCATGTGAGCTCCACGACCTATGGCACCGTGCTCGGCGCTCACGAGCCGTGCATTATGCAATTAGGAGTAAAGTGCAATTTCTAGCAGCGGCGTTACGGCGGACGGGCCGGACCAGGCCTGGCGGCCCGCGCGGCTCCGTACTCTGAACTGTCCGGTTGCCGGAAACCGAGGATTATCGATGTCTGCCGAATCTGCCGTAAGCACCAGCCAGGTTACGCTCAAGCGCAGCCTTGGCTATTGGGACCTGGTGCTTTACGGCATCATTCTCATTCAGCCCACTGCTCCAATGCCGAGCTTCGGCGTTATCTACAACGAGGCTCACGGACATGTCGTCACTGCCATCCTCTGTGCGATGGTCGCGATGTTGTTCACCTCCGTCAGCTATGGTCGCATGGCTCGCGCGTACCCGCAGGGTGGCTCGGCGTTTATGTACGTGAGCCGCGAGTTGCATCCCAGCCTCGGCTACATGACGGGCTGGTGTATGGCGATGGACTACATCCTGAACCCGCTAATCTGCACTATCTGGTGCAGCAAGGCTGCAGACAACTTTCTGCCCGGAGTTCCTTACATTGCGTGGGCCATCTTCTTCGCTGCGATGTTTACATTGCTGAATCTCAACGGGGTGGAGACGTCTGCACGGATCAATACCATGATGGCTGCGGCGCTGGGGGTAGTGATCGTGTTGGTCGTCATCGCGATGACGCGATACCTGCTGCATCTTCCTCGCCAGTCAGCTTCTTTCTACACGCTACCGTTCTACGACAGGTCGACTTTTACTTCTTCAGCACTCTTTCGAGGAACATCCATTGCGGTTCTGACCTATATCGGCTTCGACGGAATCTCGACACTCACCGATGAGGCAAAGGATCCACGGAGAAGCATTCCACGGGCCATCATCGCGACCTGTCTCATCACAGGCGTTCTGGCCTCGATCGAGGTTTACCTGGCGCAACTAGTGTGGCCTCGAGGGGCGGCTTTCCCGGATGTCGATACGGCCTATGTGCATATCGCCGGACGCGCAGGGGGCCCCGTCGTCTTCTCTGTTGTGAATGGTGCGCTGCTGTTGGCGACGATTGGTTCAGGCATGGCATCGCAGCTGGGAGCTGCGCGGCTGCTCCTGGCGATGGGCCAGGATGGCGCCATTCCCAGCCGCTTCTTTGGTTCGGTACATCCGAAGAATCGCATTCCCCGCAACAACGTGCTTCTGATCGGAGCAATCTGCCTCGCGGGCGCCTTGGCATTCAGTTACCAGCTTGGAGCGGAGTTATTGAACTTCGGCGCGCTGTTGGCCTTCATGGGAGTAAATGTAGCTTCGGCTGTGTTGGGATGGCGCCAGGGACGCGCCTCGCAATGGGTTCCAATACTGCTCGCCTTTCTCGGCTTTGTTATCTGCGGCTTCATATGGTTCAACCTCAGCAGGCCCGCGCTGATTGCGGGAGGGGTGTGGGCTCTTGTCGGTGTCATTTTCTGGCTTCTCTATGGTCGTAGGTCGAGGGTGTCTGCTTGAGCCGCTTCGACGTAACGCTGGTGGGGGAAGCAAATCTCGACCTGGTGCTTTATGGTCTGCCAACTGATCTGCCGCTTGATCGTGAGCTGGTCGCCAATGGCATGGCGCTTACGCTGGGAGGATCGCCGGCGATCACCGCGCACAATCTCGCGTCGCTAGGCAGCCGAGCGGGATTTGTCACGCTAGCATCTAACGATCTATTTGGCGCGATGTGTCAGCGCGATTTGACGACGGCTGGCGTTGATCTTTCACGTGTTATAAGAAAGACCACCACCGCCGGCACGGGTGCAAGCATACTGCTGCAGCACACAGGCTACCGCCGAACGCTAACCTTTCCGGGAAACACCGTCGATCTGAGACTCGAAGATCTCGACCTGGAGTACCTCAGCAACGCGGCGCACTTTCACCTGTCGTCCTATTTTCTGCAGAAGGGCCTGCGCAAGGATGTGCCGCGTCTGCTTGCTCACCTCAAACGTGCCGGACTCACGATCTCCGTTGATCCGAACGATGACCCCGCTGGGACAGTGGGGCGATTCTTTCTTCGAGATTCTGACGTTTGTGGATGTTCTCATGCCGAACGAGCGCGAAGTGTGCGAGATGATGCGGGAATCTGATGCGGACCGCGCGATGCGCCGACTCGGGAAACTCATGCCACTACTGGTGGTGAAGCGCGGTGCTCGTGGCGCGGTGGCACTCAGAGGTGATGAGAGACTTGATTCGCCATCGCCCGACGTTGAGACGGTCGATGCAATCGGCGCTGGCGACAGTTTTAACGCCGGCTTCCTGCACGGTTTCGCGCGAAGATGGCCGCTTGATCGATGTCTTCAATTCGGCAATCTCACCGGCGCCTTCTCGACCACGGCTGCCGGCGGCGTGCAAGCATTTCGCGACCGGGACCAGCTCGATAAATTCCTCTCGGAGCATCTCAAACTCAAGACACCTGCCCGCCGTTTGGAACCAAAACCTAGGCACTCGACGGCACATTGAACTTCGCTCGACGCCAGGTCCCCTAGCCCGTACACTATCTGCGGTCAGGAGCGATATGGAAGCCAACGAAGCACAGGAATTGAAGGAACAAAGCGAAGAAGCATCGAAGGACGACAGCCTGCGTCCAGTCAGCTTTACTATGAGCGTGCTGGCGGTGCTGGTGGCCATCACCACTGTGCTCGGTCATCGTACGCACACCGAAGCAGTCTTAGAACAAGCACGCGCGAGCGACCAGTGGAATCTCTATCAGGCGAAGAAGATACGGCAGTACAACACCGAACTCACTGCCGATCTGCTTTCGGCGCTGCCCATACGCGATTCAGCCGCGGCGGACAAGGTGACTGACAGCTACAAGTCCCATCTGCAGAAGTGGAATGAAGACCTCGCTGAGGAAGAACAGCACGCGAAGGAACTCGAGGGAGACGTGCGTAAGGCCGAACGCCACGCGAACCGCTTCGACTTGGGGGAAGCACTGCTTGAAATCGGACTAGTGATCACCTCGATCACTCTCCTAACCCGTCAACGGGCATATTGGGGACTGGGCATGGCCTTTGGAATCGCCGGCCTGTGCGTGGCTGCGTGGGCATTCTTGATCCGATAGGTGCCGGTGTATGCACAACCCGGCGTAAGAATAAAATCCAGCCTGCTTCATTTAACCTTTACGGGAAAGGATCGCGAAACCTCCATGAGATCCCTCTTTCGCCGAGTTGTATTTGCAGGATTTCTTCCGCTGATCTCCTGCGTTGCTCCCTGCGCCCAGGAGATCACTCCTGTTATCGCAGTCCACCACGGCTCGAATGCGGAAGCGCAGCAACAGAAGCACTACGTTGTGATGGTTTCGCTGGACGGGTTCCGCTATGACTACGCTAAAAAATACGGGGCGAAGCATATCCTGTCGATTGCGGCGAAGGGAGCTAGCGCGCCTGACGGTATGATTCCGTCCTATCCGTCGCTCACTTTCCCAAACCACTACACTCTGGTCACCGGGCTCTATCCGGAGCACCATGGCATCGTTGCAAATAGCTTCTATGACCCGAGTCGCAAGGAGACCTACAGTTATCGCGACCCTAAAACTTCTTCGGACGGGTCCTGGTATGGCGGCGTACCGCTGTGGTCGCTGGCTGAGAAGCAGGGAATGCGAAGCGCGTGCCTATTCTGGCCGGGTTCAGAAGCTGAAATCGCAGGAGAGCGGCCCAGCTACTACCTTCACTTTGACAACAAGATCGATGAAAACAAGCGGATCGACCAGGTAATCGCCTGGCTCGGACTTCCGGCGGAGCAACGCCCGCACTTTATCACGCTCTATTACTCGGATGTTGATCACGCGGGTCACGAACACGGGCCTGGGAGTGCCCAGGTATCCGAAGCGGTCAAACACGTCGACGAATTGATCGGACGCCTTGAAACGGAACTCGACCACCTGCACATGCCTATCGACCTCATCGTGGTTGCCGATCACGGTATGGAGCGCGTCCAAGGGGACTGGATCACGCTGGACAAATATGTCTCACTTGATGGCGTTGAGTCTGTCGGTTCCCTGCTCTATCCGCAGACGGAGGCCGACGCTTCGCGCATTTACAAGAAGCTCCGCGCCGCCGATGCGGGCTTCCTTGTCTATCGCCGCGATAAGGTGCCGGCCGAACTGCATTACAACGGTAATCCGCGCGAAGGAGATCCGGTGGTAATCGCCAAGGGGCCGTATTTGATCCGTGCCATCATGCCACCGCCGACCAGTCGTGCAGAAAATCCTCCTATGGGCGAGCATGGCTACAATCCGTACGAGATGACTTCGATGCGAGCCATCTTTTTTGCCGAGGGGCCAGACATTCGTGGAGGTGTCACGGTGAAGCCATTTGAGAACGTGAACGTATATCCCGTCGTCGTGAAAATTCTGGGGCTCGACAGTCCGAAAATCGACGGCAGTCTCAACGTGCTTTCCTCGATCCTCGCACCCTCCTTAACCGAAGAGGCACAACACTGACAATGGCGTATTTCTTGGGATTTGACGCAGGCGGCACAAAAACAACATGTGCACTGGCTGACGACACGCACGTCCTTGCGCAGGACGTCGGAGGCAGCATCAAGCCGCTGCGGGTAGCCATAGAGCATGCGCAGCAGAATCTTAACGCTTTGATGGGCAAGATTTCACAACAGAGCGGCGTGGATCTCCGGCACGTTGAAGCATCCTGTATCGGCACCGCGGGCGTGCGCCTGCCGCAGACGGACGGCTGGATGCGGCAGATCCTTTCACAATGCGCGGGCGGCGAAATCGTTGTGTGCGGCGATGAGGAAATCGCCTTGGATGCGGCGTTTCCGGGAGAGGCAGGCGTCCTGGCAATGGCGGGAACCGGATCGAACGTGATGGGGCGCACCAGCAAGGGCGAAATGCTAAATGTGGGCGGATGGGGTCCAGCCCTTGGCGACCAGGCCTCGGGTCATTGGATCGGATTGCAGGCGCTACGGCACGCGTGCCGCGCGCGCGACTTCGCACAGCCGACGCAGATTTTAGATCGGGTGATTCGCTACTGGTCCGCCGGATCCCTCGAAGAGGTTGTTGACATCGCCAATCGCACCCCTCCGCCGGATTTTTCCCAACTCGCTCCCATTGTCGCGGAGTGCGCCGAACAGGGCGACGCGGTCGCCCTGCAGGTTCTCGAGCTCGGTGGACGGCTCCTCGGAGAGGATGCCGCCGAGGCCTTTCGGCATGTGCGCAATCTCGACCCCGATGCCCCGTCGCCGGGCATCGCTTTTACTGGCAGCATTCTTGAAAAGGTTGGATATGTAAGGGAAAGCATGATCTACACGATTCGGCGCAGCCTGTCCTCGGTGCAGATTCTGCCCGAGGCAGTCGATCCGATCCAAGGCGCACTCTGGCGCGCGCGACAAATAGTCAAGCCTTGAACGTGGCTCGACCTCGCAGAATCGTCTCAACGACTTCGTTCTTCGCAGAAAGGACGGTCATATCTGCGGCGCGTCCAATTGCAAGCGAACCCGCTTCGGCTTCGAATCCTGTCATGCGCGACGGATTGCGGCTGGCCAGCTTTGACACATCTTCGATCGAAGCGCCCGTAAACTCGACGAAGTTACGTACAGCCCGAGCGAGGGTCAGCGTACTGCCTGCGAGCGTATCTTCACCGATGAGGCATCGGCCATCAATGACCCGGACATCAAGCTCACCCAGTTTGTAATTCCCGTCAGGCATGCCCGCCGCAGACATTGCATCCGTAATCAGCATGGCGCGCTCCGGACCTTTCGCCTTCCAATAGAGGCGCACGGCGTCCGGATGCACATGCAGTCCGTCACAGATCAACTCGGCGAACAGATCGTCATTGGTCAGCACTTCCCCCAGAAGTCCCGGGTCACGATGATCGAACTGCCGCATGGCGTTGAAGGTATGGGTTGCTGTGACCGCACCGGCGCGGATTCCGGCTCGAGCAGCAACCGTGTCGGCGTTGCTGTGTCCCAGGCTCACACGCACACCGAGCCCGCTTGCATGGGCAATCACTTCCTCGGCGTTGGCCAATTCGGGCGCAATGGTCATGAGCCGGATTTTCCCTTCCGATGCCTGCCACATGCGATCAAATAACTCTACAGATGGCGTCTGCAACAAGCTGGCTGGGTGCGCGCCCTTCTTATGTGGAGATAGAAACGGTCCCTCGATATGAATGCCAAGAGGCGCGGCACCGCCAGTATCGCGGCCAATCTGCGCACTCATTCTTCCGAGCGATTCAAGAGTGACGTCGATTCCAGCCGTGACCGTTGTGGGTAGATACGCGCCGACTCCATTCTGCGCCAGGAACTTTCCCACCGTCGTGAACGCATCCGGCGTACCCTCCATCACGTCTCGACCGGCGCTGCCGTGGATATGAACATCGAAGAATGCAGGCATGAGCGTGCAGCCAGAGAAATCAAGGTGCTTCGCGGACGGAAGCTCGACCTTCGCTCGAGATTCCATATGCGCGATCACGCCGTCTTCGACAACTACTATGGCATCTACGATCAATCGCTCGGGGGTAATCAGCCGGTCGGCTGTAATCACGGTCTTCATCTGCAACTTTTTCGAGGGACTTCCCTGCATCCAACGGTCAAGGTTTAGTGGTAATCGAGTCAAGTCAAAATCTACACTGAATCGAGATGAACACTCCCCGCATCGGGATTCACCTTTCCACGTCGGGCGGCGTCTTCAAAGCTGCGGAGCGGGCTCACGAGATTGGCGCGAATACCTTCCAGATATTCTCGTCTAGTCCGCGCATGTGGCGTCCTGCCCGAATCGACGCGGCTCATGCCCTTCAATTGCAGGAGCTTCGCCGCGAATATGACTGCACGCCATTGGTCATCCACACTAGCTACCTCCTCAATCTATGCAGCCAGTCCCAGGAGGTTTGCCGGAAATCCGTGGTCGCATTCCGAGGAGAAGTTGAGCGAGCTTTGGCACTTGGTGCGGATTATCTTGTTCTGCATCCCGGCTCATGGCGAGGCCTCACGCGCGAGGCAGGCCTGAGCCTGGCTGCAGAGTCGATCGCCAAGGCAACAGATGGCCTCTGTCTCGAAGAAGACGGACTTCGAATACTCATCGAAAACACTGCCGGTGCGGAGTTCTCCCTTGGGGGCAGTTTTGAGCAGGTTGCAGAGCTCGTCGAATGTCTGAAGGCAATCGCACCGGTCGGGACTTGTCTCGATACGTGCCATTGCCACGTTGCGGGATACGATCTTGTAACCCGGAACGGATATGCGGAAACTCTGCACAGGATCGACTCGACGATCGGTTTCTCGAATGTGGCGGTATGGCACATGAACGATGCCAAGGCTGCTCGCGGATCGAAACTCGACCGTCACGAGAATATCGGCCACGGAACTATAGGGTTAGAACCATTTGGGCGGCTCCTCAATGACGAGCGCTTCTCGCATTGCGCCTTTATCGCAGAGACGCCCGTAAACGATCCGGATGATGATGCGAGAAATGTTCAGACCCTGCGCGAGCTCGCCGCGGACACCATGACGGCAGCCTCCGCCACGCGTCCGAGCAAAGCCGCACGCGACGGCGTCTGATCACAGTTTTGGCTTGCCGACCAGGCCCTTGACATCCGCCCTCCCGAGCCAGGTTACTGCGCCGAACGCCCCCAGCCACGATCCGGCCGCGGCAAATACAACATAAACGGGGTTTCCGGTGTAGCTGATGACGGCAAAGGCTGAGAGCAGGTACCAGGCACTGCTCCAGCTGGCCGCCACGATCTTGCGACGAGCACCGACGGCCGCGGTGAACATCACATAGACCGCATCGGTGCCCGCGGTGGACGCGATAACTCCTAGAGCGATCATCGGATTTGGTGTGTGCAGTGTCACGGCGAGCTCCCATTTACAATCAAATCTGACATGTCCGCAAACAAAACTACCCAAAAGACCGCAATAGCGGCCGCAGCGGAGCCGTCTCCGTCATCATCGTACGAGCTCCGCTATTCCCCTGCCGAAATTGAGCCGCGCTGGCAAAAGCGGTGGGCGGAGCAACCTGATCTCTATGGCGCCGAACCGTCGACCAGCGGCAAGCCAAAACACTACGTGCTCGAGATGCTGCCGTATCCATCGGGCCAGCTTCACATGGGACACGTACGCAACTATGCGATCGGCGATGCGCTTGCCCGCTACATGTGGATGACGGGGCACAACGTGTTGCATCCCATGGGCTGGGATGCCTTCGGGCTGCCAGCTGAAAATGCGGCGCTTAAGAACAATACCCCTCCGCGCCAGTGGACAGAGCAAAATATCGCGGCGATGAAGCGCCAGATGGAACGGATCGGCCTAAGCTACGACTGGCGCAACGAGGTCACTACCTGCCTCCCGGAGTACTACCGCTGGAACCAGTGGTTCTTTGTCCGGATGTTCGAACGCGGACTGGCCTATCGCAAAAAGAGCAAGGTCAACTGGTGTCCCGAGTGCTGCACGGTCCTCGCCAACGAGCAAGTCATTAACGGCTACTGCTGGCGCCACGAGGAAACTCTTGTCGAACAACGTGACCTTGAACAGTGGTTTTTGCGGATCACCAACTACGCCCAGGAATTGCTCGACGACCTTAGCAAGCTCAACGGCTGGCCTGAGAAGGTTCGCACGATGCAGCGCAACTGGATAGGCCGCAGCGAGGGCGCTGAGGTCGCGTTTCAGATCGAGGATGAGGCAAGCGCGTCCGAGGACGAGCACCCCTCGCGTGATTCCGGGACCGTTGTGCTGCCAGAGCGGGACGACGTCAAGCCTTCCGGCAAGAGTGTCACGGTCTTTACCACGCGCATTGACACCATCTTTGGAGCAACCAGCATCGTGCTAGCGCCCGAACACGGACTAGTAAAGGCGTTCACCGGATCAAACCCGACCCTCGCCGACGAAGTCTCCGCGCTTATCGATCAGCAGAAGAAAGCGCGAGAAGGCGGTGACATAGCGGCCATCGAGAAGCATGGTGTCTTTACCGGACACTACGCCATCAATCCCTTCAACGGGGAACGATTACCAATCTGGGTAGCGAATTACATTCTGCTTGAATATGGGACGGGCGCGATTATGTCGGTGCCCGCACATGACGAGCGCGACTACGACTTCGCAAAGAAATACGACCTTGAGATTCGCATAGTGATCCTGCCACGCAGGACGACCGATCCTGAGAACAGCGGCGCCGAAGAGCCGATGTTGCCTTATACAGCCGAGGACAGCCTGCTGATGAACTCAGGCGAGTTCAACATGCTTGGGAACCAGGAAGCGCAGCACAAGATGACCGCTTTCGCCGAAGAACACGGCTTCGGCAGAGCGACGGTTTCCTACCGTTTGAAGGATTGGGGGATCAGCCGTCAGCGCTATTGGGGTACGCCGATTCCGATGCTTTATTGCGAGAAGGATGGCATTGTGCCGGTGCCCGACGATCAGCTCCCGGTGCTGCTGCCGGAAAATGTCGAGATAACCCTGGAAGGCGGGTCCCCTCTGGGTCGATTGCCGGAATTTATCAATGCGATCTGCCCTAAGTGCGGAGGGCCCGCACGCCGCGAGACCGACACCATGGACACATTTGTTGACTCCTCGTGGTACTTCTATCGCTACACAAGCCCAACCGACGATAAAGCTCCGTTTGACTCTGCCGCAGTTTCATATTGGTTTCCCATCGACCAATACATCGGTGGAGTTGAGCATGCGATTCTGCACCTCATCTACTCGCGTTTCTGGACCAAGGTGATGCGCGACCTCGGATTGATCAGGAACGATGAGCCGGTCGAGCGCCTCTTCACGCAAGGTATGGTCATCAAGAACGGCGCGAAGATGTCCAAGTCAAAAGGCAATGTCGTTTCCCCCGACGAGATGATCGCTCGCTACGGGGCTGACGCAACCCGGGCCTACTCTCTATTTGCCGCACCACCGGACCGCGATCTCGACTGGCAGGAAGACGGGGTTGCGGGCGTTAGCCGCTTTCTAGGCCGCGTTTACCGCCTTGTCATGAAGTACGCGGACCGGGTGCGTCCACATCTTGCTCCAGGCAGAGCCGCCTACTCGGAACCTCTGTCTCCTTTGAGCCTGGCCCTTCTACGTAAGCTGCACCAGACTATTCACAAAATCACTGTCGACTTTGATGGACGCTGGCATTTCAACACCTGCATCGCGGCGATCATGGAACTGGTCAACACCCTCACAGCCGCCGAGCCCTCCATTACTGCAGGCGAAGTCCCTGACTTGGTGCTCGCTGGTATTCTGCGCGATCTCGTCCTCCTGCTTGCGCCCTTTGCGCCTTATCTCACCGCTGAACTCGGGAAGCAAATTCTTGGCAACGAAACCCTTCTCCGCGCACAGTGGCCCAAATACGATGAGTCGCTTGCCCGCGAGGAAGAGATCGAAGTTCCCGTCCAGATCAATGGGAAGCTCCGTGCGGTCATTCTTGTGGCAAGGGACTCAACTGAGGAGGCGCTTCGCGACGCCGCTCTGGCCGACGAAAAGATTCAGGCAGCCGTCGCCGGTAAGACAATCGTCAAGATCATCATTGTTCCCGGCAAGCTGGTCAACATCGTGGTGCAGTAGCGGATGGCGGTCCGCGGCACGCAATCCTTCGTCCACGTTTTGAGCGGGTGCTGGTCGCGACCCTCGCTACTAGCGCTCGAGATTCTGTGGCGCTGGCTCTTTGGCGTACCGTTGCTGGTCCTGCTCGGGTGGATTGGACTGCATACCTACGCGGCAATTTCAAACCAGCTTGCGGCCACAGGCATCGACGAGTTCTCGATCGTTGACCCGATGCGCGCTGCAGAGATCGCCTCTGATGTCTACGCTGTGGCTGCACCGTCAATTTTTCGCATAGCGCTGTGGCTGGCACCGGTTGCGCTACTCGCTTGGGCCGTCGTCTCAGGCGTCGGCCGGAATGCCGTTTTGCGCCGCTATGACCAATCACTGCCCCAACGAGGCGTCACTTTAGGCGCGCTGCAACTGCTGCGCGTCGTTTTTCTGGGCGGCAGCTTCTGGTTCTGGTTTGCGGCGATACAGTGGGCCGCCAACTTCTCTCTTTCCGGAGAAGAGCCTAACCTCGTCGGTTATTGCGCGATAGTTATCTGTCTTTCTCTGGGAATCTTCACTTTATGGGCGCTGGTAAGTTGGGTCTTCTCGATAGCACCCCTTTTGGTGCTTCTGGAAAACCGTGGTATCGGATCGAGTTTGGCTCGCAGCCTTCGCCTCGGCCCATTGACGGGAAAGTTGGTTGAAATCAACCTCATCATGGGAATAATCAAACTGGCGCTGGTAGTGATTGCAATGGTCTTCTCGGCCGTCCCACTTCCCTTCGCTTCAGTGATGGAGGGTCCACCCCTCTACGCATGGTGGGCCATTGTGAGCGTATTGTATCTCGTGGCATCCGATTTCTTTCAGGTAGTTCGACTTGCCGCCTTCATCCAGCTATGGCGAGCATATGCCGTTCCGGGGCAGGCACCTTCCACGCAAAATGCCATTCGCGTCAAGTAAACTATGCCGTGGACACTTCCTCGATCGTCATCCTCGACTTCGGCTCCCAATACACACAACTCATAGCGCGTCGCATTCGCGAGCAGAACGTGTTTTCTGTCGTGCTGCCCTGCACTGTTTCGGTTGACGAGATTCGCGCGCAGAAGCCGATCGGCATTATCCTCTCGGGCGGGCCGTGTTCTGTCTACGATGCCGAAGCGCCTGCTGCCGACCCGGCGATTCTCGCGCTTGAGATGCCTGTTCTAGGGATCTGCTACGGTCTGCAGTTTATTACGCACCATCTCGGCGGAAAGGTTCGTCCCGCCGATAAGCGGGAGTACGGCCACGCTGAGATTTCCATTGTTGACAAAGAGACGCCGCTCTTCGCGGATATTCCCGCCTCGATTAACGTGTGGATGTCGCACGGCGACGAAGCGATCGAGCTACCTGCCGGATTTCACCTCACTGCAAGGACCTCGAATGCCGTCGCCGGTATCGCGAACCCTGGCGCACGCATCTGGGCTGTTCAGTTTCATCCCGAAGTCCACCATACGAAACAAGGCACAGCCGTGCTGCGCAACTTCCTGTTCAACATTTGCAAGGCTACGCCTGATTGGACGGCCGAGCACTTCATCCAGTCCACCGTTGTTTCGATCCGCGAAAAGATTGGTGACGGGCACGCCATCTGCGCACTTTCAGGTGGGGTCGACTCTTCGGTCGCGGCTGTTCTCGTCCACCGGGCGATCGGTGAACGACTCACTTGTGTCTTCGTAAACAATGGAGTCCTGCGGAAAAATGAATTCTTCAAGGTGCAAGAGAATCTCCGAGAAAAACTTGGTCTCAATCTTTTCGCCGTCGACGCCAGCGCGCGCTTCCTCGCAAAGCTCGCGGGAGTTACCGATCCCGAGACCAAACGCAAGATTATCGGGAATGAATTTATCGCCGTCTTCGACGACGAGGCCCACCGAATTGCACTGGAAACAGGCGGAGTCGATTGGCTGGTCCAGGGCACACTCTATCCCGATGTGATCGAGTCCTCATCGGTTAAAGGTCCATCGCAGACTATTAAGAGCCATCACAACGTGGGCGGCCTTCCCGAGACTATGAAACTGAAGCTGATCGAGCCCCTGCGGGACCTGTTCAAGGACGAGGTGAGGCGCATCGGCCGCGATCTGCAGATGCCGGACGATATTCTTCAGCGCCAGCCGTTTCCCGGCCCCGGGCTCGCCGTGCGCATACTGGGTGAGATCAGTCCAGAACGTGTCGCACTGCTCCAGGAAGCCGACGACATCGTCGTCACCGAGATTAAGCGCGCCGGGCTGTACCAGCAGATCTGGCAGTCGTTTGCCGTGTTATTGCCAGTCAAGAGCGTCGGCGTAATGGGAGACCAACGCACCTACGCCTACACCTGTGCGATCCGCGCTGTTCACTCTGAAGATGGCATGACGGCGGACTGGGTACCGCTGCCCTACGACGTACTGAAGACTATTTCCAGCCGCATCGTGAATGAAATACGCGGCATCAACCGGGTCGTCTATGATATTACGTCCAAGCCGCCGGGGACGATCGAGTGGGAGTGAGGCTCTCGCGAGCTTCACCGAAATTTCCTCTGATATCCTTCCTCATCGCTAAATTTCACCCACGAAATCCCTTTCTTAAGGATGCTTGTGATGTCTCGATTTCGCTGTCCGCTGGCAATCCTCGCTCTTCTCGCCTCCTTTGGTACGCTTTCCGCGCAAACAACCGTCGGCGCATCCTTTGCGCGAGATCCCAGGCAGCCCATCGATCAGTCATACACGGACCACATCAAGCAGTACACCACTCAGCCTTACTTCAATTCGCCCCTGACTGACTACCTGCCCGCATCAAAGGCTGTTCCGACGCCGGCCAAGGTGCTAGGCGATGTTTCGGGGGCACCTGGCATTCTCCCATACGCCGAAGACGTATATGTGTACTTCCGACTACTCGAGAAGGGCACGCCGCGTGTGAAGGTTTTCACGATCGGTCATACAGAAGAAGGCCGCGAGATGGTCGCTGCGGCGATTGCCGATGAGTCCCTGCTGGCAAAAATGGCAGAGAACGATGCACGGCTTACCAAGCTTGCCGATCCTCGTTCGATCAATCTGGACGATACCAAGGCAGCCGAACTCGTAAAAACGTCATTTCCGATCTACTACATCACTGGAACCATCCATTCACCCGAGACGGGTGCGCCAACCGCACTGATGGAACTCGCCTACCGCCTCGCCGTCGATGATTCACCGTATATCCAGTACATCCGCTCGCACATGATCGTCCTCATTACTCCGGTAGTTGAGGTTGATGGCCGCGATCGGATGGTTGATATCTACAAGTGGCACCTGGCCCATCCCAAGGAGCAGTGGCCCCGGCTCGTCTATTGGGGACATTATGTCGCCCACGACAACAACCGTGACGCGATGGCCATGACGCTCGATCTGACGCGCAATGTGCTTGACACCGATCTCAAGTTCCATGTGCAGGTCCTTCACGACCTCCATGAGTCAGTGCCGTTCCTCTACGACAATACAGTCGGCGATGGCCCTTACAACGCCTGGGTCGACCCGCTGCTGAACGGCGAATGGGCGATGCTCGGCTGGAACAACGTTCAGCAGATGACCGCCTTCGGCATGCCGGGGGTCTTTACGCATGGCGACTTCGACACCTGGAGTCCTGGGTATCTGATGTTCTTGGCGGCGATGCACAACGGTATCAGCCGCTTGTATGAGACGTTCGGTAACGGAGGCGCCGACACCGAGAAGCGCATCCTCGACCCAGATGAGTATGCGCGCACGTGGTACAAGCCCAATCCGCCGCTGCCGGTAGTGACCTGGTCGCAGCGCAACAACAACAACTATGAGGAGACGGCACTCCTATCGACGCTGTCGTTCTTCGCGCAGAATGGGCAGCAATTCCTTCAGAATTACTACACCAAAGCGAGGCGGTCGGTGGAGAAGCCGCAAACCTCAGGGCCAGCGGCCTACGTCCTCGATGAGCCGACATCGAGCCGCGAAGCGGAGTTACTGCGCACGCTAGCGTTGCAGCACGTCGAGATCAGCAGGCTCTCTGCGCCGTTCACCTACACGCCACCCGCAAAGCCGGCCAAGACTGATAAAGGCGATGCCGATAAATCGGACGACAAGTCAGGCAAGGATGAGAAGCCTGAGCAGCCGAAGACGGAGACATTCCCAGTGGGCAGCTACATTATCCGCATGGACCAACCCTATTCGCGCATTGCCGATGCGTTGCTCGACAGGCAGTACTGGGCACCGGATGATCCCCAGAAGCATCCTTACGACGACACAGGCTGGTCATTCGGGGATCTCTTCCACGTCAAGACCGTGCGCGTGACCGATCCGGCGATCCTGAAGGTGAAGATGGAGGCGGTTGCCGATCCGAGCGCGGAGATCGGCAACGTTTCCGGCTCGGGCGGCATTTACGCAGTGAACAATGCGTCCGAGGTGTCGCTGCTCGGACTGCGCTACACGCTGAGGGACGCAAGCGTCTCCGTCGCCGATCAGGCCTTCGACGCAGATGGCCATCATTTTGAGGCAGGGTCGCTTCTAATCCAAAACGCTGACGCTGCGAAGCTCAAGGCGGCGCTCGCCAACGCCGGGCTCAACGCCGTCAGCCTCGCAACCCTGCCAGCAGCAAAGACGCACGATGCCCCCGTTCCGCGCATCGCCTTCATGCACACCTGGCTGGCCACCCAGACCGAGGGCTGGTGGCGCGAGGCCTTCGACAAGATGCATGTGCCGTACGATTACATCAGCACCCAGACCGTGGCGGCTACTCCGGATCTCCGGGCGAAGTATGACGTGATCATCTTTGCACCGGTAGGGCGGGCGTCGACGCAGCTGATCGTCGACGGGATGCCGATGTGGGGTAATCCCCTGCCGTGGCAGAAGACCGACCTCACCCCCAACCTGGGGCGGATCGACTCGACTCCGGACATGCGGCCGGGGTTGACTTACGCCGGGGTCGATCACCTGCGGGAGTTCGTCAGCAAGGGCGGGTTGCTTATCACCTCCGAAGATACGGCGCAGTTTGCCATCGATCTGGGGCTTGCGCCGGGTGTGTTTGTCGCTCCAAAGGGCAACGTGCGCGTAGTCGGGAGCGTGCTCGATGCGGCCTTCGTGGACAAGTCCAGTCCGATTGCCAACGGATACGGCAAGGATCTGGGCGTCTACAGCGCCAATGGCATGGCGTTCACGGTTGCCGACACCTCTGTAAATCGGCACATCACCACCGAGAAAGATTTCAAGCGGCCGACGGGACGAGGGGGGCCGGGGGATGAGGATACTCCCGAGGATCGGCCCTACGTGGCCGCGGAGGCGTTGCCGTCTCCGAAGCCGTGGGAGCCGACTCCGCTGAACGAGGAGGAGGCCCGGAACAACGTCTATCTCATTCCCGAGCAGTATCGCCCGGACGTGATCCTGCGGTTCGGGTCGGGCAAGGGGTTCCTGCTATCGGGCCTGCTCGATGGCGGGTCAGCCATTGAGGAGAAGCCGATAGTCGTCGACGCCCACCTCGGCGACGGGAACGTGCTGCTCTTTGCGACCAACCCGATTTACCGCGGGGAGACGCTGGGCAGCTATGCGTTGGTCTTCAACGCTATCCAGAACTTCGACCGGCTGGCGAAGCCTCAGCAGACGGCGACAGCCAAGTAGTCCGTTTTGGGCATACCGGGAGGGTACCCCCTCCCCCCTGTCTTTTTCTATGCTCTTGAACTCATTCATTCCACGATGTTTATCGTTTGTGGTTTTGAACTGATTCATAACAAATAGCTTATCGGTAAAGATCTGAAAATAAGCGGCTTAACGGCGAGTCTTTCCCGAAAGACGAACTATTCAAAAAGGAAAAGGCCCGGCTTCGTAACGCCGGGCCTTTCTTCTCTATTTCTATTCTAGCGGATTCGGCGAAATTGTCGGCCAACCGATGAGGCGGTCAGCCAACAATGCTGACCTTGCCGGCGGGGCTTTTGGTGAAGGCGTGGATCTGGCGACCTTCGGTATCGAGGTGGCGCAGCGTCATCAGTTCAGGCGTAACCGAGAGGTGGCTGAAGCCGTAGACCTTCTGAGCATAGGGTCCGCGCTTTGCGGGATCGATTTTGATGTCGTAGAGGTCGGCTCCGCCGCCGCCGGAAAGGAAGAAGCTGGTGGGGTGGCCTTCGAACTCGAGGTGCTGCAGGTCGTGGTCGTGTCCCGCGAAGTAGAGGGGAACTTTGTACTTGCGGAAGAGCGGGTCCCAATCGCGGATGAGCCGGGCGTGGTCGCCGTGCGGTCCGTCGGAGTAGACGGGGTGGTGGCCCATGGCGATGAGGAAGGGCGTGGTGCGCGGGCGCTTGAGCTCGGATTCGAGCCAGGCGAGTTGCTCGGCGTGCTGCTGCTCGGTGAGGGTGAAGTCGCGTCCTCGAAAGATAATGCCGTTGTTGTGGGGGACGTTACTGTCGAGCGCGAGGAAGGTGATGAGGGGACGGCTGGCCGGGAATTCGAAACGGTACCAGTGAGCGGGCATGGTCCAGCGGGTGCGGCCACTGCGGGCATAGGCCAGTTCGGCCTCGACCTTGCTTTCGGGATACATCTGGTAGTCATGGTTGCCGAGAATGGCGTAGGCGGGACAGTTGAAGACGCTGGCGGGGTACATGTCCTCGAAGTTGGTCTGCCAGCGGGGCGAATGAACACCGCCTTCGAGTGGTCCGTACCAGTTGTCGCCGAGGAGCAGGAACGCCTCGGTGTGGAGTGCGTGGCGCTGCACATATTCGCGCAGAGCTTTGGCGACGGCGGCCTGTCCGGTTGGATCTTCGTAGCCCCAGTCGCCGATCATGAGGATCTCGATAGCGCCTACAGCGTGGGAAGTCGAAGGCAGCGCGCGGGAGAGCGGCGCCAGGGCCGCAGCAGCGCTGAAGGCGAAACTCTGCCGCAGAAAACGGCGGCGGCTAATGGGAGAGCTGGGAGCCGGCGAATCCATATCCCCGCGTTATATCACTCTCTTATGAAGGGCACGTGATGGGATGCCGGCTCAGTGGTCGCGTCCGGTACTCGATGGATTGCGTGAGTCAACGAGCTCTTTTTCGGCGTGGGCGCGCTTGTCCTTGGCCTGCTGGATTTCGTCGTCGTCCGGCGAGCGTTTGGATGAGGCTTCGGTCAGTTCTTCAAGCGACTTCTGGATGTGCTCCTTGCGCTGTTTGTCGTCGTGTTCGGCCATTTCGGTTCCTCAGGTGGTTGGATGCCTGAATCGGCGAAGCGACCGGATTAGAGGGCCCTGGAATAGAATCACGTTCATTGAGGACGGATTGAACGAACAGCGCCAATACGGGCCCTACACCCTCATCCGTAAGATCGGCCAAGGCGGCATGGCGGAAGTATGGCAGGGGCGTCACGTTCTTCTGGACAGGCCTGTCGCCATCAAGGCTCTCCTCCCTGAGCTTGCCAACAACGCAGAATTGCAGAATCGCTTCATCAGCGAGGGCAAGAGCCAGGCGCGGCTTCAGCACCCGAATATTGTTTCCGCCTTCGACTTCTTTCAGGCGGATGGTCGCAGCTACCTGGTCATGCAGTACGTCGAAGGAGTCTCTCTCGATACCAGACTCAACAATCGAAACGCGCCGCTTACGCTGGACGAAATACACAATATCTCGCGGGACATACTAAGTGCTCTGGATTACGCCCACTCACTCGGAATTGTGCATCGGGACGTCAAGCCTTCGAATATGGTGACGGAAAAGAGCGGGCGCACCTTGCTCATGGATTTCGGCATTGCAAAAGCGCGCGATGAATCGTCGAGCACCCTTACCGGTGTGGCGATCGGAACGCCGAGTTACATGAGCCCGGAGCAAATTCTTCATCCGAAGACTGTGGATGCGCGGTCGGATGTGTACAGCTTCGGCTGCGTTTTGTACGCAATGCTCAGCGGAAGTCCGCCTTTCCCTCTTGAAGACACTTCCTATGAGGTAATGAGCCGGCACATAAATACCGCTCCTCCTCCCCTGGTCTACAGCGATCCTCGAGTACCTCAGGCTGTTGGTGAGGTCGTCCTCAAGTGTCTGGAAAAGGACCCCGACAAACGTTTCCAGAGTTGTGCAGACGTGTTACGAGCGTTGGATGCGGCGATATCTGACGGGATACAAGGAATGTCCTCGCTTGCACCGACAGCACCAACATATGTCAGTCCGGCGAATACAAGTCCCGGTGATGCCAGTCTCCCCGCCCGTGGCCCGACACTTTATCCCCAGGGAAATGCGCCTTCGTCCAAGGCTTCCACCGTCATTGAGAGAAACCCGATCTCCACGGGGATATTGGCTTCTGATGCGAAAGCAGCGAGCAAGGAACCCGACCCGGCCCTGGCCTCGGACGCGACCCGCTTTGTTGCTCCAACCCCACCCGGCGCAGAAGGCAGGCGAAGCCTGCCGCGGGTCCGGCTAACATTCACCGCGGGCAGCGACGGCGCGCTTTTCGGCAGAAGCGTGGTCATTAGTTCGACTCCGTTTCGCATTGGGAGGAATGCAGACCTGAGCATCAACGATCCCCATCTCACGCGAGTACATGCGGTCATTGACTGGGATGGCAGGGCCTTCACGATTACCGACCAGGGCAGCAGGAATGGGACGTACGTCAACGGCCGACAGGTGCGAACGGGCCCGCAAACGCTACCGTTCGGCGCAGTAATCCGGCTGGGAGCATCTACGGTTCTGACCTTTTCCTCTGACGACATCTGTGAAATGCCCGACCTCACCGGGCAGACGATCGCCGGCCGCTACCAGCTCACGAAGGTGCTGCGCAGCGGCACGAAGACCACGCTCTACGAGGCCAATGACTCGCATCTTCCGCAGAAGGTGGCGGTCAAAATCCTCTCGCCAAACCTTGCCGAGTACGCGGGATACACGGAGCACTTCAATCGTGAGGCGGAAATGGCTGTCGGTCTGCGACATCCTCACATTTGCCGGGTCCTGGATTACGGACAGGCCCCCATTCGCATTGGATCCGACATCCTGGGGACGGCGGTGAACTATCTTTCCATGGAGTTGATGGAAGGAGGCAGTCTCGCGGATCACGTGGGAGAAGGAACAGCCTTCGAATTGTCACAGGTTATGTCCTGGCTGAACGACATAACGAACGCGATTGAAAGCGCACACAGGTGCGGAGTGACACATGGCGGGCTGAAGCTGTCGTCGATCATGTTCGATCGCGAGGGAGAGCCCTATGTAACCGACTTTGCGATGGCCCACCGAGTAGACGATAGCGCGAAGCCGGTTTTTTTTGGTTCCCCGGAGTTTCTGGCGCCCGAACTGTGGGAAGGGGTCGTACCCACTGCGCTCGCCGATCAATATGCACTGGCCGTTCTTACATATTTGCTGATCGCGGGAAGTCTGCCGTTCGAAGGACAGATTGACCCAAAGGTGCGTGAGAGGAACTTCATGCGCGGACCTGTTCCCGCGCATGAAGAAGCAGCACGGGCAGCGCGGCCGGGAGTGTCGCCACGAGTTTCGGAAGTGCTGAAGCGAGCCTTGTCGGTGGACCCACTGAGTCGATATAGCTCGGTCCGCGAGTTCTTTCTGGCACTGCAATATTCCGTGAGCGCGACTAAGGCCCGTTCCGATGGGCAGGCGCGAATCTTTATCAGTTATCAACGCGACTCGAGCGCGGGCTGGGCGGTTCATTTTGCCAGCGAACTGGGCCGGAAACATCAGATTGCCGCATTTGTCGACACGCAACGCATGGACAGCGCAGTTCGCTTTCCGGCCCGGCTAAAGAAGGCGATAGAGGATTGCGATGTGTTTGTGTGCCTGGTTTCCGGAAACACGCTGCAATCGAAGTGGGTGCAGGAAGAGATCAGGATGGCCTGGGAGAATGACAAGCCTATGGTTCCTGTATTTCAGGAGAGCTATTCCCCTCCGGATCCTTCTGAACGGCTGGAGCCGCACATTGAATCGCTCATCAACTATGACGGAGTTAAGTTGCTGGACCGGCAAAACCTCTACGTGGAAAACGCCATCGAGAAGCTGGCGGAGATGGTGACAGAGTCGGTCAAAAGAGCAGCCCGCACCGACAGTTGAAGTACACGGTGACCCATTGGTGGCCAGGAAATCTGGTGCCTGCTGTTCCGGGTCGGGCACAGAGGCTGTCCCGAAATAGAAACGCGTTCATTGAGAAGAACTTGTCGGCTTGGACGTGTCGGCGAGTGCTCCGTCACAAGATTGCATCGCACCTTCTGATCGGACATCTACTGAGTAACCCACGTACCACGGGTTGCAAAGGGAATACGCTATGGCTGCCGTCCCGAACGCCGTTCAGACTTTGCGTGCTGTCCCGCCACGCATCCAGTCCTCCTGCGAATTCACCCAGGTCCTGATGAAGCTCCAGCGGGCGACGTATCTGATTGCCTCGACCCTCGACCTCGACCTGCTGCTCGACAGAGTCGTCAATGACATCGCCACGTCGATTGGAAATGTGGAGGTTGGAGTATGGCTCCGCGAATGCAGCAATAGAAACGAGATGGTCCTGCATGGAGTGCGTGGCTGCACAAAGTACAAGAAGGGTGAGCGGCTGCAAATTGGCCGGCAGGGCATGGTGGGTTACGTGGCGGGCACGGGCAAGATGCGCTATGCGCCTGACGTCGATCAGGACCCATACTATATCGCCTGCGAGCCCACCGTACGCTCTGAAGTCGATATCCCGCTCAAGGCCGCTGGGATGGTCATCGGAGTTCTAACTGTCGCCCATCACGAGACCGATGCCTTCTCAGAAGATCAGATAACAGTGCTTCAGGCGCTTGCTGGACACATCGCAATTGCTGTTGAGAACGCCCGCCTTTTCCGGAACGAGCGCTTTGAACGCGAACGGATGGAACGTGAATCGGCCGAAGCGCGCGTGATGCAGCAGGCGCTTTTTCTGAAGCCGGTGCCACTGGTCCCCGGCTTCGCTTTTGAGACGGCCTGGCATCCCGCCGGGGCGGTCGCAGGTGACTGGTTCGACTTCATCGATCTTGGCCAGCAGCGCTATGGCATCGCCCTGGCCGATGTTTCGGGAAAGGGCATGTCCGCCGCCCTGCTCATGTCTGCCACCCGGGCGCTTCTGCGCTCAATCGCCCCTCTCTATTCGTCGCCAGCGGAGACCCTGGAACATCTCAACCGGACCCTCACGGAAGATTTCCCTTCTGGAAAGTTCGTCACCATGGTCTACGGCGTTCTCAACGCCGACTCTCGTGAGATTACCCTGGCCAGCGCCGGACACCTTCGTCCTCTGCTCATCAATCATCATTGTTCGTTTCTGGAGCTGGATAC
>Ga0206998_1005_pt2 | contig 66785 bp, 66 predicted proteins | sample Alteio_BWMinCont_FD_153309 | JGI IMG/M metagenome (GOLD analysis project Ga0206998, IMG submission 153309) | Enriched cells from forest soil in Barre Woods Harvard Forest LTER site, Petersham, Massachusetts, United States -... | ecosystem: Environmental > Terrestrial > Soil > Temperate forest >... | reverse complement strand
GACGGGCGCGCCGAAGTACAAGGACAATCCGTACTCCGAACCCGCCGCTATCACCACCGGCGAGCAGCCAGGCGGAATCTCCTACCTGAAAGTCAGCCTCTTCCCGGGCAAGATCGGCATCGACTTCGCGAATGAAGTCGACGCCGTTTTCAGAGGCAAATTTGCGAGTGCTGACCGGCTGATCATCGACCTTCGAGGGAATCCCGGGGGTGGGATCGGCGGCTTGGCGCTCATGAGCTATCTCACCCCTGACCGTCTTCCCGTCGGCTATAGCCGGGACCGGAAGATGGCACAGGCGGGGAGACACCCCTCCACCCTTCCGATCTTTGACAAGGTTCCTCGCTCAAAGCTCGCCATCCCCGGCCTGGCGATCAAGTTCGGTACGAAGACATCCGTTTTCCTCTACACGGAAGCTCTCGGCCGCCGCGCCCACCACGGACGCACAGTGATTCTGGTCAACGAGCACACGACCGGAGCCGCGGAAATGCTTGCTCAATTTGCTCAGGAGAACAGCCTCGCAATGATTGTAGGCAGCAAGACACCGGGGCGGCTGGTATCCCGAAGCGCAAGCAAACTAGGCTTCGGATATCGCTTAGTTGTGCCGGTAGCTGCCTATGTCAGCGCGAAGGGAACGCAGATCGAAGGCAACGGGATTACCCCGAATGTTGATGTGCCGTGGTCCTTTGCCGAGGCCGTAGACGGCCGCGACAATCAGCTTGCCGCAGCCGCGCAGGCATTGAACGGCTCGCACTGACTCGATTCTCTGATTGAGTCGGGAGTCGTTTGAAGGCTGCCGTGAAAGAATAGGGGCTCGATCCCATGCCCCTTTACGAGAATGCTGCCGCTCTAATCCGTGCCAACCTCGAAACGATCCAGAGCGGGCGCAAGGCAAGGGCCGTAGCGATCGGCACTTTGACAGACGTACAACTTGAGGCGATCAATCGGCACCGGCTGGCGCATAACGCTTCCCTGCCCCTGATCGTGGCCGAGGTGGTTTTCATCGGCGCTCACGTCTACCGGAGTCGCGTCGAGCGCGACAACTACACAATTGACGACGTTGTAGAACAGATCATGAGCAGCATGTGCGAGGAGTCGGCGATCGTCGGAAACCTACCCATGCAGGCAATTGAAAACCCCAAGGCTAGAGTCGATCGGCTGGGAAACACCATCCACGACCGGGCAGTATTCGAGTGCATGAGCCGCCACCCACGGCCAGAGCTGTATTCGGTGATTCCGAAGGGTGACCATACTAAGCCGGAAAAGCAGAAGGGCCGCCCGTAGGCAGCCCTTCAAGATGCGTTCGAGCAATTCGCCCGGCTAACTGAAACCGTCCGGCGCACCAATTGCTCATCCCCATTATCGGCAAAAAGCGCAGTTTTTGCAAGCGCAGTTTTAGCGCAGACTTTGAAACACACTGAAACCGATCTAAAATGAATAAGTTATGGCCAAGAAGCGCGTATTCCTCGACGAGTGTTGCGGCGAAGACGACCTGAAAGAATGCTTTCCGGCCAAGGCCCACGTCTATGTTGCAAAAGACTTTGGGGTAAGGGGCAAGGAAGACCCCACGGTGATCGACAAGGCTATCAAGCGCGGCTGTCTCATCATCACCGTAAACAAGGATTTCGTGGACTATTACCGGAATCACGCCTTCCGCAAGGGGAAAAAGGGCACCTTTTTTTTCGGCTTGATCTTCATGAAGCCCAGCAGGAGCATGACCAGGCAAAATCAGCTAAAAGCCGCCCTGAAGGAAATGGCTTGGGTGGAGACCCGGCAGCATGACGACCTGATTTTCGTTTCCGCTACGGGTAAAACACGCCATGCGCGGCTTTGCCATCCCGAGTGCGCCGCCGAGTTCCCAGCCGATCAAACCGAATGGAACTAATTGACCACGCGAGGACGTATGAACGACAAACTAGAGAACCTTATCAGCCAGGCCAGCGGACGAGTGCAAGCAGTGGAGAACGCGCGGACCGCCGAGCAGAGGCGGCGCGATGTCGAAGAACAGGAGAAGGACGCCGCTGACTTTAAGCGGATGGTAGAAACCACCTTAGGCGCCGACGTGATGGAGGCTATTGGCCCGGTCACTTTCGTGCAGCGGTTCCTTGCCCAAGCGATGACCTTCCACTTAGAGGGCCGCTCATTTCGATTGCAGCAACAAACAGGTGCTTTGGTGCAGTTGGAGGAAACCGAAAACAACGAATTCTCCTATAGATTATTAGGGCACCAATTCAACCTAGTCCATCAGGGGAACGCGAAGGACATCTTCCTAAATACCTTGGGTAACGCACTCAAGAAGAGTAGATAGAAGCTGTCGTTGACCCTGACCGAGATTCGATAAAGGCACGCCCGACCGTCTGCTCTTTAATTGATTTTGAGAGGGTAGTACCAGACGCCATTGTCCGAGCCGCGCACCGTGGCCAGGAAGTACATGCCAGCCTTCGCGGCGCGGAGATCCAGCACAACCTTGACCTCAGTATTTCCGGCGATATCAGCCGTCTCACCCGCACCTTGAGCGACAAGCTGCGTACCGGCCTTGTCCTTCGAGACTCGAATTTCGTAGCGGCCGGCTTGGCTGAAACGCGGTAAAGTCACAGACAAACGGACCACCGCGGCGGGCAGGGACACTTCCTGGAGTGGGCTTGTGTCGTCATCCGCGCCTCTGACGGTGCCAGCGTCGAGCAAATTGACATTCGCATCGACTGGCGTGCTGGACGCCATTTGAACCGGGACATTTTCATGTCCACGGTGAGACTCAATCGCCCAGAAGCCTCCGCCACAAGCAAGAATTAACCCGGCAGCAATCGCCCAGGGCGCAAGTCTCGGCTTCGCTTTCGAAGTCTCTTTCCATGCCAGGCGATAGGCACGATATTCAGCGAAACATTCGGAACAGGACGCAAGGTGTAACCGGGCAGGATGAGAAACGGGGAGGCTATCTTCGGCGAGCCCCTGAAGCGTCTGCTCATCCGGGCAGCCCGTCCTTTCGGGATTCGGATTGGCTTCTAAGAAGTAGTCCTTAATCAAATCCATGTGATGGCCTCAACTTTCCGCCTCACAAAATCGGGATGAGTTTGGGCTGTGATTGCGACTGTCCGAAAGAGCTGCAGCGATCCTCTCCTTGACACGATGTATCGCTTGCGCGGCTGCTGTGTAGCTGACACCCAACGCCTCCGCGACGCTCGCCGGGCTGGTAATGTCCTGCAAAAGCAGTACGAGAATGTGCTGATCGCGATCATTGAGCTTTGTCTTCATCTGATCGAAAAAAATCGCTCGATCCATCATACGTTGCGTATCGCGATCGACTTCGGCCCACTCTTCCAGCTCTGCTCCTATTCCAACAGGAATCTCTTGCGACGCCTTGCTCCTCAACCACTGACGAACCTTCCCGTGCAATGCAGCGAAGGCATACCGCTTCGGGAATTCGACAACTTCAGTTCGGGCCTCTATCGCTTTTGCAACTTCTTCTGACCATTCTGCCAGCAACACGGGATCAATACGTGGAAATTCTCGAAGCGCCCACGTAAAAGCCGCTTCTGCGGCGGCTCTCGTAGTCCCTGAAAGAGTCCGCCCCTGTCCATCTACGAGATGCAATTGATTCCTGCTCTTCATCGTTGCTCTCTGACGCGGAAAAAGTTTGCAAGGGGTGTCAAAAAAGGCGTTCCCCAAGCAGCGTATCTAATAGATGCCAGAAGCTGTGACACTCTGACCCGCAAACAGTGGAAGGAGACAATTCACCGTAAGGCCGTTTGTTCTTGGACGCATCGCAAGGCGCAATCGAACCAGACGCCCCCAACTTTTTCAACTGTTTGTAATTCTTACTGCCCGATACCCCAGGTTGCATTTTATCAACGGTTAGAACCCCTTCCCCCCGCTGAGGAGATACAGCTACATGGCAGAGAATGGTAACCACACGGCCACCCGTCCCCACTTTGCGCCGTGGTTGGGCTTGAGCGAGAACATACGCCAACCGCGGTTTGCGATTGAGCCACTTCCCCCTGCTGTAGGCGAAGGCTATCGGCTCCGATTGTTCGTTCTTGATGTTGCGAAAACCAAGGAGGTCGAAATCGGACGCGAGATTTTTACTCACCGCGAGGGCACGGATAGCTCGCAGATTTACCAGGAGGCCACAAAGGCGGGAACGGTATGGCTCTCCGCTTATAAATGTCTTCAATAACAAAACCCTGAATGAGCGTCATCTCAAGGGCGTATACTCATCTCGCTAGAGATCGCTGCGGGGTTGGGAAGCCTCGCCGTCCCACGGATGCCAAGCTCACTGGATGCGGCTTCTAGCATGAAGATATTCCATATCGGCGTCGGCCCAGCCAGCACGCCAGCTCCGGGTTGCTGAAATGGAGGAAGGCACACCGTCTTGCCGTGCCTGATATCCGGCCTCGTATTCGTCTTCATTCCAAGCCTGCACATCGTCATCAAAGGGTGAAAAACGCGGGATGCTCATGTCACAACCTCCATTTCACTGCTCTCTCAAGAATGACCGTTCATGTAGTGGCTGCTCGTTTCAGTCCGCATCCTCATCGGCGAGGTCGCGGGCGACTTTCGGAATCAACGAGACCCAAGCCGGACCGGTGCGATCAATAGCTTCCGGAATCGTATATCCGTACTCGGTCAACCATTCGGGGCGATTGAGCACGAGCGCGACCGCAACCTTTTCGCCGGTAGACATTACACTCCACGCATCCCGGCCACCGCGCTTCGCGTCTCGCGCTTTACTGATTAGATGGCGATACTCGTTGTCACTCATGACACTCTCCCCTTAGCTGCTCCAACTCACAAACGACCGAATATGAGACACATTAGAGCGAAAACTTTCTACCAGCGTTCTGAGACCCGTTCTCTCTCACAACTTATATCAGAATTAGTCTCTCATAACATACCCCGTTTGTGATACTGTTTTTCCTATGAAAGTTGGCTATGCCAGGGTTTCGACGAGCGACCAATCTCTTGACCTTCAGACCGACGCTCTGAAGAAGGCCGGTTGTCGCAACCACATCTTTGAAGAGTCCATCAGTACATCGAAACTCAAGCGCCCGGAACTCGACCGTTGCCTTGCGAGCCTAACTAAAGGCGACACGCTAATTGTCTACAAGCTCGACCGGCTAGGGCGCTCCGTGCATTTTCTTCTTGGCTTAGTAAAGACACTTGGAGACAGAGGCATCAACCTCGTGTCATTGAATGACCCCATCGACACAACTACGCCTGTAGGCGTCGCGATTTTTCAATTCTGTGCTGTCATGGCCGAGCTGGAGAAAGGCATCATCCGCGAACGGACAAAAGCCGGCCTGCAATCCGCTCGCGCACGAGGCCGCTTCGGAGGCGCGCCGCCGAAAACAAATGCTCAGCAGCGAAGCGCCATCGTAACCATGTGGGAAAGCAGGAAGCACACCGGAAAAGAGATCGCGGAAACCTACAAAATCAGCAGTGCAACGCTCTATCGCATTCTTGCCAAGCATAAGAAGCGCCAGGCTAAAGAACGTCAGCACCCCCCAACCAAGAAGCAGGGCGACACCCCCACGAAGCGAAAAGGGAAACCGTAAGGAGGAGTCCGCCGATGAAATTGATGATCGTGGAGAGCCCCAACAAGACTAAGAAGATCCAGAGCGCTTTAGGTGCGGGTTGGGAGGTTGTTGCCAGCGTCGGCCACGTCCGCGATCTACCGACAAAAGAGATGGCCGTCGATCTTCAGACGTTTGAGCCGACCTACCAGCTCACCGAACGCGGTGCCCAGGTAATCAGTCGCCTCAAGACTCTCGTAGCGCGCGCCGATGAGGTTTTTCTTGCTACTGACCCGGACCGAGAAGGCGAAGCGATCTCCTGGCACCTCTTGCAGCTCCTCCGCCCGCGCAGCTACAAGCGCGTCACTTTCAATGCAATCACCCCGGCTGTCATCAAGAAGGCGTTGACGACGCCGCGCAAGATCAACGAGAACCTTGTCCTCGCGTACAAGGCCCGGCGAGTGCTGGACCGCCTTGTCGGCTACCAAGTGTCGCCGGTACTCTCAGACCAAACCACCGTGCGTGGTCTGAGCGCCGGACGCGTACAGAGCCCCGCAGTCCGGCTTGTGGTAGAACGCGAGCGGGAGATTCAGGCCTTTCGTGAAACGAAGCACTTCGGCGCTGAGGTTTCCTTCGATCAAGGGAGCTGGCGGGCCACTTGGGAAACCGCTCCCCATCTTGCCGCCGAGGAGAAATACATCCTTGACGAAGCGCTGGCCACAAGGGCCGCGGCGTGCCGTCGCTTCCGCGTCCTCAGCTCCGAGACGAAGACGGTCCCTCAGGCACCGCCTCCGCCCTACACCACGTCCACGCTGTTGCAGGCCGCCAGCGTGTCACTTGGCTACAAGCCCGACCTTACTTCTCAACTCGCGCAGAAGCTATTCGAGCAGGGCGTGATCACCTACCACCGCACAGACAGCCAGAATTTTAGCGACGAGTCCTTGAGCGAGATCCGCGCTTTCGCGCAAAGGCATGAATTTCCTATCCCCGCTCAGGCGCGGCGCTGGAAAGCCAAGGACAGCGCCCAGGGCGCGCACGAGGCGATTCGGCCCACCCACCTAGAGATGCGCGCCGCAGGGGAAGATGCGGCCCAACGCGCTCTCTACACGCTCATCTGGAATCGCGCGGTTGCTTCGCAGCTCGCAGATGCGATGTTTAGTGTGAACACGGTTAAGCTCGAATCTCTCGATTCCGACCAAGCGTTTCTTTTCAAGGCCGTTGGTAGGACGCTTCTCTCCCCCGGTTGGAAGTCACTCACGGCGAAAGACGCGGCAGAAGAAGAGGAGCCCAACAGTGGTGACGATGAGACTCCCAACGGCGGGACCGTGCCGAGTCTTGCCAGCGGATCGGCCGTGGCGGCCGAGAGCGGGCGCGTCCTGAAGAAACAGACACGGCCGCCGGCTCGCTACACCCAGGCGAGCCTGATTAAAAAGCTGGAATCGCTTGGCATCGGTAGGCCATCGACGTACCGCTCAATCCTCGACACGATCACGGGCAAGAATTATGCGGTCGAAGACCGCAAATACTTGGTCCCCACTTCACACGGCGAATTGCTTGTCGATTCCCTCGTCTCGCACTTCGCCTTTGTCGAATACAAATTCACTCGCGATCTTGAGGAGCGTTTAGATGACATCGCCGCTGGCGCCGCAGGATATCTTGACGTTGTTCGTGCGGCTGCGAACCAGCTCACTACCGAATTGTCCAGACTCTCGTTACAAAGGCAGCCACAGTTCAGTCCTCTGACGACAAGAGCCGCGTCAAGTGGTACTTCTGCGAAGCTCGCCGATATCATCACTTGCCCGAAATGCAAAAGCGGCCAGGTACGCAAGGTCAAAGATTTCTACGGTTGCAGTCGTTTCCGCGAGGGCTGCACTTTCGCTATCAATGAGAATGTCTCCGGCAAAAAGCTCACTGAAAATCAGGTGAAACAGCTCTGCCACAAGGGTAAGACCGACATACTCAAAGGCTTCATGACCAAAGACAAACGCGCATTCGAGGCTGCTTTACTTCTCGACACCATTACTTTCAAGGTCATCTTTCCACCACGTAGCTCCGGCACGACCACAAAGACAACGTAAGGGGGCTCCCGCCCCACGCTGCAACCTGGCCGCAAAGGGCGCGCAGCCAGCTTCCCGCTACCCCCTCTGTCGGCCTGTTCCTGCCCAAACCGCCCCTTAACCTCGCTCACATCCATAGCTTGTCCTGCGAGACTGTCCCTCTATGGGATGCCCCAACCGAGATAGGTTGGATCGTCATATATTCCCAGGCCGCCGCCGTTCGGTAGTTTCTCGTGCGAGAACTGACCCATTGCATCGTATAACGGAGCCTGTTTGAACGGAACATGAATGGCATGAGCCGTTCCATCGTCAATGCGTTTTTTGAGGGTGGGCGGCCAATAGCCAGAAAGCGCACTCGGATTGCGGATTGCGTCGGTAAAAACCGTATACGCGACGATGATTGGGATCTCGTACACATCGACGGCCTTCTCAATCTCAAAGGGCACCCAATCAGTATCTAAGCGCGTGGTCTCCCCAACGATAAGAATCATGTTTTTGGAATTGCGGAGCCGCTCTAGCAGAGAAGCCCGCAGCGTAGATTTCTTACTGCTGTCTCGAACAGCCGATGCTTTCTCATGGCTGTTCACTATTTTGAAATCATGGTTCTTATTTGCGTTCCACGCACATAAAAGAGTGTAGTAATCGATGTCGGACTTGCCACCTGGGATGTTATTGCCATCAGCATGAAACGCGATATATGTCCCGCTTCTGTAAGCCATCGGTTATGCCTCCCAATGTTGCTTCACTTCTCTCAGGTCGACGTCCTCAAACCTGTCCCGCCTAAGCACAATCCGAATCGTCTGCGTAATCTCATGCGCCTTCGATTCCGTTATCGCAGAGAGTATTACGAGATTGAGCAGATCGCGAGTGGGGAGGTTTAGCCCTGCAAGGCCACTGCCCACCAATGGCAAGTTCAACGGATGGCCATTGCACTCAACGCGAGCTCTCTGCAAGAGCTTGTGTAAGGCACGCCACATTAGCTCAACATCCGAAAAGACCTTGCAGTTAGTATGGTTCGTCTTGGCCAGGGCGAAAAGGATATATCGGTCTTCGTTCGCGTTGATTAGGGCCGTCGTGCCAATGCGGTAGCAAAGAGTTTTGCCTTCAACCTTGTCAGGCACTTCAGTGTGTTCTTCGTTGATGAGTTGGGCTCCGATTTGCCTATCAATCGAATCCTGATAGCCGGAGAAGTGCCGCTTCAAAAAGGCACCGTGAAGGCTCTTATCGGAAACGGGCTGTCCCAGTTGTGTTTCGAAGAACTCACTAACGCCGATGGCACGTATGCCGTCCTGCTCGAAAATGTCGCCGAAACTGATCTCCAAGCATGTGCTGGAGTGGGCTATTTTAATTGTCGTCTTCGACGGTTTCCAGACCTTCCACAATCCCCACGCGCAGCTGATGAGGATGGCTGCCGTGAGCGGCGCTGGTCCGGAAATCTGTATCGAAGGGAAAAATTGCGTGACCACCTTGACGACCGTGAAGAGCACGCTAAAACACGTGAAGATATATGCGATCGTCTTCCACTTGTGCTTCGTAATTCCGAACCAGAGATCGTTCAGAGACTGCATGGTCCTTGCCCCGCCTTGTTTATCATTCACGGCGTATAGCGTTTCCGTTTCAGCCACAGATGCACCAGAGATTGAAGGGTCGACTCATTTTACTCTCCGGCAGGAGGCCAACCCCTTCACGAACCGATGAATATGGGCACCATCCTTCCGCTATGGATCGCGATTCTGACCCGCTCGGCATCCTCAAATAGCATTCCCGTCACTTCTTAGAGCGGCAGAAGTTTTGCCACTGGTAAGCCGTTCCGCAGACTTGCGGCGACGGCTCCAGCTCATACGAGTGTGGCGGCATAGGGAGCGATGGGAGCGGGTCTTCCCATCCGTCATAGTGGGCAACATTCTCTTTACCCACGCTGATGTGCTGCGCCTTACATGAGCTGGCGAGACGTTCGGCCCGCTGACAACCTGCTACGCGGTCGAAAATGTCGCCTTTGTCTGGAGGAAGATTTTTTGTCTGGCCGGGTGGATTAGGTGGTGTCGGGGTTAGCGTTGGTTTTGGCAACTCGATTCTAACGCGGTTGCTGTAGTCGAGCGCGAGAAAGCCGCTCTCCGACCCTACCGCATCGTTGTAACAGCTTTGGGAATCCCGTTGCGTGGTGACGCCGGTCTCCATGTTGTAATCGCCGCAGGAGTATTCAATCTCGATACCGACTTCCGCCTTGTCTTTTGCTGGGATGAAAAAGGCATGATCGAGCTTACCTTTTAGCTCTGAAAGAGCGCCGGTTTGAACGTCCCGTTTGAACAGCTTGGCATCTTCTGGAAGCGTGTAGTCCCGTCCGGTCGTATTCGCCAGGACGAAGTACAGCTCGAACCCAGACGGCATTATCTCTTTCTTTTCATCATTGACCGTGAAGGTTTGCGATGCTCTGGAACTGACAGCCTTGATAGCCGTGCTATCCAGGCCCTTCGGTCTGTTCGACAGCCAATAAATGATGCATCCAACAATGAGCAGCGTAATCGCGGTCGCAACCCCGAACGCAGCTCCGAAGGCAGCGGGTCTCTTCCATTCGAAAGGCATACATCACACGATATAGGCCGAATGAGCCTGTCACGAAAGGTTCTTTGCGCCGTGCGAACCGGATTGGTACCTGTAAACGCCGCAGGGTCCCGGGAGTGCGGTCGTGCCCAGTCGGTCCGCGATTCGGAAGCTGCTGTCCACGAATTGAATCCCAGGTCGAATGGGGCTTGCTAAAATGCAGCTCATCTTAGCGCTTTTGGGTACCTCCCCGCCCTCTTCATTTGGACCAGTTGGTAACCGTTCCACGGCCAGCCCTTGCCCCGCTCGATCAGCTGCGCGAGCTTCTTGTCGGTAATATTCCAAGCCACAGACGAACATCCCCAGCGACGGATACCGCTCTCGTGCTCCTCCATGTCTGCATCGGAAGGATTGCCCCAGCGGAGCAGACTACGAACTTCATCATGACTATCGAAAAGCAGCCAAGGCCCAATACGAGTCTGTCCATCTGGGCCGATGAAGTGAACTGACCACTCGCTCGACATCACGTTGACCAACACCCGCGGCATAGTTCATCCCACCCCACGAATCGAATACACCTGCAATTCTCTCCCACCTCTGCCAAAAGCAACAGCAACAGCCAGAGCAGCTAAGGGGAGCTCCGCCCCTCGCGCCTACAAGGGGTTTCCCCAATCTTCCTCCACTACGCTCGAGAAGATCCTCGAGCTTCGTTGCGTGCAGACCTCCGCTGCGCTCCGCCCTTGCGTCTCCGCCTGCAGCTCCGCCGCTAAGGGTGGGCGATTCCCCTCCCCTTGTACTTGCTACCCCCCGCCTTCGCCAGGTGGCGTTCGGCATGTATGTCACATGCCACTGCCAAAAAAACCCGGAGGCTTCCCTATATGTCGATGTTCGCTGACAACCCTGATTTCTTTCCAACGCCGCGCCAGATCGCACGCAAGATGCTCGCACGGATCACCAACAAAGAGGCGAAATACTTTCTTGAACCGAGCGCCGGTAAGGGCGACATAGCGGATGTAATCAGGAACCCTTGCACGTTTGAGGAGTTCGAGGAGGAGCACCCAGAGTATGCCGAACGCAACCGCACGAGGGGATATGACGGCTACGGCTGGGGAAACAACAGGCACAGCCGCGTAAACATCGACGTGTTAGAGAGCTACCCCGCACTGATTCAGGTACTCCGGGGAAAGGAGTATGACGTTGTTGGTTATGACTGGCTAAATTACGAGGGAGTCAGCTACTACGATGCAATCGTGATGAACCCACCCTTTTCAGAGGGCTCGAAGCACCTCTTGAAAGCGTGGGACTTTCTCCACAATGGAGAAATCGTCTGCCTACTCAACGAAGAGACGATCAAGAACCCGCACACTGAAGAACGCAAGCGACTCGCCCAGATCATCGAGCAGTTTGGAGACGTGGAATATCTCGGAGACTGTTTTTCGTCAGCCGAGCATAAGACTTCCGTTAACGTGGCAATGGTCTACCTCAAGAAGACCGCCCAGGACGACGCCCCCGACCTTTGGGCCAAGGAAGCCACACAAGAGAAGGATTACAGCGTGAACTTTGACGGAGACGTTAACATGCTCGCTCTCCGTGACAACCTTGGGAACATGGAGCATTGGTTCAATATGGCCAATGAACATTGGATCAGGGGAATTGAGCACATACGCAAAGCCGCGCTGTACCTGCGTCAGAACAAGATAAGCGAAACGCGCAGCAGTTCGCACGATGACGACTTTGGAAAGATTTTGGGGATGGCGCTGTCGAATGTCTTTACCTGTCGCGCCGAGTTCCTGCGCCGCCACCGCCGCCTCGCGTGGACAAGCGTCTTCCAGCAAATGGAGTTCAACCGTTGGTTAGACAGCAAGCAGCAGGAGAAGTTTTTGCGCGACGTGGAGAGAGACAGCACTATTCCGTTCACCGCCGAGAATATAAAAGGCACGCTGGAGAACGTCTTTATGTCCCGGAAAAAGTTGTTCGATGAGTCCGTAGCGAACGTCTTTGATGAGCTTTGCAGCCACGCCGTAGAGAACGGATCAGGCCCGGTCATGCCTAATCGCATAAAGAACCACCGGGACAGTGAGGGATGGAAGACGAACGACAATTACAAAGTGAATCAGCGCCTCGTCTTCCCCTATGGTTGCCGTTACGATGCAGACTTCAACTCCTTCCGGCTCCGCTATGACAGCGCAGACAGGATCTACACCGACCTCGACCGCATTCTCTGCGTTCTGGATGGCCAGCCCTTCGATAAGTGCTACACCGTAGGCGCAGCCCTATGCCGAGCCTTTGACCGCAAGTATCGTTCAATCTCTGACCAGATAACCGAGTCCCAATATTTCGAAATCCGCTTTTACAAGAAAGGCACCGTCCACCTGAAATGGAAGCGCGAAGACCTATGGGAATCGTTCAACAAGACCGCGGCGGCCGGAAAGAAATGGCTTGGAGAAGACACTCAACAATACCGCCCGAAGAAGCGCCGCACGGAGCCGGAATGGTATTGCTCGCAGCACGGCCACAAGTTCGTAGACGGCAGTTGTGAGCGCTGCGGAGACCCTGAGATCGACGAAGTAGCTGCGGTCGAATGCGACTACTGCCGAGTCATCTTTGAACACACCGGACGCAAACACTGCCCGATCCATGAAGGGGCGGAAATGCTTGCTCTTCCACTAGACCTCAGCTCTACCGAAATGGCAGAGCAATCGCGTCTCGACTTCTGTCTCTAACGAAACGCCGAGGGGCTGCATCGATGCAGCCCCGTTCCCTTCCCTCAATAACGTCCGCGCTTTTCAAGGCGCGGCAGGGCCTGTCTCCTGCCCTGCACCGACCCTCCTATTTCCTTCAAGAGCGCACTAAAGAGCGGCGATGACGACGCCGGCGAGAAGAAACCGGCCTCGTCATCGCAGAAGCAACAGCCAGTGCAGCTAAGGGGAGCTCCGCCCCTCGCGCCCGCAAGCCGTGTCCCCAATCTTCCGCGCTTCGCTTGTGCAGACCTCCGCTGCGCTTCGCCCTTTCCACTCCGCTTTGCTGCATTGCAAGGGTGGGGATACCCCTCAGCTTGCAGTTGCTACCCCCCGCCTTCGCCAGGAGGCGTTCGGCATGTATGTCACATGCCACTGCCAAAAGACAAAAACGGGGAGGAACCACCGATGAGCAAGAAACCGAGTAAGAAAGAATCACCGAACTTCAACCTCTATCAGGTTGTGACCGACCGCATCATTGCCAGCCTCAAAGCGGGCGTGATTCCGTGGGAGAAGCCGTGGAAGGCATCGCGGTACACCGGAGGCCCTTTCCCTCGCAACTTCAGCACCGGGAGGCCGTACAGGGGCATTAACGTCATGCTGCTTTGGTCGAGCTGCTACAGCTCGCCATTCTGGCTCACCTTCAATCAGGCCAAAGAGCTAGGAGGCACCGTTCGCAAAGGTGAGAAGGGTACTCAGATCGTTTTCTACAAGCAGCTCCGCAACCGCAACACGAAGGATGAAAATCCGGTCGAGGACGAAGACCGCCGCCGCCCGTTTGTGTTGACCTATCACACCGTTTTCAACGTTGAGCAATGCGAGGGCTTGACCGTCCCGCAGATCGAGAAGCCGACGACAACGACGAACACGGTAGAGCAGAACGAGGCCTGCGAGGCCATCGTCACCGGGTGGACCAATCGCCCTACTCTCCATCTGAATAGTCAGTCAGAAATGCGCGCTTACTACGCCCCGCACGCCGACGCCGTACACATGCCGGCTCGCCATCGGTTTGTAGATGCTCCCCACTACTACAGCACGCTCTATCATGAGCTAATCCACTCGACAGGTCACGAAAGCCGTTTAAACCGTACCTTTGGCGCACACTTCGGAGATGAGCTGTACAGCAAAGAGGAGCTTGTTGCCGAGATGGGAGCGGCATTCCTTTGCGCGATCGCAGGGATTGCGAACGAACACACCGACAGAAATACAACCGCCTATTTGCAGAGCTGGATTGCGGAGCTCGAAGAAGATAACCGCCTCATCGTCCACGCCGCCGCAAACGCGCAGAGAGCCGTTGATTCAATCATTGGCACGACGTTCGAGGACGAGGCCGAGACTACGGGGGAGACAGGAATGGCCGCCGCCGCCGGCGCATCTGAAGAGTCTTACGCGAGCGCCGCTTAGCGGCAGCGGCGCCAGCGATCACAAGGAATTTAAAAAAGGGGGAGCCAGGTCAAGGCTCCCCCCCCCCCTTTTTTGCTACATTTCTTCCTCATGTTTTCGTCCGAATGCCGTTTTGTTGGCCGACTTTCGGAGAAAGGCGACCAAGGCGCTATTCACAATCGAGTTCATCGAGCAGCCACGAGTAGCGGCAGCTTTTGCTACTTTTTCATAGGTGTCATCCGACACGCTGACCTGCGTTTGTCTCACTGTCACTTTAAGTCTGTTGTCCCTCGCTCGGTATAGGTCAACGACCTCCATATGCAACAGGTTAACCCCGAATACGGCATCGGTGATAAGGTCCGAAAGCTCGCCTTTTTTATTGACTTCCGCTCTCGTCTCTTTGTTAATTGCTGCCGTTAACCTGATGGAAAGTTTGTGAAGTTTGCGAAGGGGCCGCTCTTCTATCGCAGTTTGGGTTTTCGTCGCGGCACGTTTCACGGTTAGGATTCCTCACCCCCCAAATCTTTTGCATTCAAGGTTATCAGAGCCCTCTACGACTACTTTGTCCATAGTCGGGCAGAGGCTCCGCTCCATTTCAGTTTGAGATGGGACTGTAAGGCTCCTCAAAAGCGATGTCTTTATTCACCCGGACATTGAACCGATAGCCGACCCGGATTTTGATCGTGGGTTGAATATCCAGGTTCCGCCGCGTGACTTCCATTCCCAATTCCCCGAGCTGCTGCCCGAGAGCCTGAGTTGCAATCTGTGACGTGGAGGGATAAGCGAACGAACTTGTCTGCTGATTCTGACTCAGCTCTATACCAGCCGAAAATGCACTTGTCAGGATTGCGAAACCAATCAGACGTGCATAGTGATTGTCCACCTGGTCACGGAAACCGGATTGCCCCTGAGCATCCTGCCCGATCATTCCTTGCAGGTTGATCGAGGTGCCATCTGGATAAATCAGCCTCGTCCAAATGACCTGAATGCCTCGCTGTCCATACGCTACGCGATGGTTATAAGTACCGATCAAACGTGAACCTTGCGGGATCAGGAGATACCTGCCCGTCGCCGTGTCGTAGACATTGGAACGCACCAACGCTTTGATTTCTCCAGGTAGGTCTGAGTTCACCATTTGTTCCAGTGTGGCCGGAATGTCCCAGCCTGCCTTTATCTCATAGCGTGCGAGCGGATTGACTCTGCTCGATTTTAGGTACATATCTTCCGGGTGGGCTCGCGCCCGAGCCAGGAAGTCTTCTTTGTCGTTCTGTTTATTTGGGTCGTCGACTTGAACCGGAGGCGCACCGCCGGAGCCTCCCCCAGCTCCCCCTTCCGCGCCGTGCAAGAGTGACGCCAGGGCAGCATCGTTTTTCAAGGCATCCACGAGCGAATTAGAGGCGGTTTGAGCGCCGCCGAGGAGCCCGCCGTTTCTGGAGGCACCATTGATTCCCATAGGGGCATTACGGGCCTCTTCCTCTTCTTTGTAGGCCTGTTCCCGCGCCTGCTGGGCTGGCGATAAGACATGAGCCGCGGCTTGCTGGCGCTGTGGTCCATTCGATCCAGGCTTTACCCGAGAGCTGAGGGGAGGCGCCTTGAGATCGTCAGTGTTGTCAGTATCCGAATCATCGCTCTTGCGATTCTTTGACTGTTTCAGAAGGTTATCGGCTACTTGGTCACCCGTGGCCGTGGCTGCTCCGAGCCGTTTCGCCTTCGTCTGCGGCTCTTTGGCGAGCGGGCCTTTTCCCCGAGTAAAAATGCCGTAGACGATGAGTGTCACGATGACGAGCAACACACCCATGACAATCATGCCGCCGCGCTTGCTGACACGCCGCGTAGGTTCGGGCTTGGGATTCAGGTCCATGCCCGACGGCCCACCCGGAGGCGTGGGCCGCACTGGACGTTGCGGATCTGATGCCGGCGTCGCTCCCGTTGGTTTACGTTCATCCGCCATTAGTGACCTCCCGCGACCGCGACCGCGCCAGAGATAGGCTTTTGCCGCGTAATTTCGACTTTCTCCTGATGCTTGCCGACCCCGAGGAGCAATGCAGCGCGATCAAAGAGACGATCCACGATGTAGGTATCCCCCTTGACCCGGTAATTGACCATTTCGTTGCCGTCCACGCCATGAATGACCAGCGTGGGAAGCTCCCGATGTTCAGCCAAGGAACTCATAACGATGTACGTTTTCACACCGTCATCGAGAACCCGGATTGGACGAATCGAAGGGTCGTGGTCGCTACCCTTGACTTGATAATCGAAGAAGAGCGAATCCATACCGCCCGGAGCAATTCCATCGACCCGCGAGGCGGCGCGCTCTTGGGCGTCTTCCTGCTTTTGCTTCTGAAGGTAGGCATCCCACTTGATCTTTTCGTCGTCGGGATAGTTGAACGCCATCCGGGCAATGTAATCCGTGGTTTTCGAGATGAGCCGCACGTAATATGTGCGCCGGTCCGTAGTTACGACCATGTTTGTATCGAGTCCGTCTTGACGCGGCTTGATGAGAAGAAGAGGCGTAGCAGCATCACCGGTTCCGCTTGTGCCAGGCTCCACAAGCCAACGAACATCGTCCCCGATCTTCGGCTCCCCTGTCATCTTCTCTCCGGGCTGCAATTCAATCGTGCAGACCCGGAATGGAGCGCAAACAGCGGTAGGAAGCCCAACTCCGTACGTGTAGAGAATTCGGCCGTCTTTCGTGGGCACCGGCATATTCTTTTCAGACTGAAGACCCTCGCTCAGCGCCACTCCCGCTTGCGCGGACTGACTGAGCAGGATGTTTTTATGCTCTACGAAGTCCTTTGGAACCGCGCTCACGGCCGCCGGCTGCGCGGCAGGTTCGCTGGCGGGTTGCGCAGCGTTGATTGAGGGCAACGGTTTCGCCGGCGTCGTGAGCGGCTCTCTCTTTAGAATCGTGAGCGCCTTTGCATAATCGCCCGGAGCTGGCAGTTGTGCCGAACTGCTAGAGCTGGCGGGCGTAGCCGGTTGTGTGGCCGCAGGTTTAGGATCTGGACCGCTCCCAGCTGGCGACGGCGAGGCCTGCGGGTCGGGCGTACTCGCCCGTTTGAGTACCACCGGAGGCGTTGGGGCCGCGCTTTGCGCCCACATCGGCGGCGGACCTGCGACGAGAAAGGCTAAGGCTACAAGACCGGAAACGGCAGCAGCCGACGAGATTCCGAACACGCTATACATCATTCTCTCGAACCATTTCCAGCTCATTGATTAGCTCCTCCCATGACCTTCGACCAGCTCACATTTGTTAGGTAAATCCCCAACGGATTCACGCGAATCATCCGCTCATCCATGGGCGGATTGACGGCGATCGTAAAAGCGCCTTGCCACTCCTGCTTTCCAGTCACCACGCCTGATTTATCCCGCGACGTTTCAGTCCAGTTGACCCGGTAAGTATTTGGGCTGTCTTGCACAATGGAACGGACATCAACCTGTACAGTGCCGTCTTGTCCACGGTCGAAAGGTGAGTCACTGCGGTAGAAGTCTCCCACATATGCTTGCGCCTCGCTACCAGCGGCCAGGTGGGTATAGACCTTAGTCGTCACGGTCGTGTATTCGGCTTGCTGATCGCTGCTCACAGAGCGCACGTCCTGAATCCAGCTCAGTAGAATCGCCCGTTTCACTCGCTCATCGACGGGCGCTGCCGCTTCAGCCGGACTGACCGCTTCTGCTCTGCCGATCGCATCGACGGACACCACATACGGCACGATGCGCGACTTCGAGGAGAGGTTAATCATCCCGAATATCAGGAGAATGCAGCAGGCCAGGAGGCCCAACGCGAAAAGCCGCCAATGCTGCGCTCTTTTGATGACGTCACCGTACCGCACATCCCACGCTCTTTGCGCTGCAACATAGCCGTCGTAACGTCCTCCGGCACTGCTCTGCGGCGCATCGTCAGAGCGCGTGATGTCTTTTGCTTTTGCTTTTGTAAACATCACTGTCTCCTTTTCTTAGTCTGTTGAATGACCGATGTTGCCGCTTGGCGGCGCTGCACCCCCACCCGAATCCGGGGGTAGTTGTTCGTGGATGGATGTGGTTTTGTCGCGTATCCCCCTTGCTGTGTCTGCGAAACCAATCAGCCCTTGGCTTGTCGGGCTGGCCGAGCTTGACGATGGAGGCGGCACAGTCGAACCGCCACCGCTCATTACGGTATCCGCAGCCTGGGTACTGACCGCGGCAGTTGGAGGCGCAACTTGAGCGGCGCCGGCCGCAGCGTCCATGCCTGTGGCTCCCGCGGCACTTCCCGCACTTGCCACCGCTGCACCACTACCACCGCCACCGGCTGCAGCTCCACCGACTGCAGCTCCACCGCCCCCCGCAACCGTAGTAGCAGCGCCGACCTCAGCGAGTGCCCCCGCGGCCGCCGCTCCGCCAGTTGCAAGCGCTGCCGCCGCAGTAAGGCCCGCCGCCGCGGCTGCTACACCCGTCGCTATCAAATCGCCGCCAGTCAGAGAAGGCGAGCCGCCCATGATGCTTCCAACTAGCTTCGGAGCGGTCCAGCAGACAGCCGCGTAGATCAGCGTTGATCCCAAAAGACCGAAAGCCGTTTGCACGCCTGCGCTCGTGTATTGGATCGATGCGGCTCTCGTCTCCCACTGTGTTGCGAAAGTCTGTCCCAGCCCGATCAACAAGTACAGGACCATCAGACGAACGCCTACGTTCACAGCCAGGCCGATGTACCTTTCGACATAGGAAGAAGTCCACCGCGACCCACCGAAACCCAGAAAGATGTAACCAGCCCCGAGGACGATGTACGACTCAACCATCGCCATGACGAAGTGAACGCACACGATGGCAAAGGACAAAAAGATACCGATTCCGGCGAAGGCCAAGCAGAGAGCAGTTCCGAAATCGAAGCTAAGGCCCATCTGCCCCGCAGTGCTGAATAGCTTGCCGCTGACATTCAGCCCCTCGACGAGAATCGAGCTAGGGTTCAGCGCGGTTTGATTGGAGCCGTTCTGGCCTATTTTGATGAAGCTGTTCACAATGGCCGGAAGCCATGTAGCCCCATACTTCAGCAGCGCCCAAAAGATGCCGATACCCATCAGCTTCTTGATGACTGTCGCAACCCAGGCCTGCATATCCGTTTTTTCGAGAGTCATCACAATCGCGGTCCAGGTGACCTCGATTGCCGCAAGAAGGGCAAACAGCGTCGCCGCGGCGCTTGTCGCCGCACTCTCCCACTGCCCCATTGCATTTTGATAGTCATCCAGAATGTCGCTAGGACCGCTCTCGATTGAGGAAGGAGGCGGCTGTGTGGGAGGGGCTTGAGCCGATGCCGTGGGCGCAACCGCGAGGCTCACGCCGAACACGGTCGTCGTGAGCACTAACGCGAGAAGGAGCCGGGCACCAAGTTTTCTGGACAGACTCAGCATGATTTACCTCGGTTTAGCGGGATGCTTAGAGCCGACCTCCCCAAAGGAGGAGCCACCGGCCTGCGCAGGTTTGAAGTCGAAAAACTCCACCTGTGCATCAGCCGTGCATACATGGCCTTCGGTCGTATCACCCCAATGGGCATCAGCCGTTTTACGCGCTTGGTTACACTGTGGAGCTAAAGAGCGAGCTAGATCCTTATGGTTGGCAAGCCACAGCTTCAGCGAGTCCACCGATGCCGTTGAGACATCTCCAGCACCCGCTGTCTTCAGTTGATCGACGATTGCACTCTTAGGCTCTGAAGTCCGGCACCCTGCAATTAGCAGAGTGCCGAACCCGAGAGCCGCTACGGTTAGTTTCCGCATACGTCCCTCCTTTCATAACAGCGTACTTCCTCACTGCTGAGGCACCGTGACAGTCCCGTAGGATGAGCCACCGGCCTGCATATCCTGAGTTGTCCAGAAGTTCTGCAAGGCCTCTTTGTTGTGCTGATCCTGCATGACCTGTTGAGCCTGAAAAGCAGCTTTAGACTGCATGTCAGTCATCATCAGTTGCCGCAGCTTCATGAGTTGCTGTACCTGTTGTTCTGCTATTTGGCTACCGACCTGCGTAGCCTCTAGCTCACCACCCGAGCCTTGCGACATCGAGTCGTAATTGGACAACAGGTCCTGTTCCGACTGCATTTGCGAATACTGCAAACCAATCGTGTCGAGGGACTTTTGCGTTGTATCCAACGAGGTCTGCGACCACGTGTGGTACTGATCCGCAAAGTTCACGTTGGGGTTATAGCCCGCGGATCCATATCGGTTTAGGAACTCGGAATCGAGGTTCGCCATCGAGTAGGACAAAGACTGACCACCCTGCGTTACTTGAGAAAGCCGCAGAAGGTCACTCCGAATCGGGCCGAACAATTGCGAAGACAGCGTAGTCGCGTTCCGTAGTTGCACTTGGAATTGCTGCAACTGCGTCGCGAGCTGATTCGCCTGTGTGATGTAGCTTTCAATCAGTTCTGCGTGATTGAGAAGCTGCGTAATCTCCGTCGCACCGAGGAACACGCCACCCGCTTTCACGGTTTGCGGGGCCGTAGTGCAAAAGAGAAGAAGCAACATCGACACCATCGCAGTCAGTTTTTTCATGCGCTTACGCTCCTTTCTTTTTCAAGCTCTGCTTCCAACAGCTCAGCCCATTCCCTCAACATGGGTGAATTCGTTGTGAATGCACGTTCGCGCAACCACTCCGACTGCCAGGTATCGGGATATTTGGTCATCAGTTGTGTTGCAGCGTTGCGCTGCTCCACTGAGCTGACACCAACGAAGGACATCGCGACGCCACCGATGCCGAGCCCTATCAGGCGCCGTCCAAGGGGTGAAGTGATGTAGTATTGCCGCTTGGGAATCGCGGTCTGAACGATAGTGTTCTCGCGCGCGTTCAAGCCGAGTTGGGTATAGAACGGGCGCGAATTGTCGTTCCCTGCCTCAGCGTTTGGCAGGAGAATCTTTGTGGGGCAGGACTCAAGGACTACATCGCGGATCGGGGACTTGATGACATCCGAAATGCTCTGCGTCGCCAGCACGACCGACGCATTCTTACGCCTCATGGTTTTGAGCCAGTCACGAATCTTGTCCCTAAAAAGCGGGTGATCCAGATACACCCACGCCTCATCGAGAAGGATCAACGTCGGCGACCCGTCCAACTGCTTTTCGATCTGGCGGAAGAGGTAGAGAAGAACCGCGACGAGGCCTTTATTGCCAGTCTCCCCGCCATTCATCAAGGCTTCCATCTCGAAGACCATGAAGCGGGACGATTTCAGGGTGTCTGTCTCCGCATCCAGCAGCTCGCCCACCGCACCACTGAGCGTGTAGTGTTGCAGAGCTTCCCGCAGGCCTTCGTCCTGAATGGCTGTGTACAACTCCGTCAGTGATCGAGTAGGAGAATTACGCAGCATCTTCACGCCCTGATTGATAGCGTTTCTATGCTTCGCCGAGATCGTTGTGCCGCCCAGGATGCAGAGGGATTCAATGTAATCAACTGCCCAAGCGATATCCGCTGGGTCGTCAATCTCACGTAGAGGGCAAAGCTGTACGCCAGAACCCGCCGCTCCCATGTCATAAAACTCGGCGCCCGCAGCCTTTGCGAGAACGTACATGGACTTGCCTTTGTCGAAGGTGTAGACCTTCGAGTTGGGATACCGCCTCCACTGCGCAGCGAGCATTGCGAGCAACGTCGATTTGCCGGCCCCGGTTGGGCCGAGAATCAGCGCATGACCCACGTCCGACACATGTAGATGGAGCCTGTAGGGTGTCGCTCCCACGCTTGTCGTAATCATCAGCGGGGGCGTGTTTGGCGGCATCAAAGCAGACGGGTTGACCTTTTCGCCTGTCCACACCGCGGATATGGGCAAGGAGTCAGCCAGATTGATCGTATGCAGGTAGACCCGCCGCACATTCCTGTAGCCGTCGCCAGGGAGAGAACCGCGCCAAGCCTCTACTGCGTTGACATCTTCTGTCCGCGCTCCAAAGCCAGCATTGAAGATGGCCTTCTTGATTTCTGACTCCATCTCATCGAGGCGGGCCTGATCTTCGTCCATGAGGATGATGTTTGAGGAATAGAGCGCGAACTGTACGGCAGCTTCACTCGCTACGCTCATGGCAGCTTCAGCATCCGCCGCCATCTTCGCCGCAAAGTGATCCTTTGTACCCCCCGTTCCTTCCGGTTTATTCATGAGCTGGTCCCAAAAGCCGCGAACCTTGCCCCTCCACTTCTTATGCGTTTTCTCTAACAAGCCTTTCGCTTCCTCGGGGTCGAGCGTTTGCGCCCGCGTGCTCCAGCGGTATTCAAACGGCAGCGTATCGAGCACCGCTAAGATGCCGGGGATGCTCTTCGCTGGAAAGCCGTCGATCGCTATAACGCGAATCCACTTCTTTCCATAGCGCGGGGAGACTCCCGCCCAAAAGTCTTCGGTGGGGATAATCTCTTGCAGGTCGATCGGGATTTCCGGTTCAGCAAACCTGAAATCGTGTCCGCCGATTGTGCGGCGGATGTACCGCAATTGCTCGTTGAAGCGGAGAACGCACCCTAACTCGTCTTTCTCTTCAATCGTGCCGAGCTGGCGCGCTTGAAAGAGAGAGGTCAGAATGTCATCAAACTGAGAGATCTTGCCTTTGAAATAGTCGAGAGCCCGCGTGGCTACGTCCCGCTTGACCGACTCACCCTCGAATAGAAACCCTTTCAGCTTCTCCTCTTTTTGCATTGGCGGGAGATAGGTCAACGACAGAAAATACTCACTCTCGAAGTGGCTCCCTTCGAGCGTGAACTGTTGACGGCGCTCCATATCAATCAAGCGCGTTATGGGGTCAGGGAACGAGCTTTCTGGATAGTCTTGCGAATACGAGCGGATCGCATCGACATGGAGCATCCAATTTGTTCCCAAGAGCAGAATCTTATTGAGGCGAGCACTTATGTTCGCCATCTCCTCATAGGTAGCCGAAGCAAGATCAGGGCCACGATACTTCCACGTCGTCATCAAAGCCCCGTCTTGCAAAAGCATCACCCCCTCGTCAATGACGGAGGCGTACATCAGCAAGTCGGGCAGGCCTTCCCATCGCGTCTTGAAGTCAGCAAGGAACATCGGCGCTACCTCCACTTCGTCGGAGACCCACTCATCGCTCTATGCAGTCCCGACTTTGCCAGATAGAACGGTTTGTACTTGATGTGGCGTATGTACACCTGCCTCATGATCGGATCGGCCTTAGCCAATCGCCTCAAGACACCCAAGGCAATCACCCAGAAGACCACTCCCACGATTGCCGCCCACAACTTTGCCAGAGTAAAAATGAGGACCGCGGCGAATAGTGCCGTCATCAGCACTAACTCGCGGTCCCCTCCGAGCAGCAGATTTGGGCGATTCGCGGACTGATGGAATGTGACCTCTCTAGCCCGCTCCATAGCCCTATCCGATCACTGCGCCAGTGAAGTTGAACGCGACGTTGAGCAGCGACGCACCGCCGATGATGAAAGCAATTGCCATCACCATGTACACGGCGCGCTTTGCAAATTCGGTCAGCTCGCCGCCGAACATGAGAACCGCGCCGGCAGCGAACAATCCGATGACGGAGATTGCCAGAGCAACCGGACCAGTCAGCGAGGTTGCAACCTGAGAAAGCGGACCTTCCCAAGGGAGCGCACCACCGCCACCCGTGCCACCAGTGCCGGTGTAGGTCGAGGATGCGTTCGCCACTGCGTTGAACAAAGCCAGCGTAGCGAGTGCATACATAACGCGGAAGCGAGCGATCCGCGAGGTTAGAGGGTTAGCAACAGAAGCGATTGTTTTCACGATCTATTTCCTCCATTTCGGATTTGGTTTACAACCGATGAGTGATGTAGTCACCGTTTTCAAAACCGGTGACCGCCAATACCTCGCGCACTTTGCGTCCGGCTTTTAACGTCCAGTCTGCGTCGATGAAAATAAGAAGATCGACGGCCTCAGCGATGAACTGTTGTTGCGGTCCATTAGCCTCCGGCGATTCACCGACCAGACTCTCCAGGCGGCTCAAACCGCCCCGAGCGTCGTTTGCATGAAACGTAGCCAGGCCACCGGGGTGGCCTGTATTCCATGCCTTCAACATCGTGTGAGCTTCCTTCCCTCTCACTTCCCCGAGCACGATGCGCTTCGGGGTCAGTCGCATACAGGCCTTCAAACAACTGAGTGTGGGAAAGCTGTCCGTCGAGAGCAGCGAGACGTGATTTTTCACGTTGCATTGCAGCTCCGGCGTGTCTTCGATCAGGATCGTCCGGTCGTTCGGAGCCAGCCTGTATTGCGTGTCGAGGACCGCATTCACAAGAGTTGTCTTGCCCGAGCCGGTAGAGCCGACGATGACGATGTTCTTTTTCTCTTGCACGGCAATGCGGATCACTTCGATGTGTGATTTCTCCCGGCACATCTCCAAAAACGTGTCCATCCGCCGATACTCATTGGCGGGATCGGTTTTGTCGGTCAGGATGCCCGAGTCTGCATACTCTTCAAGAGTTGGGGCGCCATTGCCGCGTTTACGGATGGCGAAGATGGGATTGGTAACAACGGGAGGTATCAAACCTTCGATGCGACTTCCATCGAGTGGAAGGTTTGTTTCAAGCGCTGGCGTCTCGTTGTCCAGCTTGGTTTTCCGTATAGTCGCAATCGTCGCGAGTGCTGAAAACGCATTGATGGAGCTTAGAGAACCGACCTGCGAGAAAGGCTCCCCTCTACGTTTCACCCACAGGCACGAATCAGGGTTGAGAACGATGTCTTCAGTCGCCTCGTTCTCAAGCTCACGCATGACGACTGGACCGAACGAACGCCGGAGCATCACGAGCTGCCTGCGGAACGTCGCGTTCTCTTCGTAAACGCCATTGCCGGTGCCGTTTTCGCTGCCGTTAAGGGTGTGCTCTAAGAGTTCCATCTGTCCCCTAAACATTCGTGGCGTTTTCTGGTACTGTGGGAGATATATACCACAGTACCCTGATTGGTTTCTACTCTACCCCAGGGAATCCGGCAAGCGCCACCCAAATTTTTAAGGGGCTGTAATCGTCAGGGGGACGATTTAGGCGGGCAGAGGGCCAACAGCATCAACCGTTTGATTGAGAATGGATCTAGGCATGGCCGACAAAAGGGATAGAACACAGATCGCGGTAAACCTCCAGCTCGCGGCAATGGGTGCGGCTGAGTACCAACTTGGGTTGCTCAAATTCGACGATGACGACCTGCCGATGAAAACGCGAGTCTACAGCGCGGAAAAGCTCTCAGACCCAAACACAATTCGTTACCTGCGTCTGGAAAACAGCCAGGACCGGAACATCAACATCGTTCCTCATGGCCTCCACAGCTTGACGCTTTTGGATGATGTGTCCCTGGCAACGGTCGCGCGCATGAAGGAGGAAGGCTTTCAACCGGCCTTGGTTGTGGAGACATCACCTAATAATTTTCAAGCGTGGCTCCAACACGGCCAGGTCCTCCCCGAACAAGAGTCTTCTACCGCCGCCCGATTGCTCGCTCTGAGATTCGACGCAGACCCGAGCAGCGCCAGTTGGTGTCACTACGGGAGACTCGCAGGCTTCACAAACCGGAAGGCCAAATACAAAGACGCCAACACGGGATACTTCCCTTTCGTGCGCCTACATGAGCACAGCGGAGTCAAATACGATCGGGCGGAGGAATTTGTCGCCCAGGTGCGTGAAGCGATTCTGAAGGAAGAAGAAGAGTTTCGCAAAAAGGAAGAAGCCACGAAGCACTTCCGCTGGACCAACAACAACAGCGGTCAGAGGCGCATGACAATTTCGGACTTCAGGAACAGGCCTGAACTCGGAGGCGACGGGAACCGGATCGACATGGCCTACGCGAATTGGGCACTTGACCACGGAGTACCAGAGCATGAAGTACGGTCGGAGATCGCCACCCGCGATCTAAGCAAGAAGGGCGGTCAGCGCGGCCAGAAGGCGTATCTCGACCGAACCATCAAGGCAGCATACAAATACATCTCTCGTCACCACTAAACCTCTACGCTGGCCGGCGTACGTTTTGCCTGCCCTTCCTTATGGAAGAGCACGACGAAGCCTGCAATCAGAAGCGGTCCACCGACGAAGGTGTACAGGTCTGAGAAGGACATAGCCATCATCAAGACACCATCCTTCGTAGTGTGAGCGAGCAGGTCCACCACGCCACCGTACATCAGAAATGAGGCGGCTTGGCTGATGAGAGTTGCTCCCATCAGTACAACTCCCATGCGAATGAGCTTCGAGGCGAGTGCCTGTTTCCAGTTGTTCGCATAAGTGATTGAGATTATCCCCGCTATGAAGAACCGAAGCAACACATCCACCAGGACGGAACGGTAGCGAGTATGTGCATGAATGATGTGTTCAATGTGCCAGTACGGCGACAAGGACAAGTGGGGATCATTCAAAACGTATCCGGGCGGCACCATACGTGCGCTCTGTGAAACAGGAGCTAGATGCAAAAGCGTTCCCGGAATCTGCTCTACTACCAATGCGAAAGCCGCGAGGAATACGGCCCACGCGGCATAAGTGAGGATCTTTCTCCGATCCACGTTTTTCAATGGAAGTTTTATTCGCGCCAGGTCAACCTCTCCGGAGATAATCGCTGTTTCCGCCATGCCATCATTCATCGGCTCACAGGCGGCGGCAAATGAGCGGATGGGGATTGTGCCCTATGAACAACATGGTTTTGCTGAGGTTGAGATGCCTTCAGACTCCAGATACCGAGTCCGAGCAGGCCGATCACACCTGCGATGAAGGCAAGCGCGACCACACGGTAAACGCCACCGCGGAGGATGAACAAATTCAGTAAGAGCAGCAACCTCATGACACACCTACACGTTTTCTAGGGGGTGTGCATGTACCTCATGAATAGAAGCATAAGAAACATGCCCAGCACCATCGAGCCCAGGCAAAGAGCACAGCCTGAAGCGATCCACTTGAATTTCATGGCTCCGGTATTTGCCGACAGGGCCATGAGCACAGCATCCTTAGCTTTAACTGAAGCAGAGTTGATGTCGGATTGCAACTCCCTTCTGACACCTATCGCCGCATTTTCGGCCGCCGTGACAAGCTCTGTCTTCGCAGTCTCTACCCACTGAGACGCCGCAGACTCTATTCGCGCGACGGCCCTCTGAGTCCTTTCGTCCAAGACTTCTGAGCCTCGCAAGATTGAGAGTTCAACCACTGTGCCGAAGGCGAGCATAGGATCGTTATCGGGAATGTGGATACGATGCCTCGCAAAGGCCTCCACCACTACGGCCTTTGCCGCTTCAGCCCCATTATTGTTGCCGGCGTCACGCATGGACGGCCTCTGGAATGACCTCCCAAACGCTATCCATTTGCTGAAAGATTTCACGCTGGTAAATGCGTAAGCGGTTTTTGGCAACTATGTTGAATAGGCTACTTTTTTGCCCTTCATCCAACGTCAAGCTCTCAGTGGTAAGCGTCTTCAAATCATTGCTAATGAAATACTCGTTCACGGGAAGCTGGATCGCGCCAAGCACCGTTGCGGCGTTGTTCTGATAGACCTTCATGTCTTGAAATGCTTTCCCCTGGTACTGGATTGGCCCTAGTATGCGATTCTCCCAAACTATGATCGACCCAGGTTCCGCAGTCTCTGCTACCTGTTTGAAGCCGTTCAAGCAGTCGTCTTGCGCCTGTCCAGCCTGCAACACCGTGTGGATGAATAGCCGGCGACCATTTTCTCTGAGTATTTCGCGTATTCCGTGACGAACGATGTAATTCCACATCTCGATGAAGGTCGAGGCTCCGTTGTCTACGACAAATGGCCCGTCCTCTTCCAGCAACAAGACGACCAGTTCTTCAAATTTGAGCGGATCGATGGAATTCTCTTTCAGTAGTTCAATACTTGTGACATTGAAGGCCTTGAACTTCGAAAGCGTATGGTTGACGGGATCGGTGTCGAAACAACGCGGCTTCGCACCTTTGTGAATAAGATATTGCGCCATGAGAGAAGCGACAAAGCTCTTGCCCACACCACCCTTGCCTTGCAAGGTCATGTGAATATCGTGAACCGTTGTCTTGAGCTTCCCCCGTCCGTTTGGAGCGATGTTGCCATTCATTTCCACCTTCGCCATATGATCTCCCGCTGCGGTAGTCACTACTGTAGTAGATAGATACCACAGTTGAGCGGCCCTGTCTTCTACGGCTGGTTGTTCTTCTAGCCCCTGGTTTAGTACAAATCTTCTCTCTTGGCTGTACCGACGAAATTCTTCAGATCGGGCTTCGTCACTTTCTTCAAGTTCGCGAGCGGATCAGCTTTGAGGAGCGGTAATTTCCCGCCTTCTGATGTTGGCGAAATACTAACGCCATCCTCGTCGCCTCCCGGATGAGTCAGCTCCCCTGGCAGCGGGCGGGCGGATCGTTCTGCGATTCTTATCCTTCGTGGGCTCTTCTCTTCTTGACGCCGGATTCTCCCGAGGTAAAGGGAGAGCTGTTTGTATGGGATCTCGATCTCGTGTTTGTTGAGCATGGCGTGAATGTCGATCAGACTATGACCTGAAGCGAGCGCCGCTTCGATGTCAGGCAACATCCACCGAATCTGCCCCATGAGGGACTTCGGTTTTTCGTCCTTGAGCTTGCGGATCGACTCAAGAACGCCCTCTGTCTTGCCGGTTCCGGTCCTTTTCCGTGAATTCACTAGGGTCGGCCTCCAGTTCTGGAAGTCAACAATATTCGTATAGTTTTCATACAAAAGTCGTCAACTGTGCCTAGTTTGCTCTGTTCGGCAACAGGAGTCAACATTGTTCATACAATAGTCAACATCTCAGGAAACTAGAAAGCCACCCCACACAGCGAAGCAACCGCAAAGACAACGTAGTGGAACATAAAGAAAACGTACTACCCTGCGGGGCTATTTTTGGTCTTAGTGATTTATTGACAACAGATTAGAGCGTGGCACGTTTATGTAGCTTGCGCCACGTTTGTGGCACAGGAAGGCCAGAGGTATTGACTTTTTCGCAGAAGATCACTCTAGTAGATAGCAACCGAAGTACGATTTCGAGGTGATGTTTGGCAAAGAAGGGTGAAGGTCGTAACGTTCGCTTTGAACCTGCGATGCTTGAGGCGATTGAAAAAGCAGCCAAAGAGGGGGGCTTTGCGTCCCCTTCCTCGTTCATCCGGCAGGCCGTTGTGAATCAGCTCCAGGGCGCGTCAAAGGCCCTGAGCGATACTGAGGAACGTATCTTGGCGACGCTAGAGCGGCAGAGCCGGGACATTCGCAAGCTGAGCACGGCGGCGATCCTCACCTACGCCAGTCTCGAAACATTCATCAAGCTCTATCTGACGTACCAGCCTGAAATCCCCCCAGAGGCGCGCAGCGCCAGCGTAGCAACAGCGAAGCTGCGGTACGAGAAGTACAAAGCCGACGTAGCTAAGGAAATGACCGGTAACGTGGCCGCAGCTCTGCGGGAATGGGTTGACTCTTTAGGTAACAGTTGATGGCGAGCTTCGCAGTCGAAGAAAAACCGTTTCGGCTCCGCCCGCGTGCGAACAAGCACGCCGGCCGAGATGAGGTTTCGGTGTGGAGCCGTGCCGGCCGCTCCGTGATGAGAATGGTTCGCCACAATTCCCGGAAGCCCAAGGCCTCGTCGGGCAAGGGAGCGAAGAAGACAGGGGCGCTCGCCAACAGGACGAGCCGGGTCAGAAACCAGAGGGTCGCCGTTCGCGTCACCTATGCTCAGAACCTTACACCGGGGCACTGGAAAGCCCATGGTCGATACATTGCGCGTGACAGTGCCTCCCAGCCCACGAAAGACCTTCCTCCTGGCTTCGGGCCGGACGGTAGTGTATCTGACATCGGCGGCACGCTGGCGGAGTGGCAAGGCGCCAAAGACCCTCGTCTGTTCAAGCTCATCATCTCGCCCGAGTTTGGAGAGCGCATGGATTTGGTCGCGCACACAAAGGCGCTGATGGAGGGCATGGGGCAAGACTTGGGAAAGCAACTCGATTGGGTTGCCGTTGTCCATCAGAACACCGACCATCCGCATGTGCATGTGGCGCTTCGCGGCATCTCCAAAGATGGGCAGGAGATCAAATTGCCGCGAGAGTATATCCAGAAAGGCATCCGTTTACGAGCCGAGGATCTCGCTACGGCGCAGCTAGGCATCCGCACCGAGGCTGACATAGCTGAAGCGCACCGGCGCGAGGTCGTACAACGCAGGTTCACACCGTTGGACCGCGACATCGCAAAACAACAGCCTTCTAATGCTAAGGGACAGGACTTCCCTGCCCTAGCCAATCCGGCAAACCCCACTTTGAAACCGTATCAACGCCAGCAAGAACAATTCATAGCGAATCGGCTGCGAGCGCTCGCCACGATGGGACTTGCTACTGAGAAAGCGCCGGGACAATGGGAGGTGCGCGGAAACTTCGCGGAAGTGCTGCGAACAATGCAACGGACCTCCGATCGGCAAAAATCGATAGTCCAGCAAACCAGCCTTGCATCCGACCCTCGTATCCCGCTCCAGGTCGATGATTGGCGGAAGCTACGAACTATCGAAGGCCGCGTACTCGGGCATGGCGAAGAGGAGAATACCGGCAAGCGCTACATGCTCCTTGAGGGCACAGATGGGAAGCTGCACTATCTCACTCACACACAGCAAATCGACGACGCCCGGCAGGCCGGTCAGCTCAAGCCCGATTCCTTTGTGACCATCCAGAGAACGAAGATAGATGGGAAGATCGAGCATCGATTGGAGGAACACGGCACCGCAGACACGATCTTGACCGACCGAGCGTTCATCAGCAATCGGGCGGCGCGGTTGAATCAGATACGCAATCACGCTATCGCGGAAGAACCTCTCGACAGCTCGAAAAACTCAGGACCTGTTTATGGAGGCTGGCTTGGCAAGTACAACTCCGCAATCCAACAGCGCGCACATGAACTACAAGCCGAAAGGGCAACGCGCCAGGTCGAACGGGACTTCACCCCGTCCCAGAGGCCACGCCGCAAAGACGTTGGCCGGTAAGCCTCCCGTTAAATCTTGGGAATTTCGCAGCCCTTTGCGACAGGACATCTTGACTTCTCCGTTAAAACCTACTGTAGTAGATAGCAACCGAAGTACCGTAGGACGCCACAGCAACCAAAGGAGGATTTGCAATGGCTATTCAGGATGAGGTCTCCACAATCGAAACTCTCACGACCAACCGGAGTGAAAGGTTTTTTGCCACTGCGCCACGCATCCATCAGACTGAAGTCGCAAAACTCATCGAATCGGCCCGCGGCCCCGGCGCGGTAGACAGGTTTTTTGACGATGTTCACCGTGAAGGAAGGTCCTATATGGACCTTCAAGATGGCGTGCAAGTATCGGGTTCCAGCAAAGAACATTTAGAGCAAGAAGACATCCGCCGTGGCACTCTGGGCGATCTGGCAGATGCCGAGGGCGTTTACGGCAATCTCTTTCAGCTCAATTACACGCGAGACAATCAAGATACTGCGAAGGAACTGGTAGAACGAGCTGGCCTGCCCGACCTTGAAACCATCCGGGAGCGTAACCCCTGGCTCCATGAGCAAGCAGCCCTACTGAGCTTGGAGCCGGAGGCACGGGCTTTTGAGGCGGCAGAGAGCAACGCTCGAGAAGCCGCGATCAATTCCCTTCCACAGCAAGCCGGTATTGGCGAACTGGACGAATGGGGTGAACCGCAGCGGCAACAAATCACTGCTCAGGATCAAGCCGTAAGAGCTGACGCGAGAGTTGCGGACGAGCAGCGCCAACTGACGAATGAAAACGTCGAGAAGACCACAAAAGAAGGCTCGCCCCTTCGCTTCGAGACATCGACGCGTACAGCCGAGTATCAGCCAGGTACGAACACCGTCGGTTTCACAAATAAGACAACCAGCACTAAAAGCGAACCCGTTCCGGGTGAAGGCCTCAGTGGTAGTCCTGAATCGGCAGAAGCGGTTCGCTCCCGCACGGAAGAAGTGTTCGGAGCGAAGATCGATCGCGATGAGTTTGACAACAGCGACCAGCCTCTTGAAATTGCCGATCGTGCCGCCGAACAGCGCCGGCTTGAGAACGCGACGGCACTTGCCAGCCACGAATTGAAGACCGACGCCCAGGTCACTCTCGCTGACAAAAACGATGGGATCTACAACGGAAGAATCTTAGGTGTAACCGATAGCTATCTACTACAGCGCAGCGGGCCTGGTTCTGCGGTTGCGCACGACAAAGGCATCTTTGAAAGCCTGCCTGGCTATGGCCGCGACGTAACGATTCTCTATAGCGCGGGCAATGCGAGAGTCAACCTTCAGCCAATCAAAGACAAGGGATTAGGGATTGAACGATGAGCCAAGACATCGCACTTTACCGCACCCCCAAAAAACCCGACGACATCGGAGGGTTCAACTGGAAGCCGACCTTGTTCGGCTTCTTTTTGTTGTTTGTCTGGAACGTGGTCGCAACCGAGTGGGTTGCGTGGCACTTTTCCTTTCAGCGCGCTTTGGGTCCAGCTCTGTTTCGCATGCCCGGCCTTGCGATCTATGAGCCTTTCCAGTGGGCATTTTGGCTTTGGAAGTATGGCGGAAGCTCCAATCCCGACATACGCCTTCCAGTTGTCGGGAGTGCTGGAATCGTGGTCGTCGGCACCGCCGTCACGATCATGCTTGTTGCGTTTCTCAACATGCGCCGCACAAAGAAATACCTCACCGGAAGCGAGGATTTGCATGGCTCTGCAAAGTGGGCCGATGCGGCCACGATTGAAGAAACAGGGCTGATTGAAACCGACACAGGCGTCTATGTGGGCGGATGGTACGACAAGGCGCTGCAGCGCCTTCATTATCTCCGCCACGATGGCCCCGAGCACATCCTTGCGTTCGCACCGACCCGTTCAGGCAAAGGTGTCGGGCTTGTCATCCCCACACTCCTTGCGTGGCAAGAGAGCGTAATTGTCTATGACATCAAGGGTGAGAATTGGGCGAAGACAAGCGGCTTCCGAGCTGAAGGCCTTGACCAACTGTGCATGAAGTTTTCTCCCGTTGAAGATGGCAACGGGTCGCGTTTCAACCCACTTGCTGAGGTTCGTATTCGTACCAAGCGCGATGTCTCCGACGCGCAGAACCTTGCCGACATGCTTGTCCGCAGCGGCGAGGACAGCGCCCAGGAGCGCTACTGGCAAGATGCAGCATCCTCCATCATGACGGGGATGCTGCTTCACGTTTGCTACGCCGCAGCCGCCGAGGGCCGCGCTGCCACCCTGAGCGATCTATGTCTTGTCTTCACCTTCCCAGGCATCAGCTTCCGCGACACCCTGAATGGACTCCTCAACTACCCCCACGACCCGAACTATGAGCGCGGCTGGCGCACCCCGAACGGTGACCGTACAAAGACTCACCCAACCGTGCGAGAGAAAGTTCAGGAAATGCTCGACAAGGAGGATAAGGACTTTTCCGGGGTGCTCTCAACAGCAAAGACAGCTCTCACGCTCTACAGTGATCCTCTCGTCGCGAAGAATTGCGCCGTCAGCGATTTCACAATTCAGGATCTCGTAAACAGCTACCGGCCCATATCGCTTTACCTTGTTGTTCCGCCGAGCGACAAGATTCGGCTGCGGCCTCTTATCCGGCTCATGTTCACGATGATTGTCAATCGTCTCACTGAGAAGATGGACTTCGAGAACGGAGCGCAGAAGACGAATCGCCACCGCCTCTTGTTCATGATTGATGAGTTTCCATCTCTCAAGAACATGCCCATTTTCGCTGATGCTCTCAGCTACATGGGCGGCTACGGTCTGAAAGCATTCCTCATCACCCAAGACATTCGCCAGATTGTCAGCGAGTACGGGCAGAACGAAAGTATCGTCTCGAACTGCCAGATTCGCGTGGCTTACGCGCCCAACCAGTACGACACCGCGGAGCTGTTATCGAACCTCAGCGGCACGATGACGATTGAACGCGCCACCGTCAACTATTCAGGCGACCGCAGCGCGGCGGTCATGAAGCACGCGAACACAAGCATTCAGTATGAAGAACGTCCGCTCATCACCCCCGACGAGGTTATGCGCCTTCGGCCTGCACGCAAGAAAGGCTTTGGATGGAAACAAAAGATCGTCGCGCCAGGCGACATGCTGATTTTCATGTCCGGTACGCGGCCCATCTACGGCACTCAGATGCTTTACTTCATGGACCCGGTTCTAAGCGAGCGTGCCGCTGTCCCGCCGCCCACGAAGTTCTACCAGCTCCAGCACCAAAACAACATCGAGAGCGAACGCGAGATCGACTTCGAGAAGGAAGAGGCTTTGGTCCGGCCTCAGCTTTCGATGACGTTTGCGACTGAGCAACCGGCACCGGCCGAGGATGAGGAACTGCCCGACGAAGAGGCAGTTGTTTCTGACGAAGGCATGGAGATGGTTCACCAACCACGAGCTGGGGGACCACGCAGCATTCCCATTGCGCCGCCTGTTTCGGTGTCTTCCGAGGAAAGCGAAGGCGGGATGCAGCCCTCGATAGCCGAAGTGGCCACTGTGACGCAAGGGGACATCGCGCCGATCGGCGAGATCAATCAAGGAAGGGGGTAGCTATGCGGTATTACAGCAGCTATTGGATTGGCGATGGAAATCTGACCGCGCCTATCGAGATTCGCTACTTGCCCAGCGGGACACCCGTAGGCACAACGCGAATCGCCATTAGGAAGGTGTGGGATGACCCCAAAAAAGGCAGGCAGTCCCACACATCTTTTCTCAACCTTGTTTTTTGGGGCGAAGCCTTCGTAGAGGCTGGCAAGCAGTTTCAGAAAGGCCAGAACATCCACGCCGAGGGCGAACTAAACAGCCGCAGTTTTGAGAGCGGTGGTTATAAGCGGACTGTGTATGAAATCAGCGTCGCCCGTGTATTCGCAATCTCATCATCCGACAACGACGACCACAAAGCATTGACAGAGGAGGAGGGAACGAATGGAAGCGACGATGCAGACAACCATGAGGATGCAGGCTGGCCCCAAGTCGTCTAAGCCAGTCCGGAAACGCCGTCCTGTTCTACTCACAATAGCCATCAGCTTCATCTCAACAATCGGCATCGCGGGCATTGCCGGCGTCCGGTGGAACCCTACAGCTTCGGTTCGCACAGGCCTTTACGTCATCACAAATGACGCGAATGCGCCCCTGGTCGCCTTTTGCCCGACAGGGGAGGCCGCGGCCGAATCCATTTCACGCGGTTATCGTCCACGCGGCCTGCAATGTCCTGATAAGTACGCGGCTTTGCTCAAACCGGTCGCCGCCAGAGAGGGCGACACGGTTGAAGTCAGCCAGATGGGAATCAGCGTCAACGGAAAGCTGCTTCCCAACACCGTCGCCTTCAAAATCGACGCGAAAAAACGTCCAATGCGCGGCTGGCCCAATGGGACATACATCGTGCAACCCGGAACCGTTTGGGTTCTTTCGAGCTACAGCAAATACTCCTACGATTCCCGTTACTACGGGCCAATCAAGCTCTCGACGGTGATCACTCATGCAAAGCCTTTCTGGACTTCTCACTAAAGCGAGGCGGTTGGCGCCGCCTCTTGCATCGTTGCTTGCCGGAGCGTTCATAGGTGCTCTTGCGTGGAGTGGTCATACTCTGACCATTCCTATCAGTCTCCTCTTCTGCTTCGGCCTTCGCGTCGCGCCAGGTCCACTATGCCGCTTGCTGCTTTGCACCGGCTACTTTGGCGGAGCGACGTGGACGATGTTGCCCGGAGCGGCCGTCTTCTACGGCTCTGAATTCGATCCAGGCGGGATCTTCTGGATGTGGGTGGGATTTGCGGTTTTGATGGGCGCTCCGTGGGCCCTGCTATGCAGCCCATCACCGCGCCGTCTTACTTGGGCAATTCCGACCTGCTTTGTGCTGACATCAATTCCACCGATCGCACTCGCAAGCGTCGCAAATCCCTTAACGAGCGCCGGTGTTCTTATGCCTCGAATGAGTTGGTTCGGGCTTGTCGCTACTATCGGTCTCGCAACGTTCATGGCTCTGCGTCCCCGTTACGGGGTATTGGCGTGGTCTGTCTTGTTCGGCGTTGCATGTCTCACCTACCGCCCAGCTGCGTCCCACCCCAACTGGCAAGGTATCGACACTCAGTTTGGAGGCGCAGGGATCAATCTTCCAGACCCTCTCAGCGAGTATCGCAACGCGCAATTCATCCAGCGCGCTGCCCTCGCTTCGCAAGCTAACGTTGTCGTTTTCCCTGAAACGTCCGTGCATCGTTGGAACAGCTCGACCGATCTTTTTTGGGGTCCCCAGCTCCGGCTCCTGCAGAAGCGGGGAAAGACACTCCTCATCGGAGCGGATGTTTCAATCCCCGGGGGGACCGCCTACAAAAACGTCGTCATCATTCGTGGCGAGGCAGCAACCGGCCAATTCCAGCAGCGCGTTCCTTTGCCGGTAGCCATGTGGAAGCCCGGAGATCCCGACAGCGTTCCTTTGAATCTCAACGGCCCAGGAACGCTACAGGTCGGCCATGAACGCGCTGCGATACTCGTTTGCTACGAACAGCTCCTCGTGTGGCCGGTTCTGACTTCGATGGCCGAACGGCCTTCCGTCCTCGTTGGCCTGGCGAACGATTATTGGGCGAAAGACACCATCATTCCGGCGATCCAGCATAGCTGTCTGGAGGCGTGGGCAAGGCTTTTCGACATCCCCCTCGTGAAGGCGGTCAATTCCTGATGACAATCCAGAATCAACAAACTTCATACAGGTCAATTTTGAGGGTACTCAACTCGGTTACCCCCGCCATGCAAAGAAAAGTCAACAATGTTCATACAAGAATCATACAATTGCGAAAGTACGGCATCATTCTATTTGCTGCGCTCAGTTGCAGCTCGTATCTGGCCGCGCAGGCTAACACCCGGCTTCCTATGGCAACATTCAACCAACTCGCCGCGAGATGCGCCCCCAACACCGCGGTAGACACGCTAGCTGCCGTCGCCTTGACCGAATCGGCCTTGCACCCTTACGCGCTGAGTCTCAACTACCCTGCTACTGTGGCGGCCTACAACGGCCTGGACAATCAAGAGGTCTACCTGACTCGACAGCCGGCGACACTGCCTGAGGCGATCCATTGGACGCGCTGGTTTCACAGCCGCGGGTACACCGTCAGCATCGGCCTTATGCAGATCAACAGCGAGAACGCAGCCAGATACGGCGTTGCCGTTCGCCAGCTTTTTGACCCATGTACAAACGTGGCGATCGGAGCGCGGTTGCTTGGGGAGATCTATTCGACAACCCCTCATTCCGGGAAGCCGGACATTAATGCCCTGTTTTCCACATTTTCCCTTTACAACTCAGGCTCATTTACAACTGGATTGAAGAACGGCTATGCGTCTACAGTTATGAGCAACGCTCATCGAGGAGCTGGGAACTAGCGAGTTTGGTCGTTGACGAAATGAAAGCCCGGCGTTTGCAGACGCCGGGCCGGTCTTACACCCGCATAGGAGGCGGGCATCATTTGGATAAAGTATCGCAGATCATCCAAGAAAACGCATCTCTATTCCCAGCCGAGATCCTTCCACCGCGGAAAGACGCGAAAACGCAAGCTGCAAAACGCGGACGAGCTGCAAGGAAGCCAGGCGAGCCGAGAAACTACGAGCAGGAAACTGAGAGTGCTCAACTCGCTTTAGTGGATGCTCTTGCCGACTACACAGAACTGCGGCGCTCCGGCGTGAGTCCGCAGCTTGTTCAGATTGCCCAGGCGCTTATCTTCTGCGGGCTTCCATATCGTGAAACCTCCGAAGACAGAATCAGCCGCGTCTCACGCGACCGAGACGGGAACGACATCCGTGTCACCTTCTACGCCCTGGCTTCGGACAAGGAAGGCAATCGGATTCCCATGCCCTACGGCGCAGATCGCACCTTCCTTCATTGGTGCATCGACAAGGCGATCAAACTCAAGAGTCCTTTCGTGCCGCTTGAGAAAGCTGCAGACTTTCTCACCGAGGTAGGGCATTCAAAATCAGGCCAGAACGTAAAGCGGCTCCGCGACGCATACCGCCGGCTCTCCGGACTCACGATCTTTGTAGAGCGTTACGGCAAGGAGAACAGGGACCATGAGAGCGACGAAGACAGATCGTTGTTGCCAATCATCGAAGACTCGCGTGTACCTGCCAGCATTCAACCGAGAGCTACGCCGATCACAGGTCCAGCCGGTCTAAGGTTTGGTGAGAAGTTTTTCAAGGAGATCAACCGGCACCATGTTCCGTTTCCGTGGGAGATTCTTCGCAAGCTAGAACAAAAGCCACAGATGCAGGATTACATCTTGTTCCTACACTGGCGCAGCTACGCAGCCAGGACAAGAACGCTGATCACTTGGAAGCAACTACGCGGCCAGCTCTGGCACGCGGACTCCAACACGGCTCGTATCCGCGTCAGGTTTGACAATGCAATCAAGCTGCTCAAGGGAGTGTGGCCCGAGCTGTCGGCCGAGGCGACCAAGAAAGGCCTCATCATCGGACCTCCAGCAAAGGGTCAGCACCTCATACCTTCGCACAACGTCGAGACGAAATATCTCAATCGGTAGTGATGTAACAGGTATAAATTTCCCGCGAAAAGCCCCTTTTCGGGGCTTTTTTGCTGGACTTTTCAGAGCCCGCCGTCGCAGTGATGTTCCGGGTCTGTTTTATCCGTATCTATCTGATAGTGCAAGAGATGCACGATAGGAGCGCCAAAGCTTGAGTGATGTAACAGGTATAAATACGCTGCAAAACCGTTGATAAAAGCCTTTTTTTCAGCCGCTTAGAGGCCCAAACGGGGGCGGTGATGCTCCGGGTATAAAATATTCTAAGCAGCACATTACACAGCACTTGCGTTAACAGGCCAGGTGAAAGCGCGATGCACCAAGGGAAGGAAGTGATGCTCCGGGTATGATTTCCTCGCAAATCATTGATGATATGCAACTTACTGGAGAGTCGATCAGATACGGAGCGGGTGTGAGAAAAAGTGGTGATGCTCCGGGTATGAATGGCACGCAACTCATAGCAGCAGAAAGGCTTACATATTTCCCACAGCTACAGGAAAAGTCGCCAAAAAAAGTGATGTTCCGAGTATGAAAAGTGATGCTCCGGGTCGGCTAATGTGATGTTCCGAGTCAGATTTGGTGATGCTCCGGGTACCCCTATAAGGAAGCAAGTGGTTACAAGTAATTCCATGTTGATCGTCGCAGGTTGTTATCCCTGTGCAAAGTGTGCGAATCGTCCCAGCAATAAGGCACGCCCTAACGGGCGGATAGCTAAAAGACCAAAAGGCGCGCCCTTCGGGCGGATTTCCAAAAACAAAAACAATCCGCGCGCCCCAAAGGGGCGCAAAAGAAAGACAGATATCAACCACAGTGCCTGATTCTGAAGCTCTGGTGGGCTCAGGACGCGCCGATAGACTCTGCTTGGACCCTCGGCAACCCCCAAACTCCCCTGCAGGCCAAATTGCGGATAATCCGGGTTGTAAGCCCCAAACCGCGGCGAGAATTCCGTCACGCAGGTCGAGTCCCGCCATGTGCCCGCTCAGCCGGTGAGATTTTCGCAACCTATCGCCGGGGCTTTCGCATTCTGGTTTGCCGAGGTTTCATGTATGGGTATTGGGGAGCAACGGAACAGAAAACTCGTTTAAGGATTCAGGCGACCTCGTTGGGATTGGCGCCAACGGGCATATAATTGCCAGAACGCTGCTTCCAAAATGGAGATATCGGCCGAGATCCTTTCCAACCAGGGATCGGGGTGGCTACATTGATTGATCTTGAGGCCGTGATCCGCCATTTCGGACCACAGGCGGTATCTATTCTGCTTTCCCCAGAATGGGAGGGTGCAGATAACAAGGCGATCCAGGCGGTCCGTGACAAGTCATCCCCTGATCGCCTCCAAGAAGTGACTAGTTGGTTGCGGTACTACGCAGTATTCCAAGGCATAACCAGACCAGAACGGTACGCTTTATCTGGGGCGTTCCTTCGGTGGGCTGATGCTCGGGACCAACAAGAACGCCTTGCTACGGTAGATGCTATTTGCCAAGCGCATGAATCGCTTGTCGCCGAGTGCATCATTGCTTATGGAAAAAACAGAGACTTTACGTCGCTGGCATCCAAAGCACTGTGGCTGCGCTATCCGGACGACGTTCCACTCTTTGATAGCTACGCAAGACGTGCATTATCGGTATTCAGCAGGTTGGAGTGCGGAATTACGCCCCCTAACGGCGGCGCATCTGACTACCGCCAGTTCATTCATGTTTGGAAAGCCTTGTATGACAATGACCTATACAGGGAAGCTATTGCTGCCATTGAGATGCACAATTATCCGTACCCGGTTCGTGTCTTTGACGTCATTCTATGGATCGTTGGAAGTCCTGGGTACTAATCGTCACGAGGTACCCTGCGGCCATTTGCAGCATGAAGAGGGGAAATCCAAAAATGAAGCTTCTCACAACGCTTTTGCTTGTGGCACTCTGCTCCCTCACTGGACCCGCTCAAAGCACTTTGCCCGAGCCAGAGTTCGCAGATGCGTTCTTTCGACTGGACGCCGACAGATTGATCCCGCTGGAACGCCAAACAGGGTACATCCAAGCGAAGGCCAGCGGCTTTATTGTCATGAGCATGAAATCTTCTTTCGAGTTTCCTGGCGCTAAATCTCCGGTGAGATTTCGCTCTGATCAGTCACTTGACTTTGTAGTGAGGTCCCCGTTGGCCCCGTCGGCTGTGGACCCGAGCACGGTTTATTTTCTGAGAAGGATGAATAGCAAAAAGAAGACTCGGGAGCTTTCCCTCATGGTTGGACGTGCCTCCCCAGGCAGCGCAACCATGCATAACGACCCCGCCCAAGATGCCTTACATGTAACATTCGCAAGGTATGGAAGTTCATCTCTCAAGATGACGACTGGGCCATTGCCGCCGGGCGAATACGCTCTCGGTCGGCCCTATATCCAGACCGTATTTTGTTTTGGTATCGACTAAGCGACTCTGTAATTCGAGACTTGCGATGCGGATCAGCAATTTTCCGGTTTGGGCTTACAGCCCCTGGTCGGAACAGTTCCCCTTCCCTCTCATTTCGAGCTGGCCTTACGGCGATCTGACTGCATGGCCTCTTCCAGAGCATGCATAAATCTCACGTCTGGCTCGACCAACGAAAGCGCCGCGCGGACGATGACGCTATCGTTCGTTCGTATTCCGTGGTTCGTCGAAGCGTATCCGCTCAATTGTCGGAGTTTCGTCAAATCTTCCGGATAAAGATAGACCGTGTTCCGAGTAGGATTGAGGGATTTCGCCAACGGCTTCACGGGCGCGATCGATGAACCGGCATTTCCAGGACGGAACTGCTTTCTTTCCACGGCTGGGTTCCCTGCCGGCTCGCTTCTCTGCTCTGTCTCAGGAGGAGCTGCAGCAATAGGTTTTGCCGCTTCGTCGTTTCTGAGTACAGCCTGGTCGACGGCTCTTTCTTCCGTGGCCTGTTTCAATGCTGCCAAGGGATCTTCCCTGAGCATTTGTGTAGGTTTGTACGCTGCCTTTGCCATTCTTGATTCCCCTCCCTATCTTTTTGCAACAGCGCTGGACTCCTGGCTGAGTGACGAGCTGTTGGTTAGGCTCACAATTTCCAGCGCCAACTTCCCGGCGATAACCTGAGCCGCACGGTCCAACACATTCCAGCCTCCGCCGCCTACAAAATGAGCGAACACCTGTCGGTCGGGAATTTGCGTCTGAAGAGCCCTCACTTTAAGAGCAGCAACTGACTCATCGACACTTCTTGCCAGAATCGTTCCACTTTTTACCTTGTTCACAAGCACGCGGACGACAGCGCGGGGGTTCGTTTTTTCCGCAAAATCGACGGCTTCAGTGACCTCCCAGAAGTCCACGATCTGCTGGCCTGTGACGATGAGTACGACGTTGGCCTCTCTCACCGCGAGCAGCGTCGCCGGATGTTCGAGGTTGGGGGGCGTGTCAAACACGATGTAGGTGTATTCGTTTTTTGGGATAGCGATCTCTACTTCAGACTTCGAATACGTCAGGCTCTTCGTACTGGACCCCTGCTTATCGAAATCCTGCACCGCCACGTGATTGCCTGCCTGGCGTAAGGCCTCAGCAACAAGCAGACTCGAAGTGGTCTTCCCTGCCCCGCCCTTTTTGGCTAGAAAAGCGATCTTCATACTCTCACACTCTCACATTGGCATAACTGCATACTCTCACACACAGAGTAGCATCATTTAGTGTGAATGTCGGAGTGTCATAATAAACACTGTTTCATATAGTATGATGGTATGCGAGTGAGTGGAAGGCAATTTTTTTCTAACTCTATTAGAATCAGTTATTTATGTCAGTTATTTATGATAGATTCATACTGTATGACACTCATACTGTATGAGAAGGTTCCGCTATCGCGTTTGTGATCGCACGCTTAAACGCATCCGTCTTTCCTAAATATCGCTCGGTGGTTTGGATAGAGGAATGCCCGAGCAGTTCCTTGATGTCTTCCAAGGCGGCATCGGATGCACGCAAGAGCCGGGCACAAGTGCGTCTCGCGTCATGAGGGCGAAAGCCTCCTAGGTTCTCAGAAACCGTATAGTGTGAGAGTATGAGTTTCACACTCTCATCAGACATCTGTACTTTACCGAGCCTACCGTGCCTGGAAATACTACGAAACATAGAGCCCTGGACAATACGAGTCGCGCCTAACCAGTCATAGATGGCGTCTTTGACCCAGAGTGGCAGAGGGACGCTACGGAGCTTGCCGCCTTTGCCAACAAGGTCAATCAGGCCCCACTGACCGTCCTGCTGTCTCAAGGCAGCGACGGGCAGGCCAACCAATTCACTACGGCGCAGGCCCGTCGAAAAGAGGACGGCCAGCATAGCAAAGTCGCGTTTACCTCTAAGCGTGTTGCGGTCCGGAATACGAAGAATACGGTCCAACTCCGCTTTCCCAACCCACATGCCTATGCGACTGGATTGACTCTTTTCACCGCGCACACGTCGGATTCCTGCTGCCTCCGTCGGAGAGATTAAACCCTGGTCCGCCGCTTCTTGTGCCAGGGCTCGAACCGCGGCTAGTCTCTGATTCACTGTCGCCGGGGCATAGCGCCGTTCTAGGCGCCCATCCTCCAGAAGTTCGCCGGCCGCGACGAGCGAGTCTTTGTACTGAAGAACGGCCATCCGAGTGAACGTCGTTACGTTGGACTGAACCCGACACCAACCAATGAAGTGGAGCAGGGAAGTGCGGTATGCGCGGCGGGAATTCGGCGACTCAAGGCTACGCTCGACCCCCTCAAGGAGTCGGAGGATCGGAGCGGGCAAATCCAGCTCGCCAACTTGGGAGTCTGAAACCGGCGCGGAATGAAGGAGTGCAAGTTCCATATTTTCAGGCTACTAGAATCTCATACTTTGGATAACGTACATTATCAAAAGTCAGAAACAGGCATTTTGAGGGTAGGGGATTATTGCGCTTATGCGCAATAATCGTCAGAGGCGGCTTTTTGTGGAGGGACGGTATGGGGCGACGACTCTCTTGGTTGGACCGACTCTACCCAATCTCCCGCACGGTTGCGGGCTCAGCCCGCTCCCACTATGACCGCAGGGACTTAGAGCAGCTTTTCGAGATCCAGCCTCGCTCAGCACAGAACCTCATGGCCTCACTGCCGACCGTACCGATCGGCCGAGCGCGCCTGGTCGAACGGGAAACCCTCAGCAACTTCCTCCAGCAGCTTCAGCAGGCCGACGATCCAGCTCAAGCCTTTGCTGAAATCAGGGAAGGGAAGGGAAATACCGTCCGGCGAAAGCTTCGCACGCTCGTACTCCACGATGTGCAAACGGACATTGACACTCTGCCGGCTTCCATTCAGCTTTCCGCCGGCGAGCTACACGTCACTTTTAAGACAGTAGAGCAACTGGCCGAGGCAATGATGCACTTGGCCGTAGTTCTGGACAAACAGCTAAACGAATTCATCACCCGGTACGAGCCACCTTCCGAACCAAGTCCCGAAGAGCTGGCAGAACGAGAAACCGACCGTGCAGATGCCGAGTATTTTAGGAATTGGGGACGCTAGTATGACTGTCACACTGTCATACACTCCGACCCGAGAACCGCGTTTTCCTCCTTCATCATGTTGGGTCTACCCAATGTTGGGCCGTATCGCTGCTCTGAGTTGCGGGCTATACCCAGCTACCGCCTCGTCGGGTACTTGACGGCCATGTGGTAGCTGTAAAACAAAAATCGCATGGTTGAGTCGATCACGCAGAATCTTAAGAAGCCAGGGTCGCGTTCATACGATGCGATAAGGTCAGATTCAACGTATGTCTCAATCCCGCTCAGGTATTTGACCAGTTGCGCCTTATCTTTCCGTTGTTTCACTAGGTCTATTAGGCGCACATCCGCGAACCGGATGTCATGCGCATAGATGTTCCTTACCTTCCGAATGGTCTCGACAAAACCCAATTCCTCCGGAGGAAGACATGCTGCATCTAGCAATCTCAGGATGCCGGTTCTCCCATTGATCGGGAGCGAGTCAACGAACTCATCGAGCGCGTCATTCTGCATGACCCTGTTGAGGAGCTTGATCCGCAGTCCTGTTCTCACTATGTATTTCGCGGCGCTTTCAAGCAGCGCGTCTATTTTGAGAATGAAGGCCCAATCGCTATCGGTCTTGATGATCTCCCGGATTAGGTCTTTGTGCAGACCGACGCCTTCGCAGAATTTCTCTGACTCCTCAAGCATGATGGTGAAAAGGTCGGCACCTTCAAGCGGCGCCTTGGATTTGGGCGCAGCCGGTTGAGCCTTTTTCTTGACGGACTTTCTCGGCGCTCCAGGCATGATGGTTTGTAGATATTTCGCGATTCGATCCATTGTAACCATCGGGGACGCCCTAGAAGCAGCTAAGGAATTCTGCCCTGAAACGTGGGTTTGGAAACCAATTCTTGTCTGGATCTCTGCAGGGTTTCACGGAAACCTGGCCATCGAAGAAATAGTTGACCCGCCGCTTGGAAGTGAAGACTCCCACAAAGCTCCATACACTAAAATCAGTGCACGGAGATACATGCGAACAAATGAGTTTGACCGCTTCGGTTTTTCGGCTGCCAGCGGCGGTGCACATCTCGCTCGTTCGATGATGTTCTCGGAGATGCGAACTCTCGTTCGCTCGATGCCCCTCGCTACTACAAGAAACGACTTTTCCAGAGCCATCGTGGGTGAGAATCTCTTGGAGAAGCGGACCCAGAGCAGTCGTTCAAAGAGTTTGCGCCATCTGACCGAACTCTACAGCTTGGACCCCTCCAAAGCCTTGTTCCGCGTTCTTTGGCAGTTGGGACACTCGGACCCAGATTCGTTACCGCAGCTCTGCTTGGTCTGCGCATACGCCCGCGATTCCCAACTACGCCATAGCTTCGAGTTGGTCCGAACGCTGAGGCCTGGCGAGGTCCTTGCGAAAGCATCCATGGAACTGCACATGGAAAGCGGCTTTCCGGGCCGCTTCAGCCCTGCGATGAAGAAGTCGATGGCTCAGAACGTCAATACCACTTGGACATTTGGCGGGCACCTTGCCGGCAAGGTGAAGAAGGTGAGGCAAGCTCCCGAGCCGAGCCCAAGTTCGGCTGCATATGCAATGTTTGTCGGATACCTGACAGGTCTTCGAGGCGAGCAGCTTTTAGACTCGGCATTCGCCGCTCTTGTTTCCTCCAATCGCTCTCAACTGCTATCAGCGCTCCGGCTGGCGACGGCCAAAGGGTTACTCTCGCTAAAGAGCGCTGCTGGGATCGTGGAGTTTGACTTCTCAAATCTCTTAACCTCGGTAGAACTGGGACTACTACATGAATCGCATTGACCAACTGATCGAAAACTACCGGAACCACATCCAGATGCCGCTACGTCCCGGACTAGCTGCAGCCCAGCGTGTCTGGTTTGCCGTGTACCCCGCCGGGGAGGAGAGAAGGCTGATCAACCGAATCGACGAGTTCGAGATGTTGACGAAAGCGGCTGGGCATCCTTGGGTACGCATTGAGCTAAAAGGAAGACTGGCCGAGTGGATTTCTTCTGTTGACGAAGACGAGCGATCGGAGTGGTTCAGGAATCCCAGCGACATCGACTTGTATGCCAGAACAGAATGGAAAAACCTTCTAACTGAGCATTTCAAGCAAACTGTAGCGAGTACGACGGGACCAGAACGCACAGTGTTCGCCCTGACGGGACTGATGGACCTCTACGACTTCCTACACGTTTCCGAGTTGATCGAAGGCATGTTGCAGGACTTTCCCGGACACCTACTTGTCTTTTTCCCTGGCGAGAAGGAAGCAAATGCCTATCGCTTCCTTGACGCCCGCACCGGTTGGAACTACTTGGCAGTCCCAATTCTTTCCGAAAAATGAACCAACAGGAAGACACTAGGCCATGAAAACCAGAGAAGTGTTCCTCAAAGACCCGCTGACCTGGAGGCTTCTAAACGAAGGCGTCTCCAGTAACAACACTGACGATTTAGAGACGCTCAGGTTCGAGCTGGATTCCTTCGTTTGCGACGGCGAATACCTAAACGGTATGCGCCGTATTCTTCAGGCATATCAAACCGACTTCGGCAGCCCCGAGCAAAAGGCTGCATGGATCAGTGGCTTTTATGGGAGTGGGAAGTCCCATCTAGCTAAGGTCCTGCGCTACCTCTGGATCGACTTCAAGTTCCCAGACGGATCAATGGCGCGGTCTATTGCCCATCTGCCCTACGAGATCACCGATCTGCTCACAGAAACCTCGACCCTGGGGAAGCAGCACAATGGGCTGCACATGGCGGGCGGGACACTCAAGGCCGGCACGGGGAGTGTGCGCTTGCGCGTCATGAGTATAGTGTTCAACTCGGTCGGCTTGCCTTCTACTTACCCGCACGCCAAATTCCTTATGCACCTGAAGCGGGATGGCAAGCTCGAGATATTCAAAAAAGCTATCGAAAACCAAGGGAAGAACTTTGACCAAGAGCTCGGGCGGCTATATGCATCTGGAGCCGTCGCGAAGGCGTTCGTCCAATGCTACGACCACGTGAAGGAGCCTTCGCAGGTTGGACCGTTGCTTCGTGCTGAATACCCATCCAACCAGGATGACGTCAGCATGGAGGAGATGCTCAACACCATTCGCGAAGCGATTGCGGGTGATGGGAAGCTTCCTTGCACCGTCGTCGTACTTGACGAAATCCAGCAGTTCATCGGCCAAGACGCGCAGGTTGCCCTCGATGTCCAGGAAGTTGCTGAGGCGCTAAGCAAGGAAATGGATGGCCGCGTGATGGTCATCGGAACGGGCCAAAGTGCACTCAATGATGCGCCAAATCTTCAACGCCTAATGGGTCGGTTCACCGTCAAGATTCACCTCAAGGACAACGACGTTGAAAAGGTAGTGCGCACCGTTGTCTTGCAGAAACGCGAAGAGAAGAAACCTGCCATCAAGAAACTGACCGACAAGAACGAAGGTGAAATTACTCGCCAACTCAAGGCCACCAAGCTGGCAACCCAATCCGATGATGACCTCGCCTATGTTCCGGACTTCCCGCTACTGCCAGTGCGCCGCCGCTTCTGGGAGCGTGTTCTCCATTCCGTAGACTCAACTGGCACCAACGCCCAGATGCGGACCCAACTTCGAGTCGTACACGAAGCCTGCCGAGCTTGCGCAGATGCCGAACTCGGTGCTGTCGTGCCAGGAGATTTCATCTACGACCAAATTGCTAACGACCTTGTCACTTCCGGAGAAATGCAGAAGCGCTTTCAAGAAATCATTGAGCTGCAGAAGACCAAACCGGAAGGCGTGTTACGAAGTCGGATCTGCGCACTGGTATTTCTTATTAACAAGCTCCCCCGTGAACAAGGCACCGATCTTGGAATCCGTGCAGAGCCGGAGCACGTGGCGGACTTGCTCAGCGAAGACTTGGTGACGGGCAGCACAGCACTCCGTCAGAAACTCCCTGGTCTCCTCGATGCTTTGGAGCAGGATGGCGTCTTGATGAAGGTGGATAGCGAATATCGCCTGCAAACCACCGAAGGTGCAGCATGGGAGGCAGAATTCCGTAAGCGCCGCGCCTCAGCGCTCAACGATGATCCGCACATAGCATTCCAGCGCTCTCAGCTTCTTAACAAAGCTCTCACTGACGCGCTCGGCGGCAGTCTTTCAATTCTCCAAGGCGATTCCAAGGAGCGTCGTAAGATAACTGTTCACTACGGAGAAACGAAGCCTGACCAAACCGACGGCATCACTCTCTGGGTTCGCGACGGTTTCTCCGCTACTCAAGCTTCTGTGCTCGCGGACATACAAAAGCTCAGCACCGACGACCCCACGCTCCATTTGTTTCTTCCAAAGCTCCCAGGTGAAGGGCTGAAGAATGCGATTGCCTCGGTTCAGGCAGCTCAAGAAACGATCAACCTCAAAGGCCATCCGGCCTCGCAAGAGGGCAAAGAATGCCGGCAATCGATGGTGACCAAACAAGTCACACAAGAAGAGATCGTCAAGGACCTTATAAGCGAGATCGTTAAGGGTGCGAGCCTCTACCTCTCCGGTGGTCAGGAACAGCCGCTCATTGTGCTCCGAGTCGGGGTTGAAGACGCTGCCAAGCAGGTGCTTAATCGGCTGTACCCCAAGTTCAGCGAAGGCGACTCCGCTAAGTGGCCTCAGGTTCTGAAGAAGGCCAAAGAAGGTTCACCGAACGCGTTGAGTGAAGTCGGTTTCGCAGGTGATCCACAGGCTCACCCCGTTGCAGCGACGATCATCGGGTTCATCGGCTCTGGAAAATCAGGGTTGGAGATCCGCAAGAAATTCAATGCTTCTCCCTGTGGCTGGCCGCAGGACGGGATTGATGCAGTCTTGACGACCCTCCTTGCCAGTAACCATCTGAGTGCCAAAGTCAACGGCAACCCACTTCCATTGGCTGAAGTTGATCAAAAGAAACTTGGCCAGGCCACGTTCCGCACCGAGAGCCCGGTGCTTACCGCTGTGCAGAAACTCGCCATCCGCAAGCTCTTCCAGGAATCCGGCCTCACATTCACTCCCGGCAATGAACACACCGATGCTATTCGCTTCATCGAATTTGCCAAAGCGCTTGCGAAGCAAGCGGGTGGAGAGGCGCCAGCCCCCACGGCTCCTGCCGCGCCTGAGGTTACTGCTCTGGAGTCACACTCTGGCAACGAGTTGCTCATGGAGCTACACGATCAGCGGGCTACCCTCCTATCGAAGATCAAGGCTTGGCAGGCAATCGGCAAAGAAATTACCAAGCGGCGGCCAGTGTTTGACTTGACGGAGAAGCTGGTGATACAGGCCGCTGGGCTGTCGGAGCAAGAGGAATGGTCATCAACGCTTGCGTCCATCCGCGCCAATCGTTCCATGTTGGATGATCCCGACCCGGTTTCTCACGTTCTTAAATCTGTCGCGAACGTGCTTCGGGCGAAACTTACTCAAGCGCACATGGCACACGCAGACGCATTCCTCGCGCGGACAACACAGGTTGAGAGTCAGGAGGCGTGGCAAAAGCTCACGCCAGAAAAGCGTCTCACTCTGCTGACGAAAGTGGGGGCAGCAGAAAGAGCTGCTCCAGCTGTTGTTTCAGATGAGCAATTGCTTTCTGCTCTCCAGTCGTGTTCCCTCGCAACTTGGCACGCACAGACCGATGCTCTGCCCGCACAATTCGATAAGGCACTCGCGGCAGCCATCATTGAGGCAGAGCCAAAGGCCAAGCGGGTCGCCCTTGCCGCTGCCACCATTCACGACCAGGCTGAGCTTGATACTTGGTTAAGCACATCGAAAGCTACGATCGAAGCCGCCTTGAAAGACGGCCCTGTGATTCTCTGAGGCCCTGAAGCACTATGCCGATTTCTCTGTCCAAAGTTCAACGCAAGTTGCTCGAAAACTCAACCGCGGACGCTCGTGTCCTGGCGGAGTCTGCTTGCAAAGCCGCATTGGAGAATCTCGCCGTCCATGAGGGTGAATACCGGTCCCACATGAGCATAGAGCAGCGGAGGCTGCGCAATCGTCTCCGCGCACGTGCTCGCGCTCTCGGAGACGCACGCGACTCACGCACAGGAATTCAGGGTATCCGCCATCTCACGGAAATGGCGGCCTACGAGCACTGGCATCGTCTTCTCTTCACACGCTTTCTCACAGAGAATCATCTGCTCATCACCGATGAAATCAACGGTTCCGTTCCCATCACTTTGGAGGATTGCGAGGAACTTGCCCCGGAACTCGGGGCGCGGGACGGCTTCGACCTTGCGTGCAGGTTTGCCAGTGTCACGTTGCCGGGTGTCTTTCGCCGCGATGACCCGGTGCTGGACATTCCGATTGCACTGAACGATCAGGTTGAACTGCGCAAGCTTTTGTCCAATCTCCCGTCGGAGTGCTTTCAGGCTGACGATGCTCTTGGATGGACCTATCAGTTCTGGCAGGCTCAACGCAAAAAAGAGGTGAACGATTCCGGCAGGAAGATCGGCGCGGATGAACTGGCGCCTGTTACGCAACTCTTCACCGAGGACTATATGGTGGAGTGTCTGCTCCATAACACTCTGGGCGCTTGGTGGGCAGGCAAACTCGGACCCATCAAAGCTGACACTGAGGAGGATGCTCGGTTACAAGCGGCAATAACCGCACGCGATGGCGTTTCAGGAACTTCGTGGACGTATCTGCGGTTTGTGCAGGATGAGAAGGAAAAAACATGGCTCCCCGCTGCGGGAACATTCGACGGCTGGCCGAAAACCGCCAACCTAATTCGCGTATTCGATCCATCCATGGGGAGCGGACACTTCCTTGTCTTCGCACTCCCATTGCTGGTCCGCTTGCGCATGGAGGAAGAACGCTTGGGCCCGAAAGCGGCCGTCATTGCGGTACTCGACGACAATATTTTTGGTTTGGAACTCGATGAACGATGCACGCAGATTGCAGCATTTAATGTGGCTCTGACGGCATGGAAGTTGGCAGGCTATCAATCTCTGCCGCCGATTCACCTTGCCTGCTCCGGGCTGGCCCCGCGAGCATCCGAAGCGGAGTGGATGGAGCTTGCCGGAGAAAACGACCGACTTGGTCGGGGCATGAGGCGATTGCACGGTCTGTTCAAAGATGCGCCGATTCTCGGCAGCTTGATAGATCCACGGACTCACGACCGGAATCTCATCGAGGCTGATTTCCATGAACTCGCGCCACTACTCGCCGCCGTCTTGAAGACAGACGAAAGGCGAAAGACAAAGTTTGATGATGACGCTCTTGAGCTGGGCGTCATCGCTCAAGGTCTCGCCAAAGCAGCAGAACTGTTAGCTGGCCAGTTCACGCTCGTTGTCACAAACGTGCCATACCTTGGCATACGCAAGCAGTGCGAGACACTGAAGCGGTTCTGCATCGATTACCATTCGAATGCGAAAGAGGACCTCGCAACCGTTTTCTGCGAGAGAATCGCTGACTGGACACCGAGCAAAACTATGGCTGTTGTCACCCCGCAGAACTGGCTATATCAATATAGGTATCGCGACCACCGTCGCAATGTTCTCACAAAGCAATCGATAGCGTTCATCGCTCGCCTCGGCGAAGGCGGGTTCCAAAGCCCCGATGCAGCAGGGGCGTTCGTCGCGTTATCCGTAGTCAACTGTCGTAAACCTTCCGACGAATCAATGATTCATTTCGTCGATGCTTCCGATGACAAGGAGCCCGAAACGAAGGCAGCGTCCATCAAATCGAAACACGTTAGAGGCGTTTTGCAGAAATCGCAGGTGGCAAATCCTGACGGGAGGGTGTCCTTCGAGGGCCAGAGCGAATTTAAATTGCTAAACGAACTCGTTACGACGGCGCAGGGAATAAAAACCGGGGATGATGAACTTTGGGTGCGGAACTTTTGGGAAGTTCCTGAGGTCGGAAGTATTTGGCAGTTCTACCAGACCTCGTCTGAGGTCAGTAAGTTTTTCGCTGGTCGATCTTTGATACTGAATTGGAGTACTAGCGGTGTTGGAATGATACGCCCAAGACTAGGTAGCCCAGTCGTCGGGAAAATGGGAGTGGTGGCCAGCGCGATGCGACAAATCGCAGTCACGCTCTATAGTGGCAATCTGCACTACAGCCTGGCAACTCCAATGGTTCCTCGCGACCCCAGTCTCTTGCCTGCTATCTGGTGCTATTGCTCATCACCTGAATACAACAAGGACATTAGAGAGATCGAACAAAACATCGCAGTTACTACGGATACTCTTGCCAAAGTCCCCTTCGACATCAACCGCTGGAAGGCAGTTGCGGCAGAGAAATACCCTGATGGCTTGCCCAGACCGCACAGTGATGACCCAACGCAATGGCTTTTCAGCGGCCATCCAAAAGGCGCCGACCAACCCATTCATGTCGCTGTCGCCCGTTTGCTCGGTTACCGGTGGCCTCGCCAAACTGGCAGTAGTTTCCCTGATTGCTCCGCCTTGGCTCCGGATGGGCTAGACGACCTCGCTGATGGCGATGGTATCGTTTGTCTCCCGCCAGTCAATCGCGAACAACCCGCTGCCGGTCGGCTTCGCCAACTTCTCACCGCCGCACTCGGCGCATTCGACGAACGTGCCCTGATCGCCGGGGCAGGGGCCAAGGGGAGTAGGTCGAAGACATTGGAAGACTGGTTGCGTGATGAGTTTTTTGAGCAGCACGCCAAGCTCTTCCACAACCGTCCTTTTATCTGGCACCTCTGGGATGGCCGCCCTGACGGTTTCCACTCCCTAGTCAACTATCACAAACTCGATCACTCGACGATGAAGAAGTTGACCTACAGTTACCTTGGCGATTGGATTCAACAACAGTCAGATGACGTCAAGGCAGACAAACCGGGAGCCGCAGCACGCCTGGGCGCCGCCCAAGCCCTTCAGAAGAAGCTTTCCGCCATCCTCGAAGGAGAGGCGCCGTTCGACATCTTCGTCCGCTGGAAGCCGATCAAAGACCAAGCTCAGGGCTGGTACCCAGACCCTAAAGATGGCATACGTCAGAACATCCGCCCCTTCCTGTTTGCTGGTGATGTCAACAAGAGCGGAGCGGGCCTCTTTCGTACCCCCCTGGCGCTCAGTGATAAGGATCGCGGTACAGAGCCCGAACGTCCGAGAGTCGATTTTCCGTGGTTTTGGTGCGAGGACGAGCCAGGCACCGATCCAGACGGCGGCGAGGTCTTCGTTGGAACTCGTTGGAACAACGTCCACCTAACGCTTGACAAAAAGCGGAGGTCGAGAACGTGAACGTTCTCACGGCAATCCAGGAGTCATTTCGAGACGCAGGGAATTACAACAGCCACGAGCTGGCCGCGCCCACGGTGATCCTCTGGCCAGATGAAGAGCGCCTGTGGACTCAGGCGGTAGAAGCCTTGCGAGTCGGTTACCCGTTTCTGTGGACGCTGGGGGATTACGATCCCGATAAGGCGACGGGGCCGGCCGTGTGGCTACGTTATCAGTTAGAAACGCAACAAGGCACGGATGTGCCGGTGATCTATCTTCCGGGTATTGGGCGCTCAGCCTTCCGAAGCGCGGACCAATGCCCGAAGCCGCTGACTCATTTATTCGCACTTCAATTTCAGGGACAGTTCTGGACACAGAAGAATGGGAGGGACTGGACGCCCTTCGCATTCCTATCGAGTGCCCTTGGTGGTCTCGGGCTTGATGTCGCCGCCGACCAAGAGACGAAGAAGGCCATCCAGGAGTGTCTGACATCATTGCTGAAGGTTGAAGTTGACCACTTGAAGGCTGGAAGACTGGAGGCGAATGACTTCCGAGAGCTTGTCACACCTGATCCTGCGAGGACTCTGCTGCGCTGGATGAGCGACCCGATTCGAGTCAAGCAGGAACAGGAGAAGGCCGGAACTGCTTGGGGCACATTCTGTGCCGTATGCAGGAAGAACTATCATCTCGACCCCGAAAAGGACGGCGCAATCACCGCCGCCGAAAAGCTGACGAGCGGAAAAGGACCATGGCCAACGGTATGGCGGCGATATAAGGATGCACCACGCCTCTATCCGGGCGTGAAGGGCCTTCTGGAATCCATCTCTCCATCAGGTCTTTTTGAACAACCTAGCGAGTACAGACCACTGAGTAACCGCAAAGAGGAAGAGCGCCTGGAGAGTGATCTGCTTGCGCTTGTAGCGGTCCAACAGAGCGAAGCTCTGGCAAAGATCAAGGCCATGGCTGCTGAGCATGGTCCACGCGCAAAGTGGGTGTGGGCCGCCCTTGGAGAATCTCCTCTTGCGTTGGCGATTGGCCATCTCAAGGAACTCGCGGAAGTAATCGAATCGACTGGGAACCCAAGTTCTTGGGACGCGCTTGCGGACCACTACAGCTCCACTGGCTGGAAGGCCGACCGTAGTGTCTTGCGTGCTCTCAATGCGGCGCGACAAAACAACGCCTGTAAAGCTGTTAGTGCTGCGGTTAAGTCGGTCTATATTCCATGGTTGGAAAAGATGGCATCCTTGACTCAAGCATTGGCGGCGACGTATCCCACGCATGGGCCGAAGACTTGTCGTACGCTGCCTGTAGAAGAGGGCACCGTCTACTTGTTTGCCGACGGCATGCGCATGGATATTGGACGGAGCCTTCAAGAGAAGCTCCTCGATTCGGCGACTGCGATTGAGATTGTCTTCGGGTTTGATTGGACAGCCCTGCCGACCGTAACGGCGACTGCGAAGCCGGCATGGATGCCGCTTGCAGAAAAGCTGGGTGGTCCCTTGGAGGGTACAGGGTTTCAAACCAAAGAACTTGGAAACGGCAAGGCGCTCGCGCATCCTCGGTTCAAGCAGCTTATGGCTGAACTCGGGATCACCTTCATTGAGCCAACCGAGTTTGGATCGTCAAGCGGGTGTGCCTGGACTGAGCACGGGTCCATTGACACCTATGGCCATGACCAAGGGGCGAGGCTTGCTTGGCGGGTGGACGAAGAACTCTCCAGCCTAGAGCAACGCATCGCTGAACTCCTCAAGGCGGGGTGGACCAAAGTTAAAGTGATCACCGACCACGGCTGGCTGATGATGCCCGGCGGACTACCCAAAACTGAATTACCGAAACATCTCACGGCCTCGCTCTGGAAACGCTGTGCGATTCCAGGGCCAGGAACCCAGCATGGCCTTCCGATGACATCGTGGTTCTGGGACTCATCTGAGGCAGTTGTTCTCGCGCCGGGCATTTCATGTTTCGCGACTGGAATGGAATATGCTCACGGAGGGCTTACTCCACAAGAGGCGCTTATTCCATGTTTAACAATCACGGCCAAGCATGCCGGGCTGACGAAGTCTATCGTTTTGAAGGAATTGAAATGGTCTGGTCTGAGGCTGAACGTGGTGTTTGAAGGTGCGCAGGGCCTAATGGTTGATGTACGCGGCAAGGTCGCGGACGCCGGAACGACATTCGCTACGAGCCAAGTCACCGCTGCAGGCAACGGACAGAAGACAAGCATCCTGGTAGCGGATGACGGAGCCCTTCAAAGCGCCGCATTTCTCGTCGTCGTTGACGAGTCCGGCCAAGTGACATTCAAACACCCAATCGTGATTGGAGAAAGTTAGCATGGAACTCGACGCATTGGATCAGATAGCTGCAAAGGCATTCGAGGGGTACCTCGTTCGCAAGGACCTCGTTCGCCAATTCAAAGGGCAGTATCCGGTTCCTACCTATGTAGCTGAGTTCCTCTTGGGCAGGTACTGCGCCAGCGTTGACGAAACTGAAATCCAGGAAGGTCTCGCCATCGTTCAGCGCCAGTTGGCTAGTCGCACGGTTCGTGCGGGCGAGGAAGAACTGTTCAAGGCCCGTGCCAAAGAACAAGGTCGAGTGAAGCTGATCGACCTAATTAAGGCCCGACTGGACGCCAAGAACGATTGCTTCGTAGCCGAACTCCCCAGTTTGCGACTCACTGATGTGCGCATTGCCGATGAGTTGGTCCACAGTCATGACCGCATGCTTACGGGTGGTTTTTACGCAGAGGTCGATCTCAACTACGACCCTAGTATTGCCGATGAGAAAAATGGCCGCCCTTTCGGAATCGAATCCCTGCGCGAAATCCAACTCTCGAAGAGCGACGTTTTGGAATCCCTTTATAAGGGTAGATCGCTTTTCACGTTCAAGGAATGGAGGGACGTTCTCATTCGCAGCGTGGGGCTTGAGCCGTCTGTTCTCGGCGACCGCACTTGCGACATCATGCTCCTTCGCATGGTCCCCTTCGTTGAAAACAACTACAACGCCGTTGAGCTTGGTCCGCGTGGAACAGGAAAGAGCCACCTTTATCAACAGGTATCGCCGTATGCCCATCTCATCTCAGGAGGCAAGGCCACTGTTGCGAAGATGTTCGTAAACAATGCGAACGGGCAACGAGGTCTGGTCTGCCAATACGATGTGGTTTGCTTCGATGAAGTCTCCGGCATCTCCTTCGATCAGAAGGACGGCGTAAACATCATGAAGGGGTACATGGAATCTGGGGAGTTCAGTCGAGGCAAGGAAAGCATTCGCGGCTTTGGCGGCATGGTCATGGTGGGTAACTTCGAAGTTGATATAGAACACCAGCAGCGCATTGGTCACTTGTTCGGGCCGCTTCCTCCAGAGATGCGCGATGACACGGCCTTCATGGACCGCATCCATTCCTATATCCCTGGCTGGGATGTACCAAAAGTGAGCCGAGAACAGTTAACCGAACATTTCGGCTTGGTCAGCGATTTCCTGTCCTCTTGCTGGAACCACCTTCGTTCCCAAAGCCGAGTCAACAAGCTCCAGGGGCGCATTCTCTTCGGCGGAGCACTTAGTGGCCGCGATACGACTGCCGTGCAGAAATCGATGAGCGGGCTTCTTAAGCTGATGTTCCCCGATCCGGATATCGACATACCAGATGACGCGATCGAGTGGGCTGGAAAGCTCTCTTTGGAATGCCGCCGCAGGGTGAAGGAGCAGCAGAAGCGAATTGGGGCAGCCGAATTCCGGAACACGCACTTCAGCTTTACAATGTTCCCCAATGGAATCGAGCAATTTGTCTCGACGCCGGAGCTGCATAGTGAGAACAGCATCGGCAGCGACCCGCTCCCGGCTGGCCAGGTTTGGGCTCTGTCCCCGGGTGGGACGGATGAGAACCCTGGACTGTTCCGCATTGAAGTGTCGGAGGGACCGGGAAGCGGGATCAAGATTCTTAACCAGAGCCCTCTTGGGCCGCTTAAGGAGAGCGTGCGTTGCGCCGAACAGAATCTGTATTCCAGAGCGAAGCAGCTGGTCGGTGATCGTGATCCACGGGCCCACGAATTCACGATCCAATTTCGTGCATTCGATGCATGCAAGAGTGCGGCGGCTACAGGGATTCCGATTCTACTTGCCATGAGCTCCGCGTTGGTTGAACGCAGCCTCGAAGGTGGACTGGTTATTGTCGGCGGTCTCAACCTTGGGGGTTCCGTTGAACCGATCTACAACGCAGTGAGCATCATCGAATTAGCCGCTGACAAGGGTGCGCAGAAGATTCTCATGCCCGTCACTGTCCGTAAGCAACTCTTTGACCTGCCAGACGATCTGGCAACAAAGATCACTGTTGTGTATTACGCGGATGCAAGGGATGCACTTCTGAAGGCACTCAGCGAGTGAATGTCAACGACAAGCGCTAAGGGGACCCGAGCACATACCTGCGGGTTTTTCCGCCCGTCCTGCCCTGCAAACGGCCGTTGCAAATTCTCGCCGGCCTATTGGGTACGTCAAGGACGAAAATCACGTACAGCCGTTGCTCCCCGAATACCACTCTGAGCATGAACCGATGAAGGAAACTATCTGCCTCGATCCGGGCCGCGGCGCGCCGCCAGCTCGCCTTTGATTTGCCCTCTTACCGAGTCCACCAAACCATGCGCGTAGAAGCGCGCATTATCGCTCTGGCCGTGCCGTCCAGTTAGATACGCCTGAATCTCTGTTTTCTCCAGGCCGTACAGCAAGCCTGCACGAACTGATTCCATGTCCTTCTTGACGACCCCAGGACCGAGTTGCGCCGCGTATTCGTTTGTCGCAAGCCAGACGGGGACTTGCAAAGAGAGCGTGTTGCTGTTGTGACCGCTAGCCTCACTCCTCCGCATTTTCGTCAGATCAACGACCTTCGCCGGATTGTCATATTCGAGCTTCGGAATTCCTTCGGCCATACGGCCCTTGACGCTCATCGTGTTTACGAAATCCAGCTCGCCCAGGACTAGATAGTCTTTGTGCGTTTCGAGCCACGAGACATGTCGGTGATACGGGCGATCCTCGCCCTTGCGCGACATCTCGCGCACCGTTACGTCAATCTCGACTCCGCTCTTGAGTTGACTCGCCCACCGTTGCTCCAGATCCCAATACGTTCCGCCACCCTGATTTTGCCGATAGTTTTGAATGCTCAGGTTGTAAGGCGCCTCAGGACCGCCGAACTGATGCGCGATAAGATGGCCGGCGTCGTCGCCGCGGCCATTGGACACGGCCCGCTGCGCAACTAAGTCACGCTTTCGGTCCGCTGAACCAGGCACTTGAAGTCTGCCAGCCGCGAATTTGATATCGTGCGTTGCGGTTGCCTCGCGCCAGAATAGCAAGGTTCCGTGTCTGTGCTCATCCATTCGCATCACGAGCCCTTACAGCTTTTTGTACGAAAAGAAAATTGGAGTGCAGAAGCCCATCACACCAACGATCGCGCAGGCACGCGAGGCCCTGTAGACAACATCCCCGTCCATGCCCATCAAGACAGCAGACGCGAACAAAAAAGAAAAACCGATTGTGCAGCCGAACAGCAGTGCACGCGCAAACCGCTTCTCTTTTTGCTCGCCCCGGAACGGATGGTGCTTTAGCCGGTATCGAATCGGCTGCACGATGCCCAGGACAAAAACCATAACGAAGATCAGCATGACCATCCAGCCGACGACTAGCTTCATCTGGATCAAAACGATGAGGAGAAGCCCCGCCGCCAGCATAATCAGCCCATTCTTACGCAGGGCGGCCTTGCGCTCGCGCGCGTATTCCATCAGCTCGAAATCCGATTGCATCGCTCACCTCGCAACTCTTTGACCGTATCTCGGTTTACATCTCCACGTCTTGCCACTGCGGTAGATAGCTACTATTGTAGAAAGCAATCGTGTTTCACGCCACACGATTTTGTTAAACCTCACACGCTCGGGAAAGGACGCAACTGTGTACCCCCACTTTCTTGCACGTCACTCGATCACTTTCACAGTGGCTCTGATGCTCACCGCCCCTGTTGCCGTAACATCTCCAGCCGCGTTTGCTCAGAAAGCGCCGCCTTCCGACAACCTCCTTACCGTCAAAGTCGAAAATGCTCTCAACGCCGAGCATGTCTTCCAAGGAATGCGTGTCAATGTGACTGTCTCGAAGGGCGTCGTGACTCTGAGCGGCTTCGTCACGAGTGACGCTGCAAAGGTTTTAGCATCCGAAGAAGCCGGAAGCGTTACAGGCGTCAAAACCGTTCTCAACAACCTTACCGTGCAGCAGCCAGGCGCACCCACAGTCGTCCCGCCTACGCCAGCTCCGGCCCGCCCCCAGGTTGCGCCTCCGGTCCAAACCCTTCCGCGCTCTGTGGTCCTCGGACAAGGCACGTTTATTCCAATTCGGATCACGGATCCAATTTCCAGCAAGACCGCGAAACCAAATGATGAGTTCCACGGCACAGTTGCGGCGAACGTATTCCAGAGCAACCTTGTTCTCATCCCAAGCGGAACCTCTGTTCTCGGTCGAGTTGTGGAAGCAAAAGAAGCGGGCCACTTTGTAGGGCAGGCATTGCTAACCATCGAGCTTGTAAGCATTCGCCTACCATCCCCCGATGGCCCGCAGGATGTGTCCCTTATTACCGAATCTCTCTCCAGCAAAGCGAACGGCAGGGGAGCGAATACCGCCGAGAAAACAGCGGGCGGTGCGGGCGTCGGCGCTCTCATCGGTGCCCTTGCCGGAGGCGGCACGGGGGCAGGGATCGGCGCGCTCGCTGGCGGAGGTCTCGGAGCCGGAGCCAACGCGGTTACACGCGGCCAGGAAATCAACGTCAGGCCTGAAACGCTACTCAGGTTTCGCACCGCAGCTCCGCTCCAGGTCACGGTGCTGATGCGAGGCAACATGCAGGTGCAAATACCCGCGCCGGCAGGAACGGCGCTCAAGCCGCGGCCAGCCGCGCCAGATGCAACAGCGACACCGACGACAACACCGAATGCAGAGGCACCTAAGCCCCGGCAATAAGGAGGACGGGTAGAGTTCGCCCACGGGCTCTACCACCCACCCGAAGTGTTGTGGCCCAAAGCGATGACAATCCCAGTTCATCTCGCCAGCTATACATCCGCAGGCCCGCGATTCCCGCACGCGAACAGCCAGTACAGCTCAGGTGCGTTAAGTCTTCACGTCACTTCTTACCCTTCCTGTTTCGTGCCGGGCGCTGCTACCGTCTTGACCTTTCTGTACTCAGGTTCTCGGATGAGACTTCCACACACGCGATGCCACAACAGCTCACGTCGTTCACTTTCAGAATCGTTGGCAACGTTCAACGTCACGCGGTCTAACTTGAGAGGCGTCCCTGTAAGCCAATCGTGGGATGTTTTACATGATTCTCCTTCAGTCTCCCCTTACGCCCGGGCACCATGCCGGTAATACCGTTCACGTCCTGCGGCAACGGCGGGCTTCTGCTTTCAAGCTCATCAGAAAGCAGCCCTTGGCACTTGGAAGCTCACAACACGTCATGCCCTCCGGGTGGATGCCCCGAGCGATTCGGAGGACTTACAAAGGAGAAGACATCATGAAATACCAAAACACCCACTCAATCCGCGGCTATGTAGGACAGGACGCCAAAACCACCAAGCTTGAAAACGACCGCCAGGTTACGAACTTTTCAGTCGCCACGAAGACCTTCTGGAAAGAGAACGGCGAAGACAAGAGCCGCACAGAATGGCATCGCGTCGTTGTGTGGGGCAACCTCAGCAAGAAGGTTGCCGAGAACCTGAAGAAGGGTCAGCCGGTCCTCGTTGAGGGCGAGACCCGCACCCGCGAGTACACGAAACAGGTCGAGGCCGGCAAGAAGAAGATTGACGTGAAGACTTCCATCACCGAACTTTTCGCAAGTACGGTACTGGTTTTCGCGACGCAGGAATCTAACGACGCGGACCAGGCCGATGAAGCTCCCGTCAGCGAGGACGGGGTCCCGTTCTAACGCGGGCGCACAAAACAACGAACGGGCGGCTGGCGCCGCCCGTTTTACTGTGCTCACTCTACCCGTTCACTTTAGTTCCACGTTGTCGCTACGCGCCCACATCTCATCGAACTTCTTCTTGAAGCGTGCTACGTCCGTCGACGCTTGCGTGTAAATGGCGACGTTATCCTGCCGTCGCAACCCGCCGATCGACCAATTCGCTGATCCTGAACGAAGCAAGTCCCCATCTACGGCGAAATCTTTTTCGTGCATCAGATCCTCACCCGACTTGATTTTGACTTGGACATTTTCCATTGCTGCGAGTTCGTCTGTTACACAGGTCTCGCCGCGCTCCTGTGCTCGCTGTTTTTCTTCGCGATATTGCTCTTGATCGCGGTAAAGACGGATTTGAACCCGATGCTTCGCAAGTGTCTCTAATTCGCGTTCTATCGGCCGATCCGTGAAACTGTACATCGCCACGTCTACTCGACTCCTAGCGTGATCGAGTACGCCAATGTCTATGCCTTCTAAGTTTTCGTCAGGAGCGTAGTGTGTCGCTGCGACCCAGTTGTTTGCCACCTTCAAGGACGGATGTTCCGATTTGACCACTTCGCTCAAAAGGCCCGATATCTGCTTGTTCTGCGGTATCCGCGGCAGCAGCAGAAATCCCAAACCGACGACAGCTACGACCGCCAAGAGTTTGTTGATTGTTCCCAGTGTCATGCGTTCTACCGTCTTTTCATGTGGGAGATAGCTACTACAGTAAGTTTAGGCTAGAAAACCCGAGTACGCATAGAAAATGCAAATGATTCAAAGGGGCTCCTGCCCCACGCTTCAACCTGGCCGCAGAGGACGCGGCCAGTTTTCCGCTACCCCCTCTAGCGGGCCTGTTCCTGCCCGCAACGCCGTCCCTTAAGAGCAGCGATAACGACGCCGGCAAGAACAACCGGCCTCGCCATCGCAGATGCAACCGCAAGTGCTCCTAAGGGGAGCTCCGCCCCTCGCGCCCGCAAGGGGTTTCCCCAATCTTCCGCGCTTCGCTTGTGCAGACCTCCGCTGCGCTTCGCCCTTTCCACTCTCGCTATCGCTTCGTTTCAAGGGTGGGGGATACCCCTCCCCTTGCGCTTGCTACCCCCCGCCTTCGCCAGGTGGCGTTCGGCATGTATGTCACATGCCACTGCCAAAAAGGCAAAAGCAAAGGAGCCACGACAATGCAGTTTCTTCTTCAGCTCACAGTGATTCACCCCACACTTCTGAGCCGTCCTGAAACGACGGTGAAGATCGAGAACCCCCCATATATGTCCCTCACCGTGGAGAACATCGGGCTAGGGCCTCGCGGCCTCCCCGCCCTGTCTATTTGCCACTACGGAGAACTAAACGGCGACCTGATGCGCGACCCCGAGATGTGTTTTGAGATGGAAATCGAGAACGGGGCAGTGAAGGAATTTCACCCCTACTACTACCGCAATGATTACGTTGCGTTCGAGCAGTTCGCGGTTGACGAAGAGAACCGCGACATCGACGTGAAGGCCATTCAGTCACAGCGAGAGATGGCCCGAGTGTGGAACTCGAATTTAGCCGCGCAGGGCTTTCTAAAGGCCCACACCGAAACGCTGAAATTGTAACCGCCGAGTTTTATGGGGCGGTGCTGAGAACACCGCCCGCCACAACAACGATGCACACAACCACTAGGAGAGTGATCGAAATGAACACCGTTGCCGTTACCACTGATTCTAAGACAATCGAAATGATCGAGCTGGCCCTGATTCACGAGTCGCCAGACAATCCACGCAAAACCTTTGACCAAGCCGCGCTTCAGGAGCTGGCTAATTCCATCGCGGAAGAAGGTATTCAGGTTCCGCTTCTCGTTCGGGTGTTTGAGGGCGAACAGCGTTACGAACTGATCGCAGGTGCCCGCCGAAGCCGTGCCGCGAAGATGGCAGGGCTTACCCATGCGCCTTGTGTGGTGAGGCAGTACACCGACGAAGAAGCACGGGCAGCTCGCATCCTTGAAAATCTGTTACGCGAAGGCCTCACGCCGCTTGAAGAGGCGGAAGCCTATCAGCAGATGTTCGCGGCCGCAGGAGCAGAGAATCGGCCACTCACCCCCGCCGACCTCGCAGCGAAGTTGGGTAAGAAGGAGAGCTATGTCAGGCTTCGCGTTCGCCTTTTGAGTGCGGATGCCGCTGTGCAGGACGCTCTACGAAAAGAGCAGATCACCGAAGGTCATGCCTTGGAGATGGCCCGGCTGGACAAGTCACTTCAAAAAGAACTACTGAAATTCTGCCTGTTTGACAGATGGAACAACCGCCGCGAGAGCCTTGTATCGGTGAACGAGCTGCGAAAGTTCATCTCGCAGAACGTAATGCTCGTACTTGCCTCCGCACCCTTCGACACCAACGACGCGAAGCTGATTCCGAACGCAGGAGCTTGCACGGATTGCCAAAAGCGCACAGGCAACGACAGAATGCTTTTCCCCGATGTGAAGCAAAAGGACATTTGTACTCTGCCGACCTGCTATCACGCGAAGGTCAACCGTGCTATCGACGTGACGCTGGAAGAGTTGAAGGCCAGCAACACAGAGGCGGTCAGAATCTCCAGTGAATACGGGCGTAGCAGCTCAACTCCGAACGGCGTTCTCACACCGAACCAGTACGAAGTCGTGAAAAAGGGAACCGTCTGCGAAGACACAAAAGTAGGCGTCTACATCGACGGGCAGCAACAAGGTCAAAAGGTGAAGGTCTGCACAAACACTAAGTGCAGTCTCCACTTCTCCTACAACGTCCACCCAGGCTCCAGCTCGCCGGATATGAAAGAAAAGAGAGCGAAGGCCCGGAAAGAGGCCGCAGTCCGCTCCCGCGTTTTCGCGGCGATCTACAAGGCATCGGAAACGGTCAGCATCGAGGACGAGGATTACATTGCCGTCGCACAGCACTCTATCAGCCGCGCAGATCACAACGGCCTGATGAAGCTGGCGAAGTTGCTGGACTGGCCGAAGGAGCTTTTTGCATGGGACGGCAAAGTGAAACTGAGCGCCAAGCTCAAGGAGCTCGGAGCTGATGCCGCTATGGTTGTCGCCATGCTGGCCGCGGCCTCGCATGAGCTGTCTGTCAACGAGTTCACCGACAAGAAGGCCGAGCGACTGGAAACCCTAGCAAAGTCGTTTTCGGTCAATACGACTTCCATCCGCAAAGAAGTAGAAGCGGAGCTGGCAGCGAAGGCGAAGCCGAAGGCCTCTGCAACAGCGAAACCCGCCCCTGCGGCAAAGACAGCCGCGACGAAGGCCTCTCCGCAGAGTACCGCGAAGAAGCCAGCCAAGAAGCAAGTACAGAAGCCTGCCAAGAAAACCAGCAAATAACCCTCAACCGGGTCGGGGCCGCAAGGCCCCTGGCTCCCCTGCGTCCATAGGAGGACTTGCCATGCTGAAATTCAACTACAAGCTCACGGTCAAGGAGCGGGTCAAGGCGAAATGCCCCAAACATCCGCAGTACAACCCGGAGAAGCACGGGCGGGGAAAGATCATCGGCGGATGCTCAACGTGCTTCAACCTGTATGACCTGTTAGAGGCCCGGAACAAACTGGACGGCGCCGTGCGCGAGTTCGTTCGCCGAGCCGGGCCGTGGGCCGTTGGCAGGGAGCCACGGAAAAAGAAACCGCAGCGGCCAGCAGAGCCAACCGCCATTCAACCAGAGGAGGTGTAGCCATGCCGCGCCGGTGGAGTGACGTTTTTACCCTCATCTCCCAGCGAAAGGCCGGTCATTGTGGCGGGAAGACTACCCCGGCCGACGAGCTGACCTGGGAGGGCATTTTCGACGGGCAGCCTATCTGCGTCGTCTCGACGGTGCGCCTGTTGTGCGGCAATATGGCTCACTTTCTCACCCACTCGGGCGCGCGGATCGGTTCGCATGAATGGAACCTTGTTGGGGGCCATTTCGTTGACCTGGTTGTACACGCCCGCCGACCACTCGCCTCCGACCAGCTCCTCGGTCTCGGGCAGCTCGCCATGACCGAGGACACCCGCCCCGTTTTTGTCCGTAGACAGGGTGAAGCCCTAAAAGACAGTCTCAGTGTTCCACCCCCCTCATAGCTTCCACCAAGACGGCGTGCCGGCAGGATCGGCACGCCAACCCCTTCCGATAGTGCTATTTATCTACTAGAGTTCGGGGACGCTGAAAATTCCCGTCAAAAAGTATCAAGTTGGATACCGTCCGTCTGTAACTACGGCGCAATTTTTGGGCTTGACTTGCTACGATAGATCTGCTCCCATTCCTGAGATTTTCAAAGGGCCTTCTCCTTTCCCCAGGGGCTGTTGGCTGATTTCTCTCGTTTGCTCTCTTCACAAGTCCGTTCCAGGTTCCATATAGAGACGGAGAGGTAACAGAATTTCAATGCCCGAAAAAGACGGTAACAGCTCAACGAGCGCGACAGCACGAGATCGAGATGTCCTCGTAAAAGAGGCCAGCAGTTTATTGAAACAGTCGGCGGGGAATATCCGCGATATGCCCACCGCCGAGCGCCCACTTCTTGAAGGAACGAAGACTACCGGTTGGGTGTTGGCACAAAGCCGGGAACATCTAGCCGTTGCAACGAGCGGAAATGCTTTTGTCGTAATTCCCAGGAAGCAACTGACGGCCGAAGTCTCTCTCGGGCAACGCGTCGATCTTCAGGTGGGCAAAAACAAGGTGAAGGTCATCAGCCTTGAGCGTGGCCGGGGGCGCTAAGAGGGACTTCTACTTATCTCCCCGCAATGGTTAGACTATACGTGATGCCGTTGCGAATCCCCCGGAGCATCAAAAGAGTCGCAGGCGCTTTGGCGATCACCGTCGCTGTGGTCGGCGCTGCGTATTGGTATGCAATCACACCGCATCGTCCATCTGCGCCCCCGGAGTCGGCGGAGAGCGTGCTGTACGAGGCCGACACGTTGTCATGGGGTAACCGCTGGGAAGATGCGTTGCCCCTCTATCGGAAGGCACAACAGCTCTTTCTTGCTCAGCACAATAGCTCAAAGGCCCTCTATGCCGAGGTGAGTCAGATTCCTCCGGACGAATCGGTCAACATCACTCAGACGATCTTGCGTCTCGATAGAGACCTCGCCAAACCGGAAGCGCAAGACCCTGAGACCCGGCTTCGCATATTGACGATTCGGGGAATGCTTGAAATCAACTACGACGCAGGAAGGGCACGCTCAACTTGGAAGGATGTTGAAACGCTCGCCCTTCATTTGCATCATCCCGCGGAAGCGACCAGGGCCGAAGGCGAGCAAGGCATAGCGGCCTTTATTTTGGGGAACACAGACACGGCGAAGACACTCGTCTTGCGGGCGTGGTTGCTCTCCAAAGTCGAACGCGATCCAGGCGCCACAGTTCGATACGCAAGCATCTTCGGAGCTGGACTCGTACAGCTCCACCGCTACAAGGAGGCTCTGACGCCCTTAAATGACGCGATCAAACTGGCTGCATCGAGGCCGGACGTTGCATATCCCACGATAGCCGTCTACTCAAAGATAGAAGCTCTTGACGGGCTCCGGCAGTACGACCAAGCCTATCAGCTCGCAAACGAGTCGCTTGCGCGCTTGCAGGGAACCCGATACGAGGGCCACAAGTCCCAGGTCTACATCGACC
>Ga0206998_1004_pt1 | contig 79931 bp, 77 predicted proteins | sample Alteio_BWMinCont_FD_153309 | JGI IMG/M metagenome (GOLD analysis project Ga0206998, IMG submission 153309) | Enriched cells from forest soil in Barre Woods Harvard Forest LTER site, Petersham, Massachusetts, United States -... | ecosystem: Environmental > Terrestrial > Soil > Temperate forest >... | reverse complement strand
CGGTAATGATGCGGATGGTCTCGGCGGCCGTGTAGAGAACGGTGGCGCGGAATGCCTGTTGCTGCTCGTCGGTGACGCTCTCGGGCTGTTTCCAGGGAGCGCTGGCGGTCAGATAGCCATCCACAGCCGCGACCATGGCCCATGCGGTTTCGAGCGCCCGCGAAAAATCGAGCGCGTCGAAAGAGCGGTCGAATGCGGCAATAGCGTTCGGCGCTTCGGTTGCGATGGAGTCGGCTTGGGTAGCGACGGGTTCGGGAACAATGCCGTCGAAATACTTTCCGATCATGGTCAGCGTACGGCTGACAAGATTGCCGTAGCCGTTGGCGAGGTCCGAGTTGTAGCGCTGCACCAGCGCGTCGAAGGAGAAGCTGCCATCCTGACCAAAAACGATCTCGCGCAGCAGGAAATAGCGCAGGGCGTCGGCGCCGAGGACGTCGAGAATGGTTTCCGCCCGGACCACATTGCCGCGCGATTTCGACATCTTGCTCTCTTCAAAGAGAAGCCAGCCGTGGGCGACGACACTCTTCGGAAGAGGCAGCCCGGCGGCCATCAGGAACGCCGGCCAGTAGACGCAGTGGAAGCGGCTGATCTCCTTGCCGATGAGGTGCAGATCGGCCGGCCAGTATTTCTCGAATTTCGCCTGGTCTGCTGGATCGTCGCTGCCGTAGCCGATGGCGGTCATGTAGTTGGTCAGCGCGTCGAGCCAGACATAGATGACGTGCTTCTCATCGCCGGGAACAGGAATGCCCCACGTGAAGCTGGTGCGGCTGACGGACAGATCCTTCAGGCCGGCTTCGACGAAGGCAAGGACTTCGTTCCGGCGACTCTCGGGGCGGATGAAGCCGGGATTGTTCTCGTAGAGCTCGAGCAACGGGCGCTCGAAGGCCGAGAGCTTGAAGAAGTAGTTCTCTTCATTGACGGTTTCTGTGATGCGCCCGCATTCTGGGCAGGGCGCGCCGGGAGGAACATCAACGTAGGCCTCGTCGGAGACGCAGTACTGGCCGGTGTAGGAGCCTTTATAGATGTATCCGCGCTGCTGGAGCAGACTAAAGAGCTTCTGCACGCCGCGCTTGTGGCGCGGTTCCGTTGTGCGGATGAAGTCATCATAGGTGAGACCCATGCGGTCCCACAGGGCGCGGAACTGGGCGGCGACCTTATCGGTAAAGGCCTGCGGCGTGACCCCCGCGGTGCGGGCGGAGCGGTCGATCTTCTGGCCGTGCTCGTCGGTGCCGGTGAGGAAAAACGTATCGATGCCCAACGAGCGCTTGCGGCGCGCGATGACGTCGGCAACCAGTGTGGTGTAGCTGGTTCCGATGTGCGGGCGCGCGTTGACGTAGTAGATCGGGGTAGTGAGATAGAACTTGTTGGACATGCGAGGCAGTAGATGCGCGCTCTGGCGATTGGATTCTTCTTTCACAATGTTAACAGGATGTATGGGTTGCGCGGCGACTGTGGCGGGAGACAGGCCGTGTAGAATCAGCCAAGAAAAACAGGGATTCTTGAGAGAGTTTCAGGTATCAGGGACGTGTATTTAAGAGAGCAGAAAAGACTTGAAGAGCGGCTGCGCGCGGTGCTGCGCGAGCTGTACCAGATCGAAATCGCGAATGTCGTGATCGAGCAGCCGCCGGAGATCAAATTCGGCGAATATGCGCTTCCGCTGGCATTCGAACTGGCTCGCAAGCTGAGGAAGGCTCCGCGCAAGATTGCCGAAGAGGTGGTGGGTGCGCTGGGCCAGGTCGACCGGTTCGTCGGTTTCGAAGTCGCGGGTGCGGGTTACATCAATGCGCGGCTGGATCGCGGCGCGGCCGTTGAGGCGATTGCTGCAAGAGGCGAGCTTGAGACGTCGAGCGAGCATCTGCATTCGCTGGTTGAACATACGAGCATCAATCCCAACAAGGCAGCGCATGTGGGGCATCTGCGCAATGCGATCCTGGGCGACACGTTTGTGCGGCTGTTGCGGGCGGCGGGGCAGCAGGTCGATGTCCAGAATTACATCGACAACACCGGCGTGCAGGTGGCGGATATTGTCGTCGGCCTGATGCATCTCGAGGGCTTTTCGCTGAGTGACGTGCAGGCGCTGATGGCGCGGCTCGCCGATAAGGGCGAGCGCATCGATTACTACTGCTGGGATCTCTACGCGCGCGTGTCGCAGTGGTATGAAGCGGACGAGGCGGAAAAGCAGGCGCGCAAAAAGGTCCGCCTCGACATGCTGCACGAGATTGAGAGAGGGGGCAACGAAGCGGCTGCGATCGGGGAGCTGATCTCGACGGCAGTACTGCGGCGGCATCTGGAAACGATGCTGCGACTCGGAATTGAATACGACCTGCTGCCGCGCGAGAGCGAAATTCTGCACTTGAAGTTCTGGGACCTGGCTTTCGAGCAACTGAAGGCGAAGGGTGTGCTCTATTTTGAAACCGAAGGCAAGAACAAGGGCTGCTGGGTGATGAAGAGGGCGGGTGCCAGCCACACGGGCGATGCGCTTCCCGACGGAGACACCGATGACCTTGAAGCGCCCGAGTCAACAGACGGCCCGGACGAAGATGCCAAGGTCATTGTTCGCTCGAACGGAACAGTGACCTATGTCGGGAAGGACATCGCATATCACCTGTGGAAGTTTGGGTTGCTGGGTCGGGACTTCGCGTATCGGCGGTTCTTTCGCTATTCCGATCACGAGTGCTGGATTTCAGCGGAGAGCGGCGAGTCCGACCATCCGCATTTTGGCGGGGCGCAGGCGATCTACAACGTGATCGATTCGCGGCAGGCTGATCCTCAGGCGAACGTGATCGAGGCACTGCGTGGGCTGGGATACACCGACCAGGCGGCGCATTACACGCACTTCTCCTATGAGATGGTCGCGCTGACTCCGCGTTGTGCGATGGAGCTGGGGTATGACGTACCCGAAGAAGATCAGTTGCGTTCCTATATCGAAGTCTCCGGGCGCAAGGGGTTCGGGGTAAAGGCCGATGATCTGATCGACAAGCTGATCGCAGCGACGCAGAAGGAAGTCGACGAGCGGCATCCTGAACTCGAAGCTGCGGAGCGCACAGTCATCGCGAAGAAGATTGCCGTCGGCGCGCTGCGCTACTTCATGCTGAAGTACACACGCAATTCGGTGATCGCCTTCGATTTCAAGGACGCCCTCAGCTTCGAGGGTGAGACCGGGCCATACATCCAGTACGCGGTCGTGCGCACTCGCAGCATCTTTCGCAAGGGCGAGACAACTGCCGAACAGTCGCTGGCGAATATGGTGGGCATCGACGCGGCGCCTTATCTGAGCGGGGAAGATGCGGATGCAATCTGGCAAGTGTGGCTCCGTGCGGCCAAGACCTCGCTGCTGCTCGACCAGTGCATTGCAACTGCTGAGCCTGCTTATCTGGCGCGGCATGCCTTTCAACTGGCGCAGGACTTCAGCAATTTCTATCGCAAGCACCACATTCTCACCGAGCCCGATCCAGCGAGAAAGAAATTCCTGCTGGCGACAGCCGCCGTCGCGCAGCGCGAATTGATTCGCTCGCTCGGCTGGCTGGGCATCAGCGCACCGGAAGTTATGTAGAGGCACCACGCAAAAGAGGCGCCCCAGAAGGAGAACCTCTTTGGTCCCTCCGAAGGTTACCCACCTACTGGATGGGCTGGCCGGCGGCGGTCATTTGACTCAGCTGTTGCTGATCAAATTGCTTCACCCCGTCAGGCAGCGGGGCGTAGTTCAGTGATCCCGCGGTCGCCTGGCCGTCGGTGATGACGTATTGGATGAAGTTCTTGAGCGAACTCCTCTTGTCCTTGTCTGGACCGTCTTTCGGAATAATGAGGAAGGTTAACGTGGATATGGGATACGCGTCGGTGGCGGTGGCCGGTGGATTCACGATGGGTTGCCGCGGGTCCTGCGAGAGCTGCGCGGTGAAGGCGTTGATCGCAGCAGTCGTGCTTTGTGCGGTTGGAGCGATGTAATTGCCGGCCTGATTCTTCATCTTGACTACAGGCAGGTGGTTCTGTTGCGCGTAAGTCAGCTCCACGTAGCCGATGGCTCCGGGCGATTGGCGAAGCTGACCGGCGACGCCTTCGCTGCCCTTTCCGCCCAGTCCGAGCGGCCAGCTGACGCTATTGCCTTTGCCCACCTTGGACTGCCATTCAGTGCTGACTGCCGAGAGATAGGTCGTGAACGCGTTGGTGGTTCCGCTTCCATCTGCGCGATGAACGACAACGATGGGTTCATTGGGAAGGTTCACCCCGGGATTGTCCTTGGCGATGAGCGGGTCGTGCCAGGTCTTCACGGTTCCGAGAAAGATTCCGGACAGCGATTCCGGTGAGAGTTGGAGCGGCTGAGCGAGCCCGCCAAGGTTGTAGGTGATGCAGACAGGGCCGGCGGTCTCCGGGATCTGAATGACAGGCGCCATGCTCGGAAGCTGGTTGTCGGCAAGCGGCGCGTCGGAGGCTCCAAAGTCGACGGTGTTGCTCTTGACCTGTTGAATGCCACCGCCAGAGCCGATGGATTGATAATTGATCTGAACGCTGGGATGGGACTGGGAAAAGTCCTGGATCCAGCGGGTCATCAGCGGATAGACGAAGGTGCTGCCGGCTCCGGAGATTTGGATATTACTTGAGGATTTGCAGGCGGTGAAAGTGACTGCGGCGAGAGTAAGCAGAGATAAGGCGCGAATTCGGCGATGCATGCTACCTCCAAGGCTCCACGCGATGCGATGTGCGATCGCCCGTTTCGGGTTGGACCGTCGGGGCCGGCGCTCTGAATTAGCCCTCGCAGCTAACATTTTGTAACCGCAGTATTCTCTGCGGCAATCCTCAGCAGGATTGATTCATCAGATTTTCGCGATTTGCCGGCCTGTACAGGCTGACTTCACACGCGTTGACCAATTATCCCGCAGCCAGTTCCTTCGCTCTTTGCGTGGCTCGCATCACCGCCTTGATCAATGTCACTCGCAATCCGCCCTCTTCGAGTTCGAGGATGCCGTCGATAGTGCACCCCGCGGGCGTAGTGACGGCGTCTTTGAGAAGGGCTGGATGATAGCCGGTTTCGAGTACCATGCGCGCGGCTCCATACGTAGTCTGGGCAGCGAGCAGGGTGGCGATATCGCGCGGCAATCCGACTTTGACTCCGGCCTCGGCGAGCGATTCGAGGATGATGTAGATGAAGGCCGGCCCGCTGGCGGAGAGACCGGTGACGGCATCCATGTGCTTCTCGTCAACGATCACGGTGCGGCCGACGGTCTCGAAGATGCGGGTTGCAAAAGCCATCTGCGGCTCAGTCACGTAGCGGCCGCGGCACAGTGCGGAGATGCCCGCACCCAGCATCGAGGGCGTGTTGGGCATGGCGCGGATGACGGGGATCTCAATACCTGCGGCCTCTTCGATGGCGGATGTCTTGACCGACGCGGCGAAGGAGATGAGCAGTTTGCTCGTGGTGAGAGCGGGCTTGATCTCGGCGACGAGATCAGGAATCTGAAAGGGCTTCACGCCGAGCAGAATCACGTCGGCCTCTTCGACGACAGCGCGGTTGTTCGTCGAAACCTCGACTCCCCACTGCGCGGAAAGTGCAGCGGCGCGGTCGGCATGTGCGACGGTGGCAAGAAGCTGGTCAGGGCTCAGAATCTGCTGCTTGAGGAAAGCCTGGAGGAGGATTCCGCCCATCTTGCCGGCTCCGAGGACGGCGACGCGAAGTTGGGACAAATCTCGATCAATCGCTGCGGTATTCATGGTCGTTCCAGAGTACAGGAGCGCGGGTTTCGAGGTTAACAGAGCAGGGAATTGTTTAAACCATGCGGCGGTTACGCTTCGGACGGGATGGGTCCGCGTGGCGCCGCTGATGCCCGCGAGAGTGTAAAGAATCCGCCCGCGAATGCGAGGAGGAGCAGGAGGGTTTCATAGCATCCGACGAGAGTTTGGGCGTTCACAAAATAAGGGACGATGAGGGAGGGCAGGAAGAGCAGCACCAGCAACGCAATCAGCCTGCGTGTGTGCAATACGTTAACGAAAATGACGAAGGCCGCAAACAAGGCGATATCCGCATCGTAAGGCAAAATTCTTGGGCTAATGAGGATGATCGAAAGCACGACCGTTGAAAGCCACAACCGATTCGATGCGGGCTGATCAATGCGCCGGCGAAGCTGGAACAAGGCCACGATCAGGATTCCGGCGAAGATTCCAGTGATCAGAGACGGCATTGTGCTGACTCTTCCGTGGAGTTTGTATTCGAGGCCGGAGGTGATGCCGAGAATGCCGTATCCGTAATGATGGATGACTGTCATTTGCTGTACGAGCGACCACTGATATCCGGCGTAAAGCCCTGGAGAGAATACTCGCTGAAGGCCGTATGCGGCGCCCACGGCGACAGCGCAGATGCTGCAGTATCGCCATTGCCCCGTACCGGTAAGCAAGGGCAGAAGCAGGAGAAGCACCAAGGGAAGTTTGATCAAAGCGCCGACGAAAACGGCTACATAGAAGAGCGCCCAGCGATTGGCACGAATTCCGGGCAGCATTGCCAGGAAAGCAAGGAGATATAGCACAGACGCAATATTGCCGTTGGTCAATGCCATCACTCCGGTGAGTCTGGGCTCGGCAAAGAAGATCAGCAGGGCAAAGCCTGCATTGAGCCAGGTCTGGCGGAAGTAGAAGCGGGCGAGCACGATCGGCAGCGCGATGGTGCTGGCCACATGTACGACCGCATAGAGATACCAGCCGATGTGGCCTGGAAGGATGCGAGCGAGAAAGCCACCCACATCGAGAAAGATGGGGGGATATACAAAACGCAACGCGCCGTGGATGGTGCGATAAGGGTCAGCTCCGGCTAGCCAGTCGTTCAGCGCATCCGCATAGACGGGCTCGTTGGTGAGCACAAAGCTTTGCAGGGATAGACCGTGGTTGATAGCCCATTGGACATATAGGTGGCGACAGGCAACAACTGCGAGCAGGATCGCTATCAGGTATGAAGGCGGTGGTCGAACCGGCTCTGTGATGGTCTTCGCGTACACACAGACCCCTTTTCGGAGAAACCGTTGGCAAGGCTCCCCGATGCAGCCGGCGAAGGGACGTCCGATGCTGAGAGGATGGACCGCTCACAACACACGGGCGGCCAATATCGCGGTCGCTATAGTCTGCACGATTTGCGCTGCGCTATCCAGCACGAATCCGCGACAACCTGGAGCGCGGCCCGGCTCTACCGGGATTTCTGTTGAGCAGCGATCCAGTCGTCGATGCTTTGTTCGAGGACGTCGAGCGGCAAGGCGCCGGAATCAAGTACCTGGTCGTGGAAGGCCCGAATGTCGAATTTAGCGCCGAGTGCCGCTTGCGCCTTCGATCGCAACTCGAGGATCTTTAGCTGGCCCATCTTATACCCGAGTGCCTGCCCTGGCCAGGCGACGTAGCGGTCAACCTCTGCCTGGATGTTGGTGTCGTCCATCGATGAGTGTTGGCGGAAGTACTCAAGCATCTGCTCGCGGGTCCAGTGCATGGAGTGCACGCCGGTATCGACGACCAGCCGGATGGCGCGCCAGGTGTCGGCTTCGAGCCGTCCGTAGTCGGACCATGGATCCTGGTAGAATCCCACTTCTTTGCCAAGGCGTTCGGAATAGAGAGCCCAGCCTTCGGTGTAGGCGGTGTAGTCGATGTAGTTGCGGAAAGCGGGCAGGCCGGTCAGCTCCTGGGCGATGGAAATCTGCAGGTGGTGACCGGGAATACCTTCGTGATAGCTGACGGATTCTACGTTGGTTAGCGCGCGTTCGTTGAATTTGTAGAAGTTGACATAGACCGTTCCGGGGCGCTTGCCGTCGGGAGTGCCCTGCACGTAGTAGGCCTGCGTCTGATCCTGCTGCATGTACTCAGGAACGGGCAGCACTACGAGCGGAGCCTTGGGCAGTGTGTCGAAGAGTTGCGGCAGCTTCGGCCGCATCTGGTCGATGTAATGGCTGTAGAGACCGATCAACTGATCGGTCGACTGCGGATGCAGCTTGGGATTGGCCGCGATCGAAGCGCGCAGCGAGGCGAGGTCCTTGAATCCGAGCTTCTGCGCGATGACCATCATCTCGGCCTCGTCGCGCTTCACTTCGTCGAGCCCCAGCTGATGTATGGCTGCGGGCGTCAGGTTCGTGGTGGTGCTCTTGCGGACAAGGAAACCGTAGTACTTGTCACCATCCGGAATGGACCAGAGACCGGGATCGGTGCGTCCCGCGGGAATATAGGTCGAGGTGAGAAAGCGGGCGAACTGCATGTAAGCAGGCAATACCTGCTTGCGGATCGCTTCAAGAATTTCAGTCTTGATGCGGGTCTGATCGTCGGCAGAGATGCCGGCGGGAAATTTCTGCAGCGGGCGAGCGAAGGGACTGTCTTCGGGCCTCTGACTGGCGATGGCGTTGACCTGAACCAGGACCTTCTCGAGGATGTACTTCGGCGGAACGCGCTGGTCTTCAACGCCCGTGCCCATGTTGGCGCTGAGCTGCTGAAAGACCGTGGGAATTTTGGTCAGGCGCGCGGCGTAGTCGTCGTAATCTTTTACCGTCTCAAAGCTAAGCTGCGGAACCAGCGCGGGCAGTTCGATGTGCGGGCCCCACATCTGGGTTACCGGCATCTCCCAGGGCTTGTATTCGGCCTCTTCCTGGTCTTCAACCAGACGGCGCGCCATCAGGTCTTTGCTGAGAATCTCCTGATCGCTGAGGCCAGTGGTGTCGATGGCAGCCAGGCGGAAGATGTAGTCGCGCCCCCGTGCCAGCCGATCGTTATAGGCGGCGACGGCGTAGTCCGAGAGCTGATCGTTATAACGCTTGTCGCCGACGCTGGAGGCAAACTCGGGAGAGTGACGAAGCTGGTCCTGCCAGATTTCGTCGAAGAGAGCTTTGAGCGCGGCGCGCCGGTCTTCAAGAGAGACGGGAACCGCGGGTGTTGAGATACCGGGCTGTCGTCGTTGTTCAGCCTGTTTGCGGACTGACTCTGGAAATGTCTGGGCCAGTAGTGGCAGAGAAATGAGGGCGGACAGGCTGAGTACGAAGAGTTTTTTCATGCAAAGGCGACGGCCGGAACCGCTTTGCGCAGTGTAGAGCCGCTGAGCGCAGTGTAGATGATCGGCGGGAGTGCGACTAGGGCCGGGAGGTGGCGCTGTCTGCGGTTATGGCGGGGCTGACGCTTCCAGCGTCGAGCAGCGGGTACAAAGTGGAGCGGCTGATGCCGAGCATCTTCGCGGCGCGGAGCTTGTTGCCGTCGACCCGGGTGAGAACAAGATTGATGTGGCGCAGGATGGCGCGATCGAGATTCGGGTCGTCTTCGGAGGCGACGGCATTGGAGGCCGCGGTCGCAGAGCAGGGCGAGAGCGCGGGGATATCGATAGGGCGGATCCATTGGCCTTCGCATTCGAGGGCTGCGCTGTGAATGACACTTTCCAGTTCTCGAACGTTCCCCGGCCACGCGTGCGCAGTGAGACGCGGCAGGGCATGAGGAGCAAGGCCACGGACGGGCTTTCCGTGGGTCGCGGAGAAGCGACGGGCGAAGAAGTCGGCGAGAAGCGCGAGATCATCGCGGCGTTCGCGCAGCGGAGGGATAACGAAACGAATGGCGGTGAGCCGGTGGCAGAGGTCGGCGCGAAAACCGGAGGACGCGGCCAGCCTGCGCAGTGGCAGGCTGGAGCTGACGAAGACCTGCCGGGGAACGGCGTCCGGGATGCGGCGCGCCTGCTGGTTGTCCAGCCACTCGAGAAAAGCCATAAGCCGGGTCTGCTGTTCGACGGAAAGCTCCTCGACGTGACTCAGAAAAAGGGTGCCGTTGCGGGCATCCTTCAGTAATGGCGTGGGGGGCGCCAATGACGGACCGCTGGCAAAAAGTTGCGTCGCGGGGCAGGGAGTAAAGGGCTCTTTCGATGCCGGGCCGAGATCGTGAAGAGTCCGGGCAGCGAGTGCCTTGCCGGTGCCGCTCTCGCCCTCGATCGTGGCAATACGCAGATGCCGGGCTGTACTACGCATCTGCGAGAAAGCCCGCTGCATGACGGAGCTGCGTCCCACCATGGCGCCGAGGGTCCACTCGGGATGATCGACCAGCGCGTGCGACGCGGCGGCCACAACGGCCGGCAGGTTCTCATCGGTGCTTTGGAGTGGATACAAGGCCCTGCCCTCTGCAGACAAAGGGCTTATCGGCAATGAGCGGCAGAATGTTTAAGAAGTGACCACCTGATGGGGGCGATGTCCGCTTTTTGTGTGCGCTTCTCCGGCATGCCGGACCCGGGATGATGGCTCGTCGGAGAAGATCTTTCCGTCGCGGATATGGACGACACGGTGCGCGTATTCGGCGATGTCCGGCTCGTGAGTAACGAGCACGATGGTGTTTCCGCGGGAGTGCAGCTCGTCGAACAGGGCCATGATCTCGTCGCCCGTCTTGGAGTCGAGGTTGCCGGTCGGCTCATCGGCCAGGATGATGGATGGCCGATTAATGAGCGCGCGGGCAATGGCCACACGCTGCCGCTGGCCGCCGGAAAGCTCATTCGGCTTGTGGTGCATGCGCCCATCGAGATTAACCGCACGCAACGCCGCCTGGGCACGCTCCAGCCGCTCATGAGCCGGGGTACCGTTGTATATGAGCGGTAGCTCAACATTGTGCAGCGCGGTGGCCCGGGCCAGCAGGTTGAAGGTCTGGAAGACGAATCCGATTTCCTTGTTGCGGATGCGGGCGAGTTCGTCGTCGTTCAGTTCGCTGACCAGATGTCCGTTAAGCCAGTACTTGCCCTGGCTGGGGGAATCGAGGCAGCCGATCAGGTTCATCAGTGTCGACTTGCCGGAGCCCGAGGGGCCCATGATAGCGACATACTCGTTGTGCTTGATGGCGAGCGAAATCCCCTGCAACGCATGGACCTGCTGTTCGGACCCCATGTCATAGGTCTTCCAGATATCGTCGACGACGATCACGTCGCCCTGCGGAACAGCCGAGCGGTTTACGTCCGGGTAGGCGGTCGCAGAGTGGTCCGCGTTGAAGGTGGCTTCGGTCGTCATCCAGAACTCCTGTTCAGCCGATGGCTGCGGCGAGGCATTTCGCGCAGGCCGCACTACTCATTACGTCTTGCGCTCGCACACAGTTCCCTGCGCCGGTCTTGCGCAAACGTCTTACGAACCGGACGAGTCGCTATCCTTCGGCGGTGCTATCGGCGTCGTATCGCGCTTCACAAGAGCATTATCCTTGAGATCGCGTAGTACATGGAAGGTTCCGGTGATGATTTCGTCTCCCGGTTTCACCCCACTGGTGACTTCGATATCTGTCGTTCCGGTGATGCCGGTGGTGACAGGGACGAAATGGGCGCGCAATTTGCCCTTTTCATTCTCGAGCACGAAGACTCCCTGAACCTGCTTCTGGCCATCGGCAGCCGGGGCCGGCTTGGCGCCGTGCGCATCTGGAGCGCGCATGGCAAGTGCCTGGATCGGAATGGCGACGACGTCATCTTTCCTGGCCGTCTGGATCTTCGCCGTCGTCGAAAGGCCCGGCCGCAGTTCGTCGGTGGGGTTATCCAGGGTAATGACGACCTTGAAGTCCTTGGCTTCTTCCTGGCCGCTGGTCGTCTGGCTGGTAGCAACGCCGGTGGACCGCAGCAGCGCCTGGTCACCCACTTCCGTGACGTGGCCCTTGAAGACCTTCCCGGGGAGAGCGTCGACAGTGACGTCGGCTGACTGCCCGAGAGCGACGTTGACGATGTCGGTTTCGTCGACCTTCACCTCAGCGGTAATGACCGACATGTCGGCGAGAGTCATCAAGGTTGAGCCCTGCGCGTTCTGGATGCCTTCAACCACGGTTTCACCTTCGCGCACGGGCAAATTCGTTACGATGCCATCAAACGGCGCGATGGCCACAGTCTTGCCCAAAAGATCGATATTGGCACGCAGCGTAGCCTCCTGCGTGGTCAGGTGGCCGCGTCCGGATTGCGTCTGGGCTTTGGCCTGGGCGAGAGCGGCATTGCTCTGGGCAAGGGTAGCTACAGCGAGGTCGTAAGCCGCCTTCTTGGCGTCGTAGTCCTGCTTGGCCATGACCTGGGCGGCATAGAGGGCCTTGGCACGATCATAATCGAGCTTCTTTTGTTCGAGGTCGGCCTTGGCGTGTTCTACGTTGGCTTCCTGTGTCTTTTCCGCAGCGACTTCGGCGGCAATGTCAGTCTGGGCGGCGGCGATGGAGGCCTTCTGGCCTTCGACGTTGGCGCCCTGCTGGACGTTTTCAATGCTGGCGACCTCCTGGCCTCTCTTGACCTTGTCCCCTTCTTTTACATAGAGATGCGTAATTCGTCCGAACGCCGTCGCGCCCAGGTTGACGTAAGTCTTTGGTTTGATCTGGCCGGTTCCGCTGACGGTTGCGACCAGGTCTTTGCGAGCTGCCTTATCGGTAATCACTTTGGTGTATCCGGACTGCGCACGGATTACGGTAAAGGCAACAATGGCGGCGACGGCAACAACGACGACAATGACGATAAGAATCTTCTTCAAGCTCATATCCCTATGGGCGGATTTGCCAGCAATCACCTTTGGGGGGAACTACGCAAAACCGGGACCAATGGTTCCGGATAGCGTAGCGAGCACTAGTGATGCATATGGAGTTCACGCGGCGTGAGTCGACTCCAATGATATCAGGTTGGTCATCGGCCGGGGCGCAAGAACGAGACGTACGGTGGGTGCGGGCTCAGGGACCGGCTCAGGTTCAGAATGGCACAGAACCGCTTGTATCTGACGTTACGAGTCCGTAAAATCAGAGGGCTGGATAGGAGCAGTCCGCGTCTTATGTCGAAAGGACGTTTTTCCCTGGTTTTTGCAGTTGCTTTGGGTACGTTTGCAGCAATTCCTGCCGTTCACGGGCAGCAAGCCGCCCCGTCCAGTTCCCAGGCCACTCCCAATTCGCAGAACTCAGACACTCAGAATCAGGATCCGCTTAAGCGGCAGCTCTCAGACAAAGAGCGATTCAAGCAGCAGAAGGAACTCAAGCAGGAGCTGCACGGGACGTACAAGAAGTGGGTGGACGAGGATGTCCACTGGATCATCACGGATCAGGAGCTGAAGGCCTTCAAGAGCCTTAGCAACGACGAGGAGCGCGACTCGTTTATCGAAGCGTTCTGGCAGCGCCGCAATCCCAATCCTGATTCTCCCGAAAACGAATTCCGGGAAGAGCATTACAGGCGCATCGCTTACGCCAACGAGCATTTTGCCGCCGGCAAGCCGGGCTGGAAGACGGATCGCGGCCACATGTATATCGCGTTCGGTAAGCCGGACGATATCGAGTCGCATCCCAGCGGTGGTATGTATGACCGTCCGATCGCCGAGGGCGGCGGTCAGACGTCGACTTTTCCTTTTGAGATTTGGCACTACCGCTACTTGGAGGGCGTCGGCGACAACATCGATATCGAGTTTGTCGACACCTGCATGTGCGGCGACTATCACATGACCATCGACCGTTCGGAGAAGGATGCGCTGCAGCACGTTCCCGGAGCCGGCGCGACGCTTTACGAGCAGATGGGCATGTCCAAGCAGGCGGACCGCTTCCGCGGCGGCCTGGAAAATCTGGGCGACGGGCCCAACGCGGCTATCAATCAGAGCAAGCAGTTCGATCGCCTGGAGCAGTTTGCCAAGTTGCAGGCTCCGCCTCCGGTCAAGTTCAAGGACCTGGAATCGTTCTTGTCGAACCACAAACTGCTTACCGGGCCGATCTTTCCTTTTGATGTCCGTACCGACTATGTAAAGGTCACGGACGACACGGTTCTGGTGCCGATCACGCTGCAGATCAAGAATCGTGATATTACCTTCAACACGAAGGACGGCGTTTCAAAGGGTGAAGTGAATATCCTGGGCCGCGTGTCGACGATCACCGATCACGTGGTCCAGACCTTCGAAGAGACCGTGCAGGTGGAAGAGCCGGCCGAGTTGCTGCCGCAGAGCCTGGATCACTCTCAGCTCTACTGGAAGGCCCTTCCGCTGCGGCCGGGCCGCTATCGCGTAGACGTGGCTATCAAGGATGTGAATAACGTCGACCACGTTGGCATATGGGCGCAGGGAATCACGGTTCCGAAATATGATGACGACCGGCTGTCGGCTTCGTCGCTGATTCTGGCCGACAAGATGTACCGGGTGCCTTCGAAGGAGATTGGCACAGGCAACTTCATTATCAGCAACACTTTCATCCGGCCACGCGTCACCGCTAACGCGGCGACGCCGGTCAGCTTCCATCGCGATCAGAAGCTGAATTTCTGGATGCAGGTATACAACCTGGGTATCGACGAGAAGAGCAAGCAGAATTCGGCCAAGATTACGTATCAGATTATCGATACGGCATCTAACAAAACGCTTCTCGACACGTCAGAGGATTCGAAGAGCTTGAGCGCCAACTCTGATCAGGTCACGGTGGAAAAGAGTTTGCCACTTGCAAGCCTTCAGCCCGGGAAGTACCTTGTCAAAATACAGGTGAACGACAGCGTCTCGAAGCAGGAGATTGCACAGTCAGCCCCCTTCACCGTAGAGTAGGCGAAATCTGGAAGATTCTGCCGCAGAGCAGTGATTCCGAGCCAATATTTGGAGAATGGGCCAGGCAACAACAAACGACTGAATCAGTGAACCGAAGTTTTTCCAACGTCGCCCCTGTTATTGCGCTGCTCCTCGCGGTGCTGTCGCTTCCCGCCCACGCCCTCACGGATGGGGCAGTGAGCGGTGTTGTGCGCGACGGCAAAGGTACGCCGCAGGTTGGAGCGTTGGTCGAACTGCTGAGGCCGGATCTCTCAATCATTGCCCAGACCTTTACAGACGATCACGGCCGCTACGAACTGCCCCGAGTGCTGCCCGGCGTGTACGGCGTAAAGGCTACCGGCTCGCTCTTCCTTCCCACGCTGCGGGAAAACCTACACATCACAGCCAGCTCCAGACTGGTCGTGAACTTGACACTGAACACTCTGTACGAGGCCTTTCGCTGGCTGCCTGCCCAGCCGCGCGCCGCCGACGAGCCCCAGGACGACTGGACCTGGACCTTGCGCCTTTCGGCCAACCGGCCGCTGCTGCGCATGCTCGAGGATGGTCCTCTCGTAGTGGTCACCGAGGCCGAAGGCCAGAATCCGGCGCTCAAGGCGCGGGTGACGATTCGGGGGGGTGAGAGCGGCTTCGGCGAGGGCGGCGTGCATCACGGTTTCGAGATGCGACGGTCGAATGACGACTCGCATCAACTGATCCTGCGGGCTGATCTGAGCCAGTCTGAAGACACGGCGCTCAATACGGTGGTGGGATACGAGCAGCAGCTTGCCCCAGGTCGCACTCTGCGTACGGTCGGAGCGTTTGTCGATCGCCCCGAGATCGCCGGCGGACCTGACGCACAGGGCATGCAGGCGATGATATTGCGCGCCGCCGAAACGATGACGCTGACCGAGGCCGTCGACGCCGAGTTTGGCAACGAGATCGAGGCAGTGCACCTAGGAACAACCCAGATCGCGAATCATTCCTTTGCCGCCCTTCGAGTTCATGCCGGCGATGCCACGGTTTCGTACCGGATCGCGACTGCCCCGGGAATGCAGCAAGCGGACTTGATAGACCGCCCAGGAGCTCTTCCGCCGGCGATCGTGGAGCGCGATGGGCAACTACTGCTGCAGCATGGCCTGCACCAGGAGTTCACCCTGGCGGACCGGTCGGGCAATCTGCGCGTTCGCGTGACCGCCTTCCATGACAGCATTGTGCATCCGGTGATCAACGGCGGCGGCCAGATTTCGGAAGCCGATTGGAAGAGCGGCGATGTCCTCTATGACTCGTCAACCGGTTCGCTGAAGGTGATGGGAGAGGACTTCAGTAGTGCTGGTGCGATCGCCGAACTCAAGGAGATGCTGCCGGACGATATGTGGGTCTCGATCGGCATGGGAACCGGCAACGCGCTGGTCGCGGACGCTCATCCGATCCCAGTGACCCTCGAAAACGGTCTGCTCAGTCTGCGTCCGCACCGCTCGGAGATGGTAACAGCTGGATTTGGCGGGAAGCTGCAGCATGCCGGCACACAGTGGCAGGCCACGTACCGATGGCAGCCGCCAGGAACTGTCACCGCCATCGATCCATTCGATGCGAATCGGAATAATCCCTACCTCAGCTTTTATCTCCGCCAGCCAATTCACTGCAGGGGAATTCTTCCCAATGGGATGGAAGCTCTGATTGACGTGAGCAATCTGTTAGCGGAGGGCTATCGGCCGTTTGTGACCAGCGATGGCAGCGTTCTCTACTTCGCGCAGGCATCGCGCGCTGTCGAAGGCGGACTGTCCTTTTCCTTCTAGGGGCAGGGTTTGCTTCGAATCGAAAGGTTCGCAAAGTGTGATATATTTTTTGAAGCGCGTGAGAAAAACGCATGCGCTCCTATCCGGTTTTACCGGGTCGCCGATCCTGGCGCACCCTTCGGACGCGTAGCTCAACTGGCAGAGCATTCGACTCTTAATCGACAGGTTGTAGGTTCGATTCCTACCGCGTCCACCATATCCAAACCTACTTCCATCAAGCAGATATCGACTAAAAAGTGTGCCCATCCTAAATAGCGGCCAGCTCAGTGTGCCCAAAAATGTGCCCAAGTCCTGAACCTGCCGGTTGTTCCTCCAGTTGACGTTTCTCCCTGGCCCGGTTGCGCTCATTGATGACTGCCCGCAGCGGTTCCAATTCTTGATGCTGGTACGGCTCCATCGACTTCAGATCGACGTGCCCCATCGAATTTGCCACAGCGAAGGTGTTCTTTGTCTTTGCCATGGTGTATGTCCCATAGGTATGCCGCGCCAGGTATGGAACTACTCTTTTGTTCAAGCCAGCCCGATCGCGTACTGCCTGAAACCCCTTGGCTATGCTGGTGAGGTGGCCGGATTTCGAACGGGAGGAAGGAAAGGTCCAGCCCGCCGTCCTTGACCCGCACCACTTCCGCAGCATCGCTTCCATGCGATCGCTCATGGGCACGAAGCGCCGCGCCTTTTTCGTCTTGCCGCGCGGAATCCAGATACGTTGCTCACCCCAACGGATATTTTCAATCTCCATCGAGAAAACCTCGTCGGGGCGCATCCCGCTGTCCTGCATAATGACCATCACCAGCCATGCCTGCTCGCGCAATCTGCGAACGCGCGGATGGTTGGTCGGCTCGGCATACGCTTGTTCAATCTGCTTCTCGGTTTCTTCGCTGATGATCTGGTCCCGCCCTTCGGCTGCGGCCAAGGTAATCTTCGGCACAGCGCGCAAGACCTTCCACTCCAGAGCCTTGCTCTGCATCCGCTTGAGCGTACGCAAAGCCTGATTCGTGTAATGGTCGGAGCATGGAACCATCTTCGTCTGCTTGGTCTTCTTGTTCACAAAGATAGGCCGCTTGAAGACCGTGCATTCCGCTTCATCTTGGTGATTTGATTCAGCGTCATCCGCGCTAAATCGGTGAATTCCAGCAGCCTCCATCCGTAGCGGTAGTACTTCTTCCCGCTGGGCTTTAGGCGCTGCGTTAGGTCCACCCATTCCAAAAAGCGCACGGAAAACTCTTGGAGAGTGGGTGATTTGTGGGGGCGCAGGAAGTTGGCTCCGTGCTCCTGCAGTTCGACGAGTCTCGCAGCTTCGACGGCAGCCGCGGCACTCTTGGTTTGTTGCTTCGTGCTCTGGCGGCATCGCTTCCCTTCGAAGTAAAACGAGTACCACCAGTACGGACTATGAGGCTTTCGAAATAGAGTCAAGGTTTTCCTCCATGATTGCCCGCACAGACGGAATACGCTCGCTCTCGTGGATGAATCGATCCACATGTTCGATATCATAGCGGACGCTACCGCGAAGTTTGTGCCATTTGGGGCCTACGCCACAACATCTCCACTGGCGCAGAGTACCCTCGGGAATGCCGAGAAGTTTGGAGAGTTCCTTCGTGCTCAGAAACTTACGGAAAACCGTGGTGGGGTGCATACGCTTGACTCCGTTTGCAACGAAATTTTGGCCGGCCCCCTCGCTGTACGGGGATCCGCGACACGTTATGTAGATCAAGAGAGAAATTCGGTCAAATGGCTGCGATGACGAAAGTGGCTAAAAGCAACACTGCGGATTTTCTGGAAACGTGATTACAGATCGAGCATCGCAAGTGCGATCACAGCCTTATAGCTCAAGTGCATTACGGCGGCTGCTGTCGAGTCGGCGCAAACGAGCGTCCCACATGCGAGTCCTGTGCCAAAGCCGATTGCCGGCGTAACTGCTACTGCGGGCGACGGCATGTAGTTCACTCAAACTTTGATTCAGCACTCACGGATTTGACCGAGAGCCGGACTGCCCATACTGTGCGTCTGTGCGGAAACATTTTCGCTAGGAGAAGTGATCGTGAAGCGGGTGATCATTGTTCCAATCCTGGATGTACATCGATTTCGTGGGTTCGAGGAGGTGTACCGAGATCAGAGCCTCGCGGCGTTAGTCGGAAACACCACACGTGAGCGTTCACGAGAGCGATATCCATCCCAGGATTTGTTCCTGGAAGCGGTCGCACGCGGGGATGCGGACCGATATACATTTCAAACCGTTGAAGAAGCTGCGGCTTTTGCAAAGAAGAAGCTTGAAACATTGAACCGACTGGGCAAGGCGATCGAGGACGGCCTAAACAGAACCACAACGCAGAAAGCCAGAAGCCGAACGTCTCAGAGATCCGGCCCAAAATCCTTTGAAACCTTGCAAATAGATGCACTTTTAAAAAAAGGGTGATAAAACGGCTAGACGAAGGGAGAAGTTGGTAATCACCCATGGCGTTTTCCGAGCGAGAGAAGATTCTGCTGGAAAGGCGTCTCAAAAACTACACCGAAAAACTGGTGCGTTTGCTCGAGCAGCTCGAAGCAGAATCTGGTGAGACGTTTGTTCCCCACATTGCCGATATGGCGCTGACCTGGGCCCTTCTGATGCGGATGGTCACGCAATTGGGTGGTGAGGAGGGAGTCAAGGCCTCCAGAGAATTGCTGGAGGAAACGATCGAAAGGTTCCGGCCGAACCTCGCAAATATCGGGCAAATTTTGAAAGACGGAGGGACTACGGAGTGAAACCGGATTTCAGACGCCTGGTCGCTCTAGGGGCATTGCTCGCAGGGCTTGCGATTGGCGGCTGAAAGCATGAGCCAAGCCCACCGACCGAAGAAGATGCGATCGCGGTGTGGAAAAATGTGCATCGTCAAGCCGCACAGTCAGAGTTGGTCTCTTTAAAGAAGAACAACGGGCAGATGGCAACAGTCAACGGCGTCAAGGTCTACACACTCTATTACACAGCGACGTACAAAGCCACAAAGGATATCGGTATTCATCACGCCGGCTGGGTGGACACCTATCAGAGCAATTACCCCTTCGAGTGGACGGAACAAGGCTGGCGTGGACCGGATGGCGAGGTGTTTCCGGAACACTGATATCATCCGACGTTTGCTGCTCCCGTTTGACCGTAATGCGAACTACCCCTATGCTCTCCCCGCCTAAGTCAAGGCAGGGAGGACAACGCGATGTACTCATCGCCGGATGAGACCCTGAAGGCGCTCGAAGAAGTCGGTTACTTCACCGATCTGAAGACTGCAACCACCGTCTACCTAGCCGGCAGGATCCAGCGCCCCATCATGCTGGAAGGCCCCGCGGGCGCGGGAAAAACCGAACTTGCAAGCTCCGTAGCCCGAGCATATAGCGTTCCGCTGTTGCGTCTCCAGTGCTATCAGGGAATCAACGAAGAAAAGGCGATTGGCCAGTACGATCGCAGCCTGCAGGAACTCTATGTCCTGCTGATGAGCAAGAGCGACCGGGCTCCGGACTGGGCCCAAATCAAACGCGAGGTAACCAGCCGCGCATATTTCATGGCGGGTCCGCTGCTTGAAGCCCTCGAGCAAGAACGGTCCTGCGTCCTTCTGATCGATGAAATCGATAAAGTCGAATACGAATTTGAAGCGATGCTGCTGGAACTGCTCTCCGCCTGGACCCTTCTCGATTCCAAAAATGGGCACAGTCCACGCAACGTCGATTCCCCATGTCTTTCTGACTTCCAACCAGGAGCGACGGCTCGGAGACCCGCTGCGGCGGCGTAGCTTCTACCTGGTCGTCGAACATCCGACGGCGGAACGGGAGGCGGCGATTGTAGCGAGGCGAACGCCTGAAGCGGGTGAGAAGACACATCAGTTCATCGCTGGTCTGGCGAAAAGCCTGCGGGCCTACACCCTGGAAAAACCGCCTTCAATTTCTGAGATGAACGATGTGGCTCTGGCGATGGAATTACTTGGAATCACGCAGCTGGGACCGGAACACAAGGAGATCATGCTGCCGCTGATCGCAAAGACCGAGGGTGATCGGAAGCGGCTGCTACTCAAACAAGCGTTTGAGTGCATTATGCGCATGGCTAGCGTGTATGCAGCGGAGTTAGCTGGCGAGCTGAGGAAAACTGAAAGGCCGGCCGAGGAGACGCGGGTATGAGAAGCCTTACCGCAGGCGCGATTCTTACTGTTTCGATAACAACAATTTCTGCCCTTGCGGCACCTCCCGGACCGGAGCTTATCTACTACGCAAATGCCTACGCCGATCACTACGGTGTGCCGCGTGCTTTGGTTGACGCCATCATCGAACAGGAATCAAGTTGGAATTCGTACGCCATTTCCTGGAAGGGGGCTGCAGGGTTGATGCAGCTTATGCCCGGAACCGCACGGATGTACGGTGTGCACAATCGTTATTCAGTGAGTGAGAACTTTAGCGGAGGAGTCCAGTACCTGGCGGACCTTCTACACCAGTTTCATGGCGAGATGCGCCTTGCGGTCGCCGCGTACTACTGCGGATCGGGACCCTTGGAGCGAAGGGGTCTCAGCTATCCGAAGACCGACACACTGGCGTCGGAATCGCACGGACTCAATCTCAGCTTCCCGGTGCCGGATCTTGAGAAAAAGCGGCAGCGAAGGAGGACAAAATGAAGCATCTTGCGATCATGATTCTTATCGTTGGGATCAGTCGGCCGTTCTCCGCTCAGGCAGTGAGGACAAATCCCGCTCCCCAGCAGTCAACCGGCCGCGCCTCGTACGATCCGATGGCGCATGGGAAACAAACTGGCCAGCCAAAAAGTATCGTCGAAACGACGCTTGCCGGTGTCAATCCCCAAGACAAAGACTACGGATCCGTGGTGGCAGACTGGCGCAAGGAGGTCTTCGAGAACACGCTCCAGACCTTGTATTTCTGGGGACTGCTCGGGACGTCGCTTGCTCTCGGAATCTCCATCGTCGGAAATGGTTGGCTCCTGAGACAGCGTGACCAGCGGCTCACCGTTAGCGCCGATATCGTGGCGCAGCTCTATAACGCCTACGTCACCTCACGCGCACGAACTCTGGAGGTTATCGGAAAACACAACCGGCTGGTCGAAAAATACGACCGGCTCGACGCGGAAGCAGCAGAGTTGCGAGGAAGAATCGCCAATGCTGAGATGAGAGATCCAGCTTCTGATAACCAGGCAGAACTCAATTTCGACAATGCGATGAAGGATCGAGTGCCGTTACCGAGTCCAGAGCATAACAACGGCGGAAGTGAAGCAAGTGTGGCTCAGAAGGATGGTTTAGCAACGACAGAAGTAGAACTATTAGGAAAGAAATTGGCTGAAGCCGAATTACAGCTCCAAAGACAAGGCGCGCAGCTCCATGCAAAAACGAATGAAATTACCAATCTTCGCAGCCGGCTCTCAAAGGCGCATGACGCCTTTGAGGGACAGTTCCGACAGACAAATGCTCGCTCGTAACGAGGTGAAATGTGGTGGCCCTGTGCCTCAGTTTTGGCAGCCTGACGTGGCTGAGACCGGGAAACGTACCGGACGATCCACTAAGATTCAGCTCGCACGCCGCTGCTTTTAATACGACCGGCTTTGTGCAAAGCACGAATGAAAGACGCTCCTGGTACACCCCAGGCGTTCTTCGCATGAACGTTGGAACACACCCAAGCGGACCTTTTCTTCCTGGGAAATACGAGACCGTTGGGCTGGAAAAGCGCGGCGCATGGAATAGGGTGCTTCTTGGTCGCCGCGTAGCCCCGACAGAAGTCGCAACCCGGATTCTGGTCTGTGTGCACAGCGGGTCTGTAGGAAGAATCGACCTGACTAGACAGTGGCACGACAACCGCCTCGTGGTAATTGCCGGCAGTGCGTTCCGGGGAGAACAAGAAACGTTGTTTCTGGCAGAGCCTGGTGCACAACTACGAACGGAAAAAGGAAGGTGGGAAGTCACATGGACGGGACTATTGAGCAAGTAAATGAAACCTCTGTACGGCGGCCGCCGGCGATTGAATACAGCATGGAACGCGACCTCCCTGTGATGACCGCAGTGCGAAATGCAACCTTTATCACATACGACCAGCTATGGGAGGAATTGAAAGACGCGAAGATCGAGGCTTCAAAACGCTCATTCAATTGGCGACTCCAACGGCTTGCAGCGGCGGGCCTGGTCGAAAAGTTGCCGCCCAAGGTGCCATATAAAGGAGCGGTCTACGCCACAACGCGTTCAGGACTTGAGTGTCTCGAGGCGTGTGGGCATGGCCTGATAAGCTTAACCTCCGAAACACAAAACCTTCCGAAATCTTCGCAAATCCAGCATTACCTGGAATTAGCAGAGGTGCATAGGGCGCTGCGGAATAGCGGAATACTGCGCACATGGACTGGCGATGTGGAATTACGTTCGATTAACTATTCGATCGATTGTCCGCTTGCTAAGGATTATGACGCTATCGCGGAAGTGGAATTGAACGCTCGCATTCACAGAATTGCTATCGAGTATGAGCGCACACTCAAGTCCGCCGAGCGCTATCGGGAGTTGTCCGCGACTCTCCACAGCGAAGATCAAATTGCAATCCTGGTCTACCTGACGTCATCATTGGATCTGCTCTATCAGATCATCGGTCATTTCGATGTAGGCGGGATGACAGTGGCAATTGCGCCGTCACGGGCCTTTTGTGACAATCCCCTGGGCTGCAGACTCCATCTTGTTGCTCACGAGGAAACGGCACGAACCACCTTGTCCGCCCTGCTAACAAATCAAAACAAGACCGCGAAAACATAAAAGCAGGTCGATCTCTGAGAGCAATTGCGATGTGGTGTCCGTCTATCGCGGCACTCGCCGTGTGAATGATTCAAAGCTCTTATGACGTGTGGTAATTCCCTGAACCTTCCTATTTGCGTTCCCGCATCTACCTCAGCCCTTGAACATTTATGTCCGCTTCTTCCCGACCTCGTGCTAGAGAGCACTTACTTCATTCTCGCGGCCTTCCAGAGTAGTTGACATTGACTTCATAAGCGATACTTGAGTCCTCCCAAGAGCGTTGTAACTAACTAAGTGGACACACGTTATTTCTGACTATCCGCCCAAAAGGCGCGAGTTTTTGAGGCGGTAGTGGAATGTAGCTCAACTTTCATGAAGAAGTGACAACAGTCGCCTTCCATTGGCGTCCCCTGCGGGATTCGAACCCGTGTTATCGCCGTGAAAGAATCCGATCAACTCGCAACATTAAGGCACTGCTGAGAATCAGAATGCATCGGAACGAATCCCAGCAACTTTACGAACAGCTTAACTGCTCCGCAAATGTCCGCGAAGAACCGGGAACCGAAGTGGCGGCCTATACACTTCTGTAAGCCCAGGGGCAGAGGCAAATCAGAAAAGTAGGAAGGGCAATTTACCGAAAACCGGACTTTTCAGGAACTCTACATTGAGGTAATCAGGGCGTATTGTAGGTGCACTACGGAGGATCTCTAGATGGCCTTGCATATCTCTGCCCTTGTAGTGACTGCTTATTTGTTGGTTGCGCCGATTCGAGCTGATTGCCAGGCAAACGTGGCGACAGCGACGCATGTAGAGACGGGAGAGGAACTCGAGGCGCGGCTGACGGTAGCTCAAAGGCAGGTCAGGATTGCGCGACTCAACAACGCGCTTGACCTCGTCGATGTCGGTCGCGATTAACACCAGAAATCCGGCGGACTCCAGAACCATGCGCCTTGTCTCAAGTAAGAGAGGAACGTGTCCGTACAGGAGGACTAGCGGGGGTGAATTCACGGGGCCTCATCCGTAGTTCGTGTTCGTCGATAGTAGGTTTTTTGGCAATCGCTGCAATGCCACGGGTAGAAACCGAGCAGATTGAGAACGTACCGTTGAAGGAACCCGTGACGGTGCCGCCGTTCTAGGGGTTGATGGCACCTTGGGCACGTCAGCATAGGGATTTTTGTGGTTGGGCGGGGAGAGCGTTACCACATGCCCAGTCTATCTAGCCGAAACTTAAGATGACGTTAAGATTGGTGGGGTCGGATTCGTGGCAGGCAGCGGTGATCGGTACGTTCCCTTGACACTGCCGGTGGCGAGTTGCTGGTTACTCTGCCCCAGTCACGAGGGCGACACCTCACTGAACCCAAAGTTGGTTAGCTTGGCTGGATCGATTGAGGCCGTCTCTTTAAGTTGCCGTCGAACTAGCAATTCGAAACGTTGCGAAATTTCCACCGCGAATGCGAGTCCAAGTTGTTCCGGTTCCATGTACGCGTATTGCTCTGTGCCGTACCACTTCCACCAGACATCATTGGCGCGTTCTTGTGATCGAACCGACATAGAAAAACCGTCGGCGTGACTGGGCTCGATTGTGACTTTTACAACCACTGTGTCCATCGGGCTATTACCTCTCTGGATGCCACTATAGACGCGCATCGGGTTTCTTCGGGCGTGTGGGCTCACCCGCAGTTCGTGCTCGTCGATAGTAGGTTTCTTGGCAATCGGTGCAATGCACGGTAGAAACCGAGCAGATTGAGAACGTACTTATCAAGGAATCCGTGACGGTGCCGACGTTCCAAACGTTGACCATCTTGGGCACGTCAGCATCAATTCATCTCATCCCGTTGTCGTTGTCATTAACCTGAGAGCGTTCACTGCGACGAACCGCAAATGTACTCGATCAAGGAGTTCGTTTTCGAGTTCTTGTCTTGTACTTGCGGACATCCATGTGGACCCCAAGCGTTGCTGTATTAACGCAATCGCTAACGATTGTGCCGCGATCTGCAACTGAAGATGCTCCCGAGAAAGGGCCAGCGGCCGCGCAGAGCGGGCTGCAATGCCCTGCGTGCGAAAGCACGCTCATTCAGAAGATCCCGGGCGGCAAACGGTGCGGGAACTGCGGCACGCAATTCGGAATGCCGGCCTTTACGTCACATCCAAGTCAAGTGAGGGCATAGTGAATCACCACGTTCATTGTTCTGTCTGCGACTACGCCGCGCTGTTCTCGGTGCGCCGATTCAGGAAAGTCGGTTTCGAGCTGCTCTGCGAGGTGCACTTCGAATGGTTGCAGGACAATACCAGGCGCCCGTTCGAGGTGCGCCGGGTCATGGATCCATGCGAATGCTCGCGGGCGGCTGGGTTAACGATTGCGGAACTCGACGAGATTGTTGCGGAAGAAGCAGGAACCAGGTGAGGGCGTGAGGGTCGAGAAGCTGTTCCGGTCGCAACTCAAAGAGAGTCCTTATCGTGCGGAGTATACTCGAATCTGATCAATCCTTCTCTTCTTTATGGCGCTCTCCCTCGCTGGCATGTTCGACCTTGGACTAACGTTGACCAGCGCTGGTGATGGTCTCGCCCGCAAAGGAGGTTATACCGGATCGTTCTTTACCGGAGTTCTCGCAGCGGTGGTAGCAACTCCCTGCACGGCACCGCTCATGGGTGCGGCCATTGGATTTGCGTTGTCCCAGCATGCGCTGGTCACATTCGTGGTCTTCACCGCGCTGGCTTTAGGTCTGGCGTTGCCTTACCTGGTGTTGATGTTCGTTCCCGGTTGGGCGAACAAGTTACCGCGACCGGGCCGCTGGATGGAGACGCTAAAGCAACTTAGCTCCATACCTCTCTTTCTGACTGTGGTCTGGTTGGTCTGGGTATACGGCCACTTAACCGGCAGTTTAGCGCAAGACGGCATCGGCCACGTGGCCCGGTTGCTGGTCGGACTGGTGATCCTCGCGATCGCGGGGTGGATACTCGGGCGTTGGCCCGCACGGCGGCTGGGGTACCTGGCCGCTGGTGTGGTTATGGCTGCGGCTCTGGCTGCTCCTCTCATCAAGGCACACGCAGATCGGCTTCAGTGGCAACCGTACTCCAGTGCCGCTCTTGGAGAGGCGCAAAAAGCAGGCAAGCCGGTCTTTGTGGACTTTACTGCGGCGTGGTGTCTCTCCTGCCAGGTCAACGAAAAGGCAGTGTTGCAGGATCGCGAAGTCGAGCAGGAGTTTCTTCGCCGCCACTATGTGCTGCTTCGTGCAGACTGGACTCGTTACGACCCGGAGATCACGAACGAGCTCGCGCGCGTCGGGCGCAGCGGCGTCCCGACGTATGTCATCATCTCAGGAGCCGGTAAAACGGCTTCACACGTTCTGCCTGAGTTGCTGACCCGTGGCGTGGTTCTCGATGCGATACGCCAAACCGGGACGGAGACGCAGGGCCAGACTGCAGCACCGATTCCTGCTGGAAAGATTGGCGGCTAAACATGACCCATCAGCTCCCGAGTGGGGAAGTCGGACAGATCATTCGATTCGTGCTCGAAATCGAAAAGCTGAAGGGGGTCCTCCGAAAGGTCCGGCCCATTGGTAAAGCTCGATACGAAAACACGGCGGAGCACAGCTGGCCGATCGCCCTGTTCGCGATATCCTTGGCCGACGGCCTGAATCTGAAGATTGATGTCAATCGGGTGGTAGCGATGTTGCTCGTTCACGATCTAGGCGAGATTGACGCAGGAGACAAGTTCGTCTTCGCTCACGAAGGCTGGGAAGAAAGGAAAGCTGAGGAGTTGAAAGCGGTGGAACGGATCTGCGGGCTGACTCCCGGGAAGACGCGTGACTTTCTCGTCAGTCTCTGGAAGGAGTTCGATGCGGGTGAGTCTTACGAGGCCCCGCTTCGCGAAAGCTACGCGAGATCGCACAGACCAGGGTGCGCTACGGATACCGCAAGATCCGTGTGCTGCTGAACCGCGAAGGCTGGGGTGTTGGGAAGCATCTGGTGTATGCACGCGATTGGAGAGCGGAAGGACCTACTTGCGGCAGTGGCCGATGCGGGAGCTGAAGCTATTTGCCGCGCAGCTGCGGCAGGAAGACGAAGTGGCTGTCGAGTCCACCGGCAACACGCGGTTCTTTTATGACACGGTGGTGGAGCATGTATCCCATGTCGCCGTGGTGAACCCGAGCCAGTTCAAGGTCATCAGCCAATCAGTGAAGAAGACTAACAAGAACGATGCCGAACTGTTGGCGCTCTATCTAGCGAAAGGATTATTGCCTGAGGTAAGGATGAAAGAACGCGGGCAACGAGAGATAAGCCATCTGGCCCAGACGCGCGATCTACTGGTCAAACAGCGATCGGCCCTGAAGACCAAGATTAACAACCTGCTTTCCGCCGAAGGGATCAACCTGAAGAAGGAATCGCTGTCCAGTAACAAGGCGCTGGAGCGGGTGCTTTCCTTGCCACTGTTGCCTCTGATGCTGGTCGAAGCTCGTGTGTTGGTGGGCCAGATCCGCAGTCTGAACTACGGCATCGCCGAGTTAGAGGAACTGATCGAAGAGGAAGGGCCCAAACTGGCCGGGCACAAAAACCTGATGAGCATCAAAGGCATCGGTCCGGTCTCAGCCGCCGTGCTGTTGACCGCCATCGGGCGGATCGAGGACTTCGCGGATGTTGGCAAGCTGGCCGCCTATCTCGGCCTGGTGTCCCGAGTCCAGAACTCGAATGAAACAGAACGATCCGGGCACATCACCAAACAAGGGGACAAGCTTGCCCGCACCGCTCTTGTCCAGTGTGGGCTGATCGCCAAGCGCTACAGCCCCTACTTGCAGAAGTTCTATCAACGTATCCAACGCCGCCGCGGCGGCGGCAAAGCCAACATCGCCTTGGCGCGCAAGTTACTGGGAGTCATCTATTACACCCTGAAGAACAACTGGGTGTTCGCCGACTTCCCCAATTTTGTCCTGGCCTCCTAAACAGGCCACAACCACAACATGAGTTGACAACTATTCATGGGAGAGTCGTCCTCACCGATCTCTCGGGGAACGGACGCCGGGCGAGTTCGCCAGTGAGTACGCGGCTAGCCGCGTACTCACTGCAACCTAAACCAGCCGAAGACTAACTCTAGGCTTGGTATAGAAATACTGGTCCGATCACTCTCGTCCGGTTGAACACGTGCGACTGAAGTCAGCGGCGCGAGATAAGAGAGGGCCTTGAAGCAAAGGCCAAACAGCGATGCGAATGATACCCAGACGATGAACGAAAAAGAGTGCGACTGCAGGTCGGGCGCACTCCACTCCATCTGGCTCCCGGTGACAACCGGAGCAACCACGAGTTTGCTGATCGCCCATAGTGGAACACACCACGAAGCCGCCCCCATGATGCTGTCTGCGTATTTGTCGCGTTCAGGGCGAGATCCTGCGGCGTATACGATGCTGACTCCAAGGGCAATCAACAGCTCGGAGGGGGACAACAGCGATCTCAACAGGAATGGCACAGTCGCCACGATGCAGGCTATTGATCCCTGAATCATTTGTCGGGCGGCTTGATTCATTATGAAAGCTCGCAGATCATGGGGACGTGCCTCGCATCGGTTCGAACTGAGTCGAGATGATTGGTCTATCGTGGAGAACCGGCGCGTACTTCTGAATATGATTCGAGCTTAAAGGTTACGGATTTTATGCTGGAGCCGCACGACGTCCTGATGACACCTTCTCCTCCAGCCGAAGCGCTCGCGTCGATTCAGCCACGATCCTTCCTGCGACCGTTACACGGACCTTGCCCTCAGCTGGCGAAATAGTGATGGGATGATCAGGGCCAGGAATCTTGATCTCTTTACCTTTGCTCAAAGTGTTTTTCATTGTGTTCCTCACCTTGTCAGTTAAAGCTTCGAACCGCCATCGACGGGAATACTGGCTCCTGTAATCCATCGCGCACCATCGGATGCCACAAAAGCGACTACGTCGGCAACATCCTCGGGTTTGCCGAGTCGCTTCAACGCCTGCATTCCCAGTGCGACTTCGCGACCCGCTTCGGTCTTCGTGAAATTCGACATATCTGTGTCGATTACGCCTGGAGCGACAGCGTTTACACGGATGCCGCGCGGCCCGAGAATTGCAGCCCAATTCTTGACGAGAGTTTCAAGCGCTCCTTTGGTAGAGGCGTAGGCCAGAATTGAAGGGTTATCCAAACCAGCCTTGCCCACCACCGAACGGGCTCCGAGAGAAGAAATGACAACAACGCTTGAGCCCTCCCCAAGAACCGGCAACAGTTGCTGTACCAGGAAGAACGGACCTCGGACGTTTGTCGCAAAGAGACTGTCAAAATCCTCTACCGTGTGATCCGCAATGCGCCCCGCCTTGCTGATTCCCGCGTTGAGCACAAGTACATCCAGTCGATCGCCCACGATGGAGCGCACTTGATGGGCGAGCGACGGAGCGCCGTCCGGACTTCCTAGATCCGCAGAGACTGCATCTGCGCGTCCGCCTTTCGTTTTGATCTCGGCCACGATAGATTCCGCTTCCCGTTTGGATCGGCCATAGTGAATCAGAACGCGGGCCCCGGCCTCAGCAAGCGCCGCGGCTGTCGCCCGGCCGATCCCTCTGGATGCGCCCGTCACGAGAGCGGTTTTGTTTTGGAGCCTGTTCATCGTCCTTTCCTCCGGTTGGTCAGGCATTCATTCCGCCATCAACGGTCAGATTCGCTCCGGTGATATAAGAGGACTCCGGACCGGCAACGAACGCCACCATTGCAGCGATTTCATCTACATGCCCGTAGCGGTCGAGCGCCGTTGCGGCCTTCTGTGGTACCGCCCAATCACCCGACGCTGGATTCAAATCCGTGTCAATCGGGCCCGGCTGTACGTTGTTGACCGTGATGCCACGGCTCCCGACTTCTCTGGATAGCGCCTGGGTAAACATCTTGACGGCTCCCTTCGTGGCCGCATAGGGCACAAGCCCGGGCGCAACGGCACGCTCGCCCACGGCCGAACCGACCATGATGATGCGACCACCATCTTTCATATGTTTGAGCGCTGCCTGCGTGGTGGCGAATACGCCGCGGATGTTGATGTCGATCACACGATCCATCTCCTCGGGTGTGGTTTCTTCGAATGTTTTCGGAATGGCCGTGCCGGCATTGTTCACAAGCACATCTAGTCTGCCGAAGGTGGCCACGGCCTTTGCGACCGCGTTCTTGACTGCCTCGACGTTGGCGGCATCCGCCTGGATCGCGATGGCCTTACCGCCGCCGAGTTCAATCGCTTTGACTACGGCCGAGGCCGCGCTGGCGTCCTTCGCATAGGTAATGGCTACGCTCGCTCCATCGGCAGCCAGGCGCTTCGCAATCGCTGCGCCAATACCCCGGGAACCGCCGGTAACGAATGCTACTTTCTTCGCTAAATTAGACATGTGTCTCCTTTGCCATCTTCGGAACAATTCAGAAAGCCAATTCGGCTGCGATCTTGCTCGGTCGTGTCGGGCAGTTACGAACCATTCAGTTCTATACGATGATGAAGATTTGGCGAGGATGCAGAGATATTGAACTATGTAGTTCTTTATCGGATAATGTGTCTATGGGGCGCCCGAAGAACTTTAGTCGAGAGCAAGTGCTGGAGAAGGCGATGCCCGTCTTCTGGAAGCATGGGTTCGCGGACACCAGTCTTCAGGAACTGGAACGAGCCACAGGCGTGAACAAGTCAGGGCTGTATAGCGAGTTCCGAGACAAGGAAGATCTGTTTGTAGCCTGCCTTCGGCACTATCTTGAGAGCCAGGAGAAAAGAGGATTTCTTACCAGAGAGCCTCTTGGCTGGAAGAACGTCGAGAATTTTCTCAAGAATGGTCCTCTCAACAAGGGGGAGCAGCAGGGATGTTTTTCTGTCAACTCTATGCGGGAGTTCGCTATCCTTCCGGATGAGGCCTGTGGGGTCGTGACGGAGAATCGAGCGCAATTGCAGCGCCTTCTCGCCATGAACATCGAAGCCGAAAAGCCCAGGATGGCTCCTTCCGAAATTGCCGAGATGGTGCTGTCCTTCTTCTCCGGATTATGCATTGAGCGCAACCTTAAATCTGGTAAAGCGTCGTCGACTCGCAAGATCGAAAACTTTATGACAGCCCTTTGCAGTCTCTAATCGAACGATTGGTCTCCCGAAATCGCCTTTCGGAAGATTCACTTCTCAGTTGATAACAGGGCGAGTCGCTCATCTAAACACGTTCCCTTCCGTTCGCTGAACTAATGATGCACCCGTGAGCGAAGCTTTAATGTCTCGACATTCATTACCCTCGCCCAAGGAGCGTTTGAAATGAGCAAACGTTATCAGAATGGCTATCTGCGATGTGCGAAGCGGAAGTCTGGATTGCAATGCTGGAGTCCCGCGAATCGTTGATCGGCTATTCGGAAAATGGCGCGTTTGCCACGAGGTCGGCAAAATTCGGAGGCACGAACCCCTCGACGGAACGAATGCCGAAATCTCTGAGAATATTGTCTATGGTGGTCATCGGCTTCTGGCGAACGACGTTGCAGAGGCACTCTTTGAACTGGTTTTTGAATGCCAAGCGCGGAAATTCACTGAGGATCGCACGCTGTTTGTCCTGCGGGATTCGATCGAGGCCCACTCCGAGAACGTCTACCGCGATGCCTGAGTGAGTCATGACGACCTCGGGTTCTTTGTGGAGAGCGAGAGTAGGGGTGGTGTGCAGTGCAATCGCATCCCACACAAGCTGCATCTGGTGCGCCGATCTGCCCTGATCACTCAGAAACACGCGGGCCGCGTTTGCTCCGTCCACTTCGAAGCGGTTCGCTCCCGTGTAGCGATCTGTTAAACCCAGATCATGCAAAACCGCAGCAACGGCCAACAGCTCCGCGTCCGGTGCATGTTCGGCACCCTCTGAAAGCACGACCCCAAACAGCCATGAGCGCATGACATGGTTGAATAGGAACGGCTCTAAAAGACTGCGAGCTAACTCCGTTGCGTCGAGGACGAGAGTTGTGTCGGGCACTTTGATTCCTGCGAAAACCATAGTCTCCTCCTTCATTCTTAGCGTCGTTGTTCGTTTGGGCGGAGGATGCTTCACTCGACCGCGGCATCATTCAAAAGCTTCACAATCTTGTGGTCGAGAATGTGCGCGATCGTGAGCGCGTCCTGGTTTGCGTAGGAACTCAGAAAAGCTACCTGCGCGAAGCCCTCGTCGACAAACAGCTCTGCACCAGTGATGTAACTTGCATCGTCAGAGGCGAGAAACACCACAGCGTTGGCGATCTCGTCCGGATGTCCGAGCCTACCAAGCGGCACAATACTCGAGATCATCTTCAAACGTTGCTGTCCCGTCTCTGAGAAACCCAGTAGTTCGCTAAGCCCCGGAGTATCGGTGGAACCTGGGCCCACAGCGTTCACCCGAAAGCGGCGACTCCGCAGATCCGTTGTCCACGTCCGGGCGAATGAGCGCACGGCGGCCTTGGTAGCGCTGTAGACGCTATTCGATGGCAGTCCCTTGCTAGCAACCACGGACGTATGCTCCTTCCGCTACGAAGCGTTTCGCGGTAGCAAGACCAATCCCGCTTGTCCCACCAGTGACTAGTGCGATCTTTCCATCTAGCTTGCAGTCCATTTTCTCGTCGGTCGTCATTCTTTGCCTCTTTCAACCATGTCGTCACCGCCAATCCGTTCGAGCTTTCTCTTCTTGCCGCTCCCTAGACATCCACTCCTGGATATAAGGCGAGCAGTGCAACACCGAGATACCTTCGTCCTCGCGGGCATTGAGGAACCGAATTGCTTCGATGTCCACGAGATCGACCTCCTCCAAATCCAGCGCGATCGGCTCTCCGCGGCTGATCTCGGCCTTTACCTGATCGAGATGGTGAGATCGAAACTCTCCGCTCAGCCGAAGTTGAACTTTGCGTGAATCGCGAATCCGTTCGATCTTCAGAATCATGGGCTCCTGACTCCTTAGGCGCACTCTTCAAGATGCAACAAACCGTGCCACTTCTAAATCCCTAAGCGGATGCAGCTTAGGATTACGTTGTACCCGTCAGCGTCGAACGCTTTCTCGCGCATATTCCTCCATGGAACTAGGTCAAACTTTCGGCGTAGCGATAATGACAACCCGGGATCGCAGCAATGACGCTGTCGAGAAGAACGCCGGCGATCTTCGCTGCGGGATTGACATGGAACTTTTTCGGAAGAACTGGCGCCAGTATTCGGGACAGCGTCAGAGCAAGTCCTTCTGCAAAACGCGACTCGTCGCGCTTGCCGCCGATGATGCTGGGTCGGAGGATCGTCAGCGATTTGAAGCCAACGAGTTTCATGTCCCTCTCGACCTCGCCCTTGGTCTTCGGATAGAAGAATGAGGAATTGGCGTCGGCACCAATCGCCGAGACAAGGGCGAACGTTTCTGCTCCTTGTTGATGAGCGAGCTTCGCAAACCCTAGCGGCAAGACATAGTCTACTTGGCGGAATGCTTCTTTAGACCCCGCCTTACCACTCGTCGTTCCCAGCGCGCAGATTACAGCGTCGACTCCCCAATTGAGAACTTCCGGCAAGAGGAGTTCCAGTCGCTCGGCGACTGGATTTGCCAGCTTGCTGCTAGCTGGCAAGGGCGTCCTAGTTGGAGCGATGACCTGAGTGATCGCGGGATGTGTGACAGCTTGCACCAAGGTGCTCTGCCCCACCAACCCAGTTCCTCCGAGAATCAACACTTTCATGGCAGCTTGCTCCCTCTCGCCTCATACATCTCATGCCTATCTGTGCACGAGATTCGAAGCCATCGTCGATCACTCCATCAGGCAGCGAACTGCCTTAGGTGATAGTCCACGTGAATCTGCAGCAGTTTTCCCCACTCTTTCGGAGTCATCTTGCCGAACATAGGGTGGGGCTTCCAGGCGTCCTCAGTTCTTGCATTCCAATCAACCTCCAGGATTTTCAGCAACTGTGACTTCTCATAAGCAAACTCAAATCTCTGTGAGTGTGGGATTTTGAAGTCGGTCGGGAGCCGTAACCCGACCGGCTGTTCTGGATACCAATCCACGAGAATCCATTTGAAAAGCGTCCTCGAAATCAGATAGCTCTCGTCTGGAAGATCGTAGAAGCCCTGCGACCCTCCACACGCTAGGTTGAGATGATGAAGCATCTGATCAACTTCCATCGTCCCCCACTGACGCTGCGAGTTGGGTGTCACACTTTCCACGCGCCGGCGATACTCTTGCCGCTTCTCCTCCGTGAGAAATTGATTGCCATCAACTCGCTTCATTCGGAATGCCCGAGGCATATAGCGGGCAATCGCGATTCCGGTGATCCAGAAGTCGCGAGTGAGAACTGCGCGAAACACATTCATGAATAAATTTCCTTCCTGCTCTTCTTACCGCGCGAGGGTTCGTATTAATACTCAAACCACTGGCTGAGCGCTTTGACCTTCTCCTCCGTGTACGGCGGGAACAGGTGCTCGATGGCGATGTCGGGCGGCGAAATGAGAACCGATTTCGCGTGCGTGAGAGCGTCAAAGCCGGCCTTGCCGTAGTAGTGACCGATGCCGGAATATCCGACCCCTCCAAAGGGCATGGTTTCGATAAACAGGTGAATGTTCACCTGATTGATCGCACCGCCGCCAAAGGACAAGCTCGCGAGGAAGTGATCGATTGCCTTTTGGTCGCGGCTAAACAAGAAGCCGGAAAGAGGCTTCGGGTGCTTTTTCACCTCGCGAATGGCAGCGTCCATGTCCTTGTAGGTGAGGATTGGGAGAAGCGGTCCGAAGATCTCGTCCTCCATGATCGGGTCGTCCCAGGTCACTGGGTAGATAACCGTGGGATCGAGATAGCGTGCATCCGGGTCAGAGGCCCCGCCTATGACGACTTTCTTCTGATCGATCAGGCCTGCCAAACGTTCAGTGGCCTTGGGGCTAATGATGCGGGAGTAGTCGTCCGGTCTGCTCTTGGGGTCGGTCCCGTACAACTCGACCATCGCCTTCTTGCACTCAGCAACAAACCCCTCCGCGATGGATTCGTGCACGTAGGCGTATCCGGGCGAAGTGCACCATTGGCCGCCCCAGGCCGTAGCCCCCCAGACAATCTTTTTGGCTGCGTCGGGGATATTGGCGGTCGCATCAACAAAGGCTGGGTTCTGGCCCCCGAGTTCGAGAAGAACGGGAGTCAGATTTTTTGCGGCCGCTTCCATGACGATCTTGCCAACCTTGACGCTGCCGGTGAAGAAAATGAAGTCGAAGGGCAGCTTGAGCAGTTCCGTCACCTCATCCTTACTTCCCGTGACGGCAGTAACGGCCCGAGGATCGAAGTATTTCGGAATGAGATCCAGTAAAACCTTGCTGGTGGCGGGCAAACCCTCGGAGAGTTTGAGAATGCATGGATTGCCCGCCGCAAGAACTTGGCACGCCGGGTCGAAAAGCAGGGTCAATGGCCCATTGAACGGACCAATCACCAGGGTGACACCGTACGGTTCTCGATAGACCTTGGCAGTATGTCCGATCTCCCGAAGGGCTTTCGGCACGACGACATCTACAGGCTTCATCCACTCTTTCAGCTCTTGCTTCGCGAAGGCGGCAGTTCCAACTGGCGCCATAATCTCGAAGACTTTTTCCTGGCTGGCGGTCTTGAAGTCGCTGCTCATCGCAGCCTCAAGAGCCTCGGCGTTCTCATTACACAAGTTCTCAAGGCGTGTCAGCTGATCGATGCGCCACTCGTAAGACTTGGTCGCGTCCGAATCGAAATATGCTTTCTGCTTGTCGAAGATTTCCTGGAACTGATTCATCTGAGTCTCCTTCGCACATCGGTTTATCGATGCCGCTTTTCAGCGCCGTCGTGATCTCTAGGCCATTGTGAGAACCATGCGGAATCGCGCATCACCAGACATCATGCGTCGATACGCTTCTTCGGCTCTTTCCAAAGGAAGCGTTTCGATCATGGGTCGAACGTCAGTGAGGACGCTGAAGTCAAGGGTGTCCTGTGTCTCGATCGCTCTTCCCGTCAGGCTTCCAATGACCGAGCGGCCACCAAAGATGAGCGGAACTCCGTTGACCGGAATCGGATCACCCGAAACACCAACTACCACGAGCTTTCCGCGAACTGAGAGGCCGGGAAGCAGGCTGGCGATTGCTGCTCCGCTGGGTGCAGTTGCCAGGATCACGTCGGCGCCTCCTAGTTTCTGCAGGGCGGCTCCCGCATCCTCAGCTTTGGCGTCGATGTAAACGTGAGCTCCCAGCTTGGGCGCTAGATGTTCTTTGTCTGGACCGAAGCCGATTGCTACGGTGCGAAAACCCATCTTCTTGGCGTACTGCACGCCAAGATGTCCTAACCCACCAATGCCCTGGATTGCGACGGTATCGCCTGCACGTCCGGCGTTGCGGAGTGCATTGAACGTCGTGATGCCGGCGCAGACCAACGGAGCCGCATCTTCTGATTTGAGCTCTTCAGGTATGAGAGCCAGTGCGCGTGCTTCTGCGATCATCATTTCCGCATAGCCGCCGTCACTCGTCACGCCAGTGATAATGGGGTTCTGGCAATATGCCGTGTCCCCGCGACGACAGGGCTCGCAGGTTCCGTCTTCGCCGCCAAAAAAACCAACGCCGACGCGCTGGCCGACCTGCCAGCTCGTAACCCCTGGACCGATTTCTTCGATTTGACCAATTGCTTCGTGGCCCGGCACGCGAGGATACACGACGCCCGGCAACTGCCCTTCAACAGTACCTGCGTCGGAATGACATACACCGCAGGCTTCGACGCGGATGCGTACCTGTCCTGCGGCCGGCGCAACAACGGGCCTTTCTCCGAGGTGAAAAGTCCCGGGCTTCGTTATTTCGACTGCCCTATACGTTTTTCCCATCTTCGTCTCCTATCGATCTGCACAAACTGTCTCGTGTTCCTTCACAGGAATTTAGGAAGTAGCGACTGTTTGACCACCAGGTCTGCTGTTCTAATGGCAAGCAAGGGACCATTCCCAAATGTCTGAAACGATTGGGCCCTTTGAGCAGCAAAAATCCTGAAATTTCAGGATTTTCTGTTGAGGCAGGATAGGAAAGCGAGAGAACTTCGGCAGCCTATTTGCATTCGAACCAAATTTCGTCCGGCGGACTTCGTTAGGAGTTTAGTCTTGCGCGACGGGCTCGGCGCCGAAAGCCCTGAACTGGTATTTATTGATTCCCAATCGCTTTATCTTCGAATCGAGCGTCTTGGTTGGGATGCCGAGCTTCGGTGCCGCGCCCGTTGGGCCGGAGACGCGTCCGTTACTTGCTGCAAGCGCGGCTTCGATCATCTCTTTTTCCCTCTTATGCAGAACGCCACTAAGCACAAACGTCGGGCTAGCTGCCGTATGGGAGGAAGGCCGCTTGAGCCAGGTCTCGTCCACAGCACAGATATCGCCTTCACTCAAGATCACGGCTCGCTCGATTACGTTCTGTAACTCACGGACATTTCCGGGCCAGCCATAAGCTCGGAACAAATTGAGTGTCTTGTCATCGATTGCCCTGAACTTCTTGCCGGCGTTTTTTCCGAAACGCGTAATAAAGTACTCGACGAGTAGAGGAAGGTCATCTGCACGTTCACGAAGCGAAGGCACGACAATGGGTACGACGTTCAGGCGATACAGGAGGTCTTCACGGAACTTGCCTTGGGCCACGAGCACATCCAGATCTCGATGAGTTGCCGCCAACACTCTCACGTCAACAGAAATTGCGGTGTTACCGCCGACGCGCTGGATTTCGCGCTCCTGGAGCACTCTTAGGAGAGCGATTTGGATATCCGAGGGCAGGTCGCCTACTTCGTCCAGAAAAAGGGTTCCGCCACTCGCCGACTCGAAGCGACCCAAGCGACGTTGTGTCGCGCCAGTGAAGGCTCCCTTTTCATAGCCAAAAAGCTCGGAAGCTATCAGTGATGGCGGGATGGCAGCACAGTTGACCCCGATAAATGCCCGTGACGCGCGCTTGGATCGCTTGTGAATGGCGCGCGCAATTAATTCTTTTCCTGTGCCGGTTTCACCCAGAATGACAACTGTGGAGTCGGAAAGCGCCACCTTCGTTACTTGGCGGAGGACCTTGCGAAGGACTTCGGAGGAACCCACAATATCCTCAAACATCGAGTCCCGATCGATTTGCTCTCGCAATGCTTGGTTTTCGTTGCGTGTCCTCTCTTCAGCTTTAACTCGATCATCGATGTCAGTTCCCGTCGCATACCAGCGAACGACGCGACCCATCTCATCGCGGAATGGGTTGAATCGAACCAGAGACCAGCGATACTCTCCGTCCTTCCGCCGCGCTCGATGCTCTAGTTCGAACGGAAGTCCACGCGAGAGACCAGCCGCCCGTTGTTCTTTGAGCTTTTCGAGACCGTCGGGATGAGAGAAACGTTCACGGAAGCCGGACGTGAGAACATCTTCGGTCGAGAGTCCCGTATAGTCGAGCATCGCCTGGTTTGCATAGACAGGGACGCCGCCGGGGTCTAGGACGACAATTGTCTGCGGAATGGCGTCGGTGATCTGGCGCAGTTCGCGATCCTCTTCTCGCAGCTTCTCTTCAATCTGCTTAAGGTCGTCGATGTCGGTCTGAGTTCCGTACCACCTGGCGATTTTGCCAGTCTCATCCCGCAGGGGCTCGACGCGCATAAGAAACCAGCGAAATACCCCATCATGGCGGCGAATACGTGCTTCAACTTCGCCTGGCTGTCCCGATGCCAACAGCTCTTGTCCTTTGGCTACGACGCGGGGCAGGTCCTCCGGATGAACTGTAGGTCGCCATCCATGGACACGCGACTCCTCCTGAGAACAACCTGTGTAATCATGCCAGCGCTTGTTCAGGAACTCCGTAGAACCATCAGGTCGAGTGCACCAAACCAAAGTGGGAAGCGTGTCGATGACCTGCCTAAGACTATCCTCCGACTTTTGGGAATCGACCGAGAGCATACGGTCTGCCTCTCACCGAACTAGAATTTGCCGTTGCTATTCTTCCATTGATCGCGAGGTGGAATCGCTTCGAGCGTGTCCCAGTGTTCAGCGATCTTGCCTCTTTCAATGCGGAATAGATCGTAGATGGCGGTGGGCACGCCACCAAACGTAGCCTCGGCAACGACCAAGACGAAATTACCTTCACCAAGTACCATATGCACGCGCTTGTAGACGACCGCCTGCCCCTTGGCGGCAAGAGCCTGTAAACCCGCAATCAGTCCCGGTATGGTGTCGGCGACCCATGGATTGTGCTGAATGTATGCGATTCCGTTGAAGTAGCTCGGAAAGGTCTCGCGCCGGCCTGCGAGAAGGTCGTCCATGTAGCGTTGCATGAGCGCCTTATTCGCCTGTGTCTGGTCGAGATCAGACACCGCGGTTGGGCCGTCGATCATCGTGTGTCCGCTGGGGCTGGGTTCGGTTGAGGTTTTCTGCAAGTTGTCCCAGTGCTCGACGACCAGGCCGTCTTCGAAGCGAAAGATGTCGAAGCCAACCTTTGGCCCGAAGAAGTTGTACTCGGTGTGAGCGAAGACAAAGTCGCCGTCTTCAAAGACACGGATGGTGTTGACTGATGCATCGGGCGGCATGTTCTGAATGAGAGCGGCTACACCTTCAAGGCCGGGTCCCACCTGTAGGTTGTGCTGGATGTACTTGTTCGGGTTGACATACGCGAACGGGACTGGATTTTTAGTCTCAAGCGACTTCAAGAGATCGACGACCTGCTGTTTGCGGCTAGGGGGCATGGGTTCTCCGAGGACAGTTCGTTCTTCTGAAATAGTGGACCATTTGGTCCTTTATTTGCAAGTCCTCAGGTGAACTGACCGATAATGTTGCAATGGGACGACGAAAACTGTTCACCCGAGAGGATGTCCTCGATAAAGCAATCCCGGTCTTCTGGAAGCATGGCCTCGCTGAGACGAGTGTTCAGGACCTCGAAGAGGCCACAGGTGTGCGCAAATCTGGCTTGTATACGGAATTCAAGGACAAAGAAGACCTGTTCGTCGAGAGCCTGCGCAGGTATTTCGACGTCCTGATGACACGCGGACACCTGACGAAACAGCCTCTGGGTTGGACCAATGTCGAGAGTTTTCTCAAGGTCTGCTATGGGAGTTGGGGGCAGAAGGGCTGCTTCTCGGTGAACTCTATGCGCGAGTTCGCAGACCTCCCCCCAAAAGGCCGCCAAATCATGGTCGCGAACGTAATGAAAGCCCATCAGCTGCTCATCAACAATCTAGCTGCAGCGCGTGGATCTCGTGACGATAATGATTCCCTCGCTGGCTTGATCGTCACGTTCTTTATCGGAATTTGCCTGGAGCAGAACCTCCGGCCCAACCGGGCGCGAATTACGAAGAAGATCGACGCCTTCATGCGGCTGATTCGCGGAATCTGATCGTCAAGTGAGACGAAGAAGGAAAAATCCAGTCCAAGTTGAACCATTGACCAGGAAGACATCTCGTCGGAACAACAACTTGAATCCTATGCCCCGCTTCGACTGAAGCCGCCGTCCACGTGCAGAATCTGCCGTGATGAAGCCTGCAACCTCAGAGACAAGGAACGACAGTACGTTAGCCGCATCCACAGGGGCGCTCTCACGTTTGATGATCTGCTGTGACACGACGAGCTTCATGTCCGCTGCGGATTCCGTAATCTGACGTAAATAAGGATAATTAGCAGAAATAAAGTCCGCCGCAAGCGGAGCCAAGGTATTGCAACCACAGGGGATGCTCGCTGTACCTGAACTCGTACCTTATCGCAGGGCGAACCGAAAGCCACCCAAGATACAGCGCACCAACGAGCGCGGCAAGCTTCTGATTCCACAAAGGATATTGGTATTTTTGATGGTGCCGGGAGGGGGAATCGAACCCCCATGGAATTGCTTCCGACGGATTTTGAGTTTCCCGAGAATACCGTATGTCTATGATAAATAAGCGTAATCGAGCGTAATTAGCGAACCAGCTAAACCCATTCCCACCTGTAATTTAGCGTAGCTTGCCGAAATTAGTGCGAACTGACGTCTGTACCCGAACCTGTACCCGAAGTCGATGCGCTGTACGTCCCCTAGCCGTCTAGTCGCGATGTGGCTTCGGGGCTGCGGGCCGTAACCACCAACAGCGCACCAAGGATTGCACTGAGAGTGCCGAGCAGGTAGACCGCTGCGTAGCCGAACCCACCCGCGATCAGGCCCGCGGCGGGTCCTGCAAAGCCGTAAGCAATGTCGAGGAATGCTACGAAGGCACCCATTGCGCTTCCCCTATTTGCAGGCAACACCCTTTTCAAGGCCTCAACCCCAAGGGCCGGGAAAACCAGCGCACAGCCGAGTCCCGTGACGAGCGCACCCGCGAGCGCAACTATCTCGTTAGGCGCGCCCCACACCATGATTTGGCCGATCGCCTCCGTAACTAGCGACCAAAAAGCCACGCGGTAGCCACCGATTTTATCTGGCAGGCTCCCAAGCGCGACCCGCACGAAAATAAAGCCTGCGCCGAAAGCAGTCATCACCAAGCCAGCGTGACCCCACCCATGTGCTGCGAAGTAGAGCGAGGCAAAAGCCGTCAGTCCTGAAAGACCGACGCCCTGAAGCATGAGACCCAAGCCCTCGCGCCAAATCTGACCGACAACGCGATAGAACGGCAGTCGAAGTCCGGATGTACTCGTATACGAAGTCGCGCTGATGCCGATAGCTGCTGCTACGAGTGGTGCCACCATGCAAGAAATCATCGCTACTTCGAGCCCGTAGGAGTGGTAAAGCGCCATTCCAATCGGTGCCCCTATCGCCAGCGCCGCGAACATCGCGATGCCTGTCCAAGACATCGACATGCCAGCGCGCTGCGGACCGACAGACGCTATCGACCATGAAACGCAGCCTGTCACAAACTGACCTTCACCAAAACCCGCGATCAGTCGAGCAATTAGCAGGGTGGCCAGGCTGGCTGTCGGCGACAAGCGGGGCATAGCGGCAATGAAGTAGAGCAGTCCAGCGAAACCGCAAACAATCGCACCTTGAAGAGCAGAGCGCTTTCCACCTTGGTTATCGATCACTCGACCCGCGTAACCGCGAGTAAGCACGGTCGCCAGAAACTGGATGCCGATGACTATTCCCACGATCAGATTGCTGAATCCGAGCTTGTCACGAACGAATAGTGGGAGGACTGGGAGCGGAAGGCCGACGGAAAGATATCCGCAGAACAATGCGGCGACAATGCCAAATGCGGGACGTGAAAGATGATCCTCTATGCTGTCTGGCGATGTAGTGAGCTCAACTGTGGGCTTGGACATGACAACCTCAAGGCTTGATGAAATCGAAAGACAGTGCCGCCCGGTGATTGCCGGACGGCACAAGGAGGTCAGCCCTTGTAGGCGACGCCCGTCGCGAAAAGGTCTGCGGGAAGCCCGCTCACCTGAAGCAGGTAGTCACGCGAGGCATCTACCTCAGTTCGCAGTTTGGCGAGGTCGACGTTTACGAGCTTGCCGTTCCGCTTGCGGACCTGACCGGCAACCATCACTGTGTCGACATCGGAGCGATCAACCGCCTGCACGACAGTGCCGATGGCGTTGCTGAGCGGGAAGACACCGACGCCATCCGTTCGCACCATGATTACGTCGGCCTGCTTTCCGGGCGTCAAGGTACCGATCGAATTTTCGAGACCTGCGACACGTGCGCCGTGCACTGTCACGGATTTCAAAATCTCGTTCACCTTGATCGGTGCTGGTGCATCCGTCTCACCGCGGTAACGGCGTCCACGCATGACCGAGCGCTGCAGGCTAAAGAGCGCGTGCATCTCTCTGAAGAGGTCGCTGCCAAAGGCGGTGTCGAGATCGGTGCCGATAGCCGGCTTCAGGCCGTGATTGATCGCCTGCTGATAAGCGAACGATTCGTCATCAAAACCAAACAGGGCATCCGAGCGCGGGTTGATCGTTACGTTTACGCCTGCGTCGGCAAAGAGCTTCCAGGTTTCTTCTGGCACGCGCGTGCAGTGATTGAAGATGTTGTTTGGCCCGAGGACACCCTTCTGAGCGAACTCCGGCCCCAGCGGGAACCAATCACCTGAGAACTCGGTCAAGATACGCAGTTCGAGCGCACGAGCGACCTTCCACCACTCCAAATTGATCTGACCAAACATGCCGACTCGGACCAGTCCGCCCTCGGTATTCCAGTTACGAGCCAGACGGTCGAAGTCCTTTGGCAGATGAGCTACCGTGCCCTGATCATTGAGAGGAGCCCCGACCATGTGAAGGGCGCGGATGCCGGATTGGTCAAGCGCCTGCAACGCTGCGTCAGTATGCTCTGGGCTGAGCGAAAGATGGCAGGCGTCGACGATGGTGGTAACGCCGGCATCGAGCGACGCAATCGCCGTGAGCTTGGTGCTGAGATACATCTCGAGAGCCCGGTACTGCTTGCCCAGCTTGTGACCGATGAGGTCAAAGTAAGCATTCAGGTCATCCACATCAGGTATCAAGCGCCGCACGACTCCCAGCCACATGTGGTGGTGCGAGTCGATCAGACCTGGCATGACGATGCTTCCCGAGGCGTCTATTACCTCTGCGCCTTCCGTCCGAAGATTCGCGCCGACCGCCGCGATCTGATCGCCTTCGACGAGCACATCACCTACCGCGAGACTAGGGACAGCGGCGTCCATCGTGATGACGGTGCCACCCTTGAAAAGAGTGCGAGTATTGTTTTGCGTTTTCATGGTCAATTCCTTTCAACTGCGCTGGCGCGACTAACTTCCTTACGCCTCGAAGGGGAGTATGGCAGCTAGCGACCCTTGATAAACATGCAGTTGTGTCATATGCTTCCTGACTGAATATCAGGAGTTGAGAGATGGCCTTTGATGGAAGGATCTTGTCCGGGGTCAGCGTGCTGGCGGCGGTAGTAGAGGGGGCGAGCTTCGTTAAAGCCGCAGAATTGATTGGAATCACCGATTCGGGCGTCAGCCGCGCTATCAGCCGCCTAGAAACCCGACTTGGAGTTCGCTTACTCGACCGAACCACACGGTCGGTCTCCCTGACTGATGAAGGGCGGCGCTTCTACGAGGAGGTGAAGCCTCATCTCCAAGCCATCGAAGATGCTGCGATCATCGCTTCAGGTGCTGTGTCGGCAGTTCGTGGGCGACTCAAGGTCGACATCGACCCGTTCTTCTTGCCGACGGTTTTGGCTGGACGGCTCGGAGAGTTCTGCGAGCGCTTCCCGGAACTTTATATCGAGTTCGTGTCGAGTGAACGTCTTGGAGACTTGGTATCCGAAGGGACAGACCTCGCGATACGCTTCGGACAGCCGCGCCTCTCGACCCTCGTTGCACGAAAGCTTATTGAAGCGCCAGTACTGACCGTCGCGTCGCCCGCGTATATCGAGCGCTACGGTCGACCCAATCATCCGACCGAGCTAGAGCAGCATCGTTGTTTGCAGTTCATTGATCCGTATAGCGGCAAGCCCTACGGATGGGAATTCGTAAGGGATACGGAGACGATTGAAGTCCCAACCATGGGCCCTTTAATCTTTACCGATCCGAAGGCGATGATGGATGAATGTGTCGCAGGCACCGGAATAGGTAAGCTCATAGGCTGGGGCGTTAAAGAACAACTCGAGACGGGGACATTGATCGATCTCTTCCCGGAATGGCACGGCCCAGTCTTTCCTCTCTACGCCTTCCACCCCTCGCGCAAGCACCCGCCAGCCAAGGTGCGGGCGTTCGTTGACTTTTGCGTTGAGGTTATTCGGCAGCTGTAGCGGGCCCCTGCCATCGGCGACGCAGCGCCATTCAGCCATGCAAGCACGGCGCTCACTGATGATCTTTCCGGATCGTCGTCTTCGAGACTCCCGCATTCCACTTCGCGCAGCATTGAACCATCACGCTCGGTCGCCGATGCTCCAGCATCTTCTATGAGCTTCCATAGTTCGGGGGAGCGTGCGTGGATGAGCTCCGCACCCATCTCCACGCCTTCATGGGTCCACACGCGACCGCCAACTCGATTGCGCGCTTCAAGGACCATCAAGTGCCCTTGCGCAGGCCAGACCAGCTATGCCCGCACCGAGCAAAATCACTTCCGCATCGTTCCGATGCGGCTGGAAGTTGGCTTCCTGCTTGTAACTTATGTCGCAAAACTTCCTTACCATCAGCGCTAAAAATACAAGGGACGAGATCGCTCTACTCCTGACATTTGGTCAGGAACCATGTGACATAAGCGCACGTTGCAATCGTCGTTCTTCGCCGCATACTGACCTCACTATGCGCGACCTGTCCAATAACAATCTCGGCACCTCTTCCCGCAGAGACTTCGTCAAGGGTTCCTTGGGCCTAGCAGTTGTTTCCAGCGCCGCCTTTGCTACGCCCAGCGCGGAAGCCGCCCCGCAAACTCCGACAGTTCGGACGGCGGCAGGAGAAGGACCTGTGATCACACGCTTCATTCCTAAAACCAAAGAAGCCATCCCGGCCATCGGCCTGGGCACGTTCATGACCTTTGACGTCGAACCCGGTGGTAAACGCGACCATCTCCTCGAAGTGACACGCCGCTTCTGGGAAGCTGGTGGGCGGGTCATTGACACTTCTCCTCTTTACGGGATGGCAGAGGTCAATGTCGGTCACTTCGCGAGCAAGCTCGGCATTACCGACCAGACATTCGTTTCGAACAAGGTCTGGGCTACGGGAGATTATCTCGGCGACGCCAGCCAAGGGGAGCGGAGCCTCGAACTATCCCTCGACAGGCTCTGGCGCGCTCAGATCGACCTGATGCAGTGCCACAGTCTCGTCAACGTCGACGTCATGGTTCCGCTTACAAAGGCCTGGAAGAAAGAAGGAAAGATTAAGTACCTTGGCGTGACGCACTACGAAACACCGTACTTTGCACCGCTAGCCGACTGGGTGGAGAAAGGAGATTTGGATTTCGTCCAAGTTCACTATTCCATTCACACCCGGCAGGCTGAAGAGCGGATTCTCCAGGCTGCGGCGGATCAAGGAACTGCCGTCAGCATCAACATGCCACTGGAGAAAGCACGTCTCCATAAGATTGTGGAAGGCAGGCCGCTACCGGACTTTGCGAAAGAACTCGACATTCAGACTTGGTCTGCTTTCTTTCTGAAGTGGGTGATTTCGAATCCGCTCGTGACGATTGCGCTTCCGGCGACCACCAATCCTGAACATCTTGACGAGAATATGGCCGCGTTACGAGGCCCGCTCCCGGACAAGGAAATGCGCCAGAGGATGGTCCGTCATATGGAAACAATTCCTGGTTTTGACAAACTCGCGCAGATGCCTTGGTATCCAGACAAGAAATTCGATGGGGTCATCAGCCATGCTCAGAAGGCCCTCAGAAGCCGGGCTTGACAGCAGCTTCGGTGAGTCGCTCACAGCGAACTCTCATGGAGCCGCTCTCCCTTTGCGGAACTGGGCCCGCAGAGGTGTCGATTGGATGTCGCCCCGCCCGGAGAGCGACCTCCAATCTTCTGACCCACCGCTGAATGACTGATATTCATGCTGGTCGCTTGTAGACCCAGCCCGAGGAGATACGAAATGTGGATCATTAGAGTCGCGCTGAACAGGCCTTATACGTTTATCGTTCTGGCGCTGCTCATTCTCATCCTGAGTCCGGTGGTGATCCTGAGGACTCCTACAGACATCTTTCCAAGCATCAACATTCCCGTCGTCGCTGTTGCCTGGACTTACACAGGATTGAGTCCAGAAGAGACGGAGGGGCGGATTACGACAGTCTTCGAACGCGTTCTGACGACGACGGTCGACAATATTGAGCACATCGAGTCCACAACAGTAAACGGAACTGCGATCGTCAAGATCTATTTACAGCCGAGCGCCAGCATTGACCGCGCGAACGCGCAGATCACTGCGGAATCGCAGACGATTCTCCGCCAATTGCCTCCAGGCTCGCTGCCCCCGCTCATTCTCAACTACAACGCATCCACGGTGCCCATTCTGCAGCTTGGCCTTTCAGGAAAAGGTCTGACTGAGCCGCAGCTGAACGACATTGCATTGAACTTTCTGCGCACCCAACTTGTCACCGTTCCTGGCGCTTCGGTTCCGTTTCCCTTTGGCGGTAAGCAGCGTCAGGTAATGGTCTATCTCAACCCGCGCCTGATGCAGGCCAAGGGGCTCTCGCCGAACGATGTGCTGACGGCACTGGGCAACCAGAACCTCATCTTGCCGGGAGGCACGGCCAAGATGGACGAGTTTGAGTATGACGTTGACTTGAATGCAGACCTGAAGACCGTGCAGGAGTTCAATGATCTTCCGATCAAGACCTTTGGCAATACTGTCATCTATCTTCGCGATGTCGCAACGGTAAGCGACGGATTTGCGCCCCAGACGAATATAGTCCGCCAGGATGGCAATCGCGGCGCACTGGTGACCATACTCAAGGCCGGAGACGCTTCCACAATTGATGTTGTTGAGGGCATCCGCAAGATTCTTCCGCGAGTGGCCCAGACGCTTCCACCCGAGTTGAAGATCCAGCCCCTATCCGATCAATCGATTTTTGTGCGAGGCGCCATCAATGGTGTGATTCGCGAAGCTGTGATTGCTGCCACGCTTACTGGCCTGATGATTCTCATCTTCCTGGGGAGCTGGCGCAGCACGGTGATCATTGCGATCTCCATTCCGCTTTCAATCCTGACGTCCGTCATGTTACTGAGCTTTCTGCACGAAACCATCAACATCATGACTCTCGGCGGACTGGCGCTGGCTGTAGGCATTCTCGTCGACGACGCAACCGTCACCATCGAAAATATAGAACGGCATTTCGAGGAAGGTGCCGAGCTGCACGATGGCATTCTCGAGGGTGCGGCACAGATTGCCGTACCGGCACTGGTTTCGACACTGTGCATCTGTATCGTCTTTCTCCCGATGTTCTTCCTCAGTGGCGTCGCACGCTATCTGTTTGTCCCTCTTGCTGAGGCAGTCATCTTCGCTATGCTCGCCTCCTATATTTTGTCGCGCACACTGGTGCCCACACTGGCGATGTACTTGTTGAAGGCCCACAAGCACGGAGGCGCGGCCTCGCGTCGTCCGTTCGCTCGCTTCCAGAATGGTTTCGAACGCCTGTTTCAGAAAGTCCGCTCATCATATTCTTCTTTACTCGCTCGGCTTGTCTCGGCTCGAGTTTTCTTTGTTCCGGTATTCCTCGTCGTTTGCTTCTTGGGTTTTGCACTGATTCCGTTCCTCGGACAGGACTTCTTTCCCGATACCGATAGCGGCCAGTTCATTCTGCATGTGCGCGCTAAAACGGGGACGCGTATCGAAGAAACCGCGCGCCTGGCGGATCAGGTCGAACGCAGCATCCGCGAGACAATTCCGCCCAACGAGATGGACAACATTCTCGACAACATTGGTCTGCCCTATAGCAACATTAACTACATTTACAACCGATCAGGGCTAACGGGTGCGGCAGATGCGGACATCCTCGTCTCTCTGAAGGAGAAGCACCACCGAACTGCAGGTTACATGCGCACCCTGCGCGACAAGCTGCCTCGCGAATATCCGGGTGCTACGTTCTATTTCCTGCCGGCGGACATTGCTACCGAGACGCTCAACTTCGGTCTCCCCGCGCCGATCGACATACAGATCGACGGTCCCGACATTGCCGCGAATCGGCGCGTGGCCGACAAGATGCTTACTGAACTAAGCCATGTGCGCGGCGTTGCCGATCTGCGCGTCCAGCAGCAATCTGACTATCCCAAGTTCCACATCGCAGCCGATCGAACAAAGGCTGCACAGGGCGGGTTTACCGAACGCGACATCGCCAACAGCGTCTTGATCTCCCTTAGCGGTAGCTTCCAGGTGACACCTATGTTCTATCTCAATCCGAACAACGGCGTCTCTTACAACATGGTCACACAAACGCCACAATACGATATTCAGTCTGGCCAGGATCTGCAAAATATTCCTATCAGCGGTCCGAACCAGAGGCGGCCGGCGATCCTCACTGATGTTGCTTCCATTCAGAGAACCAGTGAGCTTGCTTCTATCAACCACTACAATATCCGTCGCGTGGTCGATATCTACGCTTCTGTACAGGATCGGGATCTCGGTGCGGTTGGCCGCGATGTGAACCGTATTGTTGACGCGAATACAAAGGTGCTTCCGCGCGGGAGCTTCATCACGACGCGCGGTCAGTACGGCACCATGCGCACCGCCTACGTTGGCCTGATCGGCGGCCTGGGCTTTTCGATCATTCTGGTGTATCTGCTCATCGTGGTCAATTTTCAGTCCTGGCTTGACCCTTTCATCATCATTACCGCGCTCCCTGCTGCGCTGGCCGGAATTGTTTTGTTTCTCTTTATCACGCACACAACGCTCAGTGTTCCCGCGCTAATGGGAGCCATCATGTGCATGGGCGTTGCCACGGCGAACAGCATCCTGGTAGTGGCTTTTGCGAAAGAAAGGCTTCGCCACCACGGTGATTCAATCACGGCCGCTATTGAAGCAGGGACCACTCGCTTCCGCCCGGTCATTATGACCGCGTTGGCCATGATTATCGGGATGATCCCGATGGCGCTCGGCCTCGGCGATGGAGGTGAGCAAAATGCGCCTCTAGGCCGCGCCGTCATTGGATGTTTGCTCTGCGCAACGGTTGCCACACTGGTCTTTGTCCCGTCAGTCTTTGCTCTTCTGCACGGACGGACTGCTTCGCCGGATGCACAACCGGTTGCGGACCCGGAGAACGAACCAATTCACGCGTGATCGCGACGTATGCAAATGGAGACACACTATGAACACCACCGAGAACAACACTTCTGAAGTTACCGAAACCGATACGGCACGACTTGCGCCAGTACCGTCAGGGCCATCGTCCCGCTGGTTGTTGGTTGGTCTGTCAGCTGCAGCCATTGGTCTCGGGATTGCCATCTATTCAGGCATTCATGAGCGTGCCCAGGCGGAGAGCACTCTGGGCGTTCGCACAGAGCGAGCAGCAGTGCCGACCGTCACTGTTGTTCAGCCAACTTCAGGTGCTGTTACCCAGGAGATCGTACTGCCCGGCAACACACAGGCGTTCAACGATACGCCCATCTATGCCCGTACTAATGGCTATCTCAAACGTTGGTACGTAGACATCGGCGCACACGTTCAGCAGGGCCAATTGCTCGCGGAGATCGACACCCGGGAAATTGATCAGCAATTGGAGCAGGCTCGTGCAGACCTGACGAATGCCCAAGCGAACGAGCAACTGGCACAGATTACCGCGGCGCGCTGGCAAAATCTGCTCAAAACGAACTCCGTCTCAAAGCAGGAGACCGATCAAGCTGTCAGCGATCTCAGCGCGCGGCAAGCATCCGTCGACTCCATGGCCGCCAATGTTCACCGGCTGGAACAATTGCAATCCTTCGAAAAGGTCCATGCTCCATTCGCCGGTGTTATTACCGCACGAAACACGGACATCGGCGCGCTGATCAATGCAGGAGCTGGCGGCGTGCCGCAAGAACTGTTTCACATGGCGGCGGTTAACAGACTGCGCGTCTATGTCGCTGTGCCGGAGGTTGACTCTCAGGCTGCACAGACCGGAGCCAAGGCGACACTGACTCTCGATGAGTTCCCCGGCGAAAGCTTCCAGGGCACGATTGTCCGCGACTCCGATTCGATTGATCTGGCCTCGCGAACATTGAACGTCGAGGTCGACGTTGACAACCCTCAGGATCGTATCAAGGTCGGAGCGTATGCCTTTGTGCACCTCAAGGATCTTCGCTCTCCCCACAGCCCCACTCGATCACTCACTATCCCGGCTAATACCCTGCTCTTTCGTTCAGAAGGTTTGCGCGTCGGTGTGGTTCGCAATGGCCACGCAGAACTTGTTCCGATCACGATCGGTCGCGACTTTGGAGCTACCGTTGAGGTGGTCGCCGGTCTTCAGCCAACAGATCAGGTCATTGTGAACCCGTCGGATTCGCTAGCAAGTGGGAATCGACTTCAGGTCAGTGCACCGCAGACTGGAGGCTCGAAGTGAACCGGCATTACGCCTTCGCCATCGTCTGTTTTATCAGTCTGTTTCTCGGCGGATGCACGGTGGGTCCGAAGTATGTCAAGCCAACTGTGCCCATGGCTCCAGGATTCAAAGAACAGCCACCAGAGTCCTTTAAAGAGAGTGATGGTTGGATAACAGCTCAACCACGCGATCAAGCGCTTCGCGGCAACTGGTGGGAGATCTTCGGCGACCTACAGCTAAACGCTCTGGAAGAAGAGGTAACGCTCTCTAACCAGGACCTGAAGGTAGCCGCGGCGCGTTTCCGCCAGGCGCGCGCCATGATCCGCTTCAACCGATCTGCGGAATTTCCGACAATCTCTACCTCGCCGAGCATCGCGAGTGTACGAGAGTCCGCAAATCAGCCCTACTTTCCTCAGTCCCAGGCAAACAATGGCACCGGCTACTTTACCCTGCCTGTTGATTTCTCTTATGAAGTCGACTTGTGGGGGAGGGTCCGCCGTACCGTGAGCGCGTCGCGAGAGGAAGCTCAGGCCAGCGCCGCCGATCTTCAGACTGCGAATCTGAGCTTGCATGCAGAGCTGGCCGTCGACTACTTCGAATTGCGCAGTGCCGACCTACAGAAGCAACTTCTGGACGACACTGTGAAGGCTTATACCGCCGCATTGCAACTAACGCAAAGCCGTTTCGACGGTGGGGCTGCTCCCAAATCAGATGTGGCGCAGGCGCAAACGCAGCTTGATGGAGCGCGGGTTCAAGATACGGACATCACTGTCATGCGAGCGCAGTTTGAGCATGCCATCGCAACACTGATCGGCAAGCCTCCTGCAGAGTTCAACATAACGCCTGCGCCAACAACTGCGCTCCAACTTCCCCTTATCCCAGTCGGGATACCTGCGAGTCTTCTGGAGCGCAGACCCGATATTGCCGCCGGGGAACGACGCGTCGCAGAAGCGAACGACCAAATAGGCATAGCACGCGCTGCATTCTTCCCATCACTGGTGCTTGGAGCCTCTGGCGGATTCGCGGGAACTTCGATCACGAACTGGTTCAACTGGCCCAGTCGCATGTGGGCAGTTGGACCACAGATGTCGCAAACCATCCTTGATGCTGGACGTCGCCGGGCTGTCTCTGAGTCGGCAACCGCAAACTATGACGGCACGGTAGCTTCCTATCGGCAAACGACGCTTACCGCCTTTCAGGAGGTAGAAGACAATCTTGCCGCACTGCGCATTCTCGAGAAGGAGGCGCAACAACAACGAGAGGCGACGGCGTCTGCCGATGAATCACTTCAACTCTTTACCAATAGGTACCAAGGCGGCGTCGATAACTATCTCCAAGTCATCACGGCGCAAACGGTGCTCCTGACAAATCAGCGCAATGACATCGACATTGAGAGGCGACGCATGGATGCCAGCGTCCTTCTCGTCAAAGCCATCGGCGGTGGATGGGATACGTCGCAGTTACCAAGGTTCTAACGGAATAGTTCAGGAGACGCACAACTACGCACATGCTGATTTATGCCACAAACAAGTCACCTGTTGGAATCACGAACAACACCTGTGATATGCATCTCGTTGCTGCTGCCAAAAACGGAGATCATCAGGCATATGCAGAGCTGTGCCGCCGACATTCACAACGAACTCTGCGAACGGTTCTACGGATTACGCGCAACATTGCAGATGCTGAAGACACGTTACAGGAATCACTGCTGAAGGCGTACACGCACATTGGTGAATTTGACGGAAGAAGTGCCTTTTCCTCGTGGCTAACTCGAATCGCGATCAATAACGCATTAATGCTATTGCGAAAGAGGCGATCTCAACCTGTGCACAGCTTTGAAACCGATCCTCAGGTGGAGGATTTCAAGTTCCCTGAACCAATGGAGACATCCCACAATCCCGAAGAGTCCTGCATTCAGAATGCTTTGGAAAATGAACTGGCCAAGGCGATTCGATATTTGCCCCCTAGCCTTCGGGACGTAGTACAGCATCGCTATCGAGAACACGCTTCAGTGGCGCAGACCGCGAAGACGTTAGGCATCTCCGAATCAGCCGTGAAATCGCGCCTCTTCAGGGCCAGGTCGAAGATTCGTAGGCATCTTGACAAAAACAAGTGCCTGAGTCGTGCGATTGACTCGAGGACTGCGACAGGTTTCCAACTGCTGTCGGCGTTCTCAAGGCCAGTAACCCGTGAACAAAACCGTAACAGTGGAATGGGGGACGGTGGCTCCGTCATTTGGCGGCGTAAATAATAGCGTCTAGCTGACGCTCCATGACATCAAGCCCACTGACACAATCTGTCTTTGCATCGCGAAGGGATAAACATGACCCGCACCCAAGAACTTAGTAAACGACGGAAGACTCCTTCTCTCACCTCCTCCTCCGATATCAGACCGCGGACGGCACGCGACATCACCCGCCCACAGCAATTCTAGGCAAGCGCAGCTGTGCATCAGGTTGCAGCCACCTCCTTTTCAGTGAACGAGACGATTCTTGCGACACGACAAATGAGGAAACATACTTTGATCGTCAAGTTCGGCTGACGTGTTCGGCCGCTCGCTCAATCGAAGCGATAACGCGATGCACGGCTACGGCATCTTCAAAGCTCGGCGCGGTGCGGGCGCCCTCGCGCAAGTCGTGTGCCATCCGCCCATAGATGCGAGCAACATTCCCCGGAGCCATGTCTTCAGGCCAGCCGGTACGGTAGGATGCGGGGACCTCCAAGGGCTGGAACGTCTTTTCGTCTCCGCGCGCTCCTTTGAGAGAAAGCGACACGAATTGAGTGTGGCCGAAGGGTCCTGATATCCGAATGTCTCCTGCCGTTCCGTTGATCTCCCAGAAGAAGCCGTCGCCGTCCCGTGCCATGCCGCCGCGGTAATGTATGGAAACGGGCGCGCCACCGGAAAGAATACCGCTGACCAGCACTTGGTCAGGGGCGGACATGGGCAATCTTTCGCCCGTATCGACCGCGAGAGCGGTGCTTCGTCGTGTGGCGAGCACCGATGACAATTGAACGACCTCGCCGAGCACGTCGGTGAGCGCCGCCAGCGTATGGCCCACTGGGATCGTCAGCATGGTGGCGCCGGCAGCGCGATCCAGCATGTATGCATCACTCTTCTTCTGGGCTATGGAGCCGCCCCAGCCGCCGCCTCGCGCGATGATGGTCGTCGATAGAACCTCGCCAACGAAGCCGTCCGTGATCAGCTGCTTGAGATATTCGATTTCAGGACTTACGCGCGCCTGGGTTCCCACCACTCCCAAGATGCTCTTAGCCTTCACAAGCTCCGCAAGTTCCTCCGCCTCCGCGAGGCCGTTACCAAGGGGCCACTCGCAGTACACGTGTTTACCCGCTTCAATCGCAGCCTTCACGACCTCCAGATGATGAGGAACCTTCACCGTGACGGTAACGATGTCTACCTCGGGCGCGGATACCAGTTCAGCAACATCGTTGAAGGCTCGCGGAAGTCCGAGCGCGGCCGCCACCCTTTGGGCACTGGCCAAGCTGGTGTTGGCGACGCCTACGATCTCGTAGCTATCGGACAGCGCACGCAGCGCTGGTACATGGGCGCGAGCCGCCCAACCGCTGCCCGGATCCAATCCAACGATACCAACTCTGAAGCGTTGTTCTGTCATTGCATTCCTCCTTGGTGTCGCCGAAGCGTAAGTACGGCTGTAGTGTGGCGCTTTGTCTACGGAGCAAGAAGACCGACCATCCGATCCGCTGCTGGGAGAATCAAACGGGTCGATGGATCGGGCATGGTCGCGGCCATTCAGTCATAACGGGATTGAAATCAATTCTCTCGGTCTAACTATCCCCTTGCAGTCGTGCGGCGGACCAAGCATTTACGGCCACATGGATTTTCTCTGTAGGGATAAAGACGGCTGGGCGAACCTCCCCACTCCGTCATCGCCAAGGAATCAAGCGATGTCATTGCGATCTATTGAGGTGCGAGTCCACTGTGCGAAGACTCGGTGCCCCTCTCCTGTCTATCAGGGACATCGTATTGGCGATTCTGCGTCGTGGGCCGCTGTGCCGTGAGGCCTCCATCCAGAACCAGTGATTGTCCGGTGTAATAGGATGACTGATCTGAGAACAGCCACGCTACCGCATCTGCTACGTCATCGGGAATGCCAATACGACGAATGGGATGGATTGCTACCATTCGATTGAGGACCTCATCTCCCCCAAACACCTCGCGAAGCATCTCTGTCCGTATTGACCCCGGGCTGACAGCATTTACGCGAATACCTTGCGGACCGTATTCGATCGCCGCTGATTTCGTCAATCCGACGACAGCGTGTTTGCTGGCAACGTATAGGGATGCTCCAGGAGTCGCCAGCATGCTACCCACCGACGCCATATTTACAATGGAACCTCCCCAGCCTTGATGCAGCATCTGATAGATCTCTTGTTGCATTATGATGAAGAGGCTTTTGACGTTGATCTGAAAGACCTCGTCGAAATCAGCTTCCGATTGCTCTGCTAGAGTCCTGTTCGGGCCGGAAATGCCAGCATTATTGAATGCGTAATCGAGCCGGCCGAAAACGCGCACCGCATCCGGGACAACTTGACGCACTTCTTCTGGTACGCTAAGGTCCGCTCTAAGGAAGAATGCGTCTCTTCCTTCACCTTTGAGTTCAGATTCAATCAAGCGGCCGTTCTCTTCATCTCTTCCCACAAAGACAACTTTAGCGCCAGTTCTAGAGATGCGATGAACCGTGGCCTCTCCGATTCCCGCTGTTCCACCCGTGATGAGTGCAACTTTACCCGTCAAATCCATAGTGTCACTTCCTGTATGACGTGGCCGCGCGTTCGATGCGGCTTCTTCGATCAGAGCGGCAACCTCTTTCGGTCTTGAAGCGTAGACGGCTCACTATTCCCTCTCGTGATCCCGCTTATCGTTGCTCGTGGCAAGTTGCCTCGAAGCTAGTCAGTGGTGGTTAAGACAGCCGGCGAAAGGGGTCTTCGTCAAGGCAAATGCCCAATTTTGGACTCCGGTATCTGATAACGTTTCTCTGCGTTTCGAATTGATGTTTTGCGCCTACAGCGTTTCAAGCCGCGCGTGGTGGGTCGCGTGATGGCCTTAGACGCAAGACTCGTCAAGATGAGGCGAGGTATTCGGATCGCTGAGCCCTATGACTTGGGGCCATTAACATTGCGGCGAGTCCGACAATGGTCGCGGCGGCAACGTAGTGGGCCGGCACGATGCGGTCAAAGTGGACCAGCCATGACACTAACAGTGGGGTCAATCCACCGAACAGCGCATAGGCGAGGTTGTAGGAGAATGAGACCCCGCTGAACCGTACAGATGCAGGAAAAGCGCGAATCATCATGACAGGTGTGAGGACAGATCCACCTGCGCCGACTCCGGCTAACGCATAGAGTGGCAGCAGTGCGGAAGGCATAGTCTCGGCACCGCGATAGAGTCCATAGGTCGAAACGATCAGGAGCAGTAGTATCGGTATAGCAACACGGCGAATACCGAATCGATCTGTAGCGGCGCCGATAGCCACCGTAGAGACGCATAGTGTTGCAGTAGCGACGAGATTAGCCATTTGTACCTGGGTGGGTGCGATCCCAAATAACTTTGGTATAAGCGCAGGCGTCATCAAAATTACAACTACGATGCTCGCGGTAAGCATCCAGGTGCTAAAAATTGAGGTCGCAACCGCTCGACCATGACCCTTTAGAACCGCGCCCAGAGGCAACTCGCGGGAGAGTGTTGCACGTTTCTGCATTTCCTCAAAGACTGGCGTTTCTTTCAGCCAGCGGCGCAGCCACATTGCGATGAATCCGAACACAGCGCCAATCAGAAACGGAATTCTCCAGGCGCCAGCAGCTATCTGGGCCTGGCTGAATACTCGGTTGAGACAGATCGTCATCAACGACCCCAGGAGGATGCCGAAGCTCAAGCCGCTGGTGAGCAAGCCGACCGCGAAACCAACCCTTCCGCGTCTCGCATGCTCTGCAACGAAGACCCAGGCACCGGGCGCCTCTCCACCGATGGCCACGCCCTGCAAGACCCGCATCGAGAGGAGAAGCAAAGGCGCCACCAGTCCGATCGATTGATAGGTTGGGAGAAGTCCAATAAGAAGGGTAGGAATGGCCATAAGCAGAACGCTAAGCGTAAACATGCGCTTGCGACCACGAGTGTCACCGAAATGCGCCATTACGATGCCGCCTAGAGGCCTCGCAAGATAACCAGTGGCGAAGATACCGAAGGTCTGAGCTTGGCGAACCCATTCGGGTAGACTCGCAGCGAAGAACAACTTTCCAATCACGTTAGCAAAGAACACAAAAATGACGAAGTCGTAGAATTCCAATGCGCCCCCGATAGATGCGAGCGATAGGATGCGAACCTCCGAAATTGAAAGTTCGCTGGATGTCTGCATGTTCTGCATGAAAGCCTTTCTGGTCTTGCGGAACGATTGCAAGCTCGACAGACGTGCGTGCTGCCGATCCGACAAACCCAGCCCGCAAACGATCCAGTCGTAATGCTGTTTTAGATGAACTGCGCGGATAGGTTGATTCGCGTGAATCTGTCGGTGCTCGCGGATTGCCACCCCTGACTCGTCGACGAATTGAAGTGCCCGTTCAAGTACATCGGCCGCTCGATCCAGTCCATGGGAGAGCAATCTTGCGATCAGTTGCTGGTGTCCGCACAGGCTGCCCTCAAAATCAATTCGGTATTTTCTAGAAGCTGAGGGATGAGCGTGTAGCTCGCGTGCAGCAATCTGAGTGCGCCGTTTGTGGTTGCAACTCCGACGTTCTGTTCACCTTCGAGTCCTTGCAGAGCGGTTGGCCCCCAGACGGCCTCTAGCTTGAGCTTGCCGAATTCGGATTCATATGCCATCTGCCCGAGATTTGAAACCATGAGATCTCTAGCGAACGCCCCAGCGGAAATCTGGGCCGCTGTCTCAACGTCCATATCTTTAGTCATGATTGCTTCCAGGCGATGCAACGATGTAGAGAGCGCTTGAAAGGTTTGAGATGGAGATATCTCCTTCTTTGCAAAGCGCGCCAGCTCCCAAAAAGCTCTTGAATCACCAGGCTGAAAAGCAATCATACCTGCGCCGCCCAGATAAAGGCCGCATGCCTCTCCCGCTCTCAGATGTGCCCGCACATTGACCGGCGACATCACACGGACTGACTGTTTACGCCATGCACTTGAAGTCTTTCGACCTGCAAGAGCTAACGCGGCGCAGAGCGCCCCCTGGACTGTAGTTCCTTCGCGTCGCGCCCGGTCCTTGAGGGCCGCAGTAAGATGTTCATCTAACTTTCGCGCGGTGGCCCTCGGTGCCAAACCATCCGCTTCTCGGTACACTGCGGGTTCGGCTGGAGGAACACTGGCTTGCGATGCCTCTGCTGGAACAATCTTCTCCCCTTTAGGCAGCTTGCTCAGCAACTCTTCGGCTGTGCTACTGAATGAGAGAACTTCAATTTGTCCGCCAGAGAGCACCTGAAGAAGATCGCGGATCAGAAAGACGAGCGCCATTCCGTCAGCGATAGAATGATGAGCGATCATGATGAGAACAGCAGACTGCGGCTTGTGGATTAGCACGGTCCTGATAAGAGGCGCTTGCTCCGGAGTAAACGGAAGCGCCATCTCACGGTCCAACTCCAACTCCCAGTGTTCCTGAACACTTCCGTCAACTACTCGAAGTGGTATTGGCGCTGCATCTACCTGATACAGTGCCGGTTGTCCCTCCTCGTTTCGCTTAATTGAGGTAGAGAGGATGGGATGACGTTTCTGCACTGCATCAAGCGCATCCCTCCAGCTCTGCACCTTTGTATTGCCTTTGACTTCGGCGGTCACCGTGAGGTGGACCGGATGTTTCTGATCCATAAACCAGAACATACGCTCCCTGGCGCCCAGCGCTCGGACTTCCATTTTCGATTTTGTAGCGGGCATTAATGATGCAACCTGCAACATAGTCTTCCTCCTGATTCAACTTGAACTTCGTCAGCATCCAACCGATCTTGCTTACATTTCGTCGCGATTGCTGGACTGGCCGATTGTCCTGAAAACATCACAATCCATCTGGCTGTATCCCGTGTTCGCTTTTAGCCGTTACGTTTCAATTCATCTGGATATTTCTGCGACGGTGGTGCGACCTGCTCCAGAGGAACCGTCTCCGCGCGCAACTTTGTGTTGCGGCGCGAGTGCGGCCTGCATGGTTGGAACGTCGAGAACAATCTCCAGTCGGACGGCGAGCCCATCCTGGAATCCCCAGAGGTGCATGATCGGCACATCGAAGCCACGGCCAGTGCTCTTAATAGTGCCGTGACCTCGTCCGATGACCGCGATACGGTCGCTGCCATCGATAACGCGTTCGATGGTCACATGGTCCTCTAAATACGTATTTACTTTGCCGAAAAAGACCTTTGCCTCCTCAAGTCCATGGAAAACACCACCCCATGGAACCTCAGGACATTGTGTGATGTGGATCGTAGGAGATAAAAGGTTGAAAAACGTAAGAAAATTCCTGGTTTCGAATGCTTCGTAGATGCGATCAATTATGGTGATATTTTCAGATGACATGGTTGCTCCTTTGGCTAACCTACGGCTCATCTTCGTGGCCACATGTAATAGCCCATCAAAGCGAGCGATCGATGAATAGGGGCGACGGGTAGGCAAGTTCCCTCGAAGTCTGGCATTCAATGTTTCGCAGTTCGGGGATTTCAATCCCCTCTACTGGAACCTTCGAGATGGCTGGGGTGTCCAATCGTCCTAAGAACATCAGAATCCATCTGGCTTTATCCCATGTTCGCTTTTATCTGTAACGTTTCAATTCATCTGGAAATTTCTTCGACGGCGGTGCGATTTGCTCTAGAGGAATTCGCTACCCGAATCCGCACGCAAGCTTACTTCTCCGATATTTGCCTTAGCGACACTAACCAGAGGTCGTGGCCCCTATGCATCGCGCTAGGGTCCTTCTTGTGGAACTCCACTGCTCCCGGTCCTCTCACGACCTCTTCGGTCACGACACGACAACCCTCAGGTGCTTTGAGCAGCAGAAAAGTATGGTAGGCATCCATACCTGTTCCCTTACCGAACCAGCCAATACGGGAGTCCAGCGCAAATTCATGCACCTGGCTCTCAATGTGCACGCCAAACGTATCCCATGAGAATTGTGTGTCCTGGTGAAGCCTGTCATCGGAACTGTTCAGCAGCTTCACATTGTGTGAGTTGGGATACCATTCCGGCCAAGCCTGCGCCTGAACGAGATGTTGCCAGACAATCGAGCAGGATGAATGAATCAGCAACTCGTTGTGAGCGAATAAATCCGCGTCGGCCGGCGCGTGTTCTGCGGGCCAATGGATCTCAGAGGAGCGTAATGGCCAATCGGGGTTGTCGACCTGCGAAGTCTGTGCGGATGTGGGCCGTGCTGTCATCATCCCGGCAGTTAGTGCAAGCATGACCAGCGCAGTGATTCTTTTGTTTGAACTCATAGTCATCTTCCTTTTTGTGTTGAAATTACCGTGACGTTAAACCAGTACCGTTCCACCATCGACAACCACCGTCTGGCCGGTGCTGAACCCCTCCTGCATCAGAAACAGATAGGCTTGTGCAATGTCATGAGCCTCGCCCACGCGCCCCACAGGCAGACGCTTGCCCACGCTTTCAAAGAGTTGCTCCCTCTCTGATGAGCTCATGTTCTGCCACAGGTTGGTTCGAACGACTCCTGGAGATACCGCGTTCACCCGTATCGGCGCCAGTTCAACCGCCAGGGCACGTGTTAAAGCCTCGATCGTTCCACAAACGCTTGCGACAACTACCCATCCACTGTGCGGGCGTCGACCGGCGACTCCCGTCGTGAGAACGATAGAGCCTCCTTTTCGAATTTGTGGACTCCCATATTTGACCGCGGCAAGTGCGGACCAATAACGCAGTTCAAATGCGCTTCTCGCCTGCTTGAGATCCGTATCAGCAAGCTCGTGCAATTGCAGGCTGTCACCTGCGGTGAAAACCAGGTGATCAAAGACGCCAAGGTTGGTGAAAAAGCCTTCCACAGCCTTTTCGTCCGAGACGTCAACCACCTCTCCACGGACATTTCCTTCGATGGATTGAATGGCTTCCTGAACTCTTCCTGCGCTGCTGGAGACGATGATGACCTCAGCCCCCTGCAATGCCGCCTTCTCGGCGACGGCCAAACCAACTCCTGACGACCCACCTACGACAACCACGCGCTTATTGTCGAAATCCTTTTCGGTTGGCATTGAATTCTCCTTTTATCCTCTTCTGTCGACTTACAGAGCTACAGATGAGCGGACACACGCATGCGAATCATGCATAATGAGCATGATGGCCATGCGTCTAGAGAAATTGCGTCAAGCCGATTTGAATCTGATGATTACCTTTGCTGCCATTGCCGAGGAGAAAAGCATCACCGCGGCGGCATCCCGCCTGTTCCTCAGCCAGCCTGCCGTGAGCCGGGCACTGCAGCGGGCACGCGCGATGTTTCAGGATGATCTTCTGGTTCGATCGCCGAACGGCTTCGAACTCACTTTGCGAGGTCGAAAGATTCTCGACGAGCTTGCGGGACTGCTACCCAGGATGGAGAATCTCGTTGCTCCGGCTCTGTTTGATCCCACGCAGGAGAAAAGCCATTTCCGCATCTCTGGCCCGGATAACGTTTGTACAGTCGTCCTTCCTCACTTGTGCCGGCAGTACGCGAACGGAGGCTATCAAGTGCAGTTTGAATTTCTTCCATGGCAGAGTGGCATCACGGAGCTAATCGAACACGGGCAACTCGATCTTGTTCTCCGCAATGATGAGGGGCTCCTGCCATCACACTTCCAGTTGGAAAGGCTCCACAAGGAAGATTGGATTTGCGCCGTGGCGCGCGAGAGCCACTTTGGCGACCGGCTGCCACTTAAGCAATACCTGGCTGCGAGCCACATCGTGGTTTCCCCCTATGAAGGGGTGCAAACAATTCCAGACAAGCAACTGGCGGCTGTCGGTGCAATACGCAGCTCTTGTATTCGGGTGCCTTATTTCGGCGTGGCGCTGCAATGCCTTCCCGGCACCGAACTAGTCCTTACCCTGACTAGCGGCATGACGCAGGTTATCAAAAACGATCGCAGGTTGCGGCTGGTGAAGGCACCGCAAGAATTGCACCCGTTTCATTTCCTCATGGCCTGGCATCCGAGGGCCAACACCGATCCGCGTCATGTGTGGCTTCGCGAAGCCATGCGATCAACCGTCGCCCCCAACGGTAACCGTGAGGATCGCTGAAACGAATGAACTCACCTTGAAATTCGATTGCTCTTCTTGGCCCCAAATTTATACCTTGATCGGGGCTATAGTTGAGTGCGATACACGGAGGGCGGAACGCCTACAGAGTTTCTGAAGACTGTTGCGAAATGCTGTTGATTCCGGAACCCCACTTCCAATCCGACGTCGAGAACGGAGAGGCGGGAATCTGCAAGCAGTTCCTTACTTCGCTCGATGCGGAGCCGAAGCATGTATTGGTGGGGGCTCTGGTTTGTGCTTACACGAAACCGAAATGAGAAATGGGATAAACTCAACCCCGCACAGTCAGCGAGATCTTTCAAGCCGATTTGTTTGTCTATGTTTGCGTGCATGAACTCAACAACGCGTCGAAGGGCATGAGGAGCCAAGCCCCCTTTGCCGAGAACCGATCTCGGAGCGAAGGTGTTGAAAGAGGTTAAAAGTATGTTGGCCAGGGCACTCTCAATGCAATCAACAAACAGCTTTCCTGCCGAATAGCCTCTGGCTCGTTCCCCATCTAGGGCATACAGTAAATGGGTCAGTCGGTCGTCAGTAACCACATTCGTTGGAACGATCTCGAGTGATCTATCCGTGAGACGTTCACGTGCCGCTTCCATTAAAGCGGAGTCCGGTATTCTGATCGAAAGTACACTGATCCCCTCGTCCCACCTGATGTTGTGCCATTCTTTTCGAGGACAAAACACGGCTTGGCCGGGGGCTACGGGAATCTTGGTAACGACTGCGTCTCTCAACGAAAAGCCAATCACGGCGGGCTTCATGAAAAAGTGGAGCAGTTGGTCTTCATGAAGATGCGATTGCCAGCTTATCGGTTCGAGGTCGCGGCGCTCCACAAGCAGCGAGGATGAGGGAGACAGGGGCCCAATGGGGGCCGCATCGAACATCGGCTGCACACTACCCTCTCGATGAGAGAGGATGCGGAATGCACTTTTTTCCTCAGTATTCATCTTTCGCGATTATTTGATGGTCACCCCCTCGATAAGGATTCGCTTGGATTTCCCGGGACAAGCTGGTTCTGCGACTGCAGAACCAGCTCGATCGCCTATCCTCTGTTCGCAATGACCTGCACATTGCAGAATTCTTTGAGCCCATCTTCGCTGAATTCAATTCCTATCCCTGAATTCTTATGACCGCTGAATGGAACGTTGGGATGGACATTGAGGTGTTGATTGATCCAAACCGTTCCAGCATCAAGCCGACGTGCAACAGCGTCCAGTGACTCAGGATCTGTACCCCATACAGAAGCACCGAGGCCATATGGGGTCCCGTTGGCCAGCCGAACCGCTTCATCGAGGTCCTGGTACTTGATCACGGCCCGCAATGGTCCAAAGTTTTCTCGGATTACGTAAGCCGCTTCCGCAGGCGGATTGTCCAGAAGGGTGACGGGAAAAAACAGGCCCGCACCCTCCGATGGAACTTCTCCTTGATAGAGAATCGGAGCCTTTGCCTCTTGAATCTCTTTCCAAGTTGTTTGCATGCGAGCGAACTGGGGGCGGTTCTGTATAGGGCCCAGGGTGGTCTCGGGATCGAACCCATCGCCGAGTTTCTGGCGTTTAGCACACGATATGAGTGCTTCCGTAATAGCTTGATACATGCTCTCGTGCACGAAAAGGCGTTTGAGCGTGACACACCCCTGGCCACTTAGTGCGAACATGCTTAGAAACAGGTACTCGGCGATTGCCTGGGGATCCGCATCCGGAAGAACAATACCGGCATCGTTCCCGCCTAGCTCAAGGGTCAAGTGTTTCAGGGTTGAAGCGGCGGATGCGAAGACCTTGCGTCCGGTCTCCGAAGATCCTGTGAAGGAGACTTTCTTGAATTCCGGGTGCGATGTCATCCAAGGGCCAAGGTCATCCCCTCCGCTGATCACATTCAAAACGCCAGGGGGAAGCATCTCACGAATGTAATCGGCAGCTCGCAGTACCGTAAGAGGGGTAAAGACCGCAGGCTTCAGGACAACGGTGTTGCCGGTCAACAGAGCTGGAAGCACTTTTGTGAATGACAGCCAGAACGGAAGATTCCACGGGCTGATCGCGGCGACAACACCCAGTGGAACATAACGTTTCGTGACCTGTCCGACACTGGTTTCATTCCATGTCGAATCTGGCAGCTCCATTTGAAGTAGCGCCGGGACATAGGTCTCGAGAATCCATTTGATCTCGAACTGCGCCATGCTATAAGGCCGTCCGTTTTCCGCTGTCAGGATCGTGCAGAGCTCATCGGTATGAGCTTTGAGCTCTTCCATGGCATTTGCGAGAAGGTCCCTTCGCTCGTTCCAGGTCTTGCTGCTCCAAAGGGGAAACGACGCCTTTGCACTCTGAACCGCCTGGTCGAGACCGTCCTTCTGAGTGTCGACCACGCTTGCAAGTTCTTCTCCGGTTACAGGGTCGGAGATCTTTATCCGCCTGGAAAAGTCGATTCTTTGGCCGTTCACTATATTCGGAAAACCCGCCGTCAGACGAGCCTTTCTTAGCGCTTGCTCACGATTGGGATGGGGTACAGATAGGGAAGCTGCATTTGAGTTCATTAACAAAAGGTCCTTTCGCCAAGCTGTTATGAGGACCGTCATCTTGCGCAACCGTCCTAAAAACATCAGAATCCATCTGGCGGTATCCCGTGTTCGCTTTCATCTGTTGCGTTTCAATTCATCTGGAAATTTCTGCGACGGTGCGATCTGCTCCAGAGGAACTCCCTAACCGATCGAGTGACCCCGATACACCCATTCGCCTTGCAGGCATGGCGCCGCCGCCCATCTACGAACCGCGCTTGAGCTTTTGAGAGCAGACATCAAGACGCCGCCGTGTTCACTTGGCTCGTTGAAAAATAAGATTCGAAAGCGCCTTACCGATTGCTGACCGACTCCAACGCCGGAGCGCCCGGTGAGTGAAGGCTCCGAATATCCCGCATCGGTGGCTGGCCGAAAAAACGGCTATATTCGCGATTGAATTGGCTGACGCTTTCGTATCCGACCTCGAAGCCTGCACTCGCCGCGTCCAGACCATCCAGAAGCATGTGGCCCCGCGCTGCCTGCAACCGAAGTTGCTTCTGATACTGAAGAGGACTCATCGCGGTCAGCCCGCGGAAATGATGGTGCAGCGTGGACACCCCCATGCCTGCGATTTCTGCGAGATGCTCCACTCGTAGCGGCTTCGTATAATTCGCCCTGATCCAGGCGATCGCTTTTGCCGTCCGGTGGCTCTGATCTCCGAGCGTTGCAATCGCTCGAAGGCGTGTTCCCTCCGCACCGCGAAGGATTCGGTAGATGATCTCCCGTTGAATTAGGCCACTGAGAAAGGGAATGTCCTGCGGCGTCCGCAGCAGGTCAACGAGACGGCAGCACGCATTGAGGAATTCCACGGTGGTCTCACCGAGCGCAATGCCAGGACTGTTAGACCTCGTCTCAGCCACCTCAATCTTCTCTCGGCTGATAAGCTCTCGGACCACCCGCATTTCGAGCTTGAGCGACAACGCTAGACAGGGCACCGCTTCACTCGCCTCGATCACCCGGCTGACCACCGGCAAGTCGAGCGACGTCAGCAGAAATCGCGACTCATCGCAAATGAAAATGTTTCGGCCGAGTTCTACTCGCTTTCTCCCCTGGGCGATTACTATCACGCTCGGCTCGTAAGTCATTGAGCACGGAGCGGTGGTAGCGGTCCGTCTGCCCAGTGTCAGCCCGGAAATCTCCGTTGCCAGGCTCTCTTCGGAGCCAATCAACGAGGCAATCTTCCGAGCCAGCTCTGCCCGCAATTCGTGGGCTTGATCTGGTAACAGAGAAGCCTCACCACTACGGTGTTTCATGGTGACCACTGCGCTCACCTCTACTCCCATGATAACTGCCTGCACTGTGCGGGGATCGACAGTGCAAGAGAAACAGGCAATGAATCGGAAGGATCGGGATACCGCTTCAACGGCGCCCGCTTCTAACGTGGAGATGAGGGAAACAGTCCCAAGGAGAGAACAATGCAGAAGCGCAAACTTGGAAATAGTGGCCTGGAAGTATCGGCTCTTGGCCTCGGCTGCATGGGAATGAGCGAGCTTTACGGCGAAGCGAATGAGGCGGAGTCGATCGCCACGATCCACCGCGCAATTGATCTCGGTATCAACTTCTTTGACACTGCGGAGGCCTATGGCCCTTATGCCAACGAGGAACTCCTCGGTCGGGCGCTCAAGGGGCGCCGGGACAACGCCATTGTCGCGACGAAATTTGGTATGGACCTTTCGCGGGGTCCGGCCAGCGGAACCAATAGTCGGCCCGAACGCATCCGCGAGGTCACCGACGCATCGCTTCTCCGGCTCGGCATCGATCACATCGATCTGTTCTACCAGCATCGGGTCGATCGGACCGTGCCGATGGAGGATGTAGCAGGCGCCGTCGGTGATCTCGTACGTGAAGGCAAGGTTCGCTTCTTCGGTCTTTCCGAAGCGGGCGTTGAAAACATTCGTCGAGCCCATGCCGTCCATCCCGTCAGTGCGCTGCAGAGCGAATATTCGCTGTGGGAGCGTAATCTGGAGAGTGAGATCATTCCCATGTTGCAGGAACTCGGGATCGGTCTTGTTCCCTTCTGCCCGCTTGGCCGGGGGTTCTTGACGGGTAGTGCCAAACGTGCGGAAGAATGCACAGCGAAGGACCACCGCCAGTTCGATCCCCGTTTCCAAGGCGAGAATTTCGACGCCAACATGAATGCGGTTGAGATCGTGCGGACCATCGCCAACGCCATCGGCGCAAAGCCAAGCCAGGTGGCCCTCGCTTGGCTGTTGGGCAGAGGCGATTTCATCGTGCCGATTCCGGGCACGAAACGCCGTGTCTACCTTGAGGAGAATGCCGGCGCCGTGGATATCAAACTCAGCGACGACAACGTGGCTCGCCTGGAGGCCGCATTACGCCCTGAAGCTGTGTCCGGACCGCGCTACAACGAAAAGGTCATGGCGTGGGTTGATCGCTGATCTGAACGAGCCAAACCATTTGAGTAGTCGCTCTGACTCAACGAGGTTTCGATCCACGGGTGCCCTGGGCTGAAAAATGCGCTTAGTCCGTCAGCCATCCTTTGATGGCTATCTGCTGGGAGCAGGAACAGTCCGACGGCAAAGCGGTAACGTCATCAACATCCGAGGTTGTGTCCGAAATCACACTCAACCCGGAAGTTATGCAGATTCCGCCAGCGCCTGAAGGTTGGTCTTTGCTCTTGCTTTTGAATGCCTCTTCTCGTCGTAGAGGCCGTGGAAGTGTGGTAATCCCGAAAGGATTTCCAAAGACTATGGGAAGCGTGGGAAGCCGGCTTTATGGCTTTCCATGCTTCCCATACTCTGTCATTTCCATGGCCTGTTTTAGAGGCACGGATCAAACTTCGACCGCGTCTTCGCGGTAAACGTGAAGGCACTGTTCCTGCTTCTTCAAGATGAGTTGAAACAAATGATCGTGCAAGGAGAGGGAGGCTCAATCGTCAATACTGCCTCGGTCGGTGGCCGGCTCGCAATTCCAACTGCGGGCCATTACGTGGCCAGCAAGCACGCCGTTCTTGGATTAACCAAAACCGCCGCGGTCGAATACGGTCGATACGGAATTCGGGTCAATGCCGTCAGTCCGGGCGCAGTACGAACCGAAATGCTGTTGGAAGTATTTGGCAGCGAAGGGGCGCTCGATCAGATGGGGAGCATTCATCCCATTGGCCGTATCGGTCGCCCGGAAGAAATTGCCGACGCTGTTGCATGGCTGTTCTCGGAGAAATCGTCGTATTACACCGGACAGTCCTTGACGCTCGACGGCGGTCTCACGGCGCAACGGCCATACATAACGCAACCGGTCGATACGGGAGGGCCTGAGCTGGAGGAGCAACGATTGTCTGGGACACTGGATAAATAGACTCCGATCTTTCCGCCCCATGGATCTCCCTCGCAAGTTTGACTTCACGCCGGATGGACATCTCATCATCCGATCAACTCGACCGGATGAGCGTTGGTTTGTCACCGGATAGCCGGTTTTACGTCCAGGCGGACTGGACTTGTAAACACTGGCCGGCATCTCGGGACTAATCGGTTCCTCAATGAGAGGCCCGGCGATTTGGCATGGCCGAGACAAACGGCTGTAATCTGCGAATGGCCGACAATGAAAGAATTGGCGGTTTGACAGCCGGAGCGGGCGTCTTAACACGCGCCACAACGCCTATAACGCGTCAAAGGTTTCTTGAATGACCTAGTTTTTTTAGAGCGAAAGATCTGAAGTTGTTTACGACTGCCGTTCGAAATCGTTTACTGACAGCCATACCAATTTCAGACATCGGTATCCGGTCTGCGATGTTACAGGCGACTACCGAAGCGACACTGTGTTTGACCACCGATAACGGCGCAATGGTGATGCCCACGCGCGAATGGACGAGTGAGATCAGCGTTGGGACCTCCCCTGCGGTCTGAGTGACATTGGGAACAATCCCGGCATCGCGAAGGATCCCAAACATCAAATCGTGGAATCCAGGGGCCCAGGTGCGCTCATACATCACGAAGTTCTCGCCCCCCACTTCGCACAGGCGCACCCTCTTTCTTTTTGCCAGTTTATGGGACGAGGGTACGACGAGCACGAAGGGTTCGCGATGCACTGTGACAACATCGAAGGCCGAGTGCCCTCCAATCGGCAGACGAAGAAATCCAATGTCGAGCGATCCGGTCTCCAGCATCTGAACCTGCTCCGCCGTGAGAATATTGCGCAAAGAGACCTCTACTTCGGGATATAACTCTCTAAACTGACGAACGATATCGGCCACAAGCTCACTTCCCGCAGTTGAGATGAAGCCGATCCGCAACAGTCCCAGTTTCCCATTGGCAGCCAACCTCGCCCTGCGAATCGCTTGTTCCAATTGCGATAGCGCTGCAGCGGCATCGGCACGAAAAGCCGCACCAGCGGCGGTGAGCGTTGTTTTGCGTCGGTTCCGCTCGAAAAGTCGTACGCCGACCTCCTCCTCAAGAGCTCGTATCTGAAGGCTTAAAGCTGGTTGGCTGATATGAATCAACTCCGCTGTACGTCCGAAGTGCAGAGTCTCGGCGACGGAAAGAAATGACCGAATTTGACGAAGCTCCACAGTATTGAAACCTTATTTGCGAATCTTATAACAGACTACAAAACAAACAATGTCTCTAATTAGAGCTCGGAGTGTCTAACTGGGTGTGGCAAAGCAGTAGCCCGATGCCACAAGAAACGAAGGTAGGACTAAAGAACATGAAATTCAATTTGTTACAGAAGCAAACCTCACGCCGCGAAATGTTGCGAGGTTCAGTCACGCTGGCCGGCAGCGCCCTTCTGGCGCAGTTCTTTCCCGCATCGTCAGTTCGCGCTTCCGCACTGAGCTACGCACAACAACCGTCGTCGTCGACCGACCTGCTCGCGAGTATGCGCGCCAAGTTCAATGCCGCTCCCCTCGAAACGCAAAAGCTTGCTGACAATGTCACCCTGCTGTCCGGCCCCGGGGGAAGCGTGGTAGTACTCAACGGCCCAGACGGCAAATTCGTTGTGGACACTTTCGTTGCACCCGCCTGGCCCAGGCTTAAACAAGCTCTCGATGGCCTTGGCAGCGCACCGGTGAAATACGTCATTGACACCCACTGGCACTTCGACCATACCGACAACAATGCAAATCTTCACGCCACAGGAGCGACGGTCCTGGCGCACGAAAACACTACGAAGCGCATGTCCGAGCCGCATGATCTGCCGGTCTTGTATAGGGGAGCAGACGGCGCGCTCGCTAGCTTGCATTTCGACCCCTCGCCCGCGGAGGCCTTGCCACAGCAAACCTTCGCCACCAGTTACCAGTTGCGAGCCAATGGCGAAACCCTCGCGCTCCAACAGGTTGCCCACGCGCACACGGATTCGGATATCTACGTTCATTTTCAACACGCCAACTTGATTTCGATGGGGGACCTATTTTTCAACGGCATGTATCCCTACATCGACCCCGGTACGGGCGGAAAAATCACCGGCACTATTGCCGCCTGCGACGAAATTCTCTCACTGGCCGGCAACGACACCAAGCTTGTTGCGGGGCACGGCCCGCTCGGCAACAAAGCGGACCTCACGAGATTTCGGGACATGCTGGTCACATCCCACGATCGCGTCGAGAAATTGAAGTCAGCGGGAAAATCCGCCCAAGAGGCCGTCGCGGAAAAGCCCTTCGCTGATCTCGACCCCATATGGGGCAATGGCATCATCAACGGCGAGCAGTGGGTCCAAATCGTCTATCTGACGCTCTGAGTCTTGCGGCTGAGGAGTAGTTGCAGGGCACAGCGCCGATTTCACGCTGGCTGCTGAGAACTCCTTGAACTCGTTACTCAATTGAATCGGGAGAGGAACATGGGTATTTCACGAGTATTTCGGACAGTTTCCGGCATTGCTCTTGGCCTAGCCACTTGCATCGGGATGTCGGGCCAGACGGCAGCAACAACAGAAGGAGAGTCAACGCACATGAGCATTCAAGAAGTTCACGTCCAACGAGTCAATCTCGTTACCACCGAGCCCTTTGACACGGTGGTTGCCCGAATCGACGCACAGATCGGTCATCCTGATATGACTGCATTCAGCAAGAGCCTTTCAGCGGCGCAAAACGAAGCCGAAATGGAGGAAGTAGTGAATCGGGTAACTCAACCGAACGGGATTATGGAGTTTACGCGGTTCGACCACGGTTCGATTCTCCAGAAAGAGAATGGGACCGCCAAGCCAAGAATTCTCCGCATCGCTGCGGGCAATCCGTTGATCATGAAGGAAATGGTGAAGCATGTTGTTGATGCTGCCTCATATGCACCGATAACCATCCTCGTTGAGGAGCGCCCAGATAGCGTGCGGATCTCGTATGACAGGATGGCCTCCTATCTTGCTCCCTATGGGAACAACGATGCTCTCAAAGTAGCGCGGGAACTTGACGCAAAGGTCGAAAAGATTCTGACTGCAGCCGCGAAATAACGTTGCGCTCTTTGGGCTTCAGGAAATGCCTATTAAAGAGGAGTTGGAGATTCGATATGAAACTAATCGTACTTTGCTTGCTAGCCACACTGATTGCCAACGCTCAGACGGCGAAGCCAACATATCCGTGCAGGATGAAATCCGTGCCGTGTTCGTGCGTTTCGTCGCCGCGCAAAATGCCCATGATGGAGACACCGTCGGATCGATGATCTGGGATTCCCCCGACTTCCTTTGGGTTTCGCGGGGTAATCCGGTCAGAGGATCGCAGCAAGCAATAGCTATCTTTCGTTCCTACTACAAAGGAACGTGGCATCTCGAACCAGACATGACTAGATTTAGCGTCACTCCGATTGCAGACGAGGTCGTGCAACTGCTGGTCCCTGTGGTGTTCTCACGTGGCCTTCCAGGTCAGCCGCCTCAAAACGCCGAATATCTGATTAGTCAGACGCTAGTACACAATGGTGAGGGATGGCATATCACCACGATCCTGCCCGTTGCTAATACACAGCTGAAGTAAGGAGATTTTATGATCGCGAACTACGCGAAGACAGTACTCATATGCCTATGCGCCCTTGGAATGGCAAACAACTCTGTCGCCCAAACATCAGACACGTCGATAAAGAACATCGTTCTGGTGCACGGAGCCTGGGCGGATGGGCCGGTTGGAAGGGCGTTTACGACATTCTTGTCAAAGATGGCTACAACGTCACCATCGTCCAAGAGCCGGAGACGTCCTTCCAAGACGATGTAAGTGCCACGAAGCGCATCCTCGCACTCCAAGACGGACCGAGCATTCTTGTCGCGCACAGCTATGGGGGAGCCATAATTACGGAAGCAGGCATGGAGCCATCGGTTGCCGGATTGGTATACGTTGCAGCGCACATGCCAGATGCCGGCGAGAAAGAGTCAGACGACGGCAAGCGCTTTCCGAGCGACCTCGCCAAATCAGGCGCCATAAAGAAAACGCCCGACGGATTCACATATATCGACCCGGCGCAATTTCATGAATTGTTCGCAGCTGACCTTCCCGTCGACCAGGCGGCATTCATGGCGCGGTCGCAGGTGTTCAACTTTGCGGACAATTTCTCAGCGACGATCACCACGGCCGCCTGGAGAACTAAACCGAGTTGGATGCTAGTGGCGGGAAGTGATCGAACCATCAACCCGGACTTGGAGCGTTGGTATGCCAAGCGGGCTGGAAGCCACACAGTCGAAGTTGCAGGCGCGAGCCACTCGGTCTACGTCTCGCATCCCAAGCAGGTCGCAGATGTAATTGAGAGTGCAGCACGCACAGTCTCGAAGTAGGTCGTGCTCCGCAAGGAGTCTCCACACCGGGAGGACTCAAGTGAAACTTCTCGAAATTCAGTCGTCACCAAGAGGCGAATCTTCCGGCTCGATCACCCTCGGACCCAGTACATTGCTGGTCGAATTTCCGAGTGGCTGACCATCCTCTTCCAGCCCGTTCCTATCCTGACCAGGAACTGCATACACTATGGGTAGCGATGCCGCGACCGAAGACCGGAGACAAGCGTGCTGCCGTCCTCCGTGCAGCCACCAAGACGATTGCTGAAGATGGCATTGGCGCGTCCACTGCTAGTATTGCGAAGGCTGCGGCCGTGGCGGAGGGATCGCTGTTCCGGTACTTTTCGGATAAGGATAAGCTGCTCAACGAGCTCTATCGCGAGCTAAAACTAGACATGCGAAGCGCGATGATCGCGGGCTTTCCCTTATCCGGCTCACTCCGGATGCGGGTACAACATATCTGGAACGCCTACCTCACCTGGGGTATGGAGTCGCCAGCGAAGCGTAGGGCGATGATGCAGCTTACCGTTTCTGATCGCATCACCGACCAAAGTAGACAGGAAGGGCAGACGGGCTTCGAGGACGCTACCAAAGCCATGCAGCAGTTGGTCGCGCGCGGCAAATTGAGTGGTCTCCCTCCAGCTTTTGCGTCAGACCTCCTGCTCGCGGTAGCTGAGACGACCATGGCGTCCATGGTGGCCAATCCAGCCAAAGCGGAGCGCTACCGAAGCGTAGGTTTCGAGGCCTTTTGGAGCGCGGCAGCGAAAAAGTAGCCTGGCAGGAATTTCTCACCCCATTAATGAGTATTCACTCCGTTATGCTGCATCTAATCGGGAGAACGGAGGTTTTGATGTCCAAAGTATGGTTGATAACTGGTAGCGCAAGTGGTTTGGGTCGCGATATTGCGGAGGCAGTTCTTGCTTCGGGCGATCGCCTCCTAGCGACGGCCCGCGATCCACACCGGTTGAACGATTTGGTCGAGCGATATGGCGAGCAGGTGCACACAGCGCCCCTCGATGTGGCAGATGAGGCCGCTGCAAGGGCCGCAGTCGAAAAGGCTGTTGAGATCTTCGGACGGCTGGATGTTGTCGTCAATAATGCGGGGTACGGAGATGTTGCCCCTTTTGAGCAGCTCAGTTCAGAGAGCTTTCGCATTTTAGTCGACACGAACTTCTTCGGCGTCGTCTATATGACACGAGCAGCGATCCCGGTCATGCGGAAGCAGAAGAGTGGTTGCATCCTTCAGATCTCTTCCGTCGGTGGCAGGTTAGGGGTTCCTGGAAACGCAGCGTATCACGCGGCAAAATGGGCTGTAGGTGGCTTCACCGAAGCCATTGCCCCAGAGCTGGCGCCCTTCGGGGTTAAGGTGTGCGCACTCGAGCCAGGTGGTATACGGACCAACTGGGGCAAGCGGGCAACTGCTGGCATACCGGAGCTTTTACCCGACTATGAGGCCTCTGTAGGTACGTTTATCAAGATGTTGCAGGGGCACTGGGGGCATGAGATGAGCGCTCCGGCGAAGGTCGCACAGGTCATTCTGCAACTAGCCTCCAAAGAGCAACTCCCTGCGCACCTCTTGCTCGGCAGCGATGCCGTGCAGTATGCCCGCTTTGCCGAGGAAAAGCGGGAATCCGAGGCCAAGGCATGGCACAACATCAGCGTCTCAACCGACGCGGAGGATGTAAAAGGGTTGCCCGATTTGAAGTTCTGAAATTGGTGCTGGCGTGGCTGTGGAGATCCGTGGCACGCCAGCATTCTATCTGTCGATGTCACGTGATTCCCTATGGCGGGGCAACTCTCACCTAACAGTCGCAGTCCGATTGGTTCGCTCTATAATCCGCGCATGGCATCCTTTCGCCATGGCGTCGAAGAACCTGGAGATGTACAGGACATTCGCCTTGTCGTCGACACCATCCCTACGTTGGCGTGGTCCGCTCGTCCAGACGGTTCTGCAGAGTTTCACAATCAGCGCTGGCTGGACTATACGGGTCTATCTGCAAAGCAAGCTTTGGGCTCCGGATGGGAAGTTGCGGTTCATCCAGACGACCTGCCACGAATTCTGGAAACATTCCGGGAAGCTTTGAAATCTGCAAAGCCATACGAAGTGGAGGGCCGCTTCCGCCGCTTCGACGGCGAATTTCGCTGGTTTCTCTTTCGCGGTAGTCCTCTACGCGACCACTCGGGGAAAGTCGCAAAGTGGTACGGAACAAATACCGATCTTGAGGAGCGGAAGCGCGCCGAGGATGCCCTTCGCGCGAGCGAAGCATCCTTGCTCGAGGCCCAACGGCTAACCCGCACCTGCAGTTGGAAACACGAGATTCTATCAGGGAAGGTGACAGTCTCTGCGGAAGGGTTTGCACTGTATGGCATTGAACCCGAAGATGACGCATCGTCGATTGATTTCTATAACAGGAGGAAGCATCCCGAAGATCGGCCCGAGGTCGAACAAGCTTACGCGGCGGCTTTACTTAGAAAAACTGGTTTTGAGTTAGAGTTTCGTAACGTTCTTCCAGACGGAACGATCAAAAACATCCGCAGTATCGGCCATCCCATCCTGGACGAACGCGGCGACGTCGTGGAATTTGTCGGGGCCTCAATAGACGTCACCGAACACTACCGCGCACGAGCCGACCTGGAGAAGGCGTTTGAAGAGATTAAGCGTCTGAGAGATCAACTGCACGACGAAAACGTAGTGCTCAGGGAGCAGATCGACCAGGCGTTCATGTTCGAAGAGATCGTTGGCGCCTCGTCGGCGTTGCAGGGAGTGCTTTCCCGGCTGATGAAAGTTGCTCCCACCGATTCGAGTGTTCTTGTTAATGGGGAGACTGGAACTGGGAAGGAACTGGTCGCTCGCGCCATCCATAAGCGATCTCGCCGGTCGCAACGCGCTTTCGTGAGCGTGAACTGCGCAGCCCTTGCCCCATCGCTGATTTCTTCCGAACTCTTTGGCCACGAAAAGGGCGCGTTTACCGGGGCGATGCAGCGCCGCCTCGGTCGATTTGAACTGGCGAACGGAGGGACCATCTTCCTCGACGAAATCGGCGAGCTGCCGCTGGACACTCAGGTTGCACTCCTGAGGGTCTTGCAAGAACGTGAATTCGAACGCGTCGGCGGCACGCAACCCGTTAAAGTCGATGTCCGCGTCATAGCGGCAACGAATCGCGATCTGGAAGCCGCCGTTGCAAACGGGACATTTCGCCCGGACCTCTACTACAGGCTGAACGTATTCCCGATCCAGATTCCCCCGCTTCGCGAACGGCAAGACGATGTTCTGATGTTGCTGGAATACTTTGTTAGTCGATTTGCCCAAAAGATGGGTAAGCACTTTAAGAAGATCGATAAGCGAACGGTCGAACTATTTCGGTCCTATCCCTGGCCGGGCAATATTCGCGAACTGCAAAATGTTGTTGAGAGGTCGGTCATTGTGAGTTCTGATGGCGAGTTTTGCGTGGATGCAGCCTGGTTGTCCAGGGACTCCCGTCGAGTCAGCTTGCCGCAACAAGCTCAGCCCGCAGACGGCGATCAAGACGCCAGTCGTGAACGGCAGATCATTGAGGACGCACTCACGGGAAGTCGAGGGCGAGTGTCTGGCCCGAACGGGGCCGCGGCTACGCTGCGAGTACCGCCTTCGACCTTGGAGTACCGCATTAAGAAACTGAGGATTCGTAAAAGTCACTTTAGACTCAGCTAAGCCTTTCGAGGTTTGGTGAAATCGCAATTTTCGCCAATTTCACCAAATCCGCAGGCAGCTTTCCCCCCTTCTTATTCTGTCTTTTCAATCTCCTGCGAATGGCCCGCCTCTTGCACCTGTAGTTGCTGAGAGACGTCACATACCGTCTCGAAACCGACGACTCAATTATGTTCTCGGATCTCAGAAAGGTGTGAACAACATGCTCACTAGCATCCTAGGCGCAAGACTAAGCTGGCACTTTGCCAACGGCTGGGTCTTCGAACCTGCCATCGTCGGGCCCGACATCGTCGACTACACGCTGAAAGAGGGCCCACACGCTGGACGGCATGCCATCCAGCACTTCTACTTCCAGCGGGTAGCTCCAGGGGTCGAGACCACGGTCTGGTACGAGGAAAGTGGCGCGCTGGTCCACATTACCTGGTATTTAGAGACACAAACGACGCACCGCTTCGCTGCTCTTCCTGCCTGGCTGGCGGAAGATATGACCGTTTATCGGGGTGACAACCAAGACCCCGCGTTCATCGAGAAGATCAGAAAGCTTACTTCAACAAAGCAGGATTGGCCCCGGCACATCCTCAACGATGAGGGATACTTCAAGGTGATTTGATCGTCCCATGCCGGAAGGCTTGGCAAAGTCGATCTCTAATTGTTGTGGCTACATCTTCCACCGGCAGAGTAATAGGCCGCAATCATTGTTGAACATGCAAACAAAACTGAATATGCCACAGAAAGTGGCAGGGAGCCTTCAATGAACTTCGAATCACGTAATCCAGCGACGGGAGAACTGCTTGGCACTTATCCGGAGCACAATAAGACAGAAATCGAGGTACGCTTGCAGCGCGCTTGGGACGGCTGGCGGCACTGGTCCCGCACTCCACTGCAGGAGCGAATCGCCTTCCTCACTCGGCTCGCCGCGCTGCTGGAAGAGCGGGCCGAGACCTATGGCCGCCTAATCACCGCCGAGATGGGCAAGCCACTGGCGGACTCCATCTTCGAGATCAAGAAATCCGCCTGGGACGCCCGCCACCTCGCCGAAGCGGGGGAGGCTTATCTCAAACCACAGCCGGTCCCCGGCGTACCGGCGCAGATTATCTATGAATCAGTAGGGCCGATCTTCTCCGTTCAGCCGTGGAACGTACCCTTCTGGCAGGTGTTGCGCTTCTTCAACACCACAGCCCTTGTCGGGAATACCGCGCTCATCAAGCACGCCGAAACAGTGCAAGGCTGCGCCGATGCGCTGGAGACCCTGGTGCGCGACGCCGGCGGCCCCGAAGGACTTTATGTCAACCTTGCAATCCAGGTTGAGGCGTGTGAGGCCGTCATCGCCGATCCGCGGGTGCGGGCCGCCACCGTCACTGGCAGCGTCCGCGCCGGCCGCGCCGTTGCGGAGGAAGCGGCCCGGGTCGGCAAGAGAGTGGTGCTGGAACTCGGCGGTTCCGATCCATTCATCGTTCTTGAGGACGCCGATCTTGCGAAGGCTGTGCAGTTCGGTGTGACGTCCCGCTACTTCAACAACAGTGAGGGTTGCATTTGTGCCAAGCGCTTCCTGGTGGCGGAGTCTCTGTTTGACGACTTCACCAAGGCATTTGTCGAACAATCCGAGGCGCTTCCAATGGGTGATCCCATGACGGAAGGCATCAAGCTCGGCCCACTGGCGAGCTCCGGTGCCCGCAAGAACCTCCATCGCCAGGTGCTCGACGCGGTAAAGGCCGGAGCACGCATTCTCACTGGCGGTGAGATCCCCGCAGGCCCCGGCAATTTCTACCCGGCGACTGTGCTTGTGGGGCTGCCGCCCGAGGCGGCGATAGCCAAAGAAGAATTCTTTGGTCCCGTGGCTATGATCTTCCCCTTCAAGACCGAGGAAGAGGCGATTCGCATCGCCAACATCACCGACTTTGGTCTCAGCGCTGCGGTCTGGAGCCGCGACCTCGTCAGGGCCCGTCGGGTTGCCGGCGAGATCGAGTCTGGAATGGTATTTATCAATGACTTCACCCGCACCGATCCCCGCGCACCGTTCGGAGGCTTCAAGGCTTCAGGTTATGGGCGCGAACTTGGCGCTCCCGGCGCACTGGAACTTACCAACCCAAAAGTAATCTGGCAGGCTGCCTGAACAACGGCACGCGCCGTGGGAAGCGGTCCCCGCAATTGGGATCAATTCTGGATAACGTAGGTCGTTCTACAGAGCCTCAACTGAGGAGGAAAATTCGATGAGCAAAAACACAACACAGATTAAAGCCGCCGTCGTGCGCGAAAAAGGCGGACCCTTTAATATAGAAACCCTAACTTTGGAGGCTCCGCGCCGAGACGAAGTATTGGTCAGGGTCGTGGCCACCGGCTTGTGCCACACAGATTTGGTTGCACGTGACAAGGGCTACCCGGTGCCACAGCCAATCGTGCTCGGACACGAAGGCGCAGGGATCGTTGAGAGCGTAGGTGCCGATGTTGTCAAAGTCGCGCCCGGCGATTCCGTCGTGCTCACGTTCTTGACATGCGGACGTTGCAAGCCTTGTCGCCTGGGAAGGATGGCACATTGCGAAAAGACGTTCCCGCTCTGCTTCGGTGGAGCGCGGTTGGACGGCAGCACTGCTACACTCGACGGCCATGGCGAGAAAGTTCACGATCACTTTTTCGGACAATCGTCGTTTGCGACATACGCACTTGCCAATGAACGCAATGTGGTCAAGGTCAGCAGTGACGTACCGCTCGAACGCCTCGGTCCGCTCGGCTGCGGTATTCAAACCGGAGCCGGGGCCGTAATGAATGCGCTGAATGTGAGACCGGGTACAAGTTTCGCTTCCTTCGGCGCGGGCGCAGTTGGATGCTCAGCGATCATGGCAGCACGGGCTGTTGGAGCAACAACCATCATCGCCATAGACATCGTGCCCTCGCGTCTGGAAATGGCAAAGGAACTGGGCGCGACGCATGCTATTAACAGTAAACAGACAAATCCAGTTGAGGCGATCCGAGATATTACTGGTGGCGGAGTCGATTATTCGCTAGAGACCTCCGGGAACCCCAAAGTGTTGCATCAGGCGATAGAAGGACTCGGATCTCTCGGCACGTGCGGCATAGTTGGAGCAGAGCCGCTAGGCACAGAGGTGAGCTTTGACGTGAACACCCTGATGATACAGGGCAAGGAGATACGCGGCATTCTTGAGGGTGAAAGTGTTCCTGACATTTTTATCCCCCAACTCATTGAACTTAATGCGCAAGGGCGCTTTCCGTTCGAGAAACTGATCAAGTTTTACAGTCTCGATCAAATCAATCAAGCTGCGCAAGACAGTGAAAAAGGGGACACAATCAAACCCATCATTCGCTTATCAGCAGCGTGAACCACCCGGTTAGATGCCGGACGCCTCAACTGTAATCTGCACCGGTCGATGATGCCGTTGTCTGATTTGCTTTTGAGAACTGGCGTTCGCCTGAAGGTTTCAAAAGTTCGTTTTATGTAATTTGAGGATGTGTCCGGTGCAAAACCCGCTTGGGAGGATGTTCATGCGTGCCGAAAAACAGACGCGAGATGATCTGACAAATGACCAAGAGCCCCCACCGGAATATTGGCAAGCGAAAGTTGAGCGCTGCAGGAGGTTGTGTGTTTCCTTCTGATGAAGAACAGACAATGCGGATGGCGTTGTCTGTGGAAAAGCAACCGAACCATTCGGCGAGTCCGTAGCGGCCTATACCAAAAGGGATATTTACCGTTTGGTGGCACTTACTCCCGGATCATAGGAAATCGGAGGCGGGCAGTCGATGATCGAGAAACTAGGGCGTGTTCACACTAATCGGAGAGCTTCAACGATGAGGGCAAACTGCAGGAAGGCGAGGAAGACGAGGTCGAGCTTTTCGAAGCGGGAGAAGATGCGACGAAAGCCTTTGAGTCTACGGAAGAGCCGTTCTATTTCATTGCGTTTCTTGTAGAGGGCACGATCATATTCCCACGGCTCGA